>Ga0079224_100001525_pt1 | contig 26853 bp, 25 predicted proteins | sample Stecom2015_FD_80414 | JGI IMG/M metagenome (GOLD analysis project Ga0079224, IMG submission 80414) | Agricultural soil microbial communities from Utah to study Nitrogen management - Steer compost 2015 | ecosystem: Environmental > Terrestrial > Soil > Agricultural land | place: USA: Utah... | reverse complement strand
CTTAGGGAGCCAGCCGCTCCCAGATCCAGCCCTGATCCGACCGGCGATAGCGAATCCGGTCGTGGAGACGGTCCGACCGCTGCCGCCAGAACTCCCACCGGTGGGGCCGAATCAACCAGCCACCCCAATGCTCCGGCGCCGGCACCGGCTCACCCGCTGGCCAGCGGGCGCGGATCTGCTCGTACGCCGCCTCCAGGCTGGCGTGGTCGGAAACCACCTGGGACTGGTGACAGGCGTGGACCACCAGCTGGGTGTCGCGGCCGAGCCCCGCGAAGTGCGTCACGGCCTCCGCTCGGGGCAGCGCGCTGACCGCCCCTACTACCCGCACCTGGCGGCCGGCCACGTACCAGCCGAACACCACCGCGGCGTGGGGTCTCGCGGCCAGTTGCGCGGCTTTGACCGACCGCTGGTCGCTGAAGAATCGCAGCCCCTCCTGGTCGACCCCCGCCAGTAGCACGGTACGGGCGTCCGGCACACCGCCATCATCCACTGTGGCGAGCACCATCGCGTCCGGGTACCGCACCCCGGCCGCCGCCACTTCCTCACGCCAGCGCTGAAACCGGGTCACCGGGTCATCCTCCGGAGCCGGCTCCCAGGGTCGCCCCACCGGTGCGGGCCGCGGCCGCGGGCCAGGGCCGCGACCGCCCGCCAACCAGGCGTCCAGTTCCGCGAGCACGTGCCGACAGGTCTGCCACGGCCGCTCCTCCGGGCAGGTACGGGCGTGCCGCAGCAGGTGGCGGGCCTGCTCCGCCTGGGTGATCCGCTCGTCCAGTTCACGCAGCTGCCGGTCCACCGCTTCCCGCCAGGAGCGGCCGGTGCCGTTCAGGACCGTCCCGATCGCTTCGAGTCCGAATCCGAGCTGCTGGGCCATCCGGATGAACGCGAACCGCCGCAGCTCCTCCCGCCCGTACCACCGCCGGCCACCGATCCACCGGGCGGGGTGGACCAGGCCGCGTTCCTCGTAGTAGCGCAACGCCGAGGTAGCGACCCCGACCCGCCGGGCTGCTTCCCCGATCGGGACCAGCTCATCCATGCCTCCAGTTGACTTCAAGCGGACTTGAAGCGCAAGCATGCGAGGCATGAACGACTCACTGTCGCCTCGCTCCTGGCTGACCGGCGCTCCCTTGACCGGGTTCGCCCTGCCGTCCGGCCCGTTGGCGTGGCTACAGGGCTGGGCCCTCCTGCTCAACCGACCCGAGCAGCGGGAGGTGCTTCAGGTGGTGGACCCACGCCCCGGGCAGCGGGTGGTGGAGGTGGGGCACGGCCCCGGCCAGCTGCTGGCCTGGATGGCTGACCGGGGCGCGTACGTGATCGGGGTGGAGCCCTCCGCGGCGATGACCAACCAGGCGCGACACCGCCTCCGGTCGCGGCTCCGGTCCGGGCAGGCGGAGCTCCGTGCCGGCACCGCTGAGGACACGGGGTTGCCGGACGCTAGCGTGGACACAGCGGTCTCGGTGAACAACATTCCAATATGGTCTGATTTGGACCGCGGTTTCCAGGAACTGTTCCGCGTGCTGCGCCCCGGCGGTCGCCTGGTAGTGGCCTGGCATGGTGGCCGCCAACCTATCCCCACGGCGCGTCGGCGTGTCCTGCCGGCATCCGCGCGGGACCGGATCCTGGACCGGCTGCGGGCCCGGTTCGGCGGTGGAGAGTGCCGGGAGGGCCGGCGAGTCCTGCTGTTCGAGGCGACCCGTCCGGCCACTCCCTGACCACGCCGCGGCAGCGCACCGGCCGCCCCGTGTCAGGGGTGCCGGCAGATGACGAATACCCGGGGCTGCTCAGCCAGCGCCGTATCCACATCCACCAGGGGGGTGGTCAGGTCGGACGTGGTGGCCAGGTACGGCTCTTGCCAACCCACCTCGCGCACCAGGTCGAGGAGCCGGTCGATCGGCACCACATAGTTGGTGATGGTCACCTGGAATCGGTCGTACCGGCCGTCGGGGGCGCGGGTCACCCCGGAGATCCGGTAGATCCCGCGTCCGGCCGCCTCGTCCAACGCTCCCCGGTACAGCAGGATGGCGTCCTCGGTCTCCCGCACCTGGGCGTTGTTGATGCTCCGCAGCCCGGTGAGGGTGGCTACGTCAAACACGAACCATCCGCCGGGGGACACGGCGGCGTACACACACTTCAGGTAGGAGCGGATCCGGTCGAGATCTCCGATGTGGTTGGGAATGTCATAAGTGGAGACAGCGAGGGGGAAGCGCTGCTCGAGCTGGAAGTCGCTGGCGTCGGCCTGGATCAGGGTCGCCGCTGCTCCGAGCCGCTCCCGGGCCCGGGCCAGCATCGCCGCGGAGATGTCCACCCCGGTCACCTCGTATCCGTCCTGTTGGAAGGCGGCGGTGACGATTCCGGTGCCACAGCCCACATCCAGCATTCGCCGCTCGGCGTCCGGGGCCAGCTTCTGGTGCAGCTCCCGCAGTGCCGCACCGATCCGGCGCGGGTACGGCAGCCAGTACCGGTCGTACACCTGCGGGAACCGGTCAGCGTACTGTGCCTCCATCTACCACCTCCGTGTCATCGGCGAGCTGGCGAACCTGTGGGGAGAAGAGCGGCGCCAGCCCCGCCACCAACAGCAGCCCGGACAGGGCGAGCATGACCGGGGCCGCCCCCGCCGCCGCCGCGGTGTGTCCTACCAGGACCATCCCCGCGGGCTTCAGCGACAGCGCGACCACGTAGTTGCAGGAGGTGACCCGAGCGAGGGCACCTCCTGGTACGTGCTGTTGCAGCGTGGTCTCCCACCACACACTGAAGAGGCTCAACGCCGCCCCGGAGACCACCGCGGCCAGCATCACCAGGGGCAGCGCCGCCCCGAGGCCGAGCGCCCCCAGCGGGGCCGCGAGCAGCGGGGTGAGCAGCACCGCCGACCGCAGCGGTCGGCGTACCCGCCACCGGAGCGCGAGCACCACCGAGCCGAGCATGCCGGCGGTGTAGCCCATCATCACCAGCGACCACGGCACCGCCCCGCCGAGCCGCTGCTCCGCGAGCACCGGTCCGAGCACCCCGAACGCGGCGGCGGTGCCGGCGTTGAGAAACGCCGCCGACAGCACCGTCGCCCACACCCACTGCCGGCGGGCGAACTCCACCAATCCTTCCCGCAGGTCGGGTAGCACCTTCCGGACCGCCAGCCGGTTAGGCCCGGCGGTACCGAGACCGGCCAGCAATCCCGCCGCCAGCAGGTAGGTCGCCGCATCCACCGCCAGCGCCACCCCCGGCCCCAGCCAGGCCACCGCCACCCCCGCCAGCGCCAGCCCGGTGAGGTTGGCGGTGTTGGTGGACAACCGCAGCCACGCGTTCGCTGCCTGCAGCGACTCCCGCGGCACCACGTCCGGCACCACACTGGTCAGCGCCGGCAGCAGCAGCGCCGACGCGGTCCCGGCCAGGGCCGCGGCCGCGGTCAACACCGGCAACGGCGCCCAGCCGGTGGCCACCATCCCGGCCATCGCCGCCCAGGCCAGGCCCGCCAACGTGTGCCCCGCGACCAGCACCCGGTGCCGGGGGACCCGATCCCCGATCACCCCACCCAGCAGCACCAACACCAGCTGCGGCACCGCCTGCCCCGCCAACACCACCGACAGGGTGCCCGGGCCGGCACCCGGCAGCGCCAATACTCCGAACGCGAGCGCGATCGGCCCGAACGCCGTACCGAAGGTGGAAATGGCACGTCCGGCGGCCAGGCGGAGGAACCGTCGATCCCGCAACCGGGCCGGATTCGCGGTGCGGGAGCGTGCCCGAAGGGCGGTCATGGCCGGTCCCCGGCGGCGAACGGCCGCCAGACCGCCACGGGTTCGCCCCGGTCGACCACGGTGATCTCCACCTGACGACGGACCAGGGTGACCGCCAACGGACACACGTGTGCCGGCAGCAGCCGACCGGCGTACGGCTCCGGCGCCGCCACCGACGTGACCTCCGGCTCCCAGGGTTGTCCGCACCCGGCCAGGAGGTCGGTGGCCTCGGCGGCGACACTGATCGCCACCTGGGCGAGCTCACCCACTCCGTGCCGGGCCAGTCCCCCGTCCCAGGTGGCGTACGCGCCGGCGCACACTTCGGTGACCCCGGCGACGCTCCACGCGCCCGCTGCGGTCGGGGTGCCGCCGACACACACCACCGGGCAATCGATCCCGGCAGCGGAGATCGCCTTCGCCGCTCGGACCGCCTGCTCAGCGGCGCGACGGCCGACGGCGTACCGGTCGGCGAGGTCAGCGGTGGTCTCCACCGACGGGTAGATGGTGACTCCGTCCAGGCGGACCCCGGCGGTGCTGGCGACCGCCTCCGCCACCGGTACCACCTGCTCCGGCGGGGTGTGTCGCAGGTCGATCCGAATCCCGACCTCCACCCCTCGGGCGGCCGCCGCGGCTCCGATCCCGGTCACGCTGGCGATCCGGTCCACGTGCACCGCGAACCGGGGCACCACCGTGGCGGCCTCGGCGAACAGTGGGAACCGCCACGGCTCCGGCCAGGGCCAGGCCAGCACGATGTCGTCGACCCCGGCGGCGGCCAGGAGTTGAGCGGCGCGGGCGGTCTGCACCGCCACCCCCACCGCCCCGGCCGTCACCTGTCGGACCGCGATTTCCCGGGTGCGGTGTGCTTTGAGGTGGGCGCGGACCCGGCAGCCGGCGGCGGCGGCGCGGGTGTGGAAGTCATGGAGATTGGCGTCCAGTCGAGGGAGGTCGACCAAGACGGGCGGCATGCGAACCTTCCAGACAGCAATCGTGCCGGACCGCCCAGCGGCCCGGCACGGTCACTAATTGATCAGATCTCGTCCAGCGGCGGCTCAATGCAGCGCATGGCAAACCTCCCTTGTCGCAGCGATAACGCCGATTCGACCCTAGAGGGGTAGGTCCACATAGTCAACACAATGAATCCCGCATAAAGCGCATAGCGCCCAGGAAGTTCGGTTCACTGCGATGCCGCCCAGCCGACCACCGCTGGACACGCGCGCGTCCGCCATCGTTCACCTGTTGTTCATCCAGTGCCGGAGTACTCGTCACCTGACTGCCTTAGCGTGGCGACCGCAGGGTTACCCCTGCCCGAAAACCTGGTGGACAGGAGGTTCATCCGAGGTGACCCGGTGACCCACACGGCACGCGTCCGCCCTTCACGGGCAGCGGCGGGTGTCACCGCGGCGATGCTGGTGGCGGTGCTGGCCGGTTGCGCCCCAGGGGATGACCGGATCGAAGGCGCGGGGGCCACCTTCCCCACTCCGCTGTTCCAGGACTGGATCCACACCTACGCCCAGACCGTCGACCAGGATCTGACCGTCGACTACCAGAGCATCGGCTCCGGCGGCGGGATCACCCAGTTCCTGGGGCAGACCATCGACTGGGGGACCTCGGAGCGCTACCTGCGCGACTCCGACCTCGCCGAGGCGGAACAGCTACGCGGCTGCCCCGCCTTCCAAGTGCCGATCACGTTCGGCGCGGTGGTGATCGCGTTCGCCGACCCCGCCCTGGACGGGCTGGTGCTGGACGCCGAGGTGATCTCCGGTATCTACCGCCGCACCATCACCAACTACTCCGACGAACGGATCGCCGCCCTCAACCCCGGCCGCGACCTGCCGGACCGGGAGATCATCCCGGTGCACCGCTCGGACGGCTCCGGCACCACCTCGGTGTTCACCACCTGGCTGGCCGACGAAGACCCGGAGTGGGCCGCGGAGCTCGGGGCCGGCACGGAGGTGAACTGGCCGGCCGGCACCATCGGCGGCCCCGGCAACGAAGGGGTGACCGCGAACATCGCCCAGAACCCCGGCGGACTCGGGTACGTCAACCAGTCGTACGCCCAGGTGCTGGACCTGCCGCAGGCGGCGATCGTGAACGCCGACGGCAACCCGGTCTACCCGACTCCGGAGGCCACCGCGGCGGGGATCGCCCAGGTCGACATTCCGGATGACTTCCAGTTCGACATCCTCGGCGTCGGTGGGGACGGTTATCCGATCGCCGGCGCGGTGTGGAACTTCTACTGGGAGTGCGGCTACCGCGGCGACACCGGCCAGCAGCTTCGGGAGTTCTGGCGCTGGGCGGTGCGCAACGGTGACCAGGCCGCGGTGGAGTTGGGCTACATCCCGCTCAGCCCGCAGTTGAAGGAGCGGGTGCTAGCGGCGCTGGACCGGATCGGCGCCCAGGACCCCACCCCCACCGGAGGCGCCTCGTGACCCCCACCACCGCCCCCGTCCACCGACCGCTGCGGGGGCCTGGCCGCGGCCGATGGACCGACCCCTTGTTCAAGGCCCTGGTCACCACCAGCGGCGTGTTCGTGCTGTTCCTGCTGGCCTTCATGATCATCAGGACCACCGCCGACGCCTGGCCGATCTTCCAGAAGGAAGGGCTGGGGTTCTTCACCGGCACCGAGTGGGAGGCTGGCCAGCAACGGGACCTGCCTAACATCCACGGCACGTACGGGGCGTGGCCGTTCATCTACGGCACGCTGGTCACGAGCGCGATCGCGTTGCTGATCGCACTCCCGGTGTCCATCGCGGTGGCGCTGTACATCACCCAGCTGGCGCACCGCCGGCTCCGCGGTTGGTTGACGTACGCGGTGGAGACGCTCGCCGCGGTCCCCTCGATCGTGTACGGGCTGTGGGGGCTGCTGTTCTTCCTACCGGTGGTGCTGCGGCCGGTGATGGTGAAGCTGGCGGACTGGTTCGGCGGGTTCTTCCTGTTCGAAGGCCCGGTGTTCGGGCTCAGCTACTTCTCCGCCGGAGTGGTCCTGGCGATCATGATCCTGCCGATCATGACGGCGATCATCCGGGAGGTGTTCGCCGTCGCGCCGACCGCCGAACTGCACGCCGCCTATGGCCTGGGCGCCACCCAGGCCGAGGTGATCCGGAAGGTGCTGCTGCCCCGCAGCTACTCGGGCATCGTCGGCGGTGCCATGCTGGGGCTGGGCCGGGCGATCGGCGAAACGGTGGCGGTGGCGATGCTAGTCGGCGGTTCCCAGCGCATGGGGTACAGCCTGTTCTTCGCCGGCGACACCATGGCGGCTCACATCTTCAACACCTTCCAGGACGCACTACCGGAGACCGTGCTTGGCTTGATGGCGATCGGGGTAGCGCTGTTCGTGTTTACGTTCGCCATCAATGTGCTCGCCCGGTTGCTGGTCTGGCGAGTGGGGCGCAACACGAGGGACGCTGCTGTATGACCGCACTCGACACCTCCCCGACCACGCCGGCTCCCCGTCGGAGCCTGCGTGAGATCGACGCCCGTACCCGCCGGCGGCAACTGGCCAGCACGGCGATGCGGGTGGTGCTCACCGCGGTGATGGCGGTGGCGGTGCTGCCGCTGCTGCTGATCCTGTACGTGGTGATCGAGCGGGGCTGGTCGGTGATCAGCTTGCAGTTCTTCACCGAGGACACGCTGCCGTTCCGGATGGAGGGGGGCGGCTTCCGGCAGGGCTTCGTCGGCTCCTTCCTGATCATGCTGCTGGCGATCCCGATGGCGATCATCCCGGGCGTGGCCACCGCGGTCTACCTGGTCGAGTACGGCAAGGGCAAGAAACTCGCCGCGCTGGTGCGGTTCGTCACCGATGTGATGACCGGCGTGCCCTCCATCTTCGTGGGCTTGTTCGTGTACGCCGCGGTGGTGATCGGCACTATCCGGCTCGGGTTCGGCACACTGGCGGCGGCGATCGCGATCGCGATCGTGATGCTGCCGATCGTGGTGCGTTCCAGCGAGGAGATGCTGAAGCTGGTGCCGGACCACCTCCGCAGCGCGGCGCTGGGGTTGGGCGCCCGGCGGTGGCAGACCACGGTCAAGGTGGTGCTGCCCGCGGCCGCACCGGGGCTGGCGACCGGCTCGATGCTGGCGGTCGCGCGCGGTGCCGGCGAGACCGCACCGCTGATCCTGACCGCGCTGGGGTCCTTCACCACCACCTGGTATCTGGTCGGTGAGCGGCAGGCGTCGCTGCCGCAGCTGATCCACCAAAACGCGGTGCAGCCGTTCCCGCCTGGGATTGAACGGGCCTGGGGTGGGGCGCTGTGCCTGGTCGCGATCACTCTGCTGTTCACGGTTGCCGCCCGGCTGGTGGCGGCGCGGTTCGGCAAACGCCGGGAGGGTATGTGATCCGCCTCGGCGACCGGCGACGTGCGAGAGGAGCAACCATGTCCGCCACTGTCATCACCCCCACCCGCCCGACCGCCACCCACCCGGTCACCACGCCGGGGGCGGAAGCGGAAAAGACGCCGGCGCCGCGGGAGATCGTCTTCTCGCTCCGGGACGTCAATGTCTACTACGGTGACTTCCGGGCGGTGCGGGATGTCAACATGGAGATCGCCCGCCACGAGATCACCGCGCTGATCGGCCCGAGCGGATGCGGCAAGTCCACCCTGCTGCGGTCGCTGAACCGGATGAACGACCTGGTCCCGGGGGCGAAGGTGACCGGCAGCGTGGCCTACTACGGCGAGGACATCTACCACCCGGAGGTCGATCCGGTGGAGGTACGCCGGCGGATCGGGATGGTGTTCCAGAAGCCGAACCCCTTCCCCAAGTCCATCTACGAGAATGTCGCCTTCGGACCGCGCCTGCACGGGGTCCGGGGGTCGACCCTGGATGACGTCGTGGAGCACGCGCTGCGGGGCGCGGCCCTGTGGGACGAGGTGAAGGGCAAGCTGAAGCAGTCGGGGCTCAGCCTGTCCGGGGGGCAGCAGCAGCGCCTGTGCATCGCCCGGGCGCTGGCCATCCAGCCGGAAGTGATCCTGATGGATGAGCCCTGCTCGGCGCTGGACCCGGTGGCCACCGCCCGGATCGAAGACCTGATGCAGGCCATCAAGGACGAGTACACGATCGTGATCGTCACCCACAACATGCAGCAGGCGGCCCGGATCAGCGACCGCACCGCGTTCTTCAGCACCGAGGTGGACTCTGAGAACGACCTCCGCACCGGGGTGCTGGTGGAGTTCGACGAAACCTCGAAGATCTTCTCCAACCCCAGCGACGAGCGCACCGAGAACTACATCACCGGCCGGTTCGGCTGAGGAAGCCTCGGTCAGAGGTGAGTGGTCACTGCTCCGACTACCGCTATCGCAGCTGAAGCAGCTCTCGTAGTGCCGTACCACCATCCCCGTCAGCGCACCCGCGTATCCCGGTAAGCGCACCGCCGTCCGTACCCACCCCACCCGACCGGGGTGCTGTTTACCTTCCTGACACCTGTCGCTTCAGCTTCAGCTGCGCATCCGTCCCCGAGTGTTCCGCGCGGGTTAACCGTTCTTCGTCCGCTCGGTCACCTCCGCTGCCTAGCGTGCTAGCCGTCGGGCCGGCCGACACCGGCTGGGCCGGGAAATCACGACCCCGGCGGGAAACCCTGCCGGGCTTAGGAAGGCCAGGACGGGAAATTGATCGCGAAGAAGTGGTGGTCGGCTGTGGGGGTGGGCGCGCTCGCGCTCACGCTGGCGGCCTGCGGAAGCGACGATGACACCAACGGCGGCGGCGCCGGAGCACTGTCCGGCACGGTCCGGTTGGACGGTTCCAGCACCGTGGCCCCGATCGCCGAGGCCGCGGCGGAGCTGTTCATGACCGAGCACTCCGGCGTGCAGGTACCGGTGGCTACCTCCGGTACCGGCGGTGGGTTCGAGAAGTTCTGCCACGGCGAGACCGACATCTCCAACGCCTCCCGGGAGATCAAGCCGGAGGAGGCGGAGCGGTGCGAACAGAACGGGATCGCCTTTGAGCAGATCACGGTGGGCAATGACGCACTGACCGTGGTGGTCAACAAGGACAACCCGGTGGACTGTCTCACCGTGGCGCAGCTCCACCAGATCTGGGCACCGGACTCGACCGTGCGTAACTGGAGCGAGATCGAAGGGCTGGCGGTCGACTTCGACGAGCCGCTGGAGCTGTACGGGCCCGGTACCGACTCCGGCACCTTCGGCTACTTCACCGAAGCCATCAACGGTGAGGAGGGCGCGCAGCGGACCGATTACCACAACATCGGCGAGGACGACAACACCGGCATCATCGGGGTCGAGGGCACCCGCGGCGGCATGTTCTACGTCGGCTACACCTACTACGCCGAGAACGCCGACCGGGTGAAGGCGCTGCAGATCGACAGCGGCAGCGGGTGCGTCGCCCCGTCCGAGCAGTCCGCACAGGACGGCTCCTACACCCCGCTGTCCCGGGGACTGTTCATCTACCCGTCGAGCACGGCGCTGACCCGGGCGGAGGTGCGGGCGTTCGTCGAGTTCTTCATCAACCACAATGAGCAGATCACCGCGGTGGTGGGGGCGATCCCGCTGACCGCGGAGCAGAAGCAGGAGATGCTCGACAAGGTCGAGCAGCTGGCTGGTGCGGCAGGCTGATGATTACCCCTCGCCGCATCGCGGCCGCCAGCGCCGGCGCAGGCTCCCCGCGCCGGCCGCTGGCGGCTTCCCGTCCCCGGTACGGGGAGCGGGTGATCCGGGCGCTCCTCGCGCTGTGCGCGGGCTTGTCGGTGGTGGTCACCACCGGGATCGTGCTGTCACTGCTGGTCGGCACCGTCGACTTCTTCCGGGTCGTACCGGTGACCGACTTCCTGTTCGGTACCCGCTGGGCCCCGTCGTTCTCCGACGCCTCGTTCGGGGTGCTACCGCTGGTGGCCGGCACCGCGAACATCGTGCTGTGGTCGATGCTGGTGGCGGTCCCGGTCGGTTTGTCCTCCGCCATCTACCTGTCTGAGTACGCCCCGGCTCGGCTCCGCAAAGTGGTCAAACCGATGCTGGAGGTCCTGGAGGGCATCCCCACCGTCGCGATTGGGCTGTTCGCGCTGCTGTTCCTGCGGCCGTTGCTGGAGGAGCTGCTGCCGTTCCTGCCCTGGCGCACTCCCCACTCGGTCGGGGTGGCCGGGGTGGCGGTGGGGTTGATGATCGTGCCCCTGGTGGCTTCGGTCGCCGACGACGCCATGCGCGCGGTGCCTCGCTCCTTGCGGGAGGGTGCCTACGCGTTGGGCGCCGGTAAGTTGACCGTCTCCACCCGGGTGGTGTTCCCGGCGGCGATCTCCGGCATCGTGGCCGCGTTCGTGCTCGCGGTCTCCCGGGCGATCGGCGAGACCATGGTGGTGCTGCTGGCCGCGGGCGCGAGCCCGAATCTCACGTTCCTGCCTACGGAATCGGTGCAGACCATGACCGCGTTCATCGGGCAGACCGCTACCGGGGAGATCGCCACCGGGACGATCGACTACTACACCATCTTCGCCGTCGGGGCGCTGTTGTTCGTGTTGACGCTGATGATGAACATGCTGGCGATCCGCTTGGTTCGCCGGTTCCGGGAGGTGTACGAGTGATGGCCACCGGCACCCGTCCACCCCGCACCGCTCGGACCCGGTTGGCGGTCGCGGGCGCCCGGGCCGCCACCGTCGGTAGCCTCACCGCGCCGGCGGCCGGCCGCCGCGTGCGGGAGTTCCTCTTCCCGGCCGTGCTGTTCCTGGGGTTGAGCGTGGCGTTGACCGGGTTAGCCGCCCTGATCATTTGGGCAGTGGTCCAAGGGGGTGAGCGGGTCAATCTCGGTCTGGTCACCAATGGGCCGTCCGCGATCAACCCGGAGCAGGCCGGCTATCGGACCGCGATCCTCGGCTCGTTGTGGGTGATCGGGGGAGTAATCGTGCTGATCGTGCCGCTGGGCACCGGCGCCGCGATTTACCTGGAGGAGTTTGCCGATCGCACTCGCTGGTACCACCGACTGTTCGAGCTCAATATCCAGAACCTGGCCGGGGTGCCATCGATCGTATTCGGCATCCTCGGGCTGGCGTTCATCGTCCGCGGCCCGCTCCAGCTCGGTTTCGTGGCCGCGGCGGGGTCGATCACGGTGGCGCTCCTGGTCCTCCCCACCGTGATCATCGCCGCCCTGGAGGCGATCCGGGCGGTGCCGTCCTCGGTTCGCCAGGGGGCGATGGCGCTCGGCGCTACCAAGTGGCAAACGGTCTGGCACCAGGTGCTGCCGGCCGCGCGGTCCGGGATCCTCACCGGGGTGATTCTGGCGGTCGCGCGCGCGATCGGGGAGGCGGCGCCGCTGCTGCTGGTGGGGGCGGTCACCTTCACCATGGCGGATCCGAGTTTCTTCGAAGGCAGCTACACCACGCTGCCGGTGCAGATCTACGACTGGGCCCGCCGCCCCCAGGAGGAACTACGCACGCTCGCCGCTGCGGGAATTTTGGTGATGCTCGCCCTGGTGTTGGCGATGAACTCCGTGGCGGTCTGGCTTCGCAACCGGTACGAGCAGAAGTGGTAGGTGATCCGAATGCTCCCCCTGACGGACCTGACGACCGACCAGGAGCTGACCATGTCCGACCACCATCGGCCCGGCTACCAGCCGCCGCACGTGCGGCCGGCCGAGCCACCCGACCACCGGGAGACCACGTTCGAGCTGCGGGACGTCACCGTCTCGTACGGGGGTAGCCCGGCGGTGCGGGGCGTCACCATGGACATCGATCGCCAACAGATCACCGCGCTGATCGGGCCGTCCGGCTGTGGCAAGAGCACCCTGCTGCGGTGCTTGAACCGGATGAACGACCTGATCCCCGGTGCCCGGGTCGAGGGGTCGCTGCGTTACCACGGGGAGGACCTGTACGGGCCGAAGGTGGACCCGGTACAGGTGCGGAAGATGATCGGGATGGTGTTCCAGAAGCCGAACCCGTTCCCGAAGTCCATTTACGACAATGTGGCGTTCGGTCCCCGGATCGCGGGGGTGCGCGGCAGTGAGCTGGACGGCATCGTGGAGCACGCCCTGCAGCGGGCCGGGTTGTGGGACGAGGTGAAGAACCGGCTGAAGGACAGCGCGTACGGCATGTCCGGGGGTCAGCAGCAGCGGTTGTGCATCGCCCGGTGCATCGCGGTGGAGCCGGAGGTGATCCTGATGGACGAGCCGTGCTCCGCCCTCGATCCGATCTCCACCGCGCGGATCGAGGACCTGATGCTGGAACTCAAGCAGCAGTACACGATCGTGATCGTCACCCACAACATGCAGCAGGCGGCCCGGGTCTCGGACCGGACCGCGTTCCTGATGGTGGAGCTGACCGCGGACGAACGTGACCGGTGGGGTGAGCTGATCGAGTACGACGAGACCAGCCGGGTGTTCACCAGTCCCGCGGACCCGCGGACCGAGCAGTACATCAGCGGCAAGGTCGGCTGACCCACCGGTGCGATGGGGCAGCGGCGGGGCAGCTCACCGCTCGGGCCCGGTGCTGGTCAGACTGCCGGCCCGGGCTTGGCGAACGGCCCGGCCGCGCGGTGAGTCCGGGAAGCGGTCGAGCATGGCGCGGAGCTCGACGGCGTCGGTGTTCGCGCCGAACACTTCGGTGCCGGGTTCCATCCGCACACCCTCCGCCAGCGGGCCGGCGTAGACCGGATCGAACCCCAGGGCGTCGACCAGTTCCGAGACCGCGGCGACGTCCTTCTCCTCGTCCCCGGCGATCGCGATCGCCTTACGGCCCGGGGTGCCCCGCGGTCGGGCCTCCTCCTCCAGGTCGTGGTAGCCCATGTGGTTGAGCGCCTTGACGACCCGGGACTCCGACAGGAAGGACTGGACGATCTCACTGGAAGAGGTCCGCGGATCGGTGAGGTCGTCGCGGATCCCGTCCGTCTCCCACCAGTAGTTCATCGCGTCCACGACGAGCGTGCCGCGGAGCGCGTCCGCGGGGATCGTGTGGTATTTGCTGAGCGGCAGCGCGAGGATGGCGATGTCGGCACGGGAAGCGGCCTCCTCGGCGGTCACCGCCCGCGCCCCCGGCACGAGGACTTCGATCGTGAGAGCGATCTGGGACGGATCACCGGAGCCGGCGATGAGGACCTCGTAGCCGGCGGCGACCGCGAGTCGCGCTAGGACAGTGCCGAGTTTGCCGGCACCGAGAATCCCGATCGTGCTAGCCCTCACCTCATCCCTCCACGAGCTCACGAACCATGGGGATCACCTTGCTGCCGAACAGTTCGACGGCCCGCAGGCGGTCGCGGGGCGACTGGTGTCCGGCGGTGTAGATCAGATCGAACCGGCCGATTCCAAGGGTCTTGACCGTCCGGGCGATCTTGCGGGCGACCGTCTCCGGCGAACCGACGTACAGTGCCCCGTTCGCCACTTCGGCGTTGAACTCCGCCCGCCCCATCGGGCGCCAGCCCCGCTCGGCCCCGATCCGGTTCTGGGTCAGCTTGTAGGCCGGGTAGAACAGTTCCATGGCCTCCTCATCGGTGTCGGCGACGAAGCCGGGCGAGTGCACACCGACCGGATGCGCCACCGTGCCGAACTGTTCGGCCGCCCGCCGGTACAGCTCGATGTAGGGCGCGAACCGCTGCGGGGAGCCACCGATGATGGCGATGATGAGCGGCAGTCCATATCGGGCGGTGCGCACCACCGACTGGGGAGAGCCCCCCACCCCCACCCAGGTGGGAAGCCGCCCCGACTCGGTCTTCGGGAACACGTCCGCGTTACGGAGCGGGGCGCGGGTGGTGCCGCTCCAGGTGACCGGCTTTTCGTCGAGCAGTTTGACGAACAGCTCGAGCTTCTCCTCGAACAGCACGTCGTAGTCGCGCAGGTCGTAGCCGAACAGCGGGAAGGATTCAGTGAACGAACCTCGTCCGAGGATCACCTCGGCGCGGCCGTTCGACAGTGCGTCCACGGTCGCGAACCGCTGGAAGACCCGTACCGGATCGTCCGAGCTCAGCACGGTAACCCCGGACGCCAACCGGATCCGCGAGGTGCGCGTGGCGATACCGGCGAGGACCGTCTCCGGGGTGGAGATCGAATATTCCGGCCGGTGATGCTCCCCGAGCGCGATCACATCGACGCCGAGCTCATCGGCGAGGACCGCCTCGTCCACCACCTGCCGGATCGCCGCGGCGTGGGACATGAGGTTGCCGGAGTCGTCCACCGGCAGGTCACCGAAGGTGTCCAGGCCAAATTCAAGCTTGCTCATGACTCCCCCTCCAGTTGTTGACGGGTCAACTATGCCAGCATATGATTGACACGTCAACTATCGGAGGTGGTTCGGTATGGCCGGTGCCCGCCGACTCCCGACCCGTGAGGAGCTGCGGATCTGGCGGGAGTTCCTGGAGAGCACCACGGCGCTGCGCACGGTGCTGGCCACGCGCCTACAGCGCGACACCGGCCTCTCCATGGGCGACTACGCCGTGCTGCTGGCGTTGAGCGAGGCGCAGCAGCACCGGCTGCGCGCCTCGGAGCTGGCCGCACGCATCGACTGGGAACGCAGCCGCCTGTCCCACCACCTCGCCCGGATGGAGCGCCGGAACCTGATCCGGCGCGAGGAGTGCGCCACTGACAGCCGGGGCGCGGACGTCGTGCTGACACCCACCGGCGCCGAGGCGTTCCGGGCCGCCACGTACCCCCACCTGAAAGCCGTCCGCGAGCTGTTCGTGGACGCGCTCACGGCGGAGCAGCTCGCCGCCGCGGGAGAGATCGCCGCTGCCTTGCGGGCCCACCTGCCGCAACCGGCCGCCCGGGGCACCTCTCGCGGCCGGACGGAAACCGCCACGTGACGCCGGCCCGACCCTCGTAACTTCTCTCCAAATTCGTATAAGTATAGTTATTATAAGCGTACTTATACAAGTTGGAGGCGCTGGTGCTGAACAAACCACCAGGCATGTTCGATCGGGACCGGGAATGGGGGGCACTGTCCCGATTCGCCCTGGACGATCAGCCCGGCGCAACCCTGGGCGTCGTCTCCGGCCGTCGCCGCCTGGGCAAGACATATCTGTTGGACGGGCTGTGTCGGGCAACCGGCGGCTTCTACTTCGGCGCCACGGAAGCTACGGAAGCCGAGTCACTGCGACGGATCGGGGAGGCACTGGCCGCCTTCACGAAGGCACCCCTGCCGTTACGCCCGCAGAACTGGTACGAGGTGGTCGACGCGCTGCTGGCGCTCGGCCGGGAACGCCCGATACCGGTAGTACTGGATGAATTTCCCTACCTGGCCAGGGTAAGCCCCGCCCTACCGTCGATCCTGCAGGCCGCGTATGCGCCACTTCGGCCGGAGCGGACCGACTCCCGCACCCGGCTGCTGCTGTGTGGATCAGCGATGTCCTTCATGGGCAGTCTGCTGGCGGGCAACGCCCCGCTCCGCGGCCGGGCCGGCTTGGAGCTGATGGTCCACCCGCTGGACCATCAGCTGGCGGCCGAATTCTGGGGGATCACCGACCCTCGGTTGGCGGTCAAGGTCAACGCGATCGTGGGAGGCACACCCGCCTACCGGCGCGAGTTCGCCCGCAACGACGTACCCGCCGGCCCAGACGACTTCGATGCCTGGGTGACCCGCACCGTGCTCAATCCCGAGAGCCCACTGTTCCGGGAAGCCCGTTACCTGCTGGCGGAGGAGCCTGACCTGCGGGACCCGGCGCTGTACCACTCGGTGCTGGCCGCGGTCGCCGAGGGGAACTCGACCCGAGGTGGGATCGCCAACTACCTGGCCCGGCGCTCCACCGATCTCGCTCACCCGCTCACGGTGCTGGAGGACGCCGGACTGCTCCGGCGGGAACCGGACCTGTTCCGGGCCAACCGGAGCAGTTACCGGATCACGGAACCGCTGATCACGTTCTATCAGGCGGTGATGCGTCCCGTGTGGGCCCAGTTGGAGCGCCCGGGCAGTGCGGCCCGGGTGTGGCGGGCAGCGCAGCGGCGGTTCCACACCCAGGTGCTGGGACCCCGGTTCGAGCACATCTGTCGAGAGTGGTGTCTGAGCTCCGCCGACGAGACGACCCTGGGAGGATTGCCCGCCCACGTGGGGCACGGTGTCGTCACCGACCAGAAGACCCGTGCCACATACGAGGTCGACGTCGCGGTGGTGGGCCTAGCGGATGATGGCCGGCCACCACTGCTCGCCATCGGCGAAGTGAAGTGGGGCGAAGTGATGGGCGTCGGGCACCTGACCAGGCTGCAGCGGATCCGGACCCTCATCGGGGCACAGGGACGGTACGACACCTCCGCCACCCGGCTCCTGTGCTTCAGCGCAGCCGGATTCACCGACGAACTACGGGAAGCCGCCCAGGCCGGCGCGGTCACCCTGATCGACGTCGCGCAGCTGTATCAGTCGTAGGCGAGCTCCGCGCTGCCGTCCGGGTTACGCCGGAGCCGCGGCAGCACCGGCGCGGCCGCGTCCCGGGAATCAGCCGCGGCCAGCACCGCCTCGACCCGGTCGAAGGCCCCCACCTCCTCCAACGTGAGCACCGTGGGGGGCAGCATCAGGATCTCCCCGGATTCCACCCGGGCCAGCGCCTCGGCCGGGGTCAGCCACTCCGCCCGGTCCGCCTCGGTGGACACATTGTCCGCCGCCGCCCCCTCCGGTAGCGCGGCCACAAAGAAGTACGTGTCGTAGCGACGCGGCTCAAACTCCGGAGTGATCCACCGCCCCCACGGACGTAGCTCCGCCGGGCTCACCCGCACCCCGGTCTCCTCCGCCACCTCCCGCACCGCCGCCCGCACCACCGCCGCGGCGGTCTCCTCCGGCTGCCCCAACCGCACCGCCCAATCCCCGGCCAGCGCGCCGGCGTAGTCGGCCGAGTCGACCGAACCACCCGGGAACACGTACATGCCGGAGGCGAACGCCATGCTGCTCCGCCGGCGCAGCAGATACACCTCAAACCCGGAGGCGGCCGGGCGCAGCAGCAGCACGGTCGCGGCCAGCCGGGGCGTCACCGGCGTCGCCCCTGACTCAGCGAACCGGATCGCCTGTGCGATCAGCTGCTGGTGCAGCTCGTCCAGGCTCGTCCCCATCCCCTACTCCCTCCACTCTGGCCCCCGCTGACGCCGCCGACCCTCAGTCGACGTGCACCACCACCGCCATGCCTTGGCCCACCCCGATGCAGGCCGCGGCCACGCCGTACCCGCCGCCCCGGCGGCGCAACTCCCGACATGTGTCCACAATCACCCGGGCGGCCGAGGCCCCCAGCGGGTGTCCGATCGCGATCGCGCCCCCGTTCGGGTTGACCCGGTCCTCGTCCACCGGCGCGCCGATCACGTCCGGCAGGTCGTGCAGCACCGACAGCACCATCGCCGCGAACGCCTCGTTGATCTCCCACACCCCGATGTCGGCCGGCCGCAGCCCGGCCCGCACCAACGCCCGCGCGATCGCCGGCACCGGCGCGACCGAGAACCGGTGCGGCTCGACCGCCACCACCGCACTGGTGACCACTCGCCCGAGCGGCGTCACCCCCAGTTCGTTGGCGAGCTCCCGCGGGCCGATCAACGCCGCCACCGCGCCGTCGTTGAGGGGGGAAGAGTTGCCGGCGGTGACCGCCCCGTCTCGGCTGAACGCCGGTTTCAACGCCGCCAACGCCTCCGCGGAGGTGTCCGGGCGGATCGACTCATCCCGGGTCACCTCCCCCACCGGCAGCGCGAACCCGTCGTGGTGGCCGGCCTCCCAGCCCCGCAGGGCCAGGGTGTGCGAGCGCAGCGCCCACTCGTCCTGGGCCTGGCGGCTGATGCCGTACTCGGCCGCGACCGCCTCCGCGCACGCGCCCAGCGAGGCGGTCCACTCAGCGGGGAACTTCGGGTTCACCATCCGCCACCCCAGCTGGGTGGGCAGCAGCTCCAGAGTGGCCGGAAACGGCTGGTCCGGGCGGGCCAACACGAACGGGGCCCGGCTCATGCTCTCCACACCACCGGCGATCACGATCTCGGCGTCCCCGGCGCGAATCGCCCGTACCGCCTGGATGATCGCCTCGCCGCCGGAGGCGCACAGCCGGTTGACGGTCACCCCGGGCACGGTCGGCGGCAGCCCCGCCAACAGGGCTGCCATCCGGGCCACGTTCCGGTTGTCCTCCCCGGCCCCGTTGGTGTCCCCCAGGATCACATCGTCGATCTCCGCCGGATCGAGCTGGGGGTAACGGGCCAACAGCCACTGCAGCGGCAGGGCCGCCAAGTCATCCGTGCGAATACCGGACAAACCACCGCGGTGTCGCCCGAACGGGGTGCGGACCGCGTCGATGAGATATGCGTCCACGTTCGCGAGCCTACGCCCTATTCCCCGCCGCCGGTGACGGCGGTCACCCACCTTTGACCACGATGGTCTCCACCGTGTTCGCCACGTGCTCAAACGCGTCGCAGGCGGCCTCCAGCTCGTCGGCCACCTCCTTCATCTTCAGCACCGTGAGCGCGTCGTATTCACCGGAGAACAGCCGCACCAGCAACATCCGGTACGCCCGGTCCCCCTCGTTCTCCAACCGGTTGCATTCGATCCAGTACTCGCGCAACCCCTGGCGGGACTGCAACCGGGGCATGGCCGCCGCGGTCAGCTCCGCCTGCTGGCCGAGGACATCGATCAGCTCGTGGATCTCCCGGGGCAGCGCGGGCAACTGGGTCAGCCCATACAGGTAGACCAGGGTGCCGGCGGCCTCCAGGTGATCCATCACGTCATCGAGGGTGGAGGCGAGTCGGTATATGTCCGTGCTGTCCAGCGGCGGCCGCCGCGCGGAGTTGATTCGGTTGTAGATCTCGTGCGCTACCTGGTCGCTGTCCCGTTCCAGCTCGACCAACCGCTCGCTGACCGACTGCACGTCTACCCCGGGCAGCGCCAGCTCGGCTAGCACGTAGCTGCCGGTGACCAAGTTCTGCGCCGACCGGGTGAACAGGTCGTAGAACTCGTCGTCACGACGGCGGAACCTGAACCTCATTCCGCAAACCTATCCGGCCTGCGGCCCGGGTGTCTCCTATCGGTCAAGCGGACGGCCCGTGGACCTGCTCCAGGAAGGCGAGGTAGTCCGAGGCGAACGGCTGGCGACCCTCGGCCAGGGCGGTGCGGAGCCAGGCCGCGGCGGCGCGTGCCGGCCGGACCACCTCGTTCGGGTAGCCGAAGCTGATGATGTGCTCGGCGAACTCGTCCTCGTCGCGCAGCTCCACCCGACCGATGCCGCGCCGGCGGACCACGTCCAAGTCGAGATCCACGAGGTCGACCAGGTGATCACCGGACCACTGCGCCGGGGTGGTGATGTCACAGTAGACCTCGCTGGTGCGCGGTGGTGGGTTGAACATCGCCGTCCACCACTGCCCCCGTGGGACCAGCAACACGAACGGGATCTGCTCGACCGAGGGTCGACCGTGGTAAATGGAGGCGGTGCCGGTGTCCACACCCAACCAGGTGCCATGGTGGTCGTCGGCTAGTCGGCGCGCCGGATAGTCCCGGTGCGCCGATCCGTCGTACTTGCGGTAACGCACCCGCACGACCTCCGCCACGGTTCTAGCCTACCGCCCTTCCCGCTTCCGGTGCGTACCGTGACCCACCCGGCGCCGGCCCCACTGTCGCCTCGGGGCGTCCACCAGCGGCTGGGCGACCGGTGATGTCCCGACCGTCCGGTACGGTAAGCGCGATGACCGTCCCGACCACGGAGACTCCGGCTCCCCCCGTGCTCGCCGAGGCCGCACCCGAATCTGACCCCGCTGCCGCGGAGTTAGCGGCCCGAGCGACCACCCTGCTGGCAGCCGCCGTGGCGGCGGTACCGGGCGGGGCGGCCCGGCCCGGGCAACAGCAGATGGTCCAGGCGGTGGCCCGCGCCGCGGTCACCGGGGAACACCTGCTGGTGCAGGCCGGCACCGGCACCGGTAAGTCCCTGGCCTACCTGGTTCCGGCGTTACTGGTGGACGGACCGGTGGTGGTCTCCACCGCCACCCTGGCATTGCAGTCCCAGCTGGTCGACCACGACCTGCCTCGGCTGGTGGAGGTGGCCGCCACGGAGCTGCCCCGCCGTCCCCAGTTCGCGGTACTCAAAGGCCGCCACCACTACGTGTGTCTGGCGAAGGTCGACCACCTCACCGTCGAGGAGCCGGAGGACACGCTGTTCGACGCGGCCGGCACCGACGGCGGTCCCCAGTGGGTCGGGGAGACCGGGCGGCTCGGGCGGCAGATCGAACGGCTCCGCCAGTGGGCCCTGGAGACCGACACCGGCGACCGGGATGAACTCGATCCCGGGGTGGACGACATCGCCTGGCGCCAGGTGTCGATGCCGGCCCGCGAGTGCCCCGGGGCGGCCCGCTGCCCGTACGGGCAAGAGTGCTTCGCGGAGCTGGCGCGGGAACGGGCCCGGATGGCCGACATCGTGGTGACCAACCACAGCCTGCTCGCGATCGACATGCTGTCCGGCCGGCACATCCTGCCGCCGCACCAACTACTGGTGATCGACGAGGCGCATGAGCTGGCCGACCGGGTGTCCTCGGCCGCCCAGGCGGAGTTGACCGGGGACGCCGTCGAGCGGGCTGCCCGTCGCTGCCGCCCCCTGGTCGAGCCGGAGCGGTACGAAGCCCTGGTCGAAGCCGCGGACGCGCTGGTGGTGGGGTTGGCCGACACCCCGGCCGGCCGGCTGCCCGGTCCCTTGCCGGCCGGGCTGCATGAGGCCTGCACCCTGGTGGATGCCGCCACCCGGGCGGCCTTGACCGCGATCGGGGAGATCAAGGCCGACGACCCGGACGCGGTGCGGAAACAACCGGCCCGGGCGGCGTTGGAGGAGCTGTCCACCACCGCTCAGCGGCTGCTCGCCGCTGACGAGGCGGACGTGGCCTGGGTGGAGCAGCCGGGGCGGCCCGGGAGCGGCCGGGCCGCGCTGGTGGTGGCGCCGTTGTCCGTGGCGGGTACCCTCGCGGGCCAGCTCTACCAGGAGCGGACCGTGGTGGCGACCTCGGCCACGCTGGCGCTGGGCGGCAACTTCGACACCGTGGCCCGCGCGCTCGGGCTACCCCCGCGATCGGACTCGCCGCCAGCGCAGTCGGCCGCGGCGAGCGAACGGCCGTGGCAGGCGCTGGATGTGGGGTCGCCGTTCGACTATCCCAAGCAGGGCATCCTGTACGTCGCCGCGCATCTGCCCCGGCCCCGGGAGTCCGGTCTGCCGGATCCGGCCGCCGAGGAGCTGGTCCGGCTGGTGTCCGCGCTCGGGGGGCGGACCCTCGGGTTGTTCTCCTCTCGTCGGGCCGCGGAGCGGGCGGCCGAGGTGCTGCGCAGCCGCACCGGGCTGGAGGTGCTGCTGCAGGGAGAGGAGTCGCTGCCGCTGCTGGTCCGGCGGTTCCGTGAGCACCCGGCGAGCTGCCTGCTCGGGGTGATGTCGCTCTGGCAGGGGGTGGACGTGCCCGGCGACGCCTGCCAGCTGGTGGTGATCGACCGGCTGCCGTTCCCGCGCCCAGCCGAGCCGCTGGCCGCGGCCCGGGCGGCGGCGGTGGACGCGGCCGGCGGTTCCGGGTTCATGGCGGTGAGTGTGCCGATCGCGGCGGTGCGCCTCGCGCAGGGCGCGGGGCGGCTCATCCGATCCGCCACCGACCGCGGGGTGGTGGCGGTGCTGGATTCCCGCCTCCACACCGCCCGCAGCTACGGGCCGTACCTGCGGCGGTCACTGCCGCCCTTCTGGTACACCACCGACCCGGACGTGGTGGTCGGCGCGTTGCGGCGACTCGCCGGCCGCCAGTAACCGGATCGGATCAGGCCTCCGCCGTCGCGGGCTGGAGCGGCTCCGTCGGCACCGGAGGCGATCCCTCCGAAGAGGAGGGTGGAGGTTGTCGATAGTAGGCGTTGATCCGGCGGACCACGGTGTTGGCCACCGCCACCACCGGCACCGCCACCAGGGCCCCGATGATGCCGGCCAGCAGGATCCCGAGCGTCACCGCCACGATCACCGCCAGTGGGTGGATCTGCACCGCCCGGCTCATGATCACTGGCTGTAGGATGTTGCCCTCGATCTGCTGGACCAGGATCACCAGCCCGAGCACCATCAGTGCCTTGACGAACCCGCCGCCCTCCAGCACCCCGGGCGCCGGCTCATCCAGCAGCGCCACCAGCACCGCCACCGTGCCGGACACGAACGCACCCACGATCGGCACGAACGCGCCCAGGAACACCAGTGCGGCCAGCGGTAGCGCGAACGGCACCTGCAGGATCACCAGTCCAATCCCGATCCCCACCGCGTCGATGAACGCCACCAGCACAGTGGCCCGCACATAGCCGCTCAGGGTGCGCCAGGCCCCCTCCCCGGCGTACGCGAGCGGCGCGCGGGCCTGGTGCGGGGCCATGCCCACCAGGAAGTTCCAGATGCGACGGCCGTCCCGCAGGAAGAAGAACGTCGCCACGAGCGTCAGGATGAACCCGGTGATGAACTGCACCGCACTATTGGCGGTGGACAGTGCGGCCGAGGTCAGGGACTCGGTGTTGTCGCTGACCCAATCCTGCCCCTGCTTGAGCAGGTTGTTCAGGTCCTTCTCGGTCAGATTCAGCGGTGGCCCCAGCAGCCAGCTCTGGACACTTTCGACCCCCTCGGTGACGCTCTTGGCCATGTCTTCGGCCCCCGCGATGATCTGATTGACCACGAGCGTCAGGGTGCCGCCCACCAAGGCCAGCCCACCCACCAGCACCAGCAGGGTGGCCAGCGACCGGTTCAGCCGCAGCTTGAGCAGCAACTTCAACGCCGGCGCGAGCAGACCGGCGAGCAGCAGTCCGATCAGCAGCGGCGTCACCAAGATCAAGAACCGGTCCATCAGCCACAGCACCCCGATCGCGAGCGCCGCGATCAAGATGATGCGCCAGGACCAGGCGGCCGCGACCCGCAGACCGCGGGGCACCAGATCGTCCACCGGTGGTGACGGCGGTGGACCGGGCGGCTGGTCAGAGATGTCCGCGACGGCGGTCGAGTCCGACCGGCGGGGCGGCTCATCGTTGGAGTACGCCGCGCTGCGCTGGCGGGCCCGAAGTTGGCGGGCCAGCTGGTACGCCCGACGGGTTTGATCAATCACCCGGGCGAATCGGCTCATCCGCCTCTCCCTTCACATCCCTGGCCTCCCTACGGTAGCCAATTCCCGCCACCGGGTAGCGTCTCCGACGTGACCGCCGCACCTGAATCTGACTACGGGCTACCGATCCAGTTGTTGCATGATCGGGTCCTGGTCCAGCTTGACGGCCAGGAAGGGGAGCGCCGCTCCAGCGCCGGCATCGTCATTCCCGCCACTGCCTCGATGGGACGCCGGCTGGCCTGGGCGACCGCAGTCGGGGTTGGACCCCATGTCCGTTCGATCGTGGTCGGGGACCGGGTGCTGTTCGACCCGGAGGACCGTTCCGAGGTCGAACTGCACGGCAAGGAGTACGTACTCCTGCGAGAACGGGACGTGCACGCGGTCGCGGCCGAGCGGGTCAAGCCGGACAGTACCGGCCTCTACCTCTGAGGCGGCGGCCCACCGGCGGGCCCGTGGTAGGGAGGCTGGTGGGCCGCCGGCCCGGGCCCTTGGTATGTCCCGGGGCCCTGCGGCACCCCTGGACCCTGGTACGCCCCGGGGCCGTGGTACGGGTAGGCCGGCGGCAGGCCGGGCATATGGGCAGCCGACATCGGCACCGGCAGCGGCATGACCGGTTCGGCCGGCGCCGGGACCGTCCGGGCCTGCCCATCCGGGAAGACGATCGTGTACCGCTGCCCGTCCCACCGAGCCGGGGGCACGACCGGATCCCGGCCGGTGTAGGCCTGCCGAAGCGTCGACAACTCCGCCAACAGCGCCTGCTCGTCGGCGGCGCTCCGGGCCCGGTCGGCCGGGGTGGCGTCTAGCCCGCGCTGGATCCGGTCCCGCAGCAGCGCCAGCCGGGTGGCCACGTACTGGAACTCCCGCATCGCCCGCAGGCCCGGCTCCCCCGCCACCCGGCGGGCCCAGCGCCGGGCGCTGTACCGGGTGTCGAGGCTCCGCAGCGCCGCCAACTCCGGTGGGGACAACCATCCGGCCCGGACATAGTCGGGCAGAGTGCGCTGGGTGAGCTGCCCCTCCCACGCCCGCAACCAGATCGCCAGCCCGACCACGGACAGGAAGATCGGGACCATCACCGCCACGTACCCGATCAGGAACGCCCAGGGCCCGACGGTGGTGCCGGCCAGCACCGCCATCAGGTTCCAGGCGGCGTGCAGCAACATCGCCGTCAGCAGGCCCGCGAGCGGGGCGAGCCACCGGACCGCCCCGGAGGTGGCCCGGACCGCTGCCCCCAGCCCCAGTCCGGCGGCGGCGGTGAACAGCGGGTGAGCGAACCCGGACACGAACACCCGCATGATGAAGATGGCGATCAGGTTGACCAGCCCGGTGGCCGGACCGAACTCCTCCATTCCGGCCCGGTAGCCGATCCCCCCCAGGTAGAGGATGTTCTCCACCATGGCGAACCCGGTGGCTGACAATCCGCAGTACACCAGGCCGTCGGTGATCCCGGCGATCTGCCGCCGGCGGCGCCACAGCAACAGCAGCGGTGCGGCCACCTTGCCGATCTCCTCGATCACCGGCGCCACCACCACCGCCACGAGCTCCTCGGGCAGTCCGGCTTCGGTGAACAGGTACGCGGCGGCGGTGTTGACCGCCAGCGCCAGGGAGGTGGCCACGAACGCTCCCCAGGCGAAACAGAACACCAGATACCGGGCGGGCTCCGGCTCGTACCGGTCGAGCCAGAGGAACGCCAACACCAGCACCGGCACCGGGATGATCGCCGCGGCCAAGCCGATCAGCAGCGCGTCCAGCCCGTACCGCCAGCCGATCACCCCGAGGATGATCACCGCGCAGATCGCGATCACCAGGCCGGACAGCACCAGCGGCAGCGCACGCCGCAGGGGCGACCGACGAGGCGGGCGAGGGTACGGGGCGGGCGGTGGGGCCGCGGCGAACGGCTCAGGTTGGTGGCTCACTTTCCACAGGGTACCGGTGCGTAGGCTGGCAGGATGGCGAGCGAGCTGATCGATGAGCTGGTGGCCACTCTCCCACCCGGGGCCGTCCTCACCGACGAGGACCTTCGCCGGGGACACCAGCGAGACGAAGCCGACCTGTGCCCGTCCGGTCTCCCGGTGGCGGTGGTGCGCCCCACCACCACCGACCAGGTCGCCGAGGTGATCCGGGCCGCGGCCCGGCACCGGGTGCCGGTGGTGCCGCAGGGCGCCCGTACCGGGCTGGCCGGCGGCGCCAACGCCATCGAGGGGGCGCTGGTGGTCTCCCTGACCGCCATGGACAAAATCCTGGAGATCGATCCCACCAACCGGATCGCGGTGGTGCAGCCCGGGGTGGTCAACGCCGAGCTGGCGCGGGCACTGGCCTCGCACAACCTGCGGTTTCCCCCCGACCCCGGCTCGTGGGAGTCCTCCACCATCGGCGGCAACGTCTCCACCAACGCCGGCGGGATGTGCTGCGTCAAGTACGGCGTGACCAGCGAGTACGTGCTGGGGCTGGAGGTGGTGTTGGCGGACGGCTCGGTGCTGCGGACCGGGCGGCGGACCGCCAAGGGGGTGGCCGGGTACGACCTGACCCGACTGTTCGTGGGTTCGGAGGGCACCCTCGGGGTGATCACCGAGATCACGCTGGCGCTCCGGCCGGCGGCGGCCAGCTCCCTGACCCTGGTGGCGGTGTTCGACACCACCGCCGCGGCCGGGGCCGCGGTGGCCGCGATCAGCGCCGCCGGCTGCACCCCCAGTCTGTTGGAGCTCGTCGACCGGACCCACCTGGCGGCGATCGAGGCGTACCGGCCGATGGGGCTGCGTACCGACGCTGCCGCGCTGCTGCTGGCGGCGGCGGACACCGGCCCGCAGGCCGCCGCCGACCTGGCGGTGATCGAGGAACAGTGCCGCAAGGCGGGCGCCACCGAGCTGTACGTGGCCACCGACCCCACGGAGGCGGACGCGCTGCTGGCCGCCCGCCGGTTGGCGTATCCGGCGATGGAGCACGCGGCCGCGGCGGCGTTCCCCACCGGCAATGGCGGGGTGATTGTGGACGATGTGGCGGTGCCGCGGACCGCGCTGGCGGAGACCCTGGACGGGGTGGAACGGATCGCCGCCGCCCACGGGGTGATGGTGGGGGTGATCGCCCACGCCGGGGACGGCAACCTGCACCCGAACATCGTGGTGGACCGGGCCGACCCGGACAGCGTCGCCGCTGGCCAGCGCGTGTTCGACGAGATCATGGAGCTGACGCTCGGGCT
>Ga0079224_100001524_pt1 | contig 26854 bp, 22 predicted proteins | sample Stecom2015_FD_80414 | JGI IMG/M metagenome (GOLD analysis project Ga0079224, IMG submission 80414) | Agricultural soil microbial communities from Utah to study Nitrogen management - Steer compost 2015 | ecosystem: Environmental > Terrestrial > Soil > Agricultural land | place: USA: Utah... | reverse complement strand
GCCAAGCAATAGAAGTCACCACTCAGGCACAAAAAAGGGAGCCCTCAGGCTCCCCTTCTCACCGCACCGCGATCAGCGATGGCTTTCTGCACGCTGCTGCAGCTCGGGGTCGGTCTGCATGCGAGTGGCAATCTCGTTGTAGGTAGCCACGTCCAGGTCAGCGTCCTGAACCGCTTCCACCATTTTCTCCTGGGCTTCCAGCTGGAGCTTCTGCGCTTCTTCCTGATCTTCGGCCTTGCTCAGCTTCTCGGAGAACTCGTCACGCAGCTCGGCCACTTCCTTGTCCGCCTCGACAAACTTCTTCAGGTTGTCATCGCTGATCGGGGCGGCGGCCGGCTGACCCTGCTGGTACTGCTGCGGAGCACCCTCAGCCTGGGCCATGACAGCGGGAGCACCCAGGCCGAAGGTGGCAAAGGCGATGGCAGCGGTCAGTGTCTTGAGGTTATTCATGGGTCGATCTCCTTCTGTTGAAAGTAACCCAACCCTTCCACGAAGCGTGCCAGCCTGACGAAAAAACGAGTAACTAATTGATAAAAAACAGTTAATAAATTTTATTCGTACCGCTGGGGAATCCCGCTGCCCGGCCAGGGTCCGAGGATCATGTATACAAAATACACATGAGAAAAAAAGACCCGGTCAAAATGAATACAACTGCCCCTCCCTCCTACCGCTTTGGCATCAGCGGCCTGCAGCGCTCCCTGCTCCTGTTCGTGGTGCTGCCCATTGTCCTGCTCACCGCCCTGGGCATCCGCTTCGGACTGGGCCAGGCCAATCAGTTCCAGGAGAAGCGCCTGAAGAATGACCTGGAGCTCATCGGCCGCGCGATCAGCCTGCCGGTGGGCAATGCGCTGAACAAGGGCGACATGCACGCCGTCGAGCTGGCGCTGGGCTCGGTGTTCGTCCTTGGTGAAGTCTATGGCGCCTCGGTATTTGACGCCGCCGGCAATCGCATCGCCTCCGCGGGGATCACCGAGAGCGATCTGACCGGCACCACCATTCCCGACCGCATCCGCAGCACCGGCGAGGGGCAGGAAGCCTTCAGCCGGGTCGGTGGCCGCCATCTGTTCTCGCACTTCCTGCCGCTGTTCGATACCGCCGGGCAGATCCAGGGGCTGATCCAGATTACCCGCCGCGCCAGTGATTTCGGTCATGCGCTGCAGCAGCTGACCATCATCGCCTGGCTGGTATGGGGAGTGTTCAGTCTGGTGATCCTCGCTGGCGTGCTGCTCGGACACTATGGCGGCGTCGGCCGCCACGTCGACAAGCTGCTGGAGCACATGCAGCGGGTAGCGGCCGGTGATCTGTCCCACCGTGCCGCCCTCGACGGGCCCAGCGAGGTAGCCAGCCTGGCACTGGGTCTGAACCGGATGCTGGACAGCATCGAGCAGGCCAACCGGCAGCTGGAGGCCCACCAGGCAGCCGAAACCCAGCTGCTGGCCCAGCTGAAGGACAACGAGAAGATGGCCGCCATCGGCAGCATGGCCAGCGGCATCGCCCATGAGCTGGGCGCACCACTGAGCGTGATTGACGGTCGTGCCCGACGCCTGGAGCGCTCGGCCAATCTGGACGAGCAGCAGCTGCACAACCTGGCCGGCATCCGCAGCCAGGTCAGCCGGCTGACCCGCACCGTCAACCAGTTGCTGGACTATTGCCGTCCCGCCGCCATCCGCCTGCGCGACCTCACGCCCGCGGTACTCATCGAGACCGCCGTGGAAGCCATCCGCCCGGAGCTCGAGGCCGCCGGGCGGGCGCTGCACAGCCACATCGAGGCCGACCTGCCGACCTTCCGCGGCGATGGCGGACGGCTGGAGCTGGCCTTGCTGAACCTGCTGCGCAACGCTCTCCAGGCGTCCCGCTCCGCCATCACCATCCATGCCGTCGAGGAACGGCAGCAGCTGTGCATACGCATTACCGACGACGGGCCGGGCCTGCCGGACCACGCGCTGGAGACCCTGCTCGAACCCTTCTTCACCACCAAGTCACCTGGTGAGGGTACCGGCCTGGGGCTGGCCATCGTCCAGGCGGTGGCCGAGGAACACGGCGGAAGCCTGCAGCTGCGCAACCGACCGACCGGGGGATGCGAAGCGTCACTGTGCCTGCCACTGACCAGGGAGGAACCGAACCATGGGTAACAACGAACATATATTGCTGGTGGAAGACGATCGGGGGCTGCGCGAGCTGCTGCAGGAGGAGCTGGAAGCAGAAGGTTATCGGGTCACCCCCTGCGCCGATGCCGAGCATGCCGGCGAGGTACTCGCCAGCGATCTGCCCCAGCTGCTGATCAGCGACCTGCGGCTGCCCGGCGCCGACGGGCTGAGCCTGCTGCCGCTGCTGCGTGACTGCGCGTCGCCTCCCGCAGTGCTGATCATCACTGCCTTCGGTTCGGTCCAGCAGGCGGTCAAGGCCCTGCAGAAAGGCGCCGATGACTTCCTGACCAAGCCGCTGGAGATGGACCATCTGCTGCTCACGGTCAGGCGCCTGCTGGAAAACCGCCGGCTGCGCAGCGAGGTGCAGCATTACCGCAGCCTGCTGGCGGTGGAGCAGTTCAGCGGCATCATCGGCCAGAGCCCGGCAATGCAGCAGCTGTTCCACCAGATCCGCCAGATCGCCACGGCCGACGGCCCGGTGCTCATCCAGGGAGAAAGCGGCACCGGTAAGGAGCTGGTCGCCCGCGCCCTGCATGACCGCAGCAGTCGCAAGGGCCAGCCCTACCTCACGGTCAACTGTGGTGGCATACCCAGCGAGCTGATGGAAAGCGAGTTCTTCGGCCATGCCGCTGGTGCCTTCACCGGTGCTCGCACCCAGCGCGCCGGCCTGTTCCAGCAGGCCGACGGCGGCAGCCTGATGCTCGACGAGCTCGGCGAAATGCCCCTGGCGCTGCAGGCCAAACTGCTCAGGGTACTGCAGGACGGCCGCATGCGGCCGGTGGGCAGTGATCACGAAATCCAGGTGGATGTGCGCATCATCGCCGCGACCAACCGCAATCTGACCGAGGCGGTGGCCGATGGCAGCTTTCGTGAGGACCTGTTCTACCGGCTGGAGACCTTCTCGCTCCAGGTACCACCACTGCGCGCCCGGGGCGATGACGTGCAACGGCTCGCCGAGTTCTTCCTGACCCGTTTCAACAGCCGCCGGCAGCGACAGATCAAGGGGTTCAGCGACGACGCCCTGGCGGTGCTGGCCAGCTACCCCTTCCCCGGCAACGTGCGCGAATTGCAGAACGCGGTGGAGCGGGCCGCCACCTTCTGCGACACGCCGCTGATTGAGGTCCGTCACCTGCCCCAGCGCATCTGCGAGCAACCGGCGGAGCAGGTTGCCCATGCTCAGCATGATGTCGTGCACATGCTGCCGCTCAATGGCGAGCCAGACGGCATGCCTTCGCTGGAAACCGTACAACGCAATTACATTCATCAGGTGCTGCATGCCACCGGCGGCAACAAGCGGCGGGCGGCGGAGATCCTCGGCATCACCCGGCGAACCCTTTACCGCTGGCTGGAATAACCCTTTACAGTTTCTTTACCCGGCAGGTCCCCCGCTTGACAGTCCGGCCCAGTAGACTTGGGCCACTGTATCCCTGGTATCGGAAGGAAACTGCGCATGAGAGTAAACCGGCGCCTGTTATGGACATCCGCCGCCCTGGCGGTCGCCGCCGCGCTGATCTGGCATTTCTGGCTGAACACCGAGCGCAATGGGCCGGAACTGGTCACCACCCCGGTGGAGCGGGCGGACATCGAGGACAGCGTCACCGCACTGGGTACGCTGGAGCCGCTCAATTACGTGGACGTGGGCACCCAGGTTTCGGGGCAGCTCAAGGTGCTGCACGTGGCGGAGGGAGACCAGGTGGAGGAAGGCCAGCTGCTGGCGGAAATCGACCCCACCATTTACCTCGCCAAGGTCGAAGCCACCGAGGCGCAGCTGGAGAACCTGCGGGCCCAGCTCGCCGACCGTGAGGCCAGCCAGGTGCTGGCACGGCTGCAGGCCGAGCGGCAGAACAATCTGATAAAACTGGACGCCACCAGCCGCGAGGCGGTGGAGCAGGCAGACGCCAGCCTGCGCTCGGCCAATGCCCAGATCAAGGCGCTGCAGGCGCAGATCCGCCAGCTCGAATCCCAGCTCAAGGAGGCCCGGGCGGACCTTGGCTATACCCGTATCCACGCACCGATGAGCGGTACCGTGGTGGACCAGCTGGCCAACCAGGGCCAGACCCTGAACGCCAACCAGACCGCACCGATCATCGTGCAGATCGCCGACCTCAGCACCATGACCGTCCGCACCCAGGTCTCCGAGGCCGATATCACCCAGCTGGAAGTCGGCATGCCGGTGTGGTTCACCACCCTCGGCCAGCCCGACGTGCGCCGCGAGGGAGTCCTGCGCCAGATACTGCCGACACCGGAAGTGGTCAACAACGTGGTGCTGTTCAACGCCCTGTTCGACGTGCCCAACCCCGACGGCAAGCTGCTGCCGCAGATGAGTGCCCAGGTGTTCTTTGTCCGTGCTGCGGCCGAGAATGCCCTGAGTATCCCGGTCTCCGCCCTTCAGCCGGCTCCTCGGGCAGGCGACGCCGCCAGCCCCGGCAGGCCGTTCCGCGTTCAGGTGCTGGTCAACGGCCAGCCCCGGGAACGGATCGTCCATATCGGTGTGATGACCCGGGTCAGCGCCGAGGTGCTCGAAGGCCTGGAGGAAGGCGACGAGGTGGTGATCTCCGGCGGCAGCCCCGCTCCCCGCAGCCAGCCCCAGCGCGGCGCCCCGCGCCCGAGGTTCTGAGATGAGCACACCGCTGATCCGCCTGGAAGGCATAGGCAAGACCTACCGTAACGGCGAGCTGGCCACAACGGTGCTGCGCGATGTCGATCTGGACATCCACGACGGCGACTTCGTCGCCATCATGGGCGCCTCCGGCTCCGGCAAGTCGACACTGATGCACCTGCTGGGCTGCCTTGACCGGCCCAGCACCGGCCGCTACCTGTTCGCCGGGGAGGATATTGCGGGACTGGACAGTGATCAGCTGGCCAGCCTGCGCAGTCGCACCTTCGGCTTCATCTTCCAGAGCTACCATCTGATCTCCTCGGCCAATGCCACCGAGAATGTCGAAGTCCCGGCTATCTACGCCGGCCAGCCCCGGGAGCAGCGTCACGCCCGGGCAGAGGAGCTGCTGACCTCACTAGGTCTGGGCGAGCGCCTGGGCAACCGTCCCAACCAGCTGTCCGGCGGCCAGCAGCAGCGGGTATCCATTGCCCGGGCGCTGATGAATGACGCCCGCGTTCTGCTGGCCGACGAGCCGACCGGCGCACTGGACAGCAAGAGCGGCGAGGACGTGCTGCAGCTGCTCAAGGACCTGCACGCACGGGGCAAGACGGTCATCGTCATCACCCATGACCGGGAGGTGGCCAGCCATGCCGACCGGCTGATAGAAATCCGCGATGGCCGGATCATCCACGACAGTGGCCGCAGACAGCCCGGCGCGGCAGACCCGACGCCAGGCATCAGCAGCCAGGCCACGCGCGGGGAGAGCACGGCGACTTTCGGCGATACCAGCGAAGCCGTCCGCATGGCCCTGCGCGCGCTGCGGGCCAACCTGTTCCGTACCGTGCTCACCCTGCTCGGCATCGTGATAGGTGTGGCATCGGTGGTGGTCATGCTGGCCGTGGGCAACGGCGCCCGGCAGGAAGTGGTCGAGCGCATCAGCGATATGGGCACCCACCTGCTTATCGTGCGTCCGGGTGCGCCCAATACCCGGCGCTCGGCCGATGGCTCCACCAATACCCTGACTGCAGAGGATGCTGCCGTTGCCGCCACCATCGACAACGTGGTGGCAGCGGTACCGGAGGTGCAGACCCGCGCCACGGTCAGAGCCGGCAATACCGACGCCCAGACCAGCATCACCGGCACCACCGCCGAGTTTGTCGCCGCCAAGAGCTGGCCGGTAGCCAACGGGGTATTCATCAACGATGAGGACAACCGCCGTTACGCGGCGGTGGCCGTGATCGGCCGCACCGTTGCCAACAACCTGTACTCCGACCGGGACCCGCTGGGCGAATACATGCTGATCGGCAACGTGCCCTTTCTGATCATCGGCGTGATGCAGGAAAAGGGCGCCACGCCCTGGGGGCAGGATCAGGACGACGTGGTCTTCGTCCCGCTCAACACCGCAACCAACCGGCTCATCGGCTCCCGTCATCTGAGCAATATCAGCGTACTGATAGAGGATCTGCAGCTGTCCGATGCCACCCAGGAGGCGGTGCGCCAGGCGATTCTGGCCAACCACGCCGGGGTGGAGGACTTCCAGATCCGCAACATGGCCTCGCTGCTGGAGAACGTCGCCAGCACCCAGAACACCTTCACCGTGCTGCTCGGCTCAATTGCCGCCATCTCCCTGCTGGTGGGCGGCATCGGCGTGATGAACATCATGCTGGTCAACGTGTCGGAACGGACCCGGGAGATCGGCATCCGCATGGCGACCGGGGCACGCACGCGCAATATCCTGCAGCAGTTCATGGTGGAGGCGGTGGTGGTCTCGGCCATCGGCGGGGCCATCGGCGTGGTCCTCGGGCTGGGTTTTGCCGGCATGCTGCAGTACTTCGGCACCGCCATCCAGTTCACTCCCGGTCCGGTGCTGCTGGCCTTTGGCTGCGCCTTTGCCACCGGCCTCATCTTCGGCTTCATGCCTGCCCACAAGGCAGCGCATCTCGACCCCGTGGTGGCTCTCAGTGCGGACTAGACACTCCCTTTGCCTGGCCTTCGGCCTCAGCCTGCTGGCCGGCTGCAGTCTCAACACCCCCATACCCCAGGGCAGCATCGAGCCGCCCCGGCAATGGAATACCGAGGCCGACTCGCTGGTCTGGCCCCAGGCACGCTGGTGGACCGAGTACCAGCAGCCCCAGCTGTCGCAGCTGGTAGCGCAGGCCCGCAGCGGCAACCTCGATCTGGCCAGCGCCGCGACCCGTCTGCTGCAGGCCGACGCCCAGCTGCGCCAGAGCGGTGCCAGCCTGCTGCCGCAGCTGGACGGCAGTGCCAGTGGCCGCCGCGCAGGCGGCGACGGCCAGAGCAGCGGCAACAGCTTCAATGCCAGCCTCAACGCCAGTTACGAAGTGGACTTCTGGGGCCGCAACCACGCCGCCGTGGAAGCGGCAGCGGCCAACCTGAACGCCACCCGCTACGACCTTGAAGCGGTCGCAATCAGCACCGACGCCGCGGTGGCCAGCACCTGGTTCCAGCTGGTGGAAAACAGCGCCCGCCTGCAACTGGCCCGGGGCAACCTGGCCGCCGCCGAGCAGGTACTGACGATAGTCGAAGCCCGCTATCGCTACGGCGCCGATGACAGCCTGGCGGTCAGCCAGCAACGGGCGCTGGTGGCCCAGCTGCGCGCCAATCTGCCGTCGCTGGAACAGCAGACCCTGCAACTGCGCAACAGCCTGGCGCTGCTGCTCGGCCAGGGGCCCGACTTCCGGCTCGGGGAACTGCCGGACATGGCGGCCATCCGTGTGCCGGAGCCAGGTGCCGGCCTGCCCTCGGAGCTGCTGGCCAGACGTCCTGATATCCGCGCCAGTGAGCAGCGTCTGGTGGCGGCAAACGCCAACCTGACCATCGCCCGTGCGGCGCTCTATCCGAGCATCCAGCTGACCGGCAACTACGGAGCGCAGAGCTCGTCGCTGTCCGATCTGATCAGCAACCCGCTTAATACCTGGGGCTTGGCCGCCGGACTGACCCAGCCGGTCTTCAACGCCGGCCGCATCCGCGCCCAGATCGACATCAGCGAAGCCAGCCAGCAGGAAGCGCTGATCGGTTACCAGCGGGTCATCCTCGACGCCCTGATCGACGCCGACACTGCCCTCGGCGCGCTGCACCAGGCACGGGAGCAGTATCAGCTGCAACAGGCAGCAACAGCCGAAGCCGAACTCGCCTTCGAACTGGCCCAGGCCCGCTACAAGGCCGGCGCCATCACCCTGCAGAATCTGCTCGACACCCAGCGCTCGTATTTCCAGAGCCAGGACAGCCTGGTGCAGCAGCGCGCCGCCTGGTTGCAGGCGACGGTGAGCCTGTACCGGGCGCTGGGGGGCGGGTGGCAGGAGGCGGGTTGAGCCGGGGGAGTTGGGGGGGTGCGGGGTGCGAGGGTAGAAGTATGGAGCGAATTACGAGGATGGGAACGGGCGTGCGTTGCACGCCAATCGCGGCGAGGTCGCCGCTCCTACAGCAGGTAGGGGGCCGATGCAGGCAAGCCAAGCAGGAAAAAGCTCGAGCTGGGTTTTCCGTAGGAGCGGCGACCTCGCCGCGATCGGGCTGCGCAGCAGCCCCGGTTGTGCCGCACCCGCTCCGCACCACCCACTCCGCCTCATCCGTTCGCCCGTTAGCCATCCCCGCCCCGACCAAGTAACATGAATCTCCCCATTCCACCCACCCGACGGAGACCCACCTTGTCCGAACTGCGCCTCGCCACGCTGGATCAGCGCCGCTTCCAGCTGCATGACACCGCCCTGCCGGGTCTGGCCGGTCAGCTGAACGGGCTGGATGCGCTGTGCCGCACCCTGGGCGTTACCCCGCTGAGCCAGTTCGTTGATATCACCGCGCTGGAATTCGCCGAGGCCAGCCGCCTGCTCGCCGAAGACGCCGATACGCCGCCGCGCACCTATCCGGAAACCGGCCTGCCCTGGGGCATTGAGGACATGGACTGGTTCCCGATCAGCACCGGGATGATCACCCTGGAGGCGCTCAGCAGCCATCTGCAACGCAACCGGCCGCGGGAGCTGGCCGGCGCCGACCGTGGCCAGCTGCTGGAGGCGCTGGCCTTCTGCGAGGCCCAGCTGCGACCGCTTGAGACCGAGGGCGGCCAGTTCCACCTTGCCGCCGGCCACTGACCTGCTCCGGCATCACGCCTCGGCCGGCGACCCCCGACGCAGCGTTGCCAGGCAGCCGGCTACGTCCACCTCGTCGATCTGCTCGGGCCGCAGGAATCGCTCGGCATAACGCAGATAGACCCCGGTCGAAAGGAACAACGCAAACAGTTCACCGTCGATGTGCTGCTCCTTCACCATGCGCATCATGATGCCGATGGATTCGGACAGGGTCTTGGCCTTCTTGTAGGGCCGGTCTGCCGCCGTCAGCGCCTCGAAGATATCGGCGATCGACATGATCCGCGCCGGCACACTCAGCTGCTCCGCCGTCAACCTGCGGGGATAGCCGCCGCCGTTGAGCTTCTCGTGATGGTTGGCGGCAATATCGGGCACCTGCTGCAGGTGACGGGGGAATGGCAGGGTGCTGAGCATGACCAGGGTATGCACGATATGCTCGTTGACCTTGAAGCGCTCCTCCGGCGTGAGGGTGCCGCGGCGCACGGTCAGGTTGTGCAGTTCACCGAGGTTGTAGGCGTATTCCGGCAACTGCATGTCAAAGCCCCAGACGTTGGCCGGGTCGCCCTTCTCCACCGGCGGCTTGCGTTCGCCCCAGGGGATCCGGTGCTCGGGCTTGTCATCCAGCAGTCGCTCGGTCACCGGCAGTGGCTGGGGCGGGCGATTCGCCAGGCGTGCGCGTTCCTCTTCCGACAGGCCCAACCGGTCGTCGAAGTGCCGCTGCCAGGTACGCTGCGCGATGCGCTGCAGCTCCGCCACGCGCTCGTCGGACATGGCCTCGCCACCGATATTGGCCGCGGCGACCGTGGCAAAATCCCGCTGCAGCCCGGCCAGCTCACGCTCCAGCCGCTCGGCCAGTTCATCCTCGGCCTCACCCCGCCAGCGTCCCTGCCAGTAGGCCAGCTGGGCATCCCGGTGCAGCACCTCGAAACGGGTGCGCACCTCGTGAATGCGGTTGTACAGGCTCTCCAGCTTGGTCGCCTTGTCCACCACATACTCCGGGCTGGTGATCTTCCCGCAGTCATGTAGCCAGGCGGCGATCTGGAAGGCGTAGCGCTCCTCATCGTCCGGCTGGTAATCGGCCAGCGGCCCGGTCTGCACCGACGCTGCCTGATCCAGCAGCATCTGCGCCAGCTCCGGCACCCGTTCGCAGTGGCTGCCAGTGTAGGGCGACTTGGCATCCACTGCATGGGCCAGCACCTTGATCACCGACTCGAGGAGCGCCTGCTGCTGCTCGAACAGCTGGCGGGTCTCGATTGCCAGGGCCAGCGAGCCGGACAGTTTCTGCAGATAGCGCTGGAGATAGGACGCGGTCCGCTCATCGGTTTCCGCCTGCAGCCGCACCGATACCAGGCCCAGCAGCACGCCCTTGCGGTCATGCAGGGGCAGTATCAGGCTGCGCGGGTAGCGCTTTCTCAGTACTGCCAGCGCGTCGTACAGCTCGCCGTCCAGGGACTCGGACATGACAAAGCTTTCCGGATAGGGAAAGTCGCCGTACACCGCGGCCCGGTCCAGCCGGTCGTTTTCCTCGTCACAGAGATAGACCACCCCACTGGGACCGTCGGCCATTTCCACCAGGTGTTTCAGTACTTCGGGCAGCATCCGGTCCAGTTCCAGCTCCCGGCTCAGCGTGGTGGTGATGGCCTGGAAGTGGCCCAGCGCCGCCACCATCTGGCTTATCGCCTGGCGCAGCTCATTGACCTCGCGGACCCGCGACGGCGCCGGCGCCGGTGCGCTCAACTCGAAGGCCGCCAGCGCATGAACCCAGCCGGACAGTTGCCTGATCGAGCCACCCAGGCGCACCCCCAGAACCCAGCCCAGCAACAATACGAGAATGACCAGCAGAAGGGCCAGCGCCGCCTGATGGGCAAGCACCTCCCGTGCCTCGGCCAACAGTTCCCAGGCCGGTATCGCAATGAGGATCCGGGCATTGCTCTGGCTGAACCCCACCAGTGGCATGTTCAGCCCGTACCAGAGCTGGCCGTCCACCCTGAAGGGCGTCGGCGCGGCGTCGGTGGGCAGTGTCAGCAGCCGAGCCAGCGGCTCCACGCCGAGCTCATCCAGCCGGGCCAGACGAAACCCCGCGCCATCGCTCTTCAGCACGCGGTGGGGTTCGGGGTAGGCGATCACCCCGGCCTGTTCATCATGGATGGCCAGCTCGGTGCCGGAGGTCAGCCGCAGGTCCCGCACCTCCATGGCCAGGTCGTCCAGCGCTGCGTCCATGCCGATCACCGCACCGCCGCCATGGGCGCGAACCGCCAGGCTCACTCCCACCTCGCCGGTGGTGAAGAAGACATAGGGGTCGGTGATATTCAGTTCCCCCGGCTCGATGACGTTCCGATACCAGGGGCGCAGGCGCGGGTCGAACCAGTAGTCCGGCGTACTCCGCTCCAGCTGGAGCTGGAGCTGCCCGTCGAGAAACAGCCAGCGCCCCCGCAGCTGGCCATGGTCGTCCCGGGCGATGCTCTGCAGCAGGTAGGCGGCATCGGCCGGCGCCGAGGGAATGCGCGGGGTCTCCCGCTGCAGGGGCCGCAGCAGCAGGAATTCGCCGTCGTCATAGCCGATGTAGACCGCACTGAGCATGGGGTTGGATCGCAGCACCTCCGCCAGCACCGGCAGGTGCTGGAGCCGGACGTCCATGTCCTCGGCCTCCGCCAGCGGGCTGTGGGCCAGCACCCGGATCACGTTCTCCGCGGGTGAAATGAGGCGCCTGGCCCGCTCGTTGAGCACTGCAGCGAGCTGTCGGGCCGAGTCGTTCGCTGCGGCCACCAGCGCTGCGCTGCCTCCCCGGTAACCCTGCACCAGTACGATCGACAGCATGGCCAGCACACAGAGGATGATGGTGCCGGCGATCAACCACTGAACAGGTAGTCCCTTGACCTTCTTGCGCATGCCGACCCCGCTGAAAATGTATTGTTAAGGGCATTGTGCTATCAGCATAGTTCAGATCCGGTATCCGTCAGGTTGCAGTCCTGCGACATAAGTCGAAGCGCGCGGCGGGTATTTGGCAGGCCAATGGGCAAGCCAGCTGCCGGCAAATTTGGCATAGTGCAGAAAAATACAAGCGGAGAACCGTCCCATGCTCAACAGCGAACAGCACATGCTGAACGTCAACGACATCCATCTAAGCGTTCACGTCGCCGGACCCGCCGACGGCCAACCGGTGTGGCTGCTGCATGGATTTCCGGAGTGCTGGTATTCCTGGCGCCACCAGATGCAGGCGCTGGCGCAGGCCGGCTACCGCGCCTTCGCTCCGGAGATGCGTGGCTATGGCGCAAGCAGTGCGCCGATGACGGTCGAGGCCTATGACATCCTCACCATCTGCGGCGATATCCAGGCCGCCATGACCCACTTCGGCCATGAACAGGTCGCGATGGTGGGTCATGACTGGGGTGCCAATATCGCCTGGTATCTGGCGTTGCTGGAGCCGGAGCGGGTGAGGGTGGTCAGCGGCATGTCGGTGCCGTTCGGCGGTCGTCCCAAACGCCCGGTCATCGACATGATGCGCGAGCGCTTCAGGGATCGTTTCCTCTACATCCTGTATTTCCAGGAACAGGGCCCGGCGGAAGCAGAACTGGAGGCGGACATCCCGCGTACCCTGCGCATCCTCATGCACGGCCGCCCCGCCTCGGGCAACGGGCTGATTGCCGACAAGCCGGCCGACTCCCGCTGGCTCGATGACTATGTGGACCCGCAGGTACCGCCGGAGTGGTGCCCGCCCGAGGCCTTTGCCGTCTACGTGGAGACCTTCATCGACAACGGCTTCCACGGCCCGCTGAACTGGTACCGCAACTACGAGCGCAACTGGGAACGCACCGCGCACCTGGCCGGCAAGCAGGTCGAGCAGCCGGCGCAGTTCATCATCGGCGACCGCGACCCGGTAGCCGCGCTGGAGAGCATCACCATCGAACGCATGCCCAACGTGGTACCGAAGGTTGAGCAGCACGTCATCGAACGCTGCGGCCACTGGGTACAGAGTCAGAAGCCCGAAGAGGTAAATACCCTGCTGCTGGATTTCCTGCGCAGGCATTATTGACGCGCGCAGTCAGCCGCTCCGATCCCGCCTCTGCCCCCTCGTTGTAGGAGCCCCGCCCCCGGGGCGATAGGGCTGCGCCAGCAGCCCCGGCGTTAAACCACCCCCCAGTCGACGCCCCCGCCACAAACCGGTATAGTGCACGCCGTCGCCATTCCGGCGCCATGGGTTCCCTAACCCCATCCATCAAAAAGGTGATACTGATGTCCATTGCTCCCTCACGGCTGCGCAGCGCGCTGGCCTGGCTTGTTGCCTTTCACGTTCTGATCATCATCGCCAGCAACTATCTGGTGCAGTTGCCCTTCACCCTGTTCGGCTTCCATACCACCTGGGGTGCGTTCAGCTTTCCGTTCATCTTTCTCGCCAGCGACCTGACCGTACGCCTGCTCGGCAAGCAGGCGGCCCGCCGCGTCATCGCGCGGGTCATGTTGCCTGCGCTCGCCGTGTCCTATGTGGTGTCGGTGCTGTTTCAGGAAGGGGCGTTCCGCGGCTTCGAGGCGCTGGGTCAGTTCAACACCTTCGTGTTGCGCATCTCGCTGGCGAGTTTCATGGCCTACGTCTGCGGTCAGCTGCTGGACATCCAGGTCTTTGATCGCCTGCGCAAGCTGCCCCAGTGGTGGATCGCGCCCACCGCATCGATGATCTTCGGCAACCTGGTCGACACCTTCGTGTTCTTCTCCGTGGCCTTCTGGCGCAGCGGCAACGAGTTCATGGCGGCAAACTGGGTGGAGATCGGTGCGGTCGACTACGTCATCAAGGTGGTGATCTGCATCATGCTGTTCGTGCCGCTGTACGGAATAATGCTCAACGCCATCCTGCGGACCCTCGCCGGCAGGCAGGCGGCAACGGCCTGAGGCCGGGCACCGGTTCACACTTCTGCAACCCGCTGCTTGCCCGCGGCCGGGCACGTTCTAGACTCGGCTGCGATCAGACAGCAGGGATGCAGCATGAAGCGACTCATGGCAACACTGGCCTGGCTGGCCAGCACCCCACTGCAGGCAGCCTGCCCCGACGCAGCCAGCCTCCGGCAACTGGCCGAGCAGGTCGGGGAATGGGAAAAGGCCTACCACGAGCAGGGCCGCTCGCTGGTCAGCGATGACATCTACGACCAGGCCCTGCTGCGCCTGCAACAATGTACCGGCCAGCCCGCCCCGCCGGGCTATCAACCCCGTCCCGGCGAACTGCCCCATCCCGTTGCCCAGACCGGGCTCGACAAGATCCATACCCCGGCGCAGGCCCGGCAATGGATGGCCCAGCGGCAGGATCTGTGGATCCAACCCAAGGTCGATGGCGTTGCCGTAACGCTTGAATACCGTGACGGGCAACTGCAGCGCGCCATCAGCCGCGGCGATGGGATACAGGGGCAGGACTGGACCGCCACCGCACAGCGGGCGCCCCATGTTCCCCAGCACTGGCCCGATGCCCGGCACGTCGTGCTGCAGGGCGAGCTGTACTGGCGGCTGGGCAGCCACATCCAGTCACGCGATGGCGGTGCCGGGGCCCGCAGCCGGATCGCAGGGGTGATGAATCGCCACCATGTCAGCGACGTCGATCTGCAGCACATCGGTTTATTCGTCTGGGACTGGCCCAACGGGCCGCGGCCCATGCCGGAGCGCCTGCAGCAGCTCAGTGAAGCCGGGTTCGATACGGCAACCTACACGTTGCCGGCTCCCAGCGCCGCAGAAGCCGAAGCCCGGCGCAAGCACTGGTATACGCACCCGCTGCCCTTTGCCACGGACGGTGTAGTGCTGCGCCAGGGCCAGCGTCCCCCGGCCGGCCAGTGGCAGGCGAAGGCCCCGCACTGGGCGGTGGCCTGGAAGCATCCGGCGCGCTCGGCACTGACCCGCGTCGAATCGGTGCAGTTCACCATCGGCCGCAGCGGACGTATCACGCCGGTACTGGAGCTGGAACCTGTGCAGCTGGACGACCGCCGTATCACCCGTGCGAGCCTCGGCTCGCTGGCGCGCTGGCGGCGGCTCGACGTGGCCAGCGGGGATCTGGTCGCCATCAAGCTGTCTGGGCAGGCGATTCCACAGCTTGAGCAGGTCATCAGCCGCAGCACCAGCCGTTCGCTGCCGGCACCACCCGACCCGTCGCGTTACCACTCGCTGAGCTGCCTGACCCTGACCCAGGGCTGCCGGGAGCAATTCCTGGCGCGGCTGGACTGGTTGGGCAGTCGCCAGGGGCTGGATCTGGCAGGCGTCGGCCCGGGTAGCTGGCGCTGCCTGGCGGATGCCGGTGTACTGGATGGGCTGCTCGACTGGCTGGCGCTGGACAGCCTGCCGACGCAGTGTGGCGGCCAGCTGGCCGAGCGGCTTCGGCCGGCCCGAGAGCGCGGGTTCGGGCAATGGTTATCGGCGTTGGGAATGCCGCCGGCCGGCGATGCGCAGCTGGCAGGGAGCTGGAGCGAGCTGGCGGGAAAGAGCAGCGCCGACTGGCAGAGGCAGCCCGGGATCGGGCCCGTGCGTGCGCAGCAGCTGGTGGTGTTTTTTGGTGATGAGCAAGTGGTGCGGCTGCGGGAGCAATTGCGTGCCGCAGGGGTGGACGGTTTCTAGGACCGGGCGGGCTTTGCCCGCCATCGCGCCGAGGTCGGCGCTCCCACAGGTAAGGGAGGAGCCCAGGGTTGAAATCATCCCCAACGAGCTCGGGAGAGGGTTTGTGTATGAACCAAGCCCCGCGGCGATGGGCCCGGGACGAGTTCTGGTAGGAGCCGCGACCCCGCGGCGATGGGCGCGCAACGCGCGCCCCGGGGTGCGCTGGCTATTCCGCATTCAGATAGGACGACCGGGTCAGCCCCAACCTCAGCATGTCCAGATACTTCGCCCTGTCCGCCGCACTCAGCCGTGCCCCGGCCACCTTGTCGCGGTACCGCGATACCAGCTCATCCGGCTCGAAATGCACATAGCGCAGCATGTCCTCGATGGTGTCATGGGTCTCGACACCGCCGTGCACCACCCGCCCGTCATCCAGCTGGTAGACGTTGACCGAGTCGGTATCGCCGAACAGGTTGTGCATGTCGCCGAGAATCTCCTGGTAGGCCCCGACCATGAAGATGCTCAGCAGGTAATCCTCCCCTTCGCGCAGATCATGCACCGGCAGACTGGTTTCAATACTCTGCTCATCGACGTAATGGCGGATCTTGCCGTCGGAATCGCAGGTCAGATCCTGCAGCACTGCCCGGCGCAGCGGCTCCTCGTCCAGCCGGTTGAGCGGCAGGATCGGCAACACCTGGTCGATGGCCCAGGTATCCGGCAGGCTCTGGAATACCGAGAAATTGCAGATGTACTTGTCGGCCAGCTTGTCGTTGAGTTCGTCCAGCACCTGCCGATGGGAACGCTGGCGTGCCTTGAGCAGTGCATGCAGCCGGCTGCACAGGGCGAAGTAGCACTGCTCGGCCAGCGCCTTCTGCGACAGGCTGAGCCTGCCCTCGGCGTACTGCCCCGCCACATCGGTCATGTAGTGGGTGGCACGCCAGTAGGTTTCGGTCACCATCTCGATATCGGTCTGCCCCAGCAGGCCGACCAGTTGCTGAAGTACCTGCGGCAGCTGTTCCACGTCCTCAATCGGCGGCACTTCGGCGTTGTGCCGCTCCACGTCGGTCACCTGGACCACCAGCACGGCGTGGTGCGCGGTCAGGGCGCGGCCGCTCTCGGAAAAGATGTGCGGGTGCGGCAGCCCCTGCTCCTCGCAGAATTCGCGGAGCATCAGCACCACGGTGCGGGCATACTCCTGGACGTCATAGTTGATCGAGCTGGCATTGCGCGAGTGAGTGCCGTCGTAATCCACGCCCAGCCCGCCGCCGACGTCGATATGGTCCACCGGCAGCCCCAGCGCCCGCAGCTCGCCGAAATAGCGGATCGCCTCGCGAAAGCCATGCTGGTAATCCGCCAGGTTGGCGATCTGCGAGCCCATGTGAAAGTGCAGCAGGCGCACACCGGCTTCCAGCCCCGCCCCGCGGAACTGGTCCACCACGCGCAACAGTTGCGCAGCGGACAGCCCGAACTTGGATTTTTCCCCACCGGTATCGGCCCACTTGCTCGATGCCAGCGACGACAGCCGCACCCGCAGGCCGACCTGCGGCGTCAACTGCAACACGCTGGCTTCCTCGATGACCAGCGCGACCTCGGATTCCTTCTCGATGACGATGAACACGTTATGGCCGAGCTTCTGCCCCAGCAGCGCCAGGCGGATGAACTCGCGGTCCTTGTAGCCGTTGCAGACGATGGTGCCGCCCTTGGGTGCCAGCGCCAGCACGGCCATCAGCTCCGGCTTGGAGCCGGCCTCCAGGCCGATGGCGACATCCTCGGTGGCGATGATGTTCTTTACCACCGCCTCCTGCTGATTGACCTTGATCGGATAGAGCGCGGTGTAGCTGTTCCGGTAATCCAGTTCGGCAATGCTGCGATCGAAGGCACCGGTGAGCTGGCGCACCCGGTCCTGCAGGATGTCCGGAAAACGCAGCAGCAGTGGCAGGTCCAGCCCGCTGTCACGCAGCTGGCCGACCAGCTGGTGCAGGTCGATGGGCGAGTCCACTTCGGGGCGCGGGCGCACCTCGACATTGCCCTGCTCGTTCATGTTGAAATAGCCGACACCCCAGTGGCGAATACCGTAGACGCTGCGACTGTCCGCCACCGTCCAGGCGGATGCGTCTTCCTTGCGTGAACGTCTTGATCCCACCATGCAACTGACTCCTCGACCCCGTTCTGTTGGCTTTCAGCATAAACCAGTTTGACCACCGCTTTCGGTTTTGGCGCCCGGTCGGAAAAAATATTTTCAGTCGAATGAATCCGCCGTACAGCGGTCACAGATCTACTCGGCGCAAAGCGCGCCGACGCCTTTAAGCATGCGGTTCAGGGCAGGATTAACGGAAAATACATATCAGCTGTAAATAGTTGTTCAGAAAGAGACATGACCCACAAGCCACGCAAACCAGGGGTTGTGATCATTTTCTGGATGTGTTTACCATAAAAATGAATTTACAAGTAAACATTCAAAACATGTCTTCCAAATCTTTTTCGCTACGCGTGCCGCGAGCGACCGATGGATACGCTCTTAACCAACTGGTCAAGCGCTGCCCGCCTCTGGATACCAATTCCGTCTACTGCAACCTGCTCCAATGTACTGACTTTTCGGCCACCTCCATCGCCGCCGAACATACCGATGGCGAACTGGTCGGCTTCATCTCCGGCTACTGCCCACCCTCCCGTCCCGACACGCTGTTCATCTGGCAAGTTGCCGTGGATGACCGCATGCGCGGCCAGGGTCTGGCGATCAGCATGTTGCTGGAGCTGGTCCGCCGCACGGCTGCCGACAACGGCGTGCGCTGGCTGGAAACCACCATCTCCCCCGGCAACACCGCCTCCGAGGCGCTGTTCGCCAAGGCCTTCCGCCAACTGGGGGTGGAGCCGGTGACCAGTGTGTTGTTCTGTCGGCAAACCCATTTTGATGGTCAGCACGATGATGAAGTGCTCTATCGCGCTGGACCCTTCTCCCCCTCCGCACTTTCAGAACTTACCAAGACACATCAGGAGTCTGCATGAACACCTTCGAACAGTTTGAAAAACACGAGTCCGGTATTCGCAGCTACTGCCGTTCCTTCCCGGTCATCTTCAAGCAGGCCCGTGGTGCCGAGCTGATCACCGCTGATGGCAAGTCCTACATCGACTTCCTCGCCGGTGCCGGCACGCTAAACTACGGCCATAACCACCCGGTATTGAAGAAGGCGCTTATCGAGTACCTCGAGAACGACGGCCTGACCCACGGTCTGGACATGTATTCCTCAGCCAAGGAAAGCTTCCTGGAAAGCTTCCACCGCATCGTCCTGGAGCCCCGCGGGCTGGGCGACTACGTGGTGCAGTTCAGTGGCCCGACCGGTGCCAACTCGGTGGAAGCGGCGCTGAAGCTGGCGCGCAAGGTCACCGGCCGCAGCAACATCATCAGCTTCACCAACGGCTTCCATGGCTGCACCGTGGGTGCGCTGGCTGCCACCGGCAACCAGCACCACCGCGGTGCCGCCGGCGTGCCGCTGACCGACGTCAGCCGCATGCCCTACGCCAACTATTTCGGTGACAAGGTCAACACCATCTCGATGATGGACAAGCTGCTCAGCGACCCGAGCAGCGGCGTGGACAAGCCCGCCGCAGTGATCGTCGAAGTGGTCCAGGGCGAAGGCGGCCTGAACGCGGCTTCCTCCGACTGGATGCGCAAGCTGGAAAAAGTCTGCCGCAAGCACGAAATGCTGCTCATCGTGGACGACATCCAGGCCGGTTGCGGTCGCACCGGCACCTTCTTCAGCTTCGAGGAAATGGGTATCAAGCCGGACATCATCACCCTGTCCAAATCCCTCAGCGGCTTCGGTCTGCCCTTCGCGGTAGTCGTCATGCGCCGCGAGCTGGACCAGTGGGAGCCGGGTGAGCACAACGGCACCTTCCGCGGCAACAACCACGCCTTCGTCACCGCCACCGCCGCTCTGGAACACTTCTGGACCAGCAGCGAATTCGCCGACAGCGTCAAGGCCAAAGGCGCGCTGATCCGCGAGCGCATGCAGAAGATCGTCCGCCGTCATGGTCCCGATTCCCTGTTCGTCAAGGGCCGCGGCATGATGATCGGCATCAGCTGCCCGGACGGTGAAACCGCCGCCGCCATCTGCGCCGAAGCCTTCGAAAACGGCCTGGTCATCGAGACCAGCGGCAACCACAGCCAGGTGGTCAAGTGCCTCTGCCCGCTGATCATCAGCGAGGAGCAGATCAACAAGGCCATGGACATTCTCGACGCCGCCTTCGCCAAGGTCATGGCAGCCGGCGCACAGCACAAAGCATCCTGAGGAACAGCAACAAATGATCGTACGTACCCTGAAAGACTGTGAAGCATCCGAACGCAAGGTTGTCACCGAGACCTGGGACAGCACCCGGATGATCCTGAAGGAAGACAAGATGGGCTTCTCCTTCAACATCACCACCATTTACGCAGGCACCGAGACCCACATCCACTACCAGAACCACCTGGAGTCGGTGTACTGCATGAGCGGCAACGGCGAGATCGAGACCATCGCCGACGGCAAGGTCTACAAGATCGAACCCGGCACCCTGTACATCCTCGACAAGCACGACGAGCACCTGCTGCGCGGCGGCACCGAGGACATGAAGATGGCCTGCGTATTCAACCCGCCACTGACCGGCCGCGAAGTCCACGATGAAAATGGCGTGTATCCCGCCGATCTGAGCGCCGACCCGGCATAGGAGAAAAAATGTCTATCGTGCAAGCTGACCTTTACCCGTCACGCCAGCACAACCATCCCCGCTGGCAGGAACGACTGGATCCCATCACCTACCGCAAGGATGCCACCAACGCACCATTGAGTGCAGAACAGCTGTCGCGCTTCGAGCGCGACGGCTTCCTGGTCATAGAGAACCTGTTCAGCGCCGAGGAAGTGGCCGTGTTCAAGGCCGAACTCGAGCGCATGAGCAAGGACCCGCAGGTCCTGGAAGCGCCCACCGCCATCCGCGAGCCGGACAGCGGCGCGCTGCGTTCGGTCTTCGCCATCCATCGCAGCAACGAGCTGTTTGCCCGGGTCGCCCGTGACGAGCGCACTGCCGGACTGGTCCGCTATCTGCTCGACGGCGACATCTATGTGCACCAGTCCCGCCTTAACCTCAAGCCCGGCTTCAAGGGCAAGGAGTTCTACTGGCACTCGGACTTCGAGACCTGGCATACCGAAGACGGCCTGCCGCGCATGCGCACCATCAGCTGCTCCATCCTGCTGACCGACAACCACCCGTGGAACGGGCCGCTGATGCTGATCCCCGGCTCCCACCGGCACTACATCAGCTGCGTCGGCCAGACGCCGGAAAATCATTACGAAAAGTCCCTGCGCAAGCAGGAGTTCGGCATTCCGGATGAGGACAGCCTGCGCGAGATGGTTGATCTCTACGGCATCGAACAGGCCACCGGGCCAGCCGGCAGCGTGGTGCTGTTCGACTGCAACACCCTGCACGGCTCCGGCAGCAACATCGCCCCGAGCCCGCGCAGCAACCTGTTCTACGTCTACAACCATGTGGACAACAAGCCCACCGCTCCCTTCGACGGCATGCCCCCGCGCCCGGAGTTCGTTGCGGAACGCGGCCCAGTGGAACCCCTGGACATCGGCCCGCAGCATTACGGTGCGCGCCACTGAATTCACCGGATGAAAGAAACGCAACCATGCATACAGTAGAAAAAATCGGCGGCACCTCAATGAGCCGCTTCGACGAAGTACTGAATACCATCTTTACCGGTCAACGCCGTGGCAGTGAGCTGTACAACCGCATCTTCGTGGTGTCCGCCTATGGCGGGATGACCGACCTGCTGCTGGAACACAAGAAGAGCGGCGAGCCGGGCGTGTACGCCCGTTTCGCCGAGGCCGAGAGGGAAGACGCCTGGCTGGACGCGCTGGAACGTGTACGCAGCGCCATGCTGGAAAAGAACGCCGAGTTGTTCCCGGCAGACTACGAGCGTCACGCGGCGGACCGCTTCATCGGCGGTCGCATCGATGATGCAGCCGAATGCATGCGCAACCTGCGCAAACTGTGCTCCTATGGCCACTTCCAGCTGGGCGAGCACCTGCTCAAGGTGCGCGAGATGCTGGCCTCCCTCGGCGAGGCGCACAGTGCCTTCAATACCGTACTGGCGCTCAAGCAGGCCGGCGTGAACGCCCGCCTGGTCGACCTCACCGGCTGGGACCTGCAGGAGCCGAAGACCTTCAAGGACATGATCGCCGACAGCTTCGCCGGTATCGACTTCAGCAGCGAGCTGGTGGTCAGCACCGGCTACACCCACTGCAGCGAAGGCCAGATGAAGACCTTCGACCGCGGCTACAGCGAGATCACCTTCGCCCAGATCGCCGCCGCCACCGGCGCCAGCGAAGCGATCATCCACAAGGAATACCACCTCTCCAGCGCGGACCCGAATCAGGTCGGCGTCGACAAGGTGGTCACCATCGGCCGCACCAACTATGACGTGGCCGACCAGCTGTCCAACCTGGGGATGGAAGCAATCCACCCCCGGGCCGCTCGCACCCTGCGCCGGGCTGGCATCCAGCTGCGCATCAAGAACGCCTTCGAACCGGATCACGGCGGCACCACCATCAGCCAGGACTACTGCAGCGCAAAGCCCTGCGTGGAGATCATTGCCGGGCGCAAGGATGTCTACGGGCTGGAAGTGTTCGACCAGGAGATGCTCGGCGATGTCGGCTACGACATCGAGATCACCCGCCTGCTCAAGCAGCTCAAGCTGTATGTGGTGAACAAGGACTCCGATGCCAACAGCATCACCTACTACACCGCGGGCTCGCGCAAGGCCATGACCCGCGCCGTGCGACTGATCAAGGAACGCTACCCGATGGCCGAAGTGAACCTGCACAACATCGCCATCGTTTCGGCGATCGGCTCCGACCTCAAGGTCAAGGGCATCCTGGCACGCACCGTGGCGGCACTGGCCGAGGCGGGCATCAGCATCCAGGCCATCCACCAGTCGATCCGTCAGGTGGAGATGCAATGCATCATCGATGAGGCGGATTACGACGCGGCGGTGGTGGCGCTGCACCGGGCGCTGATCGAGCCGGAGAACCACGGGGATGTGATTGCGGTGGCTTCCTGAGGGTTACCGGGTTCTGACTTCCCCCTCTCCCCCGACCCCTCTCCCGCGAGGGGAGAGGGGGGAGCCGCCCCGCAAAACACCATCACTCCCCCACCAAAAACTCCCGCACCCGCTCCGCCGCCAACCTTGAATTCTCCTGCATGAAACAATGCCCACCCGGCAGCGCCTCGACCTGCACATTCGCATTCAACCGCGCCAGCCGCGCAGCAGACTCCTTCACAAAGGGATAGCTCTCCTCCCCGTGGATCAGCCGCACCGGCGTCTCGATCGCCCGGAGTGATTTCCACAGCCCCTGCGGCATCGACTCGAATATCTCCGCTTCCCGGCTGGGCTGACATTTCAGCGTCACTCCGCCATCCGGATCATCCCGCAGCGCGTGCTCGATATGCGCCCACATCGCCTCTTCCTCCCAGCCACGAAAAATGCCCCGACCATTGAGCCTGGCAAAGGCCTCTTCGCGATCCTGCCAGTGGCTGCGGCGTTTGCGGGCACCATCAGCCATGGGATTCCTGATCGCCCAGCCGAGCAGCCCGCGCAGCAGGATGAGTTTCGGCGGAAACAGGACCGGATCCAGCAGCACGGCCCGCTCGAACAGCACCGGGTGGGCCGATATGATCAGGCTGGTGAGCACCCCGCCGAAGCTGTGACCACAGGCAAAACGGGGCACCTTGCCGAAACGGGCAAGGCCGGCGATCAATGCTTCCACTGCCAGTTCGGCGTTATGGTTCCAGCCGCGGAATTCGCCGCCGTGATCACTGTCGCCGTGGCCCTGCATATCGCACAGCCACAGATCGAAATGCACACTGAGGTGCTCGAGCATCGGCTCGTAGGTGCGGGTACAGAAACCGTTACCGTGAATGAAATGCAGCAGCGGCTTGCCGCTGGGCGGTGAATGCCAACCGCGAAGGGTGAATCCGGCCGAACTCTGATGCGACCAGGGTAACAACGTCATGCCAACCTCCCCCGAAACGAGGGCACAGTCTATTACGCCCCCGCGCCCTTGTCAGGGACGGAGCGGCGTTACAAGGCAACGGGATGGGGTCGGATGGCATCCGGCCAAGGGAAGAAGCCAACCCGTGGCGGCGCCACGGGTTGGAAAAGCAGCAGGATCAGTCGGTACTCTGGGTCGGCGAGTCCTTGTCGTCGCACTCCGGCTCACCGCTGCTGTAAGTGGGCCTGCTCGTCGTGCGGGTCGTCGGACATGATCTGCACGCACATCTCCCATTCCGGGTAGTCCCCCCGCTCGATGGCGTCATACAGGTCGCGGGTGGCGTGGCCGACGTCATGCTTCTGGATCTCGGCCGCCTGCTCGGCGGTCAGGTTCTTCACGCCCTGCTTCGGCTCGAAGGAGAACTTGCATAGCACCGCCACGCCCTCATCGTTCACCCGCTTGTAGGTGTTCACGCTGGAGCCCTGCATGTTGCGGTAGCCCGCCGGGATACCCCAGGGACTCTTGACCCAGGTGACCATGTGCAGGGATTCCGGGTGGTGCTGGACGAAATCATAGAAGCGCCAGGCTTCTTGGCGGTTGCTCACCGGGTCCGGCTTGAAGGCGTGGATCATGTCGGGAAACTTGATGCCCCGGTGCCCCGGGCGTGCACGACCCGCTCGGGGATCCGCTCGCGGTCGAAGTGGGTGATCTTTTCGATGAACTGGTAGTTTTCCAGGGTGGCGGGACCCCGCTCGCCCACCGAACGAAGGCTCTGGTTGTCGCGTACCGGATGGCCCTGCCTGGTGGTCAGCGTGGTGGGTTTCTCATTCATGGCGCGCTCCGAATAAACCCGGTGTATGTAGGGTTTTAGTCGCGCGCGCGGCTCAAATGTTCAGGTAAAAGCCCCGCATCGGGTGCGCGCCCTCAGCGCAGGATGTAGTCCACACTGGTCACCACCCGGATCTTCTTGGTTTCCGGTGTGTACTGGTCCACGTCCTCGATGCTGAAATAGCCCTGGGACGCCCGGCGGATGCTGCCTACCTCCGCCCCGGCGTCCCGTGCGAACTGACCGGCAGCGGCGCGGGCTTCACGGGTCGCCTCGGCGATCATCTCCGGTTTGATGGCATTGAGCTGAGTGAACAGGAACTGCGGCTGGTGTTCATAGCTCTGAGTCAGCGCCACGCCGGATTTGACCAGCTCGCCGACACTCTGCATGCCCTGCTTGACCCGCTGTATGTCCCCGGTGCGCACCAGCACGGTCACCTCCGCACGGTAGCGCTCGGGTGGCATGTTCGAGCCGTAGAGGTTGGCATGCTGGTCGGTAATCTTCGGCATCGACAGCTGCAGGCTGGTTTCGGCAAAGCCCTTGAGCAGCAGGTAGGAGCGGATCAGGTCCTGCTGCGCGTCTATCTCGTCCTGCAGGGCATCCAGACTGTTACCGGTAACGGTGAAGTTGATCGGCCACAGCGCCAGATCCGCGTCCACCGTACGCTCGGCCAGGCCCTTGACGCTGACCACCCGGTCCGAATCGCGGAACTGCAGCAGTCCCGTCTTGATGCTGACCGCCATGAAGGCCAACGCGAGAGCGAGCAACGCGGCGGCTATTACTGCAAACAGGGAAATGCGAGAGCTGTCGGTCATGCGAGTGGGTCCTTATTCTGCCAAAGATCTATATAGCTGAAACTGGCGCGGAACTCGACACGCCTTTTTATTCATCGCGCCGCAGATCGTCCGGAATCGGCGGTTCGGGCATGGGCCCCGGGCGCTGACCCTTGCCCTGCTGATACTGGCGGATCTGGTACACGTAGGCCAGCACCTGGGCCACGGCCAGGTAGAGCCCGGCCGGGATGGGGTGCTCCAGTTCGGTGCTGTAATAGACCGCCCGGGCCAGTGGCGGCGATTCGAGGACGATGACGTCATGCTCGGCAGCCACCTCGCGGATCTTCTGTGCGAGGAAGTCCGCGCCCTTGGCGACCACCACAGGCGCCCCGCTGTTCACCGGGTCGTACTTCAGCGCCACGGCGTAGTGCGTCGGGTTGGTGATCACCACGTCGGCCTTGGGTACCTCGCCCATCATGCGCCGCTCGGCCATCTCCCGCTGCAACTGGCGCACCCGGGATTTGACCTCCGGCTTGCCTTCGCTGTCTTTGTATTCATCCCGCACCTCCTGCTTGGTCATGCGGGTCTTCTTCTTGTTGTCCCAGATCTGGAACGGCACATCCACTGCGGCAATCAAAATCAGCGCGCAGGCCAGCAGTACCAGCGAGGTGCCCAGTATCCAGGCGCTCTGGGCGATGGCGCTGGGCAGGGTCTGGTTGCCCAGCGCCAGCAGATCGTCGGTGCGCATGTTCAGTACCACCAGCGCCATCACCAGCACTACCAGGAACTTGGCCACCGCCTTGAGCAGTTCCACCAGCGCCTTGAGCGAGAACATGCGTTTGAGGCCGGCCAGCGGATTGAGCCGTTCGCCCTTGGGCGCCAGCAGTTTGGCGCTGAACAGCCAGCCGCCGAGCAGCACCGGGCCGATCAGCGCAGCGGCGAGCAGCATCAGCAGGAATACCGTCAGCCCGCCGAAGCCATGGCTGATCGATGCAAACAGATGCAACCCCATGCTGTCGGTGTTGTACAGCGCTTCGCGCTCGATGGAGAAGTTGAACACCATCAGATCCATCAGCCGGCGGGCCATCTGTGGCCCCAGCATCAGCAGGCCGAGCGCCGCCACCATCACCACCGCCAAGGTGTTCAGCTCGCGGGACCGGGCGACCTGGCCCTTCTCCTTCGACTCCTTCTGGCGTTTCGCCGTGGGTTCTTCCGTGCGTTCCTGACCGCTGTCTTCCGCCATCAGCGCGCCCCCACCATTTCCCGAAGCCAGATGAGCGCCTCGGAGGCCAGAAGATGGTACTGCCCTGCGGTGTTACCCAGCAGTACCCAGAGAATGAACAGGCCGAACACCAGCGTCAGCGGAAAGCCGACCGAAAAGATGTTCAGCTGTGGCGCGGCGCGCATCATCACGCCGAACGACAGGTTGACGATCAGCAGCGCGGTCACCGCCGGCAGGCCGATCAGCAGGGCCGATGCCATGACCCAGGAGAAGCGCAGCACCAGCGTATGGAAGTCCACCGCCTGCAGGGTCTCGCCGATGGGCAATGTAGTGAAGCTTTCCACCAGCACTTCGATCGCCACCAGATGGCCGTTCAGCGCCAGGAACAGCAGCGTCACCAGCATGGTGAACACCTGCCCTACCACGGCAACCGAGATACCCATGGCCGGATCGTTCATCGAGGCGAAACCCAGACCCATCTGCATCGCAATGATCTGCCCTGCCAGAACGTGGATCTGGAACAGCAGCTGCAACAGAAAGCCCATGGCCGCGCCGATCAGGATCTGTTCAGCGATGACCACCCAGGTACTCAG
>Ga0079224_100001522_pt1 | contig 26865 bp, 27 predicted proteins | sample Stecom2015_FD_80414 | JGI IMG/M metagenome (GOLD analysis project Ga0079224, IMG submission 80414) | Agricultural soil microbial communities from Utah to study Nitrogen management - Steer compost 2015 | ecosystem: Environmental > Terrestrial > Soil > Agricultural land | place: USA: Utah... | reverse complement strand
TAACTAATGACTGATAATCTTAACGCTGCCATGGTCTGGTAAAACGTTCTGTAAGTGCATAATCCAACCCTTTACTTGCCGTTCGAAGTAGCCACGGCCATTGTTAAAGGCAGCTAAAGTTGTTGTCATTGGCACTTGGTGTAATCGATATTGAGCCTCGATAACAGATTGGCCTAACAAAGGCAGTTGGTCCTCACTGTATTGACTGGGTAATTTGTGCTGTATCGCAATACCCTCTTTGGCCTCCATGGCATATAAAGGCCGGGAAAATACAGCGCTGTCATCAATGAGTAATAACGCCTGTGGGCTGAGCGGGTAATCAGGTTTTAAGGCTTTGAGAATCTGATACTCTCGAACCATGTCATGGGCGCCTTTGGCTTTAGTGCCGGATGGTGAGGTGCGAATAATCCAGTATTGCTGTCCATCACTCAGTCGATAGGTAAGGTTTGAGACACCACCGATAAGTGGCTCTAGGGTCAAAGGTGCGTTTACAGATAATTCCGTTTGCAAATAAGTCAATAAAGTATGTTTTTCCACAGTATTCATTTGTTGATTCCGTTATTAATTCCTATCAGCCGATGCATGGTTGAAATTAGCAATTCACTGTATTGCTCAACAGTGATGCCTTCATGGGCGTATTTATGGGGTTTAAGGTACCATTCTTGGAGTATCGCCTTAAGTGTTGCGGCGGTGAAAAAAGGGGATTGGGCTTGACATAGACCGGCATTATTGGCGGTAATTAGGTGTTTAATCATAACAGATTCCATGAGTTTTTCGGATTGAACAAACTCTGTTAAAAGTGGCTTGTCTAAATGCTTGGTTTCCATGAACACAAAGTAAAACCATTTTTTTAAGCGTTCACTGATATAAAGATGATATTGCATTTGTAACGCCAAAGCTTTTAAGGGATCGCTTTCAACAACGGTTTCTAAACACGATGCGGTCATTTTAACCAACGCATTGTGAATCATGATGATTAAATCTTCTTTATTGCTAAAGTACTTATAGAGCCCGCCCATACTGATACCGGTAGCGAGACTCAAGTCGCGTAATGTCATGCCATGAAAACTTTGTTGACGAGAAATTTGAAAAACAGCCGGAATTATGATGGCCAGCTTTTTAATGGCAATGCGTTTATTTTTTAACTTTAAACGGTCCTGGTTGAGGCTGTATATGAAATTCCATTCGTCACCAAATTTGTCCTCAAAGGCCTGTTCAAAATCGTGGTATAGCATGCGTTTAATAGTTCTTAAGCAATTGTTTTGCTAAAGAGAGCTTGTGAACTTCATCGGGGCCATCGTAAATACGCGCGGCGCGTTCTTCACGAAAGAAAAAGGCGACCACGGTATCATCGGTGACACCCAACGCGCCTAGCGCCTGAACCGTATGGTCTATAACTGTCTGTAACATCTGCGCTGTGTGAAACTTAATCATTGAGATATCATGTTTGGCGCTGTCGAATCCACCATGATCAATTTTGTCAGCTGTGGCTTGAACTAAATGTTCAGCGGAGTTTATAACCGCATAACATTCGGCAATTTTCGCTTGTATAAGTGGCTGATCGGCCAAACTTTGGCTGTCTGTTATTTGCCGGTTTTTAACATGCGTACACATGATATCAAAACACCTTTGGGCGATACCAATCCAACGCATACAATGCTGAATACGACCGGGACCGAGCCGTTGTTGTGCCATCAAAAAGCCATGGCCTTGCTGACCTAAAATATTTTCACATGGTACCTGAACATTTTCAAACAGTACCTCACCATGGGAAAAATAACCTTGACCGGTACTGCCCATAACAGAAATATTACGCTTTAAAGTAACACCTTTGGTGGTCATAGGTACGATTATCATGCTGGCTTGCTGGTGTTTAGCTGCTTTGGGATCGGTGACCGCCATCACAATAGTAAAGTCAGCACCATCAGCGGAGGTGGTAAACCATTTATGGCCATTAATAAGCCAACCATCCTTATTTGCAACGGCCTGGCAAGTTAAACGCGTGGGGTTAGAGCCTGCCATATGCGGTTCGGTCATGGCAAAACAGCTGCGAATAGTGCCTGCTGCCAAAGGTTCTAGATAGCTTGTTTTGAGTTGAGACGTGGCATACAGATGTAATAGTTCAGCATTACCGGCATCCGGTGCTTGGCAGCCAAAACAATAATGGCCTAAAGGTGACTGACCTAAAATTTTAGAAAGCTGTCCTAACTGTGCAACCTGCAGACCTAAACCACCCAAAGAAATGGGTAAGTGCGGTGCCCACATCTTTTCACTTTTTACTTGTTGGCGTAAATCTGCTAAAGCATGGTCAAGTTGTAACCACTGATGGCTAAGTAAAAGCGGTTCAATAGGAAAGACCTGGCTGTGTAGAAAGCGACGGGCTTTATTGAGAAGCTGATTAAATGGTTCTAGTTGCATGATAAGCCAAGGAGCGGAAGTTAGAAGATTATAACAAAATAGCGAACAGGTGTTCGATAAAATCTGGTAAAATTATCTGATGAAAAAAGTCATGGTAATTACCGGTGCCGCCAGTGGTTTAGGTAGAGCGTTGGCCGTTAAAGCGGCTGAAGAATATCGCATTGTGATATTAGATCAGCAAGCAACAGCGGCTAATGAATTAGTTAATGAATTAAGTAAAGGCGGCTATGAAGCGGTCTTTTTTAAATGTGATGTTTCCGATGCCAAACAAATGCAAGATTGTAGTGATCAGGTTATGGGGCATTACGGTCAAGTGGATGTGTTGATTAATAATGCGGGCATTGCCAGTGAGGGCAGTGTGGTCGATAGCAGTGAAGCTCAGTGGCAGAGAGTCCTGAATATTAATTTAATGGGTGTTGTGCACGGCTGTCGAAGCTTTGTGCCACTCTTAAAAAAACAACAAAACTCAGCCGTTGTAAATATCTCATCATTTGCTGCCATTGCTTTAGTGCCTTATATGGCATCTTATAATGTCTCAAAAGCGAGTGTATTGGCTTTGAGCGAAACCCTTCGTGGTGAGCTGGCCGACAGTGGTGTGCATGTGGCCGTTGCTTGCCCGGCATTTTTCACCACCGCCTTAACCGATTCTATGATCGACAGTAATGAAGCCATGAAAGCACGAATTAAAAAATGGATGGCAAATTCCAGCTATACGGCTGAAGATGTTGCCAATCAGATTCTTGTTGCCATAAAAAATAAACAGTATATGGTTTTATGTGATGCACAAACTCGTCGACAATGGCGTGTATCTCGCTGGTTGCCGCAATTCTTTTATCGACAAAAAATTAAATGGATAAGAAATGAAAACAGATGATTTATGGAAACAGACAAAGTTATGAAAACTGATAGGCAATGGCTTATTTATGGAGCAAATGGTTATACCGGTAAATTAATTGCCCAATCGGCAGCAGCTTCCGGCTTAAAGCCTATTTTGGCCGGTCGGACTGATAATCAAGTAAGGCCTTTGGCTGAGCAGTTGAATTTAGACTATCGGATATTTTCAATTGAAGATTTGATTAATGATGATACGGTTATTAAGGATATTGATTTAGTGCTTAATTGTGCCGGACCTTTTTCACAAACCGCTGATCCGATGATGGCTGCCTGTATTAAACACCATTGTCATTATTTAGATATCACCGGAGAAGTGGCTGTTTTTGAAACTGCTGCCAGCCGCCACCAAGAAGCCAGTTTAGCCGGTGTGGTATTATGCCCGGGTGTCGGATTTGATGTCATTCCTACCGATTGTATGGCGGCCATGTTAAAAGCCCAGATGCCAGATGCCAGTCATTTATCTTTGGGCTTTGATTCTCGTTCTGGATTTAGTCCGGGTACCGCCAAGACTTCAGTGGAAGCGCTGCCTGAAGGTGGCCGGGTTAGGGTCGATGGATTGATAAAACAAGTGCCGTTGGCTTATAAAACTCGGCGTATTGATTTTGGTGGCGGCGAAAAGCTGGCCATGACCATACCCTGGGGTGATGTCGCCACGGCTTATTACAGCACTGAAATCCCCAATATCGAGGTTTATATTCCCGCTTCACCACGTTTGGTTAAACGCATGCAGCGTATCAATTTGATTAAACCTATTTTGGGCTGGTCTTGGTTGCAGAAATTTATGAAAAGTCGCATTGAGAAAACAGTTAAAGGGCCCGATGAACAAGCTCGAAACGAGTTAACCACCTTTATTTGGGGAGAAGTCAGCAACGCCCAAGGTGAGCGACTGCAAAACCGTATGCAAGTGGCCAATGGTTATCAATTAACTGTCGATGGCTCTTTACATGTGGTGCAAGCACTTTTAGCGGATGAAAACGTTATCGGCGGTTATTACACGCCTTCGAAATTACTGGGTGCTGATTTAATTCAACAGTTACCCGGTACTCAGTTGCTGTCTGAGGTTAAAAGAGATACTCATTTTAGCAAATGAATTTCACCAAAAAAATAATACGGCAAATTCAACTTTATATGACATGCATTGCCAGTCAATCCATTGATATAACCTTAAAGAGTTTTAATTAATATGCTGAATCTAAGTCGTGTATTGTTTGTTGTTATCGCCATTATCTGTCTCACCGGATGGATTAACAGTGCCGTGGCTTTATTGCTTGGTGTGGCTTTGGCGTTAAGCTTAGGTAATCCGTTTGTTGCGCAAAGTCGGGTCGGTGTTAAGCATTTATTAAAAATAGCAGTGATTGGCTTAGGTTTTGGTATTCAAGCCGGGGAAGCCTTCACCACCAGTGTTGATACTTTAGGTATTACAGCCATTACTATTGTAACCACTATTGCCTTGGGGTGGCTATTGACCCGACTGTTAAAAATGGATCCTCGCTTAGGCCATTTGGTGTCATCAGGTACAGCCATTTGTGGTGGTAGTGCGATTGCTGCAGTGGCACCGGTGATATCTGCGCAGAATAAACACATCACTATGGCCATAGCCGTGGTGTTTTTACTTAATGCGGTGGCACTACTAATCTTTCCCATCATAGGATCTTATTTAGAGTTGAGTCAATATCAATTTGGGGTCTGGTCAGCGATTGCCATCCATGACACCAGTTCGGTGGTGGGTGCGGCTTTGGCTTATGGTGATGAGGCTTTAAAAACCGCCACCACAGTTAAATTGGCTCGTACCTTATGGATTATTCCGTTGGCTTTGGCCTCCATGGTCATGTTTAAAAGCCAAGACAACAAAATTAACATACCATGGTTTATTGGTGGTTTTATTGTGGCTATGCTGATTAACAGTGCTGGTTGGTTACCCGAATCTGTAACCGGTGACATTACACTGGTCGCAAAACGACTGTTAATTTTGACCTTATTCTTAGTGGGCAGTAGCTTGTCACTGGCAGATATCAGAGAAACCGGTTGGCAGCCAATGTTGATGGCGGTGATACTGTGGTTGTTTATTTCAGTTTTATCTTGGTTTATGGTTGTTAATTGGGCGTGATGGTTGTCACACTTTAAGCAACAGTCTGATTAACCTTCAGTTCATTGGTTGTAGATAGAATAGGCTTTATTTGTTGAGGGTTGAAAAGATGAATAAGTTATTTATAATGGGGTTTTTGTTACTGGCTCAAAATACAGTTGCGGCACAAACGGATTCTGCGGACGTCTACCGAGAAACCTTAGCTTGTGGTGAGTCAGGTTGTGCCGTTACATGCTATCAGGCCGGTGATCGATGGCAAAGTTTTTTACAAACAGCGGGTGATATTGAACTCACCTATTTTTTAACCACCGGAGTACGACAGTTGAAAGCGCCAGTAGCCGATGGCACAATAACGGTTTTGGATACCCATCCTAACTACCAAACTTGTAAAATTACCGGGGTTAAAACTAAACCTTAAATTAACTATGATTTGTACTGTTTATCGATCCAATAAAAAAACGGGTGCGTATGTGTATTGTGCTGAAACCATGGCGCCTGATAAGCTTCCCGAAGAATTACAAGCACTGTTAGGCACTTGTGTTTCCGTGATGACAATTAATCTGGCTACCCGGGACAAACTGGCTCGTGAGGATATTGCGCAAGTTCGGCTCAATTTAGAAGGTCAGGGTTATCATTTGCAAATGCCACCGAAAGACTTAACACAAGTTACAGATTACACCTAACTATCTAACTTGGTTACGGGAGGGGTAAAACACTAATGGTTGTTAGGTTGTGCGTGAATTGTTTCATCAAGTAGAGCCAAATCGCTTTCACTTAACGGTTCCAAATCCGGATACTGGCATGCCATTTTTTGCATTCTTTTTTGCACTATGGTGGCCACTAAAATGCGCATCATTTCTTTATCGTCAGCAGGGATAACATACCAAGGGGCATTTTTTGTTGAGCTGTGTTCAAGCATGGCATCAAAACAGTCTTGATAGTCATCCCAAAACCGACGCTCTTTTAAATCTCCAATGTTGAATTTCCAATTTTTGTCACTCATGGCGTAGCGTTTAATTAATCTATTTTGTTGCTCCTCTTTGCTGACATCCAACATGAACTTAACCACCTGGGTGCCATTGTGGTGTAAGTGCGCTTCCACTTGGTTAATGTAATCAAATCGTTGTTGCCAGAATTTTTCATTAACCTTTTTTTCAACACCTTGTTGAATTAAAAATCGTGGATGGACGCGCACTATCAGGGTTTCTTCATAGTAGCTGCGATTGAATAGACTGATTCTTCCGGCTGCGGGAAAATGGGGATAGCAGCGCCACATGAAATCGTGTTGGGTTTCTAGTTTCGATGGGGTTTTAAAAGCGGTTGTGGTCAGACCGTTGGGGTCGCAATAACGAAACACTTTTGCAATTGTGCTGTCTTTACCGGCAGCATCTAAGGCTTGAAATATAATTAATAAAGACTGTTTACCTTCGGCTTGCATACAAGTTGCCAATTCCGCCAGTTGTTTGGTTATCTGTTTGCGCGATTGGGGCTGGCTCTTTATCCATTGCTGTAAATCTGTTATGGTCGGTCTGCTGTGACCGGGTTGAAACCGAAATTTTTTAATAGATGGCATACAATTAATTATTATTAAAAGCACAATCATAATAGTTAAAAGCTAAATTGAGGTAAATTAATGCACAAAAATAAAATTCTTTTTATCTGTATGGGTAATATTTGTCGTTCACCTTCCGCTGAAGCCGTATTTGCTGACTTAATAGAGAAGGCAGGTGTTGCCGATGCTTTCGAAATTGATTCTGCCGGAACCCATGCCTATCATATCGGTAATCCGCCGGATAAACGCTCCATCGCGGCTGCATTACGAAGAGGTGTTGATATGCGGCACCTGCGCGCGCGCCAGCTGCAGGCCCAAGACTTTATTGACTATGAGCGACTTATTATTATGGATCACGCTAATCATGCGGAAATTATGAAGCGTTTTCCTGAGGCTGATCACAGTAGAATATCTTACATGCTTGACTTCGCCAAAAACGTCAGCGAAAAAGAAGTGCCTGACCCTTATTACGGCGAAGGTGATGGTTTTGAACTGGTTTTGAATCTTCTTGAAGGTGCCGCACAAGGATTGTTAGATGATTTCCAACAAATTGAAATTGGTAATAGGCAGCAGAGCTAGATGCGGCATGCCTTTATTTCAGGTATAATGCGCGCTTTTTTCGAGGATGAAAGCGGTGCAATTTAAACGGCTAAATCAAGATCAGCAAGCCCGACGTGGTAGATTAACATTTAATCGAGGTACCGTTGAGACGCCTTGTTTTATGCCGGTGGGAACCTATGGCACCGTTAAAGCCATGTCTCCCGACGAAGTCAAAGGCATCGGAGCTGAGATTGTTCTGGGTAATACCTTTCATTTGATGCTGAGGCCGGGCACGGATGTTATTGAAGCCCACGGTGATTTGCATGATTTTATGGGCTGGGATAAACCGATTTTAACGGATTCCGGCGGCTTTCAAGTTTTTTCTTTGGCAAAAAGACGAAAAATTACCGAGCAGGGTGTTGAGTTCGCCTCGCCAGTGGATGGTTCTCGGGTTTTTATGGGTCCAGAAGAGTCGATGGCGGTACAGCGTAAGCTGGGTTCTGATATTGTCATGATTTTTGATGAATGTACGCCTTACCCGGCGACTAAAGAAGAAGCTGAAAAATCCATGGAACTTTCGCTGCGTTGGGCCAAACGCAGTTTAAACGCCTTTGCGGGCAACCCCAATGCTTTATTCGGTATCGTTCAAGGTGGTATGTATGATAGCTTGCGTCAACGATCGGCAGAGGCTTTGGTGGATATGAATTTCCATGGTTATGCCATTGGCGGCTTGTCAGTGGGTGAGCCCAAAGATTTACGTGAACAAGTTTTAGCCGTAACAACACCGTTATTACCGGAAGATAAGCCACGTTATTTAATGGGAGTTGGCAAACCAGAAGATATTTTAGCGGCTGTAATTAGTGGTGTTGATATGTTTGATTGTGTGATGCCAACTCGTAATGCCCGAAATGGTTATTTGTTTACCTGGGATGGAGTGGTTAAAATTCGCAATGCGAAATACCAGCATGATACTTCACCAATTGACGAAAACTGTGGTTGTTATACTTGTCAGCATTTTTCTAAAGCATATTTAAAGCATTTAGATCGTTGTGGAGAAATGTTGGGTTCACGCTTAAATACCATTCATAATTTATATTTTTACCAAGATTTCATGGGCGCGATTAGAACGGCTATTGAGGCCGGTGAGTTGACAAGTTTCGCCAACCGGACCTTTGTCCGGCTGGGTGTTAAATAACCACCCTCAATTATAAAGATTGTGTTTCTAAAGGACTTGATTTTGGTGTAATTTAAGGGCGCGTTTTCAGGGTGTTTTGTGTTACAATGATGCGTTTAATTTTCACCACTGGGATACTGATTTATGGCAGATAATTCGACTGATATTATCAAAATAAATATCGAAGACGAGATGCAAAAATCATACCTCGATTATTCGATGAGTGTGATTGTAGGGCGGGCATTGCCCGATGTCAGGGATGGCCTCAAGCCGGTTCATCGCCGGGTTCTATACGCCATGAATGTTTTAGGGGTAAGTTGGAATAAAGCCCATAAGAAATCAGCCCGGGTAGTCGGTGACGTGATTGGTAAATACCATCCACACGGCGATTCAGCGGTTTATGACACCATAGTTCGTATGGCGCAACCATTTTCTATGCGCTATATGTTGGTCGACGGACAAGGTAACTTCGGTTCGGTGGACGGTGATTCGCCGGCAGCGATGCGGTATACCGAAGTACGGATGGCTAGAATATCTCACCAGATGCTGGCGGATATCGATAAGGATACCGTTGATTTTGTCCCTAACTATGATGAAACAGATTCTGAACCGGCGGTATTGCCCTCTCGGGTGCCGGCTTTATTGGTCAATGGTTCGTCTGGTATTGCGGTGGGCATGGCTACCAATATTCCGCCTCATAATTTAAGTGAGGTTATTGATGCGGTTGTCGGACTAATTGATAACCCTGATATTACCTTAGATGAAATTATGGAGCACATACCTGGTCCTGATTTCCCAACAGCAGCATTTATTAATGGTGCCGAAGGTATTCGAGATGCCTATGAGACCGGTCGCGGCAAGGTATACATGCGAGCGCGAACTGACATTGAAACTGATGAAGCCAGTGGTCGGCAGACTATTATTGTAAACGAACTTCCTTATCAAGTTAATAAAGCGCGCTTAATTGAAAAAATTGCTGAATTGGTTAAGCATAAAAAACTAGAAGGCATTTCTGCTTTACGTGATGAGTCTGATAAGGATGGGATGCGAATTGTCATTGAGCTCAAACGTGGTGAGGTGGGTGAGGTTATCCTCAATCAATTATTTAAACTGACCCAACTACAAACAGTTTTTGGTATAAATATGGTGGCCTTGGTTAATGGTCAACCAAGAACTTTAGGTTTAATGACGATTCTCAATGAGTTTGTTAAGCATCGTCGAGAGGTGGTCGTTAGACGAACGATATTTGAGTTAAGAAAGGCCCGTGACCGAGCCCACGTTTTAGAAGGGCTGGCTGTCGCATTAGCCAATATTGAAGAAATCATTGAGCTTATTAAAGGGTCCAGTAATCCAGCTGAAGCCAGAGATAAGCTATTGGCGAAAAAATGGGAATCTGGCTTAATAAAAGCGCTGTTAGATGATAATGGTAACTTGTGTCGACCGGAAGATTTGGAAGATGCTTATGGTTTTTTTGAAGCAGGCTATCAACTCTCACCGATTCAAGCTAAAGCCATACTAGATCTGCAATTACATCGTTTAACTGGCCTTGAACAAGAAAAAATTACCGATGAATTCAAACAAATCATTGTTGCGATTAAAGAGTATTTGGAAATACTAACGAATCCGGATCGTTTATTGGCGGTTATTCGCGAAGAAATGCAAGAAATTAAAGAGCAGTTTGGTGATGAGCGCCGTACTCAGATTTTAAATCGTCAACGTCACCTGACTATGCGGGATATGATTACCGAAGAGGATGTGGTGGTCACGTTGTCGCATGCTGGTTATGCCAAAATGCAGCAGTTAGATATTTACCGAGCTCAAGTACGCGGTGGAAAAGGTAAATCGGCGACTAACATGAAGGATGATGACTTTATTGAGAAGCTTTGGATAGCCAACACCCACGATACATTGTTATGTTTCAGTAATATGGGGCAGGTGTACTGGTTGAAAGTTTATGAATTGCCTATGGCCTCAAGAACCGCACGAGGTAAGCCATTGGTTAATTTACTGCCATTAGATAAAGATGAAAAGATTACCGCTATTTTACCAGTGCGTGATTATGATGCCGATAGTTTTGTGTTCTTTGCTACAGCCAAGGGTGTGGTTAAAAAGACGTCATTAGAAAGTTTCTCGCGACCTCGTGCCAATGGCATCATAGGGCTGGGGTTATTGCCGGATGATTACTTGGTCAATGTGGAAATAACCACAGGTGATCAAGATGTGTTTTTATTTTCCAGCAGTGGTAAAGCCATTCGTTTTCGTGAGAGCGATGTCCGCACTATGGGTCGGACAGCACGTGGAGTTAGGGGTATTCGACTGAAGAAGGGCGAGCAAGTGGTTTCCATGTTTGTTGCTGAGGAAGGTCAAGTGTTGGTTTGTACGGAGCATGGTTTTGGTAAGCAAACTAAGCTTGAGGAGTTTTCGCGTATTAATCGAGGTGGACAGGGTGTTATTGCCATTCAAACTTCTGAGCGAAATGGTGCTTTGGTTGGGGCCTGCCAAGTAATGCCCGAAGATCAAGTAATGCTGATTAGTGATGGTGGTACTTTAGTGCGAACTTCCGTTAGTGGCATTTCCACAGTTGGTCGTAATACCCAGGGTGTAACTTTGATTCGACTGGCTGAGAACGAGTCGCTGGTTGGTTTGGCAAAAATTATTAATTTAGAGGCTGATGATGGCGAATTAAGCGAAGATGATGAAAGCGTTTCGGAAGCTGATACAGATTCAGGTTCTGAGGATTCTTAATGCGTAAATTACTGGTCGCCGGTAACTGGAAGCTTAATGGCTCACAACAACTATTGAAACAATGGTTGCTGGATTTCAACGATGGTTTTGATTTTGACAAATCCAATTGTGATGTTGCCTTGTGTGTGCCGAATGTGTATCTACCATTGCTTAAACAAATTAAGCCGTCGTCTATGTTGTGCGGCAGTCAAGATGTGAGTAGCCATTCACAAGGTGCTTATACCGGCGAGGTCAGTGCTGAAATGTTGGCTGATGTCGGTGCTGATTTGGTATTAGTTGGCCATTCTGAACGCCGCGCTTATCATAATGAAAGTGATGCTAAGATTGCGGCAAAATTTCAGCAAGCCATTGATCATGCGTTAATTCCGGTATTATGTGTTGGAGAAAGTCATGAACAGCGAGAAAGTAACCAAACGTTTGCTGTTATTGAGAAGCAATTAAAAGCTGTTATTGAAAAATTAACACCAGACTTGGCGGATCGCTTTTTAATTGCCTATGAGCCGGTATGGGCCATTGGAACCGGTTTAACGGCGAGTGCCGAACAAGCGCAAGAAGTTCATCAATTTATCCGTTCTCAATTGGCTATTAATGATGTTACAATGGCGCGCCAAATTCGACTGCTTTATGGAGGCAGTTGCAATGGCGAAAATGCACATGAGTTATTTTCGATGCCGGATGTTGATGGTGGTTTAATTGGTGGAGCCTCACTGACAGCGACAGATTTTATGACTATTTGCCATCAAGCAAATAGTCTTTTAAAAAACGAGCGATAAAGTAAAGCGATACATATCAATGCTTTATCAGGAAAAGGCTGGCTATTAAAGTCAGGAGAAAAAAATGACAATTAATTTTTTAAATATTATTCAAGTTCTGGTTGCAATCGCCCTGATTGGATTTATTTTAGTTCAACGTGGCCCCGGTGCTACGGCCGGCTCGGCTTTTGGTAGTGGTGCGTCCGGTACCGTTTTTGGTGCCAAAGGCAGTAGCTCTTTTTTAACCAAAGCAACAGCTGTATTAGCAACATTGTTCTTTATAATTACCATGGCGATTAGTATTAATGCCAAAAACACTTACAGCAGTGACGCACAAGCCACTGAACAAAATTTAGGTGTTATGGGGGCGCTTGATAACCAAGAACAACCGGCTGCCTTGATTCCTGGTGATGATTTAGATAGCATTATGCCTAAATCATCTGTTGAGCCAAAAATGACGTCAGATGATAATATGCCTGTGAATGAAATGCAGCAACCGGATTCAAGTGTAGAGCCACAAATAAATAAAGACAATGAGCAAGCAATTGATGAAGATCAAGGTGATAACAAGTAAGTGAGTCGTATCATTGGTGATACGTTAATGGTGTTTTGATGCTGCTATTGGATCAAAACTTTATATGTGCCGAAGTGGTGGAATTGGTAGACACGCTATCTTGAGGGGGTAGTGGCCTAACGGTCGTGCCGGTTCAAGTCCGGCTTTCGGCACCAAATTTAAGATAATTGGAGATGATTGCATAAAGCGAAAGCAAAGCTGAAAAGAATTCAGGTTAGATCAAACTAGTGATTTGTGTTAACACTAAATTTATTGATATTTTCAATGGTTTTAACATGGTCTTACTGTTATATATTTTTTCTCAATGCTTAGGTTTGTGTGGTTTCTCTTTTAGAATAGGGATGGATGTATGATTGCACCATATTTTCCGGTTTTATTGTTCTTAGCCGTTTCCGTAGGCTTAGGCGTTGTTCTCATATCATTGGGTTTGTTATTTGGAACCCGAAAGTCCAACGATGAAAAGGAATCTGCCTATGAGTGTGGATTCGAAGCTTTTGATGATGCGCACATGAAATTTGATGTGCGATTCTACTTGGTAGCCATCTTGTTCATTATTTTTGATTTAGAAATTGCCTTTTTGTTTCCTTGGGCGGTGGTGTTAACCGAATTAGGCGCCTTTGGGTTGGTTTCTATGTTCTTGTTTTTATTACTATTAGTTATTGGCTTTATTTACGAGTGGAAGAAAGGAGCATTGGAATGGGAATAGTAGATGACATTATGCAACCGGTGGTTGACCCCGGTGTTCAAAACAAAGGTTTTGTAACAGCACAAGTTGATCAGCTGTTACATTGGGCGCGCACCGGATCATTATGGCCCATGACTTTCGGTTTGGCTTGTTGTGCTGTAGAAATGATGCATGCTGGTGCTGCTCGTTATGACTTAGACCGTTTTGGTGTTATTTTCAGACCCTCCCCGAGACAGTCTGATGTCATGATTGTAGCCGGCACTCTGGTAAACAAAATGGCTCCAGCTTTACGCAAAGTTTATGACCAAATGCCCGAACCAAAGTTTGTTATTTCCATGGGCTCATGTGCTAATGGTGGTGGATACTACCATTATTCTTATTCAGTGGTACGTGGTTGTGACCGAGTTGTACCGGTGGATATTTATGTGCCGGGTTGCCCGCCGACTGCAGAAGCCCTGATATACGGAATTTTACAGCTGCAAAAGAAAATCAAACGCACCAATACCATTGCCAGAACATCATGAGTAGTTATAAACGACAATTAAGTAAAGAATTGGCTTCGCATTTTGCTGATATTGAAATCCAGATAAGTGAGAACCAACATGGCGTAACATGTGTTGTACCTTTAGATTCTTGGGTTGAAGTGGCTAAAGTACTTCGCGATGATCGTGATTTTGATTTTGATCAATGTATGGATATATGTGCGGTCGATTACCTAAGTTATGGTGAGCCAGAATGGCCAACTGATGATGTTTCTTCCACTGGTTTTAGCCGTGGTATTCGTGGTAAAGGTCCCGGTCGATTTACATGGAACGAACGTCGACGTGAATCAATACCTAATCGTTTTGCAGTGGTTGCTCAGCTATTATCTCTCAATAAAAATCATCGTTTAACTTTAAAATGTTATGCGCCTGATGAGGGCATGTTGGTTGTACCTTCGTTAATAGATATATGGCCAAGTGTTAATTGGTTTGAGCGTGAAGCATTTGATTTATTTGGTATTATTTTTCAAGGCCATCCGGATTTAAGACGAATATTAACGGATTATGGCTTTATTGGTCATCCATTCCGTAAAGATTTTCCTTTAATTGGTAATGTCGAGGTCAAATATGACCAAGACAAAGGACGAGTGGTTTATCAACCAGTCTCTATTGAGCCACGAGTATTGGTGCCAAAAACCATACGCAGAGATTCACGTTATGTCGACAATATGAATGACCAGGAGAATTCATAATGGCTGAAATCAAAAATTACACCATGAATTTTGGGCCGCAACATCCGGCCGCCCATGGTGTATTACGCCTTATTTTAGAAATGGATGGCGAAGTTATTAAACATGCCGATCCACATGTTGGTTTGTTGCACCGAGCCACAGAAAAGCTGGCTGAAACAAAACCATTTAATCAATCGATTGGTTATATGGATCGGCTTGATTATGTCTCAATGATGTGTAGTGAGCATGCCTATGTTCGGGCTATCGAAAAACTATTGCATATTGAGGCACCGATTCGAGCTCAGTATATACGTACCTTGTTTGATGAGATTACCCGTATCCGAAATCACCTGATGTGGATTGGTACTCATGGATTAGACTTGGGTTCAATGGCATTGTTTCTCTATGCATTTCGTGAACGTGAAATGTGTATGGATATGTATGAAGCCGTTTCCGGGGCACGTATGCACGCTACTTACTATCGTCCTGGTGGGGTCTATCGTGATTTGCCTGATGCCATGCCAAAACATAAAGAAAGTCAGTGGACAAAAGGTAACGATTTAAAACAAGCTAATGAATGGCGTGAAGGCTCTTTATTAGATTTTATCGAAGCTTTTATAGATGACTTCCCTAGTAAAGTCGCTGAGTACCGTACTTTATTAGAAGAAAACAGAATTTGGAAACAACGTACAGTAGGTGTTGGTGTTGTATCTCCGGAGCAAGCAAAAGCATGGGGTTTTTCTGGTCCCATGTTACGCGGCAGCGGGGTCGCTTGGGATTTGCGTAAAAAGCAAACCTATGCAGCCTACGATAAAGTGGATTTTGATATTCCTGTCGGAGTAAACGGTGATTGTTATGATCGTTATTTGGTTCGTATGGAAGAAATGACACAGTCTGCACGTATCATTAAACAATGTGTTGAATGGCTGAGAGCTAATCCGGGTCCGGTCATGGTTGCTAACAATAAAGTTGCACCACCAAATCGCGAAGCGATGAAAGAAAATATGGAATCGTTGATAATGCATTTTAAACTGTTTACTGAAGGTTATACCGTACCTGCCGGTGAAGTTTATACAGCTGTTGAGGCGCCTAAAGGCGAATTTGGAATTTATATGATTGCAGATGATTCAAATAAACCCTTCAGACTTAAAATCAGAGCGCCGGGGTTTGCACATATATCGGCTATGAATGATATGGTCAAAGGTCACATGTTATCGGATGTTGTGGCCGTCATTGGAACTATGGATATTGTATTTGGGGAGATAGATCGCTAATGTTTCAGATTGTCAATCCACAAAATAAAGACAAATCTCATTTGGAGTTATTAACAGATGAGACCAAAGCAACTATTGATTATTGGTTGGCTAAGTACCCACATGACCAGCGTCGTTCTGCTGTACTGGGTGCATTGCATGCAGTTCAAGATCAGAATATAGGCTGGATAAGCACCGAATTGATGGCAGCGGTTTCAGAATATTTAGACATTCCATTGGTTTGGGTGCGCGAGGCTGCAGAATTTTATTCCATGTTTCATACTGAGCCCGTGGGCCGCCATAAAATCTCTATTTGTACTAATATTTCATGCATGTTGCGGGGTTCAGAAAAAATCGTTCAATACGCTGAGAATAAATTAGGCATTAAATTAGGTGAAACTACGGAAGATGGTCGCATCACTTTGGTTAAAGAAGAAGAATGTGTGGCGGTATGCACTGGTGCCCCGATGATGATTGTTGACGGTCATTATCATGAGAATTTAACTGAACAAAGTATAGATGAAATATTCGGAGGTTTATCCTAATGGAACAATTTCATGTATGTCTAAACCCCGATAAAGATCATTCGTTACAAAATTATTTGGATAAAGGCGGTTACCAAGCTTGGAAGAAAATACTGGCAGAAAAAACCGACCGAGATGAAATTATTAATACGGTAAAAGCCTCCGGTTTGCGTGGTCGTGGTGGCGCAGGATTTCCTACTGGTCTGAAATGGAGCTTTATGCCCAAAGATGCACCGGGTCAGAAGTATTTACTTTGTAACTCAGATGAGTCGGAACCTGGAACTTGTCACGACCGAGATATTCTCCGTTATAACCCACATGCACTGATTGAGGGAATGGCCATCGGTTGTTATGCCATGGGCGCAACTGTTGGTTTTAACTATCTCCGTGGCGAGTTTCATCATGAGCCGTATGAAAACTTTGAAGCAGCTGTTAAAGAAGCGATTGATGCCGGCTTATTAGGTAAAAACATTCAAGACACAGGTATCGATGTGGACATCATCGGCATGTATGGCGCAGGTGCTTATATTTGTGGCGAAGAAACGGCCTTAATGGAGTCTTTAGAGGGTAAAAAAGGCTTTCCACGTTACAAACCGCCGTTTCCTGCCAATTATGGTGTTTACGGCAAACCAACAACAATTAATAACACTGAAACGTTAGCCTCAGTACCTGCCATTATGCGTAATGGTGCGCAATGGTTTTTGGAATTAGGCAAACCCAACAATGGTGGCGTCAAAATCTTTTCAGTTTCTGGTCATGTTAATAAGCCCGGTAACTATGAAATACCAATGGGTACACCGTTTAAAGATTTGCTGGAATTAGCCGGTGGTGTTTTGGATGGTAAAAAATTAAAAGCAGTTATACCCGGTGGCTCATCTATGAAGGTGTTACCCGCTGAAGTTATGATGGGTTTGACCATGGATTATGACTCCATCGGTGAAGCTGGTTCCGGCCTAGGTTCAGGTGCAGTCATTGTTATGGCTGAAGGTACCTGTATGGTGGAAGTCTGCCAACGAATTTCTCGATTTTACTATATGGAATCATGTGGTCAATGTACCCCCTGTCGGGAAGGAACCGGTTGGATGTTTCGTATGTTAGATCGGATCTTAGCCGGCGGTGGTGAACAAAAAGATATTGAGATGTTGCGTCAAGCAGCCGGGCAAATTGAAGGTCACACCATATGTGCTTTCGGTGAAGCTGCAGCTTGGCCTGTTCAGGGTATTTTAAAATACTACTGGGATGAGTTTGAATATATGGTCAAACACAAAAAATCGATGAATGAGAGGTTAACTTCATGACCCATACAACCGATCAAGTGCCTGAAGATAAAGTCACTATTGAAATAGATGGTCAAACAGTATTAGCTGATAAAGGTAGCATGATTATTCATGCCACCGATCGTCATGGTATCAATGTACCAAGATTTTGTTATCATAAAAAATTATCGATTGCTGCTAACTGTCGCATGTGCATGGTAGATGTGGAAAAAGCGCCCAAACCATTGCCGGCGTGCGCGACACCAGTGGCCGAAGGTATGAAAATTTATACCCGCTCAAAACGTGCCACCAGCGGGCAAAAAAATGCCATGGAGTTCTTGTTGATTAATCACCCCTTAGATTGTCCAATTTGTGACCAAGGTGGTGAGTGTGAATTACAAGATGTGGCCATGGGCTATGGTCGTGATGTTTCTCGGTTTGTTGAAGGTAAAAGATCTGTTGCCGATGAAAACCTAGGCAGTTTAGTCGCCTCTGATATGACCCGATGTATTCATTGCACCCGTTGTGTACGGTTTTTAAATGAGATAGCCGGTACCGATGAATTAGGTGGTATTGGACGTGGTGACAGAACCTATATTGCGACTGCAATTGGTCAAGGTCTGGATTCAGAAATGTCCGGTAATATTATTGATTTATGTCCGGTAGGGGCCTTAACCAATAAACCATTTCGATTTAAAGCCCGTGCGTGGGAACTTATGGCAACCGCCGGCGTATCCATGCATGATTCAATTGGATCTAATATTTATTACCATACTCGTCAAGGAAAAATATTACGGGCAGTTCCGCAAGATAACGAAGCCATTAATGAGGCATGGTTGTCTGATCGTGATCGTTACGGTATTCATGGTTTAGCTAATGATAAAGACCGCGTGATGCAGCCAATGGTTAAGCAAAGTGGTCAATGGAATGTAATTTCTTGGCAGGATGCTTTAACTTTATTAGCTGATAAACTTAAACAAACTGCACCTGAAAAAGTGGCGCTTTATGCGGGCAATCATGCCACCACTGAGGAGTACTTGTTGTTGAAAAAGATATGTAAACAATTAGGCACCGATCAGCATGAATATCGATTAACTACAGTCGATTTTAGTCAAAAACATCGTGCCATAAGAACCGATGTGGCATTGACCGATGTCGTTAAGCAAAAACAAATTGTTATGGTGGGTTCTTATGTTCGCCATGAACAACCAATTTTGAATCATAAAATCCGTCAAGCATGGTTAAATGGTGCAAAAATTAGTGGGTTTAACCCATGTGCATTTGATCAAATTTTTGATCTACAGTTAAATGTAACGGGTAATCAGCTTGATTGGGTTAAAAAATTAGGCGCTTTGGCAATAAGCCTCGCTGAAATTAGTGGTCAGAAACCCGATGGTGCGTTAGGGGAGTGGATTTACCAGCAACAAGCGGACGAGGATATTAATTTCTTGGCTAAACAACTGTGGAAAAAAGACACACCCACTATGTTTGTGATGGGAGCAATAGCTCAGCGTCATCCACAAGCCGGTTTAATTGCGGCCCTGGTTCACTGGATGGCACAGTTATTGTCTGCCGGAGTAAATGAAATTGCCCCAGGTGCGAACGCCATCGGTGCAGCGACAGTCGGTCTTTATAATGACCAAGATATTAAGCAAAATAGTCATGATCTTAATATTCTATACCAGACAGAAATCCAGGATTTTGCAGATTCAGCAAAGATCAAAGAATGCTTAACTAACAGTGAGATGACGGTTGTTTTTAATGCATTTTGTGATGAAGCTCTTAAGTCTCGTGCCGATTTGATTCTGCCGGTTGCTTTATTGCCTGAAGCCAGTGGTAGCTTAATCAATAATTATGGCCAACGCCAAACCACATTAGTTGCGCACAAATCACCTGGTGAAACCAAACCCGGTTGGCGCATTTTGCGGGTATTGGGTAATTTGCTGAAAATGGAAGGTTTTGATTACGAAGACGTTCATGAGCTAATGACTGAAACTGAAAAGCTCAAGCCATTAACGGTAACTTCAGCGATTAGCAACCCAATTAAATCGACCGAAGTTAAAGGCTTAGTACTTTATGCACATCATGGAATTTATGATGGTGATGCTTTGGTTCGACGCTCAGCACCCCTACAAAATTCAAAGTTAGCCACTTCTGATACTGTGTTTGTTAACCCAAAAGACCTGTTGTCTATTGGTTTTGCAGCCGGTGATTTGGTGTCAGTAGAACAAGCAGGGCGGTTTGCTGAATTAACTTTAGCCACTGATGAGGCGGTGCCAGCTGGATCTGCGGTTGTCAATATGGGGCGGATTAGTAGTTTAAATCTGAATAGCAGTGAATTATCGGTAAGTATTATTGGAGCCCAGTCATGATGGAAACAGTGATATTTCTTAACTGGACCTTAACTAAAATTTTAGCGATAACTTTGGCTGTCATTTTAACGGTTGCCTATTTGACTTACTTTGAGCGTAAGGTCATTGGTTTTATGCATCAGCGAATTGGTCCTAACCGGGTGGGATTTTTTGGTTTTAAATTGCGTGGCCTCGGTCAACCATTTGCCGACGTTCTAAAGTTATTAACTAAAGAAATCATTTTCCCTAAAAACGCCAATAAGTTTTTATTTGTAATTGCGCCAATGATTACCTTAGCTACGGCGTTTGCTGCATGGGCGGTGGTGCCATTTTCTGATACCTTGGTATTGGCTGATGTTGATGCCGGATTAATATACATTCTAGCGATGACTTCTTTAGGTGTATATGGTGTCATAATCGCCGGTTGGGCATCCAACTCGAAATATGCATTATTAGGTGCATTACGTTCAGCCGCACAAATCATTTCTTATGAAATTGCTATGGGCTTTGCCTTAGTTGGGGTGTTAGTAGCTGCGGGAACATTAAACCTATCAAGTATTGTCAATGCTCAAGGGGCCGGATTCTATAATTGGTATTTCATCCCTTTATTCCCTTTATTTATTATTTACTATATTTCAGGGGTGGCGGAGACTAACCGTTTACCTTTTGACGTGGCTGAGGGTGAGTCAGAAATTGTTGCCGGTTTCCATGTTGAATATTCTGGTGCAGCATTTGCCTTATTTTTCTTAGGTGAATATGCCAACATGATAATTATATCTGCTTTAGCCTCTTTAATGTTTTTAGGTGGCTGGCATTCGCCTTTCTGGGGTGATAGCTGGATTGCCCAATCCAGCATTTTTTGGTTTTTAGCAAAAACAGCCATCTTTTTATATGTCTATTTTTGGTTGAGAGCCACCTTACCGCGTTATCGTTATGATCAGATTATGCGTCTTGGCTGGAAAGTATTCATTCCTATTACCATTGTTTGGATTATGGTTGCGGCCGTTTTAAAAGTTTACCAAATTGGCCCTTGGTTTTAACCATCAGGAGGAAATGATGTCTAAAATCGTAAAGTATCTAAAAAGTTTGACGCTCAAAGAAATCCGTCAAGGTATGTTTCTGACCCAAAAGTATTTCTTTAAGCGCAAGTTTACCGTCCGCTATCCGGAAGAGAAAACCCCTAAGTCACCACGATTTAGAGGTTTACATGCCTTGCGTCGTTATCCTAATGGGGAAGAGCGTTGTATTGCCTGTAAATTGTGTGAAGCAGTTTGCCCGGCAGCTGCGATTACCATTGATTCTGAGGAGCGGGAAGATGGTACTCGTCGGACAACCCGCTATGAAATTGATTTATTTAAGTGTATTTATTGTGGTTTTTGTGAGGAGTCATGTCCCGTTGATTCGATTGTCGAGACTGATATCCTTGAATATCACTTTGAAACGAGTGACAAAAAAGTTATTTCTAAAGAGCAACTATTAGCCATCGGCGATATGTATGAAGAACAAATCGCCAGTGCCCGCGAACAAGATAAGAAGTATAGATAATGAGCCCTGAATTATTCCAACAAATATTGTTTTACCTGTTTGCAACGTTTGCAATCGGGTCGGCGATGGCCGTGGTCAGTGTCAGAAATACCGTTTATTCGGCATTATTTTTGGTACTGTGTTTTTTTAACGTTGCCGTTTTATGGTTACTGATAGAAGCTGAATTTTTAGCGATTATATTGGTACTGGTTTATGTCGGCGCAGTGATGGTATTGTTTCTGTTTGTCATCATGATGCTGGACGTTAAAAAAGTTAAACGCAGCCAACTTAAAAGTGGTTACACCCGAGCAGCATTGTTGATTGCGGCAGCTATGTTAGTTGAACTGTTAATGCTGTTTGCTTACCGTCTGCAAGCGCAATTACCGGCTGATGAGCTTATTAGGCAAGCACAAGGTTATAGTAATATCACTGAAGTCGGCCGTTCAATATTCATTGATTATGTTTATCCTTTTGAAATTGCCGCTGTAATTTTGTTAGTTGCGATTGTTACTGCCATTATGTTGACCTTACGAAAACGCCCAGAAAATAAGCAGATTGATGCCTCGAAACAAGTTCATGTTAATCCGGCAGATCGCATGCGGGTGGTTTCAATGGAAGCTGAAAAAGGTAACGGAGAAGAGTCATGACTTTAACATTAACCCATTATTTGATTTTTTCTACTGTACTTTTTGTGATTAGCTTAGGTGGCATTTTTGCTAACCGCAGGAATGTCTTGGTGGTGCTGATGTCAATCGAGCTACTGCTGCTTGCGGTAAATACCAACTTCGTTGCATTTTCTAAGTATTTGGATAATGTCGATGGACAAGTTTTCGTGTTTTTTATTTTAACGGTGGCGGCGGCTGAAGCGGCTATAGGTTTGGCAATCTTGGTACTTCTATTTAGAAATAAGAAGTCACTTGAGGTTGAAGATCTAAATGAGTTAGAGGGTTGATTATGGACATGAAAACAAGTTTAATAATTATTGCTTTTGCGCCGTTGGTTGCTGCTGCTATAGCCGGTTTATTTGGCCGTAAAATTGGTCGTATGGGTGCACACAGCGTTACTATTTTGGCTGTTGGTTTATCTTGTGCGTTTTCAGTCAGGGCTTTGTTGCAGTTTATTAATGGTGAGGCGGTTGCCTTTAATGAGAACCTCTATACCTGGGCGATATCGGGTGATGTCACTATCAACGTCGGATTTTTGGTTGATTCGTTAACAGCTATTATGATGTCTGTGGTCACCTTTGTATCATTGATGGTTCACATATATTCAGTTGGTTATATGAAGGATGATCCGGGATATCAGCGTTTCTTTAGCTATATTTCACTATTTACCTTCTCCATGTTGATGCTGGTTATGAGTAATAACTTTATGCAGCTTTTCTTCGGCTGGGAAGCGGTTGGTTTAGTTTCTTATCTACTCATTGGCTTTTGGTATAAAAAAGAAACAGCTATTTTTGCCAGTTTAAAAGCATTTATGGTTAATCGCGTTGGTGATTTCGGTTTTCTGATTGGTATTGCTGGCGTCCTGTTTGCATTTGGTAGTTTGGATTACGCTGAAGTGTTTGCTCGGGCACCTCAAGTTGTTGGCGAAACTATTGTAATTTTTGGTGGAGCCGAATGGTCATTAATAACGGTTATATGCATTGCCTTATTTATTGGTGCCATGGGTAAATCTGCGCAAGCGCCTCTACATGTATGGTTACCTGATTCAATGGAAGGTCCGACACCCATCTCTGCTTTGATTCATGCGGCCACTATGGTTACCGCTGGTATCTTCATGGTGGCGCGTATGTCACCGTTATTTGAAATGTCTGAAGTGGCGCTTAGCTTCATTATGCTAATAGGTGCATTTACTGCATTATTCATGGGCTTTATTGGTATTGTTCAAAATGACATTAAACGTGTTATTGCTTACTCTACCTTATCTCAATTGGGTTATATGACTGTCGCGTTAGGTGCTTCAGCTTATTCGGCGGCTATATTTCATCTCATGACTCATGCTTTCTTTAAAGCCTTGTTATTTTTAGGTGCGGGTTCCGTCATTATTGCTATGCACCATAAACAAGATATGAAAGAAATGGGTGGTTTACGTAAGTATATGCCCATTACCTTTATGGTGATGTGGATTGGTAGTTTGGCATTGGCTGGATTTCCTGGGTTTTCAGGCTTCTTTTCAAAAGATGCAATTATTGAAGCCACCCATTTATCCAACCGTTGGGGATCAGATGTCGCTTATTGGGCTGTTTTATTAGGTGTTTTTGTCACTTCTTTGTACAGTTTTAGATTATTGTATCTGACTTTCCATGGTAAAGAGCGCATGGATAATCACACTAAAGAGCATCTTAAAGAATCACCGTGGGTGGTAACTCTACCATTAATTTTACTGGCGATTCCTTCGATACTTATTGGTTGGTTGACAATTGAACCTTTGTTGTTTGGTGGCTTCCTGAATGATGCCATTGTGGTTAATGCGGCTAATGATGTAGTGAAAGAACTTGGTCTTTATCATTTTGAAAGCCCGGCAAGTTTTGCTGTCCATGGACTTATGGCTGCACCATTTATATTAGCCGTATTGGGTTTTGTTGTCGCTACGTGGGTTTATTTGAAAAAACCTGGTTTATCGACCAAAATCAAAAAGAAATTTGCACCGGTTCACCGTATCTTAATGAACAAATACGGATTTGATGCCTTTAATCAAAAATACATTGTTGGTGGGACCTTAAAGCTGGGTGAAGCGTTATACAAATGGTCAGACAGTCGTTTTATCGATGGCTTAATTGTTAACGGCAGCACTAAATTGATTAACGGTTTCTCTAAATTTATCAGACCGTTTCAGTCGGGTTATGTTTTTCACTATGCCTTGGTGATGGTGGTTGGCGTTATCATCTTCATTAGTTTTTACCTTTTTTAACAGGCAGTCTTAACTATGTTTGAACATTCATTATTAAGTTTACTTATCTGGCTGCCTATCATTGGTGGCGTCTTGGTTCTGGCGCTGGGGCAACAGCGTGCCGGTTTAGTTAAATTATTATCCATCAGTATTGCTTTGGCTGTATTCGTGTTGAGTCTGACACTGTGGACTCAGTTTGATCGAGGAACCGCCGCTTTACAATTTGTTGAGCATTTGGTCTGGATTGATGCCTTAGCCATTTATTATAATTTAGGTGTTGACGGTATCTCTATGCCGTTGGTTATTTTAACCAGCTTTATAACGGTTTTAGTTATTCTGTCCGCTTGGCGTGTTATTGAGAAGAATGTTCATCAATATATGTCGGCCATGTTGATATTAGAAGGTATGCTGATTGGTGTTTTTGCTGCCCAAGATGCGTTATTGTTTTACTTATTCTTTGAAGGCATGCTCATACCGATGTTTATTATTATCGGTGTTTGGGGTGGTCCTAATCGCGTTTATGCTACCTTGAAATTCTTCCTTTATACCTTCTTAGGTTCGGTATTAATGTTGGTGGCTTTAATCTACTTGTACAGTCAAAGTGGTACTTGGAACTTAACTGAATTAGCCCAACATCCATTATCTATGAAAGCTCAAATGTGGATATTTTTGGCTTTTCTGATTTCATTTGCTGTAAAAATACCGATGTTTCCGGTACACACTTGGTTGCCTGATGCGCACGTTGAAGCACCTACCGGTGGCTCAGTGATACTGGCAGCGATTATGTTAAAGGTTGGCGGATACGGCTTTATCCGTTTTTCATTACCGATAACTCCTGATGCCAGTCATGAATTAGCGTGGCTATTGATAACACTGTCATTAATTGCGGTAGTCTATATTGGTTTAATTGCAATTGTTCAAAAAGACATGAAAAAGCTAATTGCTTATTCATCAATTTCTCATATGGGATTTGTTACCTTAGGTATTTTCCTGGTGTTTATGTTACTGAAACAAAATGGTAACAGCCAAATGGCTCTAGAAGGTGCCATGGTACAAATGATTTCTCATGGTTTTATTTCTGCTGCGATGTTCCTATGTGTGGGAGTTCTTTATGATCGCTTACATACTCGAATGATTCGTGATTATGGCGGTGTAATTAATGTCATGCCATGGTTTGGTGCATTTTTTGTATTCTTTGCTATGGCAAATTCCGGATTGCCAGGTACCTCCGGATTTGTTGGTGAATTTATGGTTATTTTAGCCAGTTTTCAAAGTAACTTTTGGATTGCATTTTGTGCCGCATTGTCCTTAATTTTAGGTGCTTCTTACTCATTGTGGATGATTAAACGTGTTGTTTTTGGCTCAATTACCAATGAAGCGGTTGAGTCCATGCAAGATGTTAATTCAAGAGAGTTTTTTATATTAGCCGTTTTGGCAATCGTTGTGTTGGGCTTGGGTGTCTGGCCGGAACCATTAATTGAAGTGATGCGTGCCTCGGTTGAACAGGTTATTGGATACGTATCAGTGAGTAAGGTGATTTAATATGTTTGGATGGTCTGAATTAATTCCCGCATTACCGGAAATTTTAGTATTGGCAATGGCCTGTACGGTATTACTTGTCGGCTTAATTACCGAAAATAAAAAAGAAGGTGGATTTATAGTCTTCTTATCGGTTCTCACCATGTTGTTTGCCATCATTATTACGGTGAAAGATCATGTTGCTGCAGCTACTTTTACCGAACAGCTATTGTTCAACGGTACATTTATTCGTGATGCTTTTGGTGATATGCTAAAAGTGGTTGTTTATGTTTTAATGATTGCTGTGTTTTTCTATGCCAAGCAATTTTTACGTACCAATCAAAATATTAAAAGTGAATATTTTGCCTTGTTATTATTTGGCACCTTGGGTTCCATGATTATGATTTCAGGCTACAACCTGATTACCTTATATTTAGGTTTAGAATTAGTGGCATTGAGTTCATATGCGTTGGTGGCTTACTCCAGAACCGATATTAAAGGCAACGAAGCTGCTATGAAATACTTTATTTTAGGTGCTATGGCTTCGGGTCTGTTTTTATACGGCGTTTCCTTATTGTATGGTGCCACCGGTACCTTACAAATTGATGAAATTTCATCTGCCATTGCTCGTCAGGACAACGATATGCTACTGGTTCTTGGGTTGATATTCATGCTGGTAGGTATTGCGTTTAAATTAGGTGCTGTTCCCTTTCATATGTGGTTACCTGATGTTTACGAAGGTGCCCCAATATCGACTACAATCTTCATTTCTTCAGCGCCTAAAATTGCAGCCTTTGCATTAGCTATACGGGTGTTAAGTCAAGGATTTGAAGTGATTATCGATTATTGGCAACCCATGGTCGCCACGTTGGCAATTTTATCTATTATCGTCGGTAATATATTCGCCTTACAAC
>Ga0079224_100001521_pt1 | contig 26866 bp, 16 predicted proteins | sample Stecom2015_FD_80414 | JGI IMG/M metagenome (GOLD analysis project Ga0079224, IMG submission 80414) | Agricultural soil microbial communities from Utah to study Nitrogen management - Steer compost 2015 | ecosystem: Environmental > Terrestrial > Soil > Agricultural land | place: USA: Utah... | reverse complement strand
ATGCAGGCCAAGTGGCTGCGTAGCAAACTTCTAATGCGCCTCGTCCCAGTTTTCACCAATGCCGTATTCAACTTTTAAGGGCACATCCAAAGACACCACCTTTTCCATGATTTCTTTAATTTTTAAAGACCGTTGTTGTGCAGTTTCAGATTTAACTTCGAAAACCAGTTCGTCATGCACCTGCATAATAAGCTTAATATCATTTGCGGAGTGGATTTCTTGGTAAACGGCCAGCATGGCTTTTTTAATGATATCCGCGGCAGTGCCTTGCATGGGCGCATTAATGGCAGCGCGTTCGGCGCCAGATCGAACCCGTGCGTTGCGATTTGTAATTTCGGGGAAATATAAGCGACGACCAAAAAGCGTATCTAAATAGCCTTGTTCTGATGCTTGTCCTTTAATGGCCTCAATAAAAGCTTCTACTTTCGGAAACTGATTGAAGTATTGCTTCATATAACCAGACGCTTCTTTACGCGAGACATGCAGTTGTTTACTCAAGCCGAACGCACTCATGCCGTACATGAGGCCAAAATTAATGGCTTTAGCTGCCCGTCGCTGACTACTGTCAACAGCATCTAACTCAACTCCAAAAACCTGAGAAGCCGTTTGACTATGAATATCTAACCCATCTTTAAAAGCATTCAATAATTGCTCATCTTGCGATAAATGTGCCATTATTCGTAATTCAATCTGAGAGTAATCGGCCGCCATTATTTGCCAACCCTCAGGGGCAATAAAAGCTTGTCGAATCTTTCGACCTTCAGCAGTACGTATCGGAATATTTTGTAAATTAGGATTTGATGAGGACAAACGACCCGTACTGGTGACCGCTTGGTGATAAGAGGTATGTACCCGGCCGGTTTTACGACTGATTTCTTGTGGTAATTTATCAGTATAGGTGCTTTTTAGTTTACTTAACGATCGGTGCTCTAAGATAATATCCGGTAGCTCATAATCTGCAGCTAAATCGTGTAATACATCTTCTGCGGTGGATGGCTGGCCACCCGGAGTCTTTTTCAATACCGGCAGGCCTTGATCCTCAAACAAGATTTTTTGTAACTGCTTAGGTGAAGCTAAATTAAATTCTTGCCCGGCAGATTCATAGGCTTTGATTTCCAACTTTTTCAGTTTTTCGCCAAGTTCCTGACTTTGACTATCTAACTCGTCTTTATTTATTAAAACCCCGGTTTGCTCCATTGACGCTAATACCTCGACCAAAGGCATTTCCATATCGGTAAATACAGCACATTGTGGCTGGTCTTTTAAATTATTCCAGAGTTTATGATGTAACTGCCAAGTAATGTCCGCATCTTCGGCCGCATAGTCCACTGCTTGTTTTATCGGCACATCAGCAAACGGTATTTGTTTCGCGCCTTTACCACAAACATCTTCATACTTGATGGTTTGTCTTTGTAAGTGAATGTTGGCTAAGGTATCCATATCATGGCGATTGGCCGCTGGATCCAGTACATAAGACTCTAGCATGGTGTCAAAAGCCAGAGAATTAATCTTTTGATTGTAATTGGACAACACATTTAGATCGTATTTAAAATGCTGGCCAATGACATCGACTTTTTGTAAAACAGGTATTACGGTCTGTAAAACTTCATCGACGGGTAGTTGATGACTGTCCTCATTATGACCAATGGGAATATAAATGGCCTGATTGTCTTCGCAACATAAAGACATCCCTACAATATCAGCTGCAATTGGTTGTAACGATGTGGTTTCTAAATCAACTGCCACAATACCGACTTTTTCTACTTTCTTCAGGTAATCTTTTAAGTGCTTTATATCCGTTATACTTATATATTCAACTTTTATATTAGGTTCGGAATGGTCCGACTCCTCACTCAATTCAGCGAACCGTTTCATATTAAATTGTTGGCCGATTTCATTCAGAGATTTAATGTCTTTCTGGCCAATCTCAAAATCCCCAATTTGATAGTCAACATCACAATCCTGCTTAATCACCACCAGCTCTCGGGATAACATAAGCTGATCAATGCCTTCGCGTAGGTATTCGCCGACTTTGCCTTTAAAGTCAGAGGCATGTTTAATGATATTATCGACGGTTTCATACTCGGCCAGCCACTTCACGGCGGTTTTCGGCCCGACTTTATTAACCCCGGGAATATTGTCAGAAGAATCACCAATCAAAGCCAAGTAGTCAATAATTTGTGATGGCCTGACGCCGAATTTATCAAACACACCGGATTCATCCAGCACCACATCGCTCATGGTGTTGACTAAAGTCACGTGTTTTGAAACCAACTGCGCTAAATCCTTGTCACTGGTAGACACCAAGGTTTCAATTCCCAGGGCTTCGGCTCTTTTCGCCAAGGTGCCAATGACATCATCCGCTTCCACATGAGGGATCTCAATCAACGGAATGCCCATGGCTTTTATGACATCCTTGGTCGGTTGTAATTGCATCCGCAACTCATCGGGCATCGGCGGCCGTGTGGCTTTATACTCTTCGTACATGTCATGGCGAAAAGTCTTACCCTTGGCATCGAAAACCACCGCCATATACTCAGGCTTATACTCATCCAGCATCCGCTGTATCATATTGCTGACACCGTAAATAACCCCAGTCGGGTGGCCGTCACTACTGGTTAGTCGCCGCAAATTCGGCACAAAAAATGCCCGGTACAAATACGAAGAGCCATCAACTAAATATAAGGTTTTATTCGCCATAACACGTCATTAAGCCAAAAACCTCATTGTAACGCAAAGCCTACCAGAGGTCAGAATCTCAATGAAGAAGTCATTAAAAAGTCAGCACTTAAAAGGTCCGTCAATGGTCGGATGCAAAGGCAATTGTTCTTTTAACCAACGATACTGTGCTGTTTGCCTATCCTCTTCAGAAGTCACGTGGTCTAAAAACCCCGGATGCTGAAACCATTTATGGTAGTGGATGTGGACTAAGTCCTTAAAAGCCGGATGATTGTCTCGATCTTTCATGTATGGCCTAAATGGAAGGGGGTAATTATACGTTTCAGGTAGGATTTTGATGTACTTTTGAAAACGACTGGCGGTCACCGCCAAGGCCACCTGGTCTAAGCACCGGAAGTCATCACCATCTCTGGATTGATAACCAAAAGGTCGGAGTTCAGATTTAACAATGGTCAAAAAATCTTGAAGCCACTGCTGATAAAAGCCCGGAATATTATTTACCCAAATAAACCCGGCATTGTAATAAGGCCGTATTGTTGAAGGCCTGACTGTGGTGGTTAGACTGGGATCTGGAATCGGTAAGTTAAATAATTTAAAAACCTGCTTCCAAAAAGTATCATTTTTATCTTCTTTTGATTCGCTACCGGGCCCTTTATTATCCACCGGTCGCACATACAATGTGGGTTTATCTGTCATTAATTCAGGATTGATTGGATTAAGAAAGATGGTATCGGTATCCACAAATAAGATTCTCGTTGCTTGCGGGTTATTCTTCTCAAAATCAGCACATGCCAGTAATTTATTAGCGATGGGGTAATCCAGAAATTCTTGGTTTAAATATTTTGCATGGTGGTGAACATCATGTTGAATTAGAAATTGTTTGGTTTCATTATCCGGCTGGTTATTTTCTCGAGGTGAAAAGGCGTGCAGAGAAGCCGAGTCTTTATCCAAATTATGCTGGCATGATTTAACGAATAAACAGGCTTGAGTTTCTAATATATCCTGTTCAATACAAAATAATATATTTAATTGTTTATCAGATTTCAAAGTGAATAAATTGCTTTAAGATAGGGAGCAATTATAACATTAATGATCACATTTTGAATTTATGAATAATTTCATTTAAAAATAAATGAGCGGATTTAATTCAATTTGAGGTAACAATACTTTAGATTCTATTGTGTAAAAATAAAAAAATTAAATTTTTTTTGACCGTTTTATTAGAATAGGTTCGTCTTGTTAAATTGAGAGCTCATTAATATGGGTTAATAGATAATTTTACAAATGAGGAAAACCAATGAAATATTTTAAAGCTATAAGTGCTTGTGCACTATTTGGACTTTCAGTTAGTGTTTATGCTGCATGTCCTGCAACACCTGCTGCTTGGGATGGTATTAATGAATCAAACGGCGGTACACTCGCTGTTACAGAAGTAGGAGCTGCGGGAACCGAGTGCAAGTTGACTGTTACTCAAGGACCTAGCAACAGTGGCAAAGCAACTGTTCGTGACGACATGGCTTCAGCTGAGTCAAGTTATCGTGCAAGATTTTATATTGATGCGTCTGATACGTTAGCAAATATTACAGCGGGAAATGAACGTGTTAAAATTTTTACAGCTGCTAATTTTGATACAGTAGTTCCGACAAGTATTGATGTAAATGGACGTCCTGCTCTTATGCAGATGTTTCTAGTGGGTCTTGATGGCGGTGGAGCACGTCTAGGTGGTTTTTGCCGTGACTTAAACTCTGCGGGCAATCGTGCACGTTTTGGTAATGGCACAAACCCTGGATCAGTACCATTACAAACAGGTTGGAATGTTGTTGAGATTGAAGTTAAAGTTGGTGCTGGTACTGGTGCTTGCCGTATTTGGGTGAACAATGATACAGAGTCATCTCCAAATTGGGAACAAGAAAATGTTGACAATAATTTAATGACGGGCGTAAAAAGAGCTAACATTGGAAATATTGGTGCAACAGTTCCTTATGCTACAGCACTAGGAACTCAAGAGATGCATTTTGATGAGTTTGAATCTCGTCGTCAAACATTTATTGGTTCTAATTGATAAATGTAAACTATATAACTTCCTAGTTTAAAGGAAGTTATATATTTAAAAATATTAAAAGCCTGTTAGAATAATTTTTTAACAGGCTTTTTTATTAGTTGATTCTTGTTTATGACATTTAAACGATGTTTTGATTACTCCTATTACCCGACACTATTTACTATAAGTAAGCCTAACTTGAAAAGAAAAAACTACTTTTATAAAGAAACAAATTATTGTTACAATTAAACCATTTATTCCACTATTTTATGTCAACGCTTAATAAAAAAGTTTCAGTTTTTGTCGGCGGTGCTCAAAAGTCAGGTACTCGCTCTATTAGCCAGTATTTTCGTCAACATCCGAATTTATCTGTTCATAAAACAAAAGAAGGTCATTTTTTTGATCGCCCTGAAAACTTTAATAATGGTGCTCCTATTAGTTCCTTATTAAATAAATATCTAAATAGTTTTAGTATTTCATCTGAGACGCAGTTATTATGCGACATTACACCTGACTATATTTTTCGGGAAGGTTCTGTAGAAAGAATTTTTAATTACAACCCAAGTGCAATCTGGATTATATTATTGCGTAATCCGGCTGAAAGGGCCTATTCTTCATGGAATATGGAAGTTAATAGAAATACTGAAAATTTGTCATTTGAAGATGCTTTGGAAAATGAAATCAATGGAACCCACCAAAGTAGATTAGAAGACAGATTTATGTATATGGGAAGAAGTCGTTATTATCAGCAAATACTAAAATTATGGAAATATTTCCCAAAATCACAATGCCATATCTATCCTGCAGAGTTAGTATGGGAGCAACCTAAAGAAAATTTAAATCATATTCTAAGGTCAATTAATGCCACTGTCGATAATGGCTATAGTTATTACCACGTTCACAAAGGCACTTATAAACATTCTCTTTCTGAATATTCCCGTGAGATTTTGAAAAAAGAACTATATTTTGAGCTTAATGAGTTACCTGCTTTATTAGGCTGGGATAAAAATCCATGGGTTTAACAATTAAACCAATTAAAATGATTACTTTTCAGTTTTATATAATTGTAACGCCTGGCTCATTGAGATTTTTGAAATTTGCATTGTGGAGTCTTCAGCAGCGATGTGATCTAGAGATAGTGCTGGTTGCAAATGGACTTAATAGAGAAGAATACAAAGAGTTAAAATTATTTTGTACTCTTCAATTACAGTGTGATTATATCCAGTTACAAACTACTACAGTTTTAAGTCATGGTTCAGCGCTAAATATCCTTATAGAAGAGCACCAACAAACTTGGTTTTGTTTTTGTGACTCGGACATTGTATCTACTAATCCAGACGCAAATGATATACCGTCATTAGAAAACATAAAAGCATTATCATCATGCGACGCGATGTTTTGGGATGATGAACCAGTAAAAGGTGTTCTTGGCAGATGTAATCAATGGCCTGATGGTACTCCGAATTTATCTTCATTTTTTTGTATGTATCATACTCAAACAACGAAAGATTTAATGCATAAATATAAAGTTGGCTTTGAAAATATAGCTTTGAAAATGGTTCAGTCAAAAACAATTAAAATGTTGTTGCAGAAAAAAGGTTTTATAAGTCCAAATCGAAATTTAGACACAGGCAAAGTTTTAACAATAGCTTTCGAAAAAGAGAATCATTCCTATAAACATACTAAAATATCAAGTTTGTTACATATTGGTGGGTTAAGTTCTTGGATGTTAAATGGTAATAAAGCGCTTTTACATGCTGAATATCATTTGACTGACGTTGACCTTTACCAGTTGGCAAAAAAAGACTCTTGGCTTTATAACCAAGCAGCTGAATGTGATCCTAATAAAACAATGTTCTTTCTAAGAAGACAACAGCGTCTTGCTGCTGCTCGATTCTGTTTTCAATTAATTTCACACTACGTTGACAAAACACCAAAACCAATTCATTCTCTCACAAACAGAGATTTTGAGATTAAAATTGATCAGATAACAGCTACAATAGAACAATATTATAGTGCTTTTCAATGAATATACACATCGTACACCTACCTCATACGTTTGCTTTCTTGGTTGATTTGTCTTTGGCATATAATCGATATGGATTTAGCACTGTAACATTAGTTGCCAATGGTTTTGATTATGATCAAATCAAAAGCTTAAGGAATATGGTTTGTAAATATTCATTTATTAAAATATTAGATATTCCGACCAAAAGAATACTTAGTCATGGGCAAGCATTAAACTACGCATTTGAGAATAGCCATGAAAAATATTTTTGCTTTGCCGACCATGATATATTTCCAACAAAGCCAATTGTGGATATTATAAAATCAACATTGCAAAGCTATGATGTTGTTTGTTTTGGTAACAGACCTGAAAATATTCAGGCAGTATACAAAGGATTTGCAGCATCAGCCATTGCTACTCAATCTGGGATTCCTTTGGCAACCTCATTTTTCTCTATTTACAAGAGGTCACAGGTTAAATCTGTTAGTGAGTTGTATAAGGTAGGGTTTGAACAGTATTTTCGTAAAAGTCAGATTCCAGATTCTTTGGCTTCATTAAAGGATATACAAACATTAGAAGAACCTTTTTTGATAGATACTTGTAAATCACTATCACTAGCAATGCATCTATCTGATAAAACCACAAAACATATGGGATCAAGTATGGTATGTCACCTTGGTGGAATGTGCGGAGCAATCAGTAGATTCATTAAGAATGAAAGACAAATTAAAAAGGAATTTATAATCCAAGATATACCTAGAACAGAATTATTGGAAGAATATTTCCAAACTAACCAACAACGTCACCCTAAAATTTTGGAAGTAAAACGATTAATTTCAGATTATTCGCTCCAATTGCTTGTTGCTTTAAAACAAGGTCTTGAACCACCAAACTTTATATGTGAGAATGAAAATTATCAAAATACATTTAAACTGATTTATCAGCAAACTTCTAAAATGTTTATAAATTCTGCACAAAAATAAAAATGCAAGCTCCTCAAAAGTTTGATAATTTTACACAAGTGCCGAACCTGCTATTTTGACCGAATATTCGATTCAATAAAATCAACCAATTTAGGGCCAACAAATAGAGCTCCACTTTTTGTTAAATGGTCTTTGTCATAATATAACGGCATATTTTCATAAAGAACTTTACAACCTTCTTTACCGCACAAAGAATTTACTAAGGAATAGTAATAAATTTTATTATCTTTATAAAAATCAGCAGCAATTGAATCCTGCTTTCTTAAAATATGAGGTGGCTCTTGCAAATACTTTTGAGCATATTTATTTATACCATCACCCACAGCTCCGTATTCTTTAATTATTTCAAAAATACCAATTTTATAGGTTGGTCTATTTGAAATGATCATAACAGGGCCTTGATAACCATATTTTCGGAGAAAACCTATGTTTTTCAATACTTCACTAGCAATGGCTTTATCGTTAACTTTTGCCATCCATTTATTATCAGCAAGAATGACTAAGTTAGTGTTTGGTAATTCTGTTTTAAATCTCAAAACATTTCTTTCCAAACAAGCTGTTTGTGCATTTAAATAATATTTATTTTTAGGTTTTAATAAGTTTAATGTAATGGCTTTACATCTATGGCCTGTCATGCCATTAAAATTTATTTCATATTCAGATTTTTCGGCCAAAGAATTAGCGATGTCTTTAGCCCAACTATTTCCAATGACCACAACAGAAAAATTATTTTTTGTAAAGTCTTTAACTTTTAAATAAGCATCAGTTGATTCCCAATAGGTTTGGCGATACTCTTTCATTTCTTGAACTCCAAGGGCAATACTTTGATTAAATCGACCTGGGTAGCCATCTTTTTTTATCACTAAACAATTAACAATTAAAATGATTGATGTACATATAATAATAGTAATGTAGAAAACTTTTGCGGGTGTCCTGGTTTTAGATCGAAATGGCTGTTCTATATACTTATATGAAAGGGCTGAAAGTATAAATGTAACATAAATTGCGCATGACTTAAGCAGTATGGTGTCAAAATACCCACCAATTCTTAAAAATGCAAACAGTGGAAAGTGCCAAAGATAGAGCGAATAGGACAGCAGTCCAATATACACAAATAACTTATAGGATAGTATTTTAGTTAAAAACACGTCTTTGTTTGAAAAAGCAATTATTAAAGCAGTTCCCATTACAGGGATAAGAGTTATAAGCCCTGGGTGCTTTGAAAATTGAAACTCGACATAAAAAAATGAATAAAAAATTAAGCATAAGCCTAATAAAGGTAGGAGGTTTAAGCAAATATTTTGCTTTTCTTTTGCCTGGTAAGAATTACTTGTAAAAGCGAGTAAGCCACCAGTCAGTAACTCCCAAAACCGAGTATGCAAAAGATAAAATGATGATAAGGGGTCTTTTCCACTCATTGTCTCTGCAAAGTAAAGACTTAATAAGATTATAGTTATAAGAACATATATTATATAAGGCTTAAACCACTTATAGGTCAAAATCAAAATAATTGGATATAGGATATAAAATTGTTCTTCAATAGCGAGGGTCCACGTATGTAGAAATGGTTTTAAGTTCGATGATTCTGCACCGTAAACTTGTAAACTATCAGACCAGTAAAAATTTGATAGAAAGATATTAGACCATATTATTGATTTTGAAAAATCAACAAAGTTGTCTGGTAAAAGTAGAAACCATGCAAATGGAAAAAAAATAATAAAAATAAAGACAAGGACTGGTATAAGCCGCCTTATTCTGCGATTATAAAAACCTAGAAATGAAAATAGTTTTGTAGACTCAATCTCTTTAATTATCAAAGAAGTAATTAAGAATCCTGAAATAACAAAAAAAATATCAACCCCAAAAAAACCGCCTTGAAAAAGTTGGCTCTCCCCATAAAAAAATTCCGCATGAAATATGATAACAGCAAAAACAGCAATGGCTCTTAATCCATCAATTTCAGGTCTATATTGTATTTTTGTCACTACTGTTAAGAATTATTGGAGGTTAAGGACAAGATTACTTTATCTTTGGTTACATTGTAGAAATATTGTTTCTTAGCTGTCCGAAGTAACTCAGCGCCGTCTAATTTAATTGGAGCCTCATCAGCAAAAATAATTAGAGATGCAGATGGTTTTCTTTCAAATATTTGAATTAGTATTTCATTATTGGTATATGAAATTTGGCAACTTGTGATATTGAGAAGTTCGTTAACATAAAATGGTTTATGGGTCGTTGGGGTAACGATTATTTGACTGCGTTTTTGAAACTGATGTCTCATCTGATGAACTATTAAACCGCTATCAGTTATTGTTGCAGTGGCGTTTCTCACCTGCCATTCGATATTGGGGGTTTTGATATACAGTGTTTTTGGGGTGGTAATATTCTGTAATTTGATTTGCTCAGATTCGCGATATAGATTGATTCTATTCGTAATATGACTATATTCTAAGTTTTGTTCAGCTATTGAAATCCTTTCTTCTTCATTGTTGATTTTATTTTCTTCAGGGTAAAGGTGGATGCTCTTAAGCAGGATTGGACTCAAGTTTGTGTTGAAGCGTATTTTAATGAATAAATATAGTTCACGATCTTCAGGTTCTATGGCTAATTGCTTAGGTACTGTGATATCAAATACTGTTGAGTCAGTGAGAATTTTTCCTGTCACCCATTCTTTACTTTGATAGCATTTGGTGTGGTTCTTATCTAATACCTTATATTGTGTCTCTATGTCCATCTTCTTATCTGAATCGAATTGTACGCTCAATTGGTACTTATCTCCTAAGCCACATCTATAATAACCACTACGGCTTAATAAATTACCTAATCGATAACTTTCAATAGGTAGCTTGATGTAAAAAGGTTGGTTTTTAGCGGGGGTAATTTGAATACCACCATTTACTTTGTTGTAATTAACACTTTTGGGATTAATTTGATACCCAATGAGTTTGTTTATATTGCCCTTGTTGATTTTGTATTCAGTGTTGTATATGAAATCATGATTGGCATTGATGGCTCGTACTGGATTGTTTAAAATAGAAACTTGCGAGCTGGTTTGAGAAAGGTAGTGATTGTGAAAATTATGGGTGATATTTCCATGAAGCATACCATGACCACAGTAATAGTTAACCATGGAGTCAGTATTAAGTGATGTTTGACGACTAATCTGATTAGATAGATGAGAATTACCTAAATTCTCAAAAAAATCATTTTCAGTCGTACTGAAGCATTTAACAGTTAATCCATTCGAGTCAATCTCAAAATAGACGCCCCCCAAATGTCCCTGTCCAAAATTACCCCAACTTTTAGGTGGGTTGTATCCTCCGATTCTTCCGTTTGAGACATAAAGTCTTTGGTGTTTTTTCACTATTTCATACTGGTGATTGTGACCGTGGAACCAAGCGATTACATTATTGTGCTTATTGATTATATTGAAAATTTGATCACTATTTACTAATACTCGATAGCCGGTGGCGTTATCATTAAAAGTGGTTCCGTTAAGACTGTTATGTGAAAAAATAAGTGTGGTTTTGTCTTTGTTGAGTTCAAGGTCTACCTTTAGCCAATTCAGAGTTTCTTGATTGATTAAAATTGTATCTTGCAACTCTGGCAAAGAAATAAAGTGGATGCCTTTATAATCAAAACTATAATATGGCCTTAAGGCAAAACTACCTAATTGACAGGCGGTTAATTCAGCATCCTTTAATCCGCTTCCCAGTTCATGGTTACCAGGAATATAATGAAACAGCGCACTAGGGAACTTTCCTGCCATTTCTGTTAGCCAAAAATCTCTCGCCTGAATCCGCATTTTTTCGGGTATATTACCGTGATGTATATCTCCAGTATCAAAAACCAGATCGAGTTCTCCAAAATTATTAACTATTGACTCAATGGCATTTTGTTGCGCTTTTTTAGAGGGCTGGTCTTTGCCGTTATAGCCAATATGAGCATCTGAAAAAATGAAACCTTTAATCTTTTTGTTAAGAAAATTAGTTGTCCTGTCTTGGCAATTCGTCAGTATCAATGGTGCAGCAACAGTAGCAATTGTAGTTTGGATGAACTTTCTTCTTTTCATTTTTGTTTATGCTTTGGTAGAGGTAATGTAAAAATTATACTACTGTAAATTCAATAATTTAAAAAGTAGAATCTTATGAGTTTGAATGTGAGCGCCTGACATTTATTTATTGGGAGTTTGAGTTATTGTTTAAGGGTGAGAATAGTTTTTTATTTATTTTGTACCAACAAAGCCTAGTTATAAGACTAATGGTTAAGACCTCGAGTGGGCTTAATGGCTGTAATTCTATTTTGTTTGAATCTGCTTTAGTTAAACGTAAGTCTTTGCTTTGTTGATAGAGTCTATTTTTTGAAAGTAATCGGCTGCCCTTTTTGTACTCATCGTCCATGCACGTTAAACTTGACGTATTAAATTTAAGATTTTTACCATATAGATTTAAGATTGATGATAAATATAAATTTGGATTATTGCACAAACTTCTATAGTCGATAATTAAGTCGATCAGCATATGATTATTGATAATTTCTTTATTAATTTCACGCCATTGTTTTGACAGTTGGATTACTAAATTTTTACTTATTATATTTTCCCAGTTTTTAGGCTTTACACCCCACCAGCCATCTACGGGGCCTAAACCTCGATTTTTATGCGGGATATGTTTTTTTAATAGTGAAAATATATTGGCATAAGGGTCTCTAACCATAGCAACAATTTTACATTCTGGAAATATGGCTTTTAACCAGGATATACGCACCGAGTTGTAAGGATTTTTATTAATAAGGATGGGTGCTTTTATTTCAATTTTCTCAAGTCGACTAAATAATAGGTTTTTATAAGAGTCTTTATAGTCGTTAAAATTAGCAAAATGTCCATTTTCACCGTTATGACTTTGATAAATTTCCCCACAGGGCTTTTGGTTAGGATTAAACGGAGGATCATCGCCCCAGAACTCACGACCTTCAAGTTTAAAAGGTGAGAAAATCACATCCGTTTGCTCGACCAATAATCTATTAAGCAATGTGGTACCGGATTTCTGTAATCCGATAATAAAAAGTGGTTGCTTCAGTGTTAAATTCATTGATCTATTCGCTATCAATATAGTTTATAAACTTTGTTACCTGTCAGAATGTCATTCTAATAATAATTTAATTATTAATTCCAATGAAATTCAGAAAATTGATAAATCTTAATGAGGCTATTTTAATTCAAATAAGGCGTGTATCTTTGGTTTTGCAGCAACCACTGTCAACCAATCAAGTCCTTTAGTATAACTGCCGACTCCGATTTCAGAGTGATAGATTGTTTTCAACTCCATTTTATCTATCATTTTTATTATAGCATTTGTGGTAAATGACCATAGATGTACTGGGTCGGGTGATGAATCATTAATGCTGTTTAATTTTTGCGCTAAAGGGGTGGCGATAACCATGATTTTGAAGTTGTTTTCACTAATATCTCTTAGCAGAGAGAATGGATCGGCAAAATGTTCACAAAACTCAAACATACTTATAATATCAAATTCAGTTTCTTTGATGTTATTGTTTTGAAGTTTATTCAGCACATTCTCTTGATGAAAATAGCGATTCTTACATGCATTGTTTTTTGCAACACGAATTCTGTTTTTTTGTAAATCACAACCATGTATTTCCCATTGCTTGTTAGTGTGCCTTTTAGGATTTACTGCATTGGCGATTTGACCAGTTCCGCAACCCACATCGAGCCATTTATTATTTAACTTAATATCTGAGTTCTCAAGTATAGCCATAAAAGTTTCTACGACATTGAGCGCATGGGATTTCCGTACCGAATGATCATAGTGGTTAAAAACCAAATTTGTATTTGATTTGAAACGGTTAAAAGGTGTTTTTTTTAGGTTTTTAAGTCTTTTTCCAAGATTAGCGTTTTGATTGGCATAAAATTTTTCATAATCTGCATCGGAAAACCTGATATGGGGTTTGATTTCATCGGCATGGATAATGTTATTTTCGATAAGTTCTATGGTTTTATTATTATCTGATTGCCAATGATGGAAATGCTTTAGTCGTTCAACCAGGGTATTTAACAAACTGAGCATGTCTTCCAAATTTGAAGAATTTAATCCTTCAATTGCGATAATTAAATCTCTTAAATAGGCGTATAAAAATGGCTCGCTTTTGACATCGTGGACCAAATTTTCTATAAATTTTGATGTTAGCTGTTCCTCGGCACTGCTCTGAATGAAATCAGTAGTGGCCGAGATAAGGTCTTGATGGATTTTTAACATATATTAATTTGGATTAGTTAATTAGTTTAAACGAAACGTTTATTATCTGAATAGAATATAACTATTTGTTAGTTACATTAATCACCCATAAACCCAATCGCCTCATCTTGTGAATTAATCTGTGGTATTTCGGGTAGAGATTTTAACAGAATTTGGCCGTAGGGTTTGGTTTTTAGGCGGGGGTCGCAGAGGATTAATAAGCCGTGATCGGTTTCGCCGCGGATAAGGCGGCCTGAGCCTTGTTTAAGGGTTAGCGTGGCGTGGGGTATTTGGAGTTCCTTAAAGGGGTATTTGCCTTGGTTTTTGAGGTGGTTTTCTTTGGCTTTTTGGATGGGGTCGTCGGGGTGTAAGAACGGGATGCGGTCGATGATGACACAGCTGAGACCGGTGCCACTGACATCGACGCCTTCCCAGAAGCTGTAGGTGCCGAGTAATAAGCCGTTTCCGTCGTCTCTGAAGTCTTGTAATATTTGACTTGAGTTACTGTCATTTTGTACGTAGAGGTTGCGGCTTGTTTGGGTTTTAAAATACTGTTCAGCGGCATCTTTGTTCTTTTTGGCGGTGAATAAAAAGAATATGCCGCCTGTTATGCCGTTAATGATGGGTTTTAGGTAATCAAAAAGGGCTTGGTTATAATTAGCGAAATTGGGGGGTGGTAGTTGGCCGCTTTCAGGTAGCAATAAACGCGCTTGTTGTTGGTAGTTAAAGGGGCTGTCGATGGTAATTGTTTCGGCGGTTAGGAAGCCGGTTTGATTCTGAAAATGCTGAAAGCTTTGGTTCACGGTTATTGTGGCGGAAGTCAGTATCCAGGCCGCATCTAATTGGCTTTTAAATCGGCTTAAAGGAGCCGACACGTCTAACGGCGATTTATGCAGTGCGAAGCGGTCGGAGCCGGCTTCGTACCAGTAAACATGGTCGCTGTCTTGGTGCTGTAACAGTTCGGTCATTAAATCAGTAACAGCGGATAGTCTTAAATAACATTGTTCCATGCCTTTATCCGCCACCGCCAGTGGTTCGATGGCGTGGTTTAAATCAGCCATGTTCTGTTGCAGCAGAGTCAGTTCATTATGGATGTCTTCGTTGCCTAATAATTCTTCAATGGATTGGCGATTATTAAGTTCAGCCATAGCGGCCATGGTTCTTTTTAAACTGATTTCAAAATCAAAGAATGTGTCTTGAATAGTGGCAAAGCCGGCTTGAATGTCACCGGTAGCGGTTTTAATATCAGCCAGTAGATCTTTGCATTGGCGGGAACTGATGCCGGTTGAGAAAAAGCGCTCAGCGATGCCTGATAATTGATGCGATTCATCAATAACAATCACTTTAGCGGCCGGTAGCAGTTCGCCGAAACCCTCTTCCTTTAAGGCCATATCAGCCAATAGTAAATGATGGTTTATCACTAAAATATCGGCATTTTGCGCTTGATTACGGGCTTTGTAGACAAAGCAGTCGTTGTAGTAGTCGCAGTCTTTACCTAAGCAGTTTTCTACTGTTGAGGTTATATCACGTCTAACGATGGGATTGGTCATGAGGTCACTGAGCTCAACCAAGTCACCACTGTCCGTAGATTCAATCCAGCGAGGCAAGGCGGCGAATAAGGCCTGATTACCCGGAAACCGTGCAACAGCTTTGTGTAAGGCGTGGTGGTAGCGGTATAAACACAAATAATTGCTGCGGCCTTTCAGTAGTTTAACTTTAGGGTTAATGTTTATTTCTTGTCTTAGTTTGGCTAATAAAAACGGTAAGTCTTTTTTGAATAGTTGGTCTTGGAGGTTTTTGGTGCCGGTGGAAATGATGGTTTTCTTGCCAGACAATAACGCGGGAACTAAATAAGCAAAGGTTTTACCGGTACCGGTACCGGCCTCAGCAATGAGTGTTTTATTCTCGGCAATCACGTCGCTGATGGTTTGCGCCAGCGTTAACTGGGATGCCCGAGCGGTAAATTGCGGCATCTGTTGTTCTAACAGGCCGTTTTCGCCCAGTACCTTTTCAATATCCATGAGTGTGATTATTACCGTTGCTGATGTATCGGACAATAGTTGTCATTAGGCAGACAGTCTTTTAAAGCAGCCAGAGCGTGTGCTTGTTTGGTGAGTTGTCCCAGTGCTTCTGCCGCTAATGCCAGGGTCTGTCGAGACTGGCTACAAAGTGGATCTGTTTTGGGGCCGTTATTCACCACCACCTCTGCCCAGTAGCCGGCTTGTTGATAGCGACCATCGGCCAAGTAAACTTCAGCTAATTGCTGTTGTATTTCGGCGGTTGCGGGACTGATTTGTAAGGCCCTTTGGAGGTGGTTGATGGCCGTGGTGTTATCACCATTTTGGATCGCGATATCAGCTTTTTCCAGCAGTGAGTTAACCACCGGAGGTGCCTCAGTTCGGCCGGTAATTCGGGGTTGTTCGCTAATGTCTTTTACCTCCGCTCTGCCGGTATCCTGACGTTGGCTGCAATGGCTGAGCAAAACTGCCATTATTAGGAATGCGGTAATCTTTAAAGCTATTTTCATGGTGTTCATGTGGGGCTGATTTGAACGGGTAGTTTAACCAATTATGCGTGGTTTTGTTATGGCTTGTTGTGGATTTATTTTAGTTTGTCTTTCGCCCAAGTCGGTTTTTGCCTACAATCTAAAACAGCATAAATGTATATCGTTTGATGGTTCATTTAATAATAAATTGCATAAGGAAATTTAGTGGAAAATTTTTCGAAAAATATTGGCTGGCTGCCTGCAGTTGAAACTAATCCTTGGATTTCTGAGTATAGAGATACCCGTAGTTTATTTGGAGTAATAATCGGTTCTTAAGATTGCTTTCAGAGCCTAAAAAGTGTCACGTCATTCCGACTAAGCGAAGCGCAGGGAGGAATCTCCCTAATTTTATCGCAAATCTCCATAGGTAGGAGATATCTCCACTCACGGCCTACGGCATTTCAATTAAGCTTCTTGTGCTTCGCCCAAACCGCTTAATTTACATTGCCTGGCCTTCGCTCGGTCAATTTGACAATATTCGTTGGGTTCTGTCCCAAATGCTCCACGGGTAGAGATTCTAAAAAATAATCACCAATACCACTTTGTTGTTCTTTAAACATCCATGTCAAAAGCCTTTTCGGTTACTTTTTCATGTCAAAACGGTAGTCCTGCCGTTTATGGTCGAATTTATTGTTTATGGTCTAAGACTGGATTATCGGTTATTATTAAGACCTGACAGAGGCGTTCAATAATGACTTAGAGTCAGTTTAATAGACTCTCAAAATCCACTGCCCTAAACATTACGGGTACTTTTGGAGATTCTTGGGTCGGTGCCCGAGAATGACGTTTTAATGATTTCTTTATGCGCGAAAAGTAGCGGTTAGGATAATAGCGCGATGACTGATCTACAGATTTTTGAATAGGTTGGCCCAGAGGATAAGGGCGCCGGTGCTGCCACTAAATTGGGTTTTGCCGTTATCGTCGCGGCCGACCCAGACGGTCATTAAATAGTCTTGGTTAAAGCCGGCATACCAGCTATCACGACCATCATTAGTGGTGCCGGTTTTTCCGAATAGAGGGCCGGGTAAATGAAAGTTTTGCTCCAATTTGCGTGCAGAACCTTGTACGGTTATGGCGTTTAGAGCGGTGTTAATGGTATCAATATGAGCCGGTTGAACGGCTTGTTTACGGGCTTGTTGCGCGCGTGAGATGACTTTGTTTTGTGAGTCGGTGACATTGTTTATGGCATTGATTTGAGTGTTGTTGCCGCGGGAGGCAAACAGGCTATATAAATGCTGTACTTCAAAGGGGGTTAGTTCGATGGCGCCTAAAAATAGTGCGGGGTGAGCGTTTCTCTCAATCTTTAGGCCCAGCCGATTTAGAAATTTTAATAAATTGGGTAGCCCAATTTTAATACCCAGATCAACGGTGGCTTGGTTGCGTGAATGAATTAAGGCATCAGCTGCCGAAATGGGACCACGGCTTTGGCCATCCCAGTTTTGTGGTCGCCATGGGCCTTGGGGGGTGCTGACACTGATTTCTTGATCGTATAAGGTGTCAGAGAGTGTGAAATCAGGCAGGGTCTCTAAAGCCGCTAAGTACAGGAATGGTTTTATCAGCGAGCCAATTTGGCGTTTGGCTAATAAGGCACGATTATAGTGTGAGCGGGGGCTTTTTGAACCGGTCAGGGCTAATAGTTCACCATTTTGACTGCTGCTGACTACAATGGCTGCTTCGACATTGTCGTTTAACCAGTCGTTGGTATGTTCAGCGGTTTGATTACTTCGATACTGGATGTAGGGATCTAAGTGGGTGTAGATATGTAAGCCATTGCGGTTGAGTTCTTTGCTTGAAAACTGATGCCGCAATTGGTTTTTAACGACATCCAGATAATTATCATAATCCCCTTTAATCTGGCGACTTTGGGAGAGCTTTAAGGGGGTGTTCTTGGCGTCACTAAACTGAGCCTGAGTGATAATGCCGGTTTCTTGCCAGCTATTTAGTACCACATCACGTCTTTGTTGCGCCCGTTTAGGTTGGCGGAAAGGGTTGTACCAAGAAGGTCCTTTTATGATACCAATTAAGGTGGCCTGCTCTGCTAGACTGAGTTGGCTTACCTGTTTTGCAAAATAAAAACGTGCAGCTTCAACGATGCCATGGATGGCCACTCGGCCGTCTTGTCCCCAATATATTTCGTTAAAATACATTTCTAAAATAGCTTGTTTACTGAGCCTTGTTTCCAATAATAACGCGGCTAAAATTTCATGAAATTTACGCAAGAAGCTTTGTTCACTGTAATGTAGTTTATTTTTTATGAGTTGTTGGGTTAAGGTGCTACCGCCTTGGACAATATCGCCCGCTAATAAGTTTTTTACGGCTGCGCGGGCAATGCCACTCCAGGAAACACCGTGGTGATGTTTGAATTCACGGTCCTCAATGGCTTGTAAACCGGTAATTAGGGTTTCCGGTATGGCTGTTAATGCAATGGGTCGTCTATTTTCAAAATCCTGGGTAAAAAAATGGCCGATAATTTTTGGCTCTAAACGGGCTAATTCAGGTTGGATTTGTGAAATATGATCGTTAGCAAGGGTTAATTTAATGCGACCGGCTTGTTCGGTTGCATCACTAAAGTGAAAACCCTTACTATAAATTTCATAGTGTTCACCTTGTTGGCGGTATTGGCCAATTTGTGGTGTACCTTTTACCGGCTGATAACCGAGGATATCCAGTTCATAGTTTAGAGCGGCGGCCGGTAAGCGTTTACCAGCAAATAATTCTAATGAGCGGGCGTAAATAACCGACGGAACTTTCCAGGTGTCTTCTGCAATGGTGGTGGTGACATGGTTAATATAAGCATACCAAGGTAAGCCCAAACCAATGGTCGCACCGACACTGAAAAGTAAAATGCCGATTAACCACCGGCGAATGGATGTGGATTGAATTTTCACTTAAGAAGTGCGGGATAGTTCACAAAAATAAAGGCAAAATATTAACATGAGATTAAACCCTTGTGAGTACAATAAGCATATTTATTATTTTAAACGAGGAAAACTATGCGAACAAAGACGCAATTAATGTCTGTTTTGGGTGCCGGCTTATTAATATCAAGCGGCGTGATGGCAGATACCACTTTGATTTATGGTAATGACAAAGGCGAGGAAACTACGCGCATGTTATTGACCGCGGACAAAGTAAAAGTTACCAATAAAGCAGAAGTTGATACCGCCGTTATCTTTAACGGCAACAAGACGGAATTTATTGTGGTAAATCATGACGAGAAAAACTTTATGGTTTTTGGGGAAAAAGAAATTGAAGCCTTGAGTGATGTTTCAGCCATGATGGATCGCATGCTTGAGAAACAAATGGCCAATGTGCCGGAAGCGCAACGTGCACAGATGCGCGGCATGATGGAATCAATGCTTAAGAGTCAAATGCCAAAACAAGCGGCTGCCCCAGTTTACGCCAAAAAGGGCGGCTCGGAAAGCTACAACGGCTATGATTGTGATGTTGTTGTTAAAACGGTAGAAGGCAAAAAAAGCGGTGATTTTTGTGTAACGGAATATCAGAAGCTAGATGTCGCTCCTGCTGAATATGCAGTGATTATGAAGTTTATGAAAATTGCTGAAAAAATGGCCTCTCAGTTTGGCAATGATAATAGTATGAATTTCTCTGCCATTGGTGAAGTTTTACCAGTCTACTTCAATGACAGCGGCCAAACAGGTATGCTGATGAAAGTTAATAATGACAAAATTGATGCGGCATTATTGACTGTTCCTGAGGGCTATAAACAACAAGAATTACCTAAAGAAATGTTTTAATTCAGTTAAGCATACTTTATAAATTAAGAAGCGAAGCCTCGAAAATTTCATCGGGGCTTTTTTTATTCCCAAATAGGTCTCAGGTTGTTTATATTAAAAGAACGCCAGTCATTAAGCCAATAACGGCTATTTCTGCATCTAAAACCAAGACATGCAGCCGCCCTGACTTAAAACTTTAGGAAAAACCTGCGCCATCACCACATTCGTACTCAGTTATAAATATACCTCGCTCGGCTATTTTGGTAGAATGCGCGCATGATTGAGCCCTTTGCCATTGTTTACTTTAACAGCCCTAAAGAGTTGATAGCCGACGGTACTTATCACTGTACGTTGTCAGTTATTGATGATGCGTTGATGGTGTGGGTTAAACAAAACTGTACAGAAACGGCGGTTATCGTAGTGGATGCAGAGGTTGCCTTACCTGAGTATTGGCAAACACGTTTGTTGGCGCCGTTTGTGGATGATGCGGTCCAAGCCACCACCGCCCTAATGAGCGCAATTTATGAACTATCGCCACTACCCGGCGATCAAGATATTAACCTAAATCCGCTGCAGTTGGATGCTTGGTTAAGTTTGCTCAGTTCGGCACAAACGTTTATTTCTAAGCAGAGAAACCCCCATATTCTTGCTGTTCGCGATGTCCATGGCTTTGCTGATTTGCGGTATGTACATGCAGTCAGTAATTTATTTATTGAGGGTCAAAACAAACCCTTTAAAACAGCCGCACCGAAACTGGGTGACCAACACCCGTTACCGGCGCACCCTTTGGCGGCTGTACAGGTGGCGCTTGTCGAGCAATGTAAACGATTGTCTAAGCAGCCTTCACCGGATTATCCGTTGTTAAATGACAAACCCAATGTACTGCATGTGGTCATGGATTGGGGTGGTGGAGTGCAGCAATGGGTTAATAGTTTTATTGCTGCCGATAACCATCATAACCATTTTGTGCTGACCTCCGAAGGTGAGTTTTTTCGGCAACGTTACGGTGAGCGCTTTGTTTTAAGGTGGCGTGCCACTGACGGTGTTGCGTTGCAGGTTTTTGAATTCTCGGCGCCGATTAATTCGGTGGTTGTTAGTCATCCTGAGTATCAGAAAATGATGGCTGATATTATTAGCAAATGCGGGATTGGCTTGGTTATGGTTTCCTCGTTGATTGGTCATGCTATAGATTGCTTGAACACCGGTTTGCCTACCATTCGTGTTTTACATGATTATTTTCCACACTGGCCGAGTTTGGATGCGCGTCTGGATAATAAAACCATTAGTCTAGAACAATTACAGCAAGCTTTACAAGAAAGTCGTCATGAGCCTTTTGGTGAAATAAGTGAAGTTGAGTTGAGTCATTGGCAGCAGCATCTGAATCAAGTTTTGTCCCAGCCACAGATTAAAATTGTGGCGCCGGATATTTCTGTTTTAGACAACATACAAAAACTAAGTAGCAGTGAATGTTATAAAAAAGGCGTCGTTATTGCACATGGTGCTCCGGTACTAGAACCGCTCAGTTATGCGGTCGATAAAAAACAATTTACGGTGCTGGTTTTAGGTCGCTTAATCGCCGGTAAAGGTCAAGGCTTATTAGTGGATGTTATTAAACACCCAATGCTAAAACAGGTTCATTGGTTACTTCTAGGCAGTGGCGATGGTGGTGATGATTTCGCTGGCTTGGCTAACGTTAAAATCATTAAAAATTACCGCCACAATGAATTGTCTCAAATGCTAGCAGAACTGCAACCGCAGATGGCTTTAATTCCGGCCCGTAGCTCGGAAACCTTTAGTTATGTTTTAAGTGAATTACAAATGCTGGCGATACCCACGATAGCAACGTATGTAGGCGCCTTAAAAAATAGAATTATTAATCATCAAACCGGTCAGTTGGTAGCGCCGGATGCTGAAATTATCGCAGAGGCGATAACTGATTGGTGCAATAATCCCGAAAAGCGCATAAAGATCCATCAGGTATTAACCCAATTAACGTTTAAATCTACCACTGAGATGGTGGCCGAATATCAACAACTCATCACTTTAATGGCGATAGCCAAGCCAAATTATAGTTACAAAGGGTTGATGCAATCCAACGTTTGGGCTGAGCGTTATAATCAGAGCCGGCAAACGTATCAGCACTTAGAAGTTCTTGTGGATCAAAAACAAAAAGACATCGAAGAAAAAACCCGTTGGGCGCAAAAACTTGATGCACAGATTGTTCATTTATCCGATAATTTAGCGTTACTTAAAAAAGATAATAATGCCTTTGCAAGCCAAATAGAATCGATGCAGCAGGCACATACTGAAACTTTTGAAAGAATGACGCAGGAAGCTGAAAAATTACAACAAAATTTTCAGACAATGGTGTCAAAATTTGACCAGAGCCAGGAAGATTTAGCCGAACAAGTAAGCCGTAATAAGGCATTACAACAACATAGCAACGCACTGCAGCAGCAGCTGCAAGAAGCACAACATCAAATTAATCAAATTATGGAATCACGTTCTTGGCGGTTAACACGACCATTGCGCAGCTTAGCAAGGACTATGCGTCATATAAAAAACAAAGTTGCTTACCGAATGCGCCAAATGTGGGGTATGCCCAGGCGGGTGAGTAATAGTTTAAAAACCCGTGGTTGGGTAGCCACTTGGCAATTAGCAAAACAAAAATTACGTAGAAACACACCGCCGACAGTCAGTCAGGCCACTCTGCTGGTGGAAGATTACCAGCCGTTACAGCTGGCCTCAGTAAATCAACCAGTGGTGAGTATTATTGTGCCGGTCTATAACCAATTTCAGCACACCTATCATTGTTTAAAATCGATTGCTGCTTTGACCGATAAAACGCCATATGAAGTGATTGTGGTTGACGACTGTTCAAGTGATGAAACAATACAAATGGAGCAAATCATCAGCGGTATCCGTTATCACCGCCAAACACAAAATGGTGGTTTTATTCGTTCCTGCAATAAAGGTGCGCAATTAGCCCGTGGTGAATTCCTGCTGTTTTTAAATAATGACACCGAAGCACAAAATAATTGTATTGACGCTCTGGTGGCAACCTTCACTCAACGTCCTGATGCCGGTTTAGTCGGCAGTCAGTTGCTGTATCCAGATGGTCGCTTACAAGAGGCTGGTGGTATTGTTTTTAGCGATGGTTCTGGCTGGAACTATGGTCGTTTAGAATCGCCGGATGCACCGGAGTTTGGGCATTTGCGGGCAGTGAGTTACTGCAGCGGTGCCAGTATTATGATTCGTCGCCATTTATTTAGTGAATTGGGCCAGTTTGATGATCGGTATGCGCCGGCTTATTATGAAGATACTGATTTAGCCTTTGCAGTTAGGGCGGCCGGTTTACAAGTTTATTATCAACCACTCAGCCGAGTTATTCATTTTGAAGGTATTTCTTCAGGCACCGATCTATCCTCTGGGGTCAAGCAGTATCAAGTCATTAATCAAAAGAAATTCGTGGCTAAATGGCAGTCGGTTTTAAGCCAACAAGCACCATCGACAACAGCTATCGAACAGGCGCGCTTTCAAGGCAACCCACGTCGGGTTTTAATTGTTGATGCGTGTACGCCGACGCCGGATCAAGATTCGGGTTCGCTGCGGATGTTAAATCTTATTCAAATATACCAACAGCTGGGTTTTCAGGTCAGCTTTATGCCTGAAAACATGGCGCACTTTGGTCACTATACCGAGGCCTTGCAGAAAATTGGTGTGGAATGTGTTTATGCGCCTAAATACAGCTCACCGGTGGATTATTTGCGGGCCAAAGGTGGGTTCTTTTCTTTAATCTTATTATCACGTTACTACGTAGCAGCACCTTTGTTAGATTCAATTGCTGATTATGCGTCGCAAGCTAAGCTCTGGTTTGATACGGTTGATTTACATTATCTGCGAGAACAACGCATGGCTGAATTAGCTGCTGATCAATCCGCTTTAAAAAAAGCCACACAAACCAAAGTAAAAGAGCTGGCAGTGGCCGAAGCCTGCGATCTCACCTTAGTCGTCAGCCCGTATGAACAACAGGTTCTGGCAGTGGAAAAGCCTGATCTAAAAGTGGCGGTACTGTCCAATATTCATGCTGTTTATGGCTCCGGTAAAGACTATCATCAGCGCCAGGATTTGGTGTTTATGGGGGGTTATCAGCATACCCCGAATGTCGATGGTGTTTGTTGGTTTGTGGCTGAAATATGGCCGCAAATTCATACACAATTGCCTGAAGTTACTTTACATATTGTTGGCTCAAAAGCACCGCCAAAAGTAGCTGCTTTGGGTGACTTGCCGGGTATTAAATTCCATGGTTTCGTAGAAGACATCGAACCGATGATGCGAGATATTAGGATTGCGGTTGCGCCTTTGCGGTTTGGTGCCGGTGTGAAGGGCAAGGTTAATATGTCAATGAGCTATGGCCAGCCGGTAGTGGGCACGAAAGTGGCTGTTGAGGGCATGTATACAGTCCACGGTAAGGATGTTCTTATGGCTGATGAGCCACAGGATTTTGCTCAGCAGGTTATCAAACTCTATCAAGATGCCGAGCTTTGGCAGCAACTGTCAACGGGTGGTTTGGCTAATGTGGAAGCACATTTCTCGTTTGCAGCAGCTAAAAAGGTGGTGGCAGAATTAACCTCAGATTTGCCATTGGTGTCCTATCAACGTCGGTAATTATTATCCTGCATGTTACAAAACCATCCCCCTAAACTGATTTTTAACCTGACTTTGTTTACAATGATATATTTACTAACGGGAAAGGCATGAAGGAACATCTGTGGTTTGTTCTTAAGTCAGTGGTGGTTGGCTTGGCGTTGGGGTTTTTGTATTTATGGTTTTTTGGTTCCGGAATACGTACTGCTACGCCGGTAGTTAATAATCCGACTTTTTCATATGCCTCCGCTATTCAAAAAATCACCCCTTCGGTGGTGAGTATTTTTATTCAAAGTAATGAATTAATTCCTGCGCCAAATACCGGCATTTCCCCGCGTCCCCCTTATGTAACTAAAAACTATTTAGGTTCGGGTGTAATTATTTCTGAAAATGGCCATATTGTCACCAATAGGCATGTCATTAATGACGCCCGGCGTGTCATTGTTTCTTTATCAACAAATGAAATGTTTGAAGCCAGTTATGTGGGTGTCGATGAAGTGACTGATTTAGCCGTCATAAAAATCAACAGTGAAAACTTAATACCGGCACAATTTGCCGATAGTGATAAGCTTAATACCGGTGATGTGGTTTTGGCTATCGGTAATCCGTTTGGTTTGAATCAAAGTGCATCTTTGGGGATTGTCAGTGCTACCGGACGTCGTGGTCTCAATGTCAGTGCTTATGAGAACTTTATTCAAACCGATGCGGCTATTAACCAAGGGAATTCAGGCGGTGCTTTAATCAATCCTTTGGGAGAAGTCGTTGGTATCAGTACCGCCAGTTACAATCAAATTGGTGCAGAGGGGATTAATTTTGCAATACCTGCTAATACCACCACCCAGATGGTGCAAGCAATTATTAAATACGGTCAGGTATTACGAGGTGATTTTGGTATTAAATTTATTGGTGATGCCATGCATGTCATATATGGTATTGCAAAGCCTAAGCGCGGTATCATGGTGGCGCAGGTAAAAGTCGGTTCGACAGCCCATAAGCAAGGAGTTGAAGCACGAGATGTACTCACTAAAATCAATGACACTGAGATAAACTCAATCCAGGATTATGAGCAAAAGAAATTAGAATTTCGAATCGGTGAAGAGGTTGTTTTTCACGGTTATAACGCGCAAGGCGAATTTGTTAAAACGCTCACCGTAGAGAATCAAACAGCACCTTGATTCCCTACTTTAAGCAGATACATCGGATTGCGCTGCCCATGATGGCGGCTTCAATCAGTGTGCCATTATTGGGTATCGTTGACACCGCAATTTTAGGGCATCTGGACTCACCTGCTTATTTAGCCGCTGTTAATGTTGGCAGTAGTGCCATGAATCTATTAATCTGGGGTTTTGGATTTCTGCGAATGAGTACGGTTGGCTTAGTCGCACAAGCAGATGGTGCCAACAATAAAATCTTAAGGTCAGAGCATTTAATTCGGGCTCTAACAGTGGCTTTGGCTTTGGGTATGTTGGTCGTGTCCACCCAACGATTGTGGTTGCCGTGGTTAATGGCATTATTAGCTGATGGCAGTAGCAGTGTGGCTTTGGCCCAAGACTATTTGGATATTCGCTTGTGGTCGGTGCCTTTTCACTTGTTGTTATTTGTCATCAACGGCTATTTTTTGGCTGTGGGTCGGGTCAGTCGGGTGCTGTATCTCACTTTAGTCGGTCAGCTGGTAAACATGCTTTTAAATTATCTATTGGTTATGGTCTATCATCTGGATGTGCGCGGTGTGGCATGGGGGTCATTAATAAGTCAATGCCTGGCCGCTTCAATGGGGATTTATTGGCTGCTAAAAGAGCGTCATTTAAATCTAACCCAATGGGTAAATGTAACTTCGTGGTGGCAGCGAGCCCATTTGTGGGCGTTGTTTCATCTCAATAAAAATGTTTTTATCAGAACCCTGTGTCTGATGACTGTATTTGCATTGATGACTCGTTTTAGTGCTCAGCAGGGCACCTTAACATTGGCAGTT
>Ga0079224_100001520_pt1 | contig 26868 bp, 27 predicted proteins | sample Stecom2015_FD_80414 | JGI IMG/M metagenome (GOLD analysis project Ga0079224, IMG submission 80414) | Agricultural soil microbial communities from Utah to study Nitrogen management - Steer compost 2015 | ecosystem: Environmental > Terrestrial > Soil > Agricultural land | place: USA: Utah... | reverse complement strand
CGTGTGCTCCAGCGTCAGCAGCGCGGTCTTCAAGCCCGTGCCCGGCTCGCCGATGATGCGGTCACCGGGGATACGGCAGTTCTCGAAGTAGATCTCCCGGGTCGGCGAACCCTTGATGCCGAGCTTCTTCTCCTTCGGCCCCACGGAAAAGCCCGGGTCGTCTTTATGCACCGCGAACGCCGAGATGCCCTGCGACGGCTTGGCCGCGTCCGGATTGCTGACGGCCATGACGGTGTACCACGTCGACTCGCCCGCGTTGGTGATCCAGCACTTGGTGCCGTTGAGCACCCAGTCGTCCCCGTCCTGCTTCGCGCGCGTGCGCATGGACGCCGTGTCCGAACCGGCCTCGCGCTCGGACAGCCCGTAGGACGCGCCCGCACCCGCCGCGATGTCGGGAAGCACCTGCTTCTTGAGCTCGTCCGAGGCGGACAGGATGATCGGCTGCGTGCCGAGTTTGTTCACGGCCGGGATCAGACCGGCCGAGGCGTCGACGCGCGAGACCTCCTCGATGACGATGCAGGCCGCGATGGCGTCCGCGCCCTGGCCGTCGTACGCCTCCGGAATGTGCACCGCGTTGAAACCGGCCTTGATCAGCGCGTCCAGCGCCTCGGTCGGATACCGCTCCTGCTCGTCCACGTCCGCGGCGTAGGGAGCGACCTCCTTCTCGGCCAGCGCCCGCACGGCCGCGCGCAGTTCCTCGTGCTCCTCCGCCAGCTGGAAGAGGCCTGGGCCCTCGCTCACCTGCGTCACCTTTCGTCGAAAGCCATCTGCGTCGGTTCTGGCACCGATGTTAGGCGTCGTTCACGTCGACATTCTGTGTCGTTGACCGCAGTATCGACCCTCACGATGTTACCCGCCAGTAAACCACTCGTGCGCCGCGTATCGACACAACAGTACGAACGAATGGTGCACCGCGAGTGTTCACCGTGGGCGTACAGTCGGTCCATGCTCGACGTGGCGAAACTGCGCCTTCTCCGGGCGGTCATCGCGACCGGTTCCGTCCGCGCGACGGCGACGTCCCTGGGGTACACACCGTCGGCGGTGAGCCAGCAACTCACCGCCCTCCAGCGCGAGACCGGACTGCGCCTGTTCGACCGTGTCGGCCGGGGCATCGAACCGACGTCGGCCGGGCGCACGCTCGCCGCCGAGGCCGAGCACGTGTTCACGGCGCTCGCCTCGCTGGACGGGGTCGTCGACGATCTGCGGGCGGGCCGGGTCGGCAGTCTGTCGATCGGATACTTCGCCTCGGCGGGCGCCACGTGGCTGCCACTCGTGGTGGCCGCGCTGCAGCACGAGTTCCCCGAGCTGCGACTCGACCTGCGCATGACGGAGTTCCGCGACGGCATCGAACTGCCCGACATCGACCTGTTCGTCGACGCCCCCGGCATCGAGCACGCCGCACAGGCCGACATCCACCCGCTGGTCGACGACCCGTTCGTGGCCGTCGTACGCGACGACGACCCGCTCGCGGACCGGTCCGAGGTGCCGTTGGCCGAACTCGCCGACCGCCGCTGGGTGGACAACGACCTGCAACGCGGCGCGTGCCGCCAGGTCATGCTCGACACGTGCGCCGAAGCGGGATTCTCCCCGCAGTTCGCCGTGGAGACCCACGACTACCGGACGGCGTTCCCGTTCGTGGCCACGGGCATCGGCATCACGGTGGTGCCGTGCCTCGGCGTCGTGGACCTGCCGGCGGGGCTGACGACGGTGCGGCTCGTGTCGCCCGAACCGGTACGGCACATCGCCGTGTCGGTGAAGAAGGCCGTCGCCGACCACCCGGCCGCGATCCGCGCCCTGGACGTCCTCCGCTCCCTGGTCCGCGCCTGAGAAGTAAAGCTCCCGAGGGCCCTTTGGTTGCGTTGAACGCGACCAATCTTCCCTTCGCGAGACCACACGTCTCATAGGTCCGCGATGGGAAGAAAAGTTGCGTTGAACGCGACTATGGGGCCCTCGGGGGCTTTTCAGCTGGAGCGCTGCTGTTGCAGGGCTGCATCCTTGTCGAGAACGAGTTGTTCGAGGTCGGCCTGGAACGCCGTCATACGCTCGCGCAGGTCGTCGTCCGCCGCGGCGAGCATGCGCACCGCAAGCAGCCCGGCGTTGTGCGCACCGCCGACCGACACCGTGGCCACGGGGACACCCGCGGGCATCTGCACGATCGACAGCAACGAGTCCAGGCCGTCGAGATGCTTCAGCGGCACGGGCACTCCGATGACCGGCAGCGGCGTCGCCGAGGCGACCATGCCGGGCAGGTGCGCGGCGCCTCCGGCACCGGCGATGATCACCCGGATCCCCCTGCCGGCGGCCTCGCGTGCGTAGTCGAGCATCCGCTGGGGTGTGCGGTGCGCCGAGTACACGCCGACCTCGTAGGGCACCTCGAACTCGTCCAGAGCCTGGCCGGCGGCCTCGAGGGTCGGCCAGTCCGAGTCGCTTCCCATGATCACGCCGACGACCGGTGTGCTCACGCCGCATACCTCCGCTTGTGTTCGGTGAAGCCCGGTGGGATCGATCCGTGGGATCGACCTGCCGAGATCGTCAGTGGATGCTGTAGCCGTCCGGCCATTCGGCGTGCGACAGCCAGTGGGCGGCCATCCGTGCCTTGGCGCGGGTGTCGTCGTCGATCGGCCCGAGGACGTTGACGTGGCCCAGTTTGCGGCCGGGCCGTTCCCCCTTGCCGTACAGGTGCACCTTCACGTCGGGATACCGCGCGAACAGGTGGTGCAGCCGCTCGTCGACGCTCATCGTCGGCGTCTCGGGCGCGCCGAGGACGTTGGCCATCACCGTCGGCGAGAGCAGGTCGGTGGTGCCGAGCGGGTAGTCGAGCACGGCGCGCATGTGCTGTTCGAACTGGGAGGTGCGGCTGCCGTCCATCGTCCAGTGGCCCGAGTTGTGCGGGCGCATCGCCAGTTCGTTGATGACGAGACCGTCGCCGTCCTCGGTCTCGAACAGCTCGACGGCCATGACGCCCGCGACGTCGAGTTCCTCGGCGATCCGCAACACCAGGTCCTGCGCCTGCTGCCTGCGCGTGTCGGACAGGCCGGGCGCGGGAGCGAGCACCTCGGTGTTGATGCCGTCGGACTGGACGGTCTCGACCACCGGCCACGCCGCGCCCTGCCCGAACGGCGAGCGCGCCACGAGCGCCGACAGTTCACGCAGCATCGGCACCCGCTGTTCGACGAGCAGCGACATGCCGGCCTCGAGGAGTTCCTCCGCGAGCGCGCGGGCCTCGTCGGCCGAGTCGAGCGTCCAGACGCCCTTGCCGTCGTAACCGCCGGTGGCGGCCTTGAGGATGGCGGGCCAGCCGTGTTCGTCACCGAACTTCACGACGTCGTCGACCTGCGTGACCTCGGTGAAAGCCGGGTTCGGCAGTCCGAGCGTGGCCATCCGCTCGCGCATCAGGAGCTTGTTCTGGGCGAAGGCCAGCGCACCGGGACCGGGCCGGACGACGACACCGTCGGCCGCGAGACTGCGCAGGTGCTCGCCGGGCACGTGCTCGTGATCGAACGTGAGCACGTCGACGTCGCGGGCGAACGAACGCAGCGCGTCGAGGTCGGTGTGGTGGCCGTGGGCGACCTCGGCGGCCACGAGGCCTGCCGATTCGCCCTCACCGACGGCGAGCACGCGCAGCGACTGACCGAGCGCGATCGCGGCCTGGTGCGTCATCCTGGCGAGCTGACCACCGCCGACCATGCCGACGACGGGAAGACCGGTACGAGTATCCATAGCCGCCTCAGCCTAAGCGGCGCCTCACCGGCCCGGTCAGGAACCACCGGCGAGTGTCACCACCGCCACTGAGGGCTGCCGCGCCGCGCCTGCCCGGCCTCTACTGTGCGTGGTACTTCTCGACATCCTCGGCAGCAACGATTGCCTCGATGTCGTCGTTGGTGATGTCCACCGTGGCCGGCGTCGTCGCGGGGATCAGCGGAAACGTCACACGCGTCCGCGGGGGCTCCTCCCCGGGTTTTTCAGGTCCCGACTCACGGCCATTCCTTCGCTGTCCCTCGGGCAGGCACCACCGCTGCCCTGGAGCCGACGCGCCGGTCTACCGGTGGTCGACGGTTTCGGAGTTGCTGTCGGCCGGGTGCTCACCGGGGCCGGTGAGCCGGGCACGGTAGCGGCTGAGCCGGGCACGGTAGCGGCGCCACAGCCAGCGGCCTGCGAGGACCGCGACCAGCACGATCGGCACCAGCAGGTACGCGCTGCCGAGGATGTACTGCCAGAACTCCCAGTGCAGTTCGAGGTTGCGGCCGTTCGGGAGCACGAGCAGCACACAGCTGACGAACACGACGAACACGCCTCCCGCGGCGACCCACCGCTTGCGCGTCTTCGCCGGATCGGCGTGCGGCAGCTTCGACACGAGCACCACGATCAGCGGCACCGCCCACACCCAGTGGTGCGACCACGACACCGGCGACAGCAGCAACGCGTAGAACGCGGTCACCAGCAGCGCTTCCAGCGGCCGCCCGCTGCGGTGGAAACGCAGCATCAGCCACACGGCAAGCGGCGCGAGCAGCAGCCCGGCGGCGATCGCGGCGTTCGACGCCCACGGCGCCAGATCCGTCATCCGGTTGAACAGGCCGTTGAGCGACTGGTTGCCCGCCCAGTGCATCGGCCCGATGCGCCCCTGGTTGAAGACCGTGTGCGTCCAGAACCGCCACGCATCCGACGGGATCAGCGCGAACATCAGCACCTGCAGGCCGATGAAGGTGCCCATCGCGCGCAGCGCGTCCATCCGCCGCCCGGTGAACAGCAGGTGCGGGATGAAGATCAGCGGCGTCAGCTTCACTGCTGCCGCGACGCCGACCATCACGCCGCCCCACCTGCTGCCCCGCGCACACACGACCAGCACGTCGACGACGACCAGCGCCATCAGGATCAGGTTGATCTGGCCGAGGAAGATCGTGCGCCACACCGGCTCGAGTGCGAAGAACAGCACCGCCGACAGCACCGTCACGCGGGCAGGCGAGACCCACTGGGGCAGCTCGCCCTTCGGCCGCGGCAGCGCGCCGATGGCCACGCGGATCACCAGCGCCATCGCCACGAGCGACACCGCAGACAGCACGCCCCACGCCACCTGCAACGGCAGCACCGCCAACGGGACGAACAGCAGCGCCGCGGTCGGTGGGTAGGTGAACGGCAGGAGCGCCCAGAACGGTTCCGGTGCGAGCGTGTTGCTCTCGTAGAGCGGTTCGCCCTGCAGCAGGGTGATCGCGCCCGCGCGGTAGACCGCGGAGTCGACGCCGAGCTGCAGGTCGAACACCCACCCGACGACGCCGAACACGATCGCCAGCGCGGGCAGCGCCAGCAGCAGCGCGAGCGAACGCGGACGTTCGGCCAGCCGCTCGAGCGAGGCACGCAGGTGCAACGGCGCCGTGCCGGTGGCGGGTTCGGGGCCCGAACTCACCGGCTGCTCGGCGTCACGCAGGTCTGGGGTGCTCACCTGTCCAGGAAACCACGACCCGGTGTCAGCTCCGCGTGGACCTCGGCCGCAGGTGCCCCTCACCGCGTGGAGAGGGAGTCGAGCAGCCGGCACGCCTCGTCGTGGTCGGCGGGCAGGCGCATCACCCCGACGCGGGCGCTGCCCGCCTCGGCCAGCTGCGGGTCGACGGCGAACCGTTCCGTCAGCTCTCGGCGCAGGCGCACCGCTCCGGCGGCGACCCCCGTCGACCTGGGCACCAGCGCCACCACCGTCGAGGCCCCGAGCACGGCGTAACTCTCGCCCCCGTCGAAGACGTCCCGCAGCACGTCGGCGGCGAGGATCATGCCCGCGGGCCGCAGATACATGGCGCGGCCGTCGAAGCCCAGCGAGATGACGACCAGCGCGTGCCCCTCGGCGACGCAGACCCCGTCGCGCGCGGCCTGGCGGTACAGCTCCGCGAGCCGGGTGCGCAGGTAGGCCAGGGTCGGCAGGCCGGTGAGCGGATCGTGCACCTCGCCCGCCGTCACCTCGTTCAGCGCGACCTCCGCCCAGGCCACGGCCACGATCCGCAGCAGGCGCGTGGGCAGCGCGTCGACGTCGGGGACGTGGGCCGGTTCGGCCGTGGCGTCCGCGGTCTCGACCACCGCATCAGCGGATCCGTCGCTCGCCGCCGCTCCCGGAACCGGTGTCCCGGCTGCCGGGAGCACCGAGTGCAGTGCGGCCAGGTCGCCGAGGGTCTCCTCCAGTCCGGTACCGGCAGCGGCACGTGCATGGGCCAGTGCCACCAGCGCGGGTGCGGCATCGTCGACCCCGCCCCGCCTGGCGACGGCCGCGCACACGAGGTCGACCTCGGGCACCGCCCAGTCGTCGGGGAAGCGCCAGCCGCACGTCAGGCTCGCGGCACGCCACCGATGCCGGATCAACCCCGCCTGTCCGTGCCGATCCGGTCGCCTGCCGGGCGCGGTTCCGTACTGCATGGCGGCCCCGTGCCCGAACGGCGTCCCCGACACATCGCCAGCACTCACGTCCACTCGCGCCCCCTTCCGGCTCGATTCAGGGGTGAGACGCAGGGCCGGCGGGTGCATGACGCGGCCGGAGGCGATCAGTTCGGCGTGATTCGGGTGAACCACACACCCCGCGTCGTGACGGTTTCCCGTATGTCCGTCACACTTTGCTGCGCAGCGCGTCCCTTCACAGGGACGACCTGAGAGGAGAACCGTGAGCACCGCACCCACCGATCCACAGGGCATGAGCGACGCCGAGCTCATCGCCTCGGTACGCGCGGGCAGCCTGGAGTGCTACGGGACGCTGTACGAACGCCACGTGGCCGCGGCGTACAACCTTGCCCGGCAGCTCGCACGGACGTCGATCGAGGCCGACGACCTGGTCTCGGACGCCTTCTCGAAGGTCCTCGACACGCTCCGCGGCGGCAAGGGACCGGACAGCGCGTTCCGTGCCTACCTGCTGACCGCCGTACGCCACGGCGCGTACGACAAGACGCGCCGCGACAAGAAGCTCGACCTCGCCGACGACATGACGACCGTCACGACGGTCGGTGGCGCCGGGGCCGAGGCGCTCACGGTGGAGTTCTCCGACACGGCCGTCGAAGGTCTGGAGCGCACGCTGGCCGCGCGGGCCTTCGCCACGCTGCCCGAACGCTGGCAGGCCGTGCTGTGGCACACCGAGATCGAAGGCCAGTCGCCCGCCGAGGTCGCCCCACTCCTGGGCCTGACCGCCAACGGTGTCTCGGCGCTGGCGTATCGCGCGCGGGAAGGTCTGCGCCAGGCGTACCTGCAGGTGCACCTTGCCGAGGTCGGCGCCAGCCGGTGCCGGGCGACCGCGGAGAAGCTCGGCGCCTGGACCCGTGACGGTCTCTCCAAACGGGAGCGCGCACAGGTCGAGACCCACCTCGACGAATGCTCCGACTGCCAGGCACTGGCCGCCGAGCTGGCCGACGTCAACGGCGCGCTGCGCGCCGTCGTCGCTCCGCTGGTCCTCGGTGGCGGCGTGCTGGGCTACCTCGCGCTGGCGGGCAGCGGGAAGGCCGCGGCTGCCACCGCCGTCGGCGCCGCCGCAGCCGGTGGGTCCGCGGGAGGTGCCGCCGGTGCCGCAGCATCGGCTCCCCGCCAGTTCGCCGGCGTCGCCGGATCGGGTGTCGCCATGGCCGCCGCGGTCGCGGTGGCACTGACCGCGGGCGGCGCCTCGCAGCAGATCCCCGCGGCGGCCGAACGGCCGGAGCCCCCGGCAGCGCAGGCACCGAACCAGCCCGCGCCCCCGAACAATCCGCCCCCGGGACAACCCGCGCCGGATTCGCCGCCGGACTCCCCGGATTCCCCCGACTCGCCGCCCGCGGAGCAGCCGCCCGCCCCGGACGTCTCCCCCGCGCCCCAGCCGTCGCCGGAGCCGGAGCCGGCCTCGGTCAGCGCGGTCACTCCGCCGGAGGGCGTCGAACTGGTGGCCGGCGGTTCGCCCGTCGACCTGCCGATCACCGTGACCAACGACGGCGGCACGCTGTCCGACCCGATCGACGTGACGCTGAACCTGCCCAACGGCGTCTCGTCCCTCGGCAGCGGTGGCGGCGGATCCGCACCGCAGGCCGCACGGACCGCCGAGGCGGCACCGTCCGGCGGCGGCAGCGCCCCCGCAGGCGGCGCCCCGCGCCAGGCCGGTGGTGAGCGCATCACCTGCCCGGCCGGCACCGGCACGGTCACGTGTTCCACCGGGCGCGGGCTCGAACCGTCCGAGTCGGCGACCCTCGTGTTCCGCCTCCAGGCCTCCGAAGACGCCGAGTCCGGCCAGGTCACCGGCAGCATCAGCGACGCCAGTGGGGTCGACGTGTCGCTGCAGGTGCCCGTCGAGGTCGCACCGCAGCCCGCGCCCGAACCGCCGCCGGAGCAGGACGGCGTCGTCGTCCAGGCTCAGCGCGGATGGGGTCACGGCGCCTACGTGACCGTGCGCAACACCGGCGACACCGAGGAGGCGTTCACGCTCACCTCGGACCGGTGGGCGCACAAGCTGTGGGCTGACCACCGCGTGTCCTGCAGCAACGGGTTCCGTCAACCGCTGTCGTGCACGTCCACCCCGCTCGAGCCCGGTGAGCACGTGCACCTCTACGTCCTCGTGCCGCACTTCGGCAAACCGCACGAGGCCGAGGTGACGTTCACCGCCACGCTCGGTGACGCCGCCGACAGCGCCTACGTGTCCTACCCGTGCTTGCTGGACTGCCTGGACGAGTGGATCACCCCGTCCGACTCGCCCACGGCGACGACGTCGGAGTCCCCGGACACCACGGACACCACGGAACCCACGGAGACCTCTGAGACCTCGGAATCGTCGGATTCGGCGGAGACCTCGGGGAGCGCCCCGCCGGGCACCACCCCGAGTGAGCGGCCCACGACGAGCGAGTCGGGCACGGGGTCGGCGACGCAGACGACGAAGCCGTCGGGATCCGGCTCCGGCACGGCCACGATGACCCGGCCGCCCTCGGACGAGCACGACCACAGGCCGCCGTGGCGGCCCTGGCCGCGCCCGCACTCCGGACACCAGCACTCCGGCGGGTAAGACCAGCGTCACGAGGTGGCGAATCCGCCGTTCGGCGGTTTCCCGCCGGGTGGATGGCTAGACTGCGGGTCGTGTCCGTCGTCGAATCCGTGCTGGCGCGCGTTCCGCAACCGTTCCGATCGCTGCTCGTCAGGCACAGGGAGCTGCTGAAGTTCGCGGTCGTCGGCGGCACGACGTTCCTGGTCGACAACGGCATCTGGTACCTGCTCAAGTTCACGGTCCTGCCCGACAAGCCGACGACCGCGAAGGCCATCGCCATCCTCGTCGCGACGATCGTGTCGTACGTGCTCAACCGCGAGTGGTCGTTCCGCACCCGCGGCGGCAGGGAGACCGGACACGAGGCCACGCTGTTCTTCGTGATCAGCGGGATCGCCGTCGCCGTGAACCTCGTCCCACTGTGGGTCTCCCGCTACGTGCTGCACCTGCAACGACCCGAGGTGTCGCTGTTCGTGCAGGAGACGGCCGACTTCATCAGCGGATCGGTCATCGGCATGCTGCTGGCGATGGTGTTCCGATTCTGGGGCTTCCGGAAGTGGGTCTTCCCCGACGAACTCGGCCGCGTGCGCCGCGAGGACTTCGCCCGCCGCTGAGAAGCTCCCGAGGGCCCCATAGTCGCGTTCAATGCGACTATGGGGCCCTCGGGAGCTTCACCGCGGCTACCGGGGGACGCGTTCGTTGGGCCATTCGACGGCCGGGATGTCACCGGCCGTGGGGACCCGCAGGAACAGGCTGAACGTCGCAGGCCTGCGGGTCGACAGTTCGAGCCGTCCACCGTCCGCCTCGGCCAGCGCCCGCGCCAGCGCGAGGCCCACACCGGTCGATCCCGCACCGGAGAACCCACGGTCGAACACGTGCGGCACCAGCTCCTCCGGCACCCCGTGCCCGGCGTCGCTGACCTCGACCACCACCGTGCCGTCCGCATCGCCCCTGCGCGCCGTGAGCGTCACCGTTCCGTCGCCGTGCCGGACGGCGTTGTCGAGCAGCACACCGATGACCTCCCTCAGCCGCGCAGGCGTCGCGCGGGCCATCAGCCCGTCGGCGACCCGCAGCCGCAGCGAGCGTCCCTCGGCCCGCAACACGTCACGCCACTCGTCGCTGATCTCGGGCAGGATGTCGCTGAGCGCCACCGGCTCGGTGCCGACCTCGCTGGCCGCACGCGCCGCCGCCAGCAGTTCATCGAGCGCGCCTGCCAACCGGTCGGACTGTTCGAGTGCGGCGTGGGCCTCCTCGGCGACATCCGGGTCCTGGTGCAGGCCGATCGCCTCCAGCCGCAGCTGCAGCGCCGTCAACCTGCTGCGCAACTGGTGCGACACGTCGCCGACGAGCTGCCGTTCCCGCTGCACCAACTGGGCCAGGGCCGTGCCGGAGGCGTCGAGCGCGTCGGCGACCATGTCCAGCTCGGCCACGGCGTACCGCCTGCCGTCCGGACGGAAGTCACCCGCGCCGAGTCTGGCCGCACGGTCTGCCACGTGCCGCAACGGCCGCGCCAGACGTCGTGCCGTGATCGTCGCGACGAGCGCACCGATACCCACCGACAGCACCACCACGAACACCACGGCCGCTGCGACCTGCGCCTGCTGTTCGCGCATGTTCTCCGATGGCCTGGCCAGCACGATGTTGCCGCCGCCCGCGATCGGCGCCTTCTCGACGATCACGTCGTCGCCCGTCGAGGCGCCCCACTCGACGACCCCCTCCGCCGGGTGCTCCACCGTCAGGTGCGCGTCGCGCGGCACGGCGGCGCGGATGTGCCGCAGGTTCAGGTCGCGGTGGTTGGCGAACTGGTTGTCGAGCGCGGCGGCGATCCGCTGAGCACTGTTGGCCAGCTCCTCGCGGTGGAAGTTGTCGACCAGCAGAACACCGGTCACCCCGAGCGGCGCGCCCAGCGCGACGCCCGTGACCAGCACCGCGAGCAGGGTGGCCAGGAGGATCCGCCGCCGCATACGCCTGCCCGCCTACTCGGCGTTGAAGCGGAATCCCACTCCGCGCACGGTCGCGATGTGTTCCTCGTTGGACTTGCGCGGATCGTTGCCCGCGGCCAGCGCGAGCTTCCTGCGCAGCCACGACATGTGCATGTCCAGCGTCTTCGACGTCTTCAGGGCTGCCGTGTCCAGGTCGTTCCACACCTCGGCGCGGATCTCCTCCCTGCTGACGACCTGCCCGGCCCTGCTCATCAGCACGCGCAGCAGTTCGAACTCCTTGTTCGCGAGCTGCACCTCCTCGCCGTCCACGGTCACCAGCCTGGCGCCGACGTCCATCCGCACGCCACCCGCGTCGAGCACGCCCGGCGCCTGCCTGCGCAGCAGCGCACGGATGCGGGCGAGCAGTTCCGCGAGGCGGAACGGTTTGGCGACGTAGTCGTCGGCACCGGCGTCGAGCCCGACGACGAAGTCGACCTCGTCGGTACGTGCGGTCAACATCAGCACCGGCGTCTGCGCCCCGGACGCGCGCAACCTGCGGCACACCTCCAGGCCGTCCATCTCGGGCAGCCCGAGGTCGAGAACCAGCAGGTCGACGCGCTCGTTGGCGGTCGCCTCGAGGGCCGAGGGGCCGTCGGAGACGGCGACCACCTCGTAGCCCTCGCGCTCGAGCGCGCGCGAGAGCGGCTGCGCGATGGCCGGGTCGTCTTCGGCGAGTAGGACCATGCTCACCTGGCCAACCTTACGGACGGCGCGCGTGGAACGATCGTGGACGTGTCCCGTTATTCCGACGATGCGATGCTGGCGGCAGAGCTGGCCGACGCGGCCGACGCCATCACGGTGGACCGGTTCCGCGCACAGAACCTCGAGGTGTCCGCGAAACCCGACCGTACGCCCGTGACCGACGCCGACACGGCCGTCGAGGACGCCATCCGCGGCCTGTTGGCCGCTCGGCGCCCGACCGACGGGGTGGCAGGGGAAGAGCGCGGTGGGTCGATCGCGGCGCCCGGTCGCGTGTGGGTGCTCGACCCGATCGACGGTACGAAGAACTTCCTGCGTGGCGTTCCGGTGTGGGCGACGCTGATCGCGCTGCTCGAGGACGGGGTTCCGGTGGTCGGCATGATCACCGCGCCGATGCTGGGCCGCCGGTGGTGGGCGAGCCAGGGCGGGGGCGCGTGGCTGCGCGACTCGGCGGGTGAGCGCAGGCTGTCGGTGTCGCGAGTGCCGCAGCTGGCCGACGCCTACGTGTCGACGACCGACCTGAACAGCTGGACCGAGCACCGCACCCAGGAGGCGTACCTGTCGCTGACCGGGGCGTGCTGGGAGACCAGGGCGTTCGGCGATTTCTGGCAGCACTGCCTCGTGGCCGAGGGCGCGCTGGAGATCGCGGCCGAGCCCGTGGTGAACCCGTGGGACGTCGCGGCCGCGCAGGTGCTGGTGACCGAGGCGGGCGGCCGGTTCACCGATCTGGACGGCGCGGCCCGGTTCGACCGCGGATCGGCTCTGTCGACGAACGGTCTGGTGCACGACGCCGCGTTGAACCACCTCCGCCGGCGCTGAGTGACCACCTGGCCGCGTGCCCCGCTCCGGGCACGCGGTCAGGGCAGGACGCCGACCGCTCCCCTGGCCACCTGCGCCCAGGCCAGCCTGCCGAACAGGTAGTGGCAGGCGACCTGTTCGTTGGTGAACCGCGCCCAGTCGTAGCGGTTGCCCTGTTCCCGCCAGAAGACCTCCCACGCGACGCCGTTCTCCCCCTCGACGTCCTCCTCCCGCAGGACGCACCACGCGTTGTCGACCTCCTCGCCGACCGACACCACCTCCGGCGGCACGCCCACGGCCTCGAGCCAGCGCATGATCGACTCGATGTTCACGGGGCGTCGCCCTCCTTGTCGTGAGATGCCGGTCCCTGGGATTTCGGGTCCTGGGTCACGGGATCCTGGGTCGTCGGGGCTTCGTCCGTGGTCGCGGAGTCGGTGTCGGTGTCGGTGTCGGTGGACTCGAACGTGACGTCGGCGAGATAGCCCAGCGTCACGAGCTCGGCGGCGCTGTACACCGACCGGTACCGCACGCCGCCGCCTGGCTGGCCGAACCAGCCCGCCGACACCCCACGCCACACGGGCACGTCCCGCAGCACCCGGTACCGCCGGTATCCCGCGTCGAGGTCGGTGGGCGGCAGCGAGCGCTGCGCGAACGGCGTGCCATCGGCGGAGAACACGCGCCCGTGAGCGGTGCCGAACCGGTCGAGCACCGTGCCCGAGGTCAGCAACTCCGGCTCGCCCGTGTCCGAGCACCCCTCGGGGACGGTGTCGGCGGGCGGCCACACGTAGGCGGGCGCAGCGACCTGCACCTGCTCGCCAGCCGGCCCGTCCGTCGGCTCACCCGTCGACCCGTCCGCCTGCTCGCCCGACTGCGGTACCGACTCCTCGCCCGACTGCGGTGCCGAGTGTCCTTCGCCCGACTGCCGTTCGCCCGAGTTCTCCTCGCCGGATCGCAGCAGGAACCGCGTGTCCCAGTCACGTTCGTGCATCCCGCCGAGCGGGTCGTGGCCCTCGCGGACCGCGGCCGGTGGGCACGGCAGCACGGTGGCGGGCGGCGGCGCGGGTTGGCGGGCGCCCTGGTGCAGCAGGTCGAGGGCCTGCTCGGGGTCGATGACGTCCGACGACGGGTGGTCGTGGGGCGCGAAGCGGCCGACCGCGGGTTCGCCTGCCGGCTCCGAGGCGGGGACGGGCAACTGCCGGGCCGGGCGGTCCGAGGCCACGGGGAGATGCCCGATCGGGAACATGTGCACGAGGAACAGCGCGACCACGCTCTCCCGCTCCTGACGCGGCGATCCGAGCGGCGGCGCGCCGGGAGCCTGCGGGGGCGGGTTCGGTGCGGGTGGCTGCGGTTCGCCCATCGGACCCCAGCCGGGCTGGACGGGACGTGCCTGCGGGGGCGCGTTGCGTGGCGCCGCTGGCGGCTGCCCCGGGTACCCCTGTTGTTGACCCGGCTGTCCGTGCGGACCGGGCGGAGGCGGCGCCGGGTGCGGACCCGGCTGGTACGGGGCCGGCTGCGGGGGCCGCGGCTGGCCCTGCGGCGGGTAGGCGGGAGCGGCGGGCTGTCCACCGCGTGGCTGGCCGCCCGCAGGAGGACCGGCGGGCTGACCACCGGGGTGAGCACCGAACTGCCCCGCCACACCGGGTTGCGGTGCACCCGCCACAGGACCGCCTGCCGGAGCGCCGAACCCGGCGACGGGACCGGGAGCGCCACCGCCCGCCGGTGGCATACCCGACGCGGGCGGCTGCGGCGGCAGCTGCCCACCGAAGGGTGCGCCGCCCGCCTGCGGTGGCAGTCCCTGGGGCTGCACCCCGGGTGCGCCACTCAGTCCGGACAGGTGGGTGCCCCTCGGTGGAGTGGGCGCGTCCGCGGGCACGGCAATACCGCCCGGTGGGGTGGGCGCGTCGGGCAACACGATGGGACCGGTCGCAGGACCGGGAGCAACGGGTGGCGCCGTGGGCGGGTGCGCGACGCCCATCGGCGGAGTTCCGCCGCCGGCGAGGTCCGCGGGGCCACCGAGCCCGGGAGCCTCGGGCGAAGGGATACCACCCGGCCTGCCGCCGACCAGCTCCTCGACGCCGTCGAGCAGGTCCCGGCCCGGCTCGACCGTGCCGCTGTGCCCCGGTGTTGACGGACCGTCCTGACCGGGCGCCCCGTGTTCCCCACCGAGCAGGCCGTCGACCGCCTCGGACACCGGACCACCGGCATCGGAACCGACGCCCGGAACCCACGGAACGTCGACACCGGAACCACCGGACCCGGCAAGCACCCCGGGAGCGGCGTCGCCGAGCGCGCCGAGCACCCCGGGCAGCACGCCGTTGCCCTTCCGGTCGCCTGAGCCGAGCAGGCCGTCGTGGCCGCCACTGGCAGCGTCGGCTTCGGGCGCGGACGTCGGCGCCCCGACGTCCGGCAGTCCGAGCGCGCCGAGCAGGCCATGGCCCCCGCCGGAGGCTCCCGGCCGCGCGTCGACCACGTCGGGTGCCGGTTCCGCGGTGGCGGCGCTACCGACGGTCTCGACAAGCCCTCCGGTCAGGGCCTGGACGTTGGCGGCGGTTCCCTGGATGACCGGGTCGATGCCGGCCAACGCGGCCGGGTGGCCCGCCTCGGCCGCGGCACCTGCGGCGTCGCGGTTGACCGCCGCGTCCCGCAGCTTGCGCACGAGTTCGACCTTGGTCCTGCCGACCTGTTCGGCGGCGCGTTCCAGACGGTCGGCGGCGTCGCCGGCCCCGCGGGCAGCGGTCGTCAGGCTGCCGCGTTCGGGGTCGACGAACCCGGACCACCTCTGCCGCGCGGCGTCCCCGGCGTCGCCGGTCATCGCACCCAGTGCCTTGCCCGCCGCGGCGTCGGCGTCCCCGGCCAGCGAGGTCAGGTCCGCGGCGGCCTGCCGCCACGACTGGGCCTGCGTGCGCATGGCGTCCTCGTCGGCCTGCGGCCACTTCACGCCGGTCTGCTGAGCGATGTCGGCCAGCTCGGCGGGCAGCTCGATTCCCATGGGCCTCGCCTAGCTCTCGCGTCCAGATTCCGTGATCGACTCGGCGGCGGACTCGTCGGCCGCGAGGTAGGCACTGGCCGCCGACGACAACGACTCGCCCATGTCGGCCAACCCGCCGGACAGGGCGTCGAACACGCCCGCGGTCTCGTCCGCGTGCCCGCGGTGCCTGCTCTCGAAGGCCTGTCCGACCTCGTCGTCACCCCACGGCGTGGACGAGACGGCCTCGCGCAGCCTCTCCGCGATCTCGGCGGCACGCCGGTTGAGCGTCTCGAACTCGCCCGCGCGCTGTCCGAGGCGTTCGGCGTCGGTTTCGAATCCGGGACCGGTCATCGCGATCGCTGCCATTCGGCGTCGTCGAGCCAGTTGGAGTCCTCGAAGCTCTCCTCGTCGTCGATGTCGGCGACGCGCGGGCGGGGCTGTTCGGCCGGCGTGATCTCGTCGGCGCCGAGGTCAGCGGTGCCAAGCAGCAGCGCCTGCGGGTCGGTGCCCTGCGGCAACGCGGGTGCCAGCACCTCGCTCGCACCCGTGAACGCCTTCGCCGTGGCCTCACCGGTGAGGCGGACGATCTGCGCGGCCAGCTCTCGGGGCCGGTACCGCTCGTAGGCGCCGTCGGCGATGGTCAGGTCCGTGAGCACGCCGCGGCCGCCGACGGTGGCCGTGATCAGGCCGTCGTCGCTGCTGGCTGATTCGCTGATGGCGGTGATGCGCTGCTGCACCCCGGCCAGCTGTTCGCGGCTACGCCGGTACTCGGCGAGCAGCTGCTCCACCTCTTCCCGATGGTCGGTCACGGCGCTCTCCCGACGTCGATGGACAGGCCGCATGTGGGCCCGGCTAGAGCTCAGACGCGGCGATCCGATGTGTGGTTCCCGGCATCACCGGAAAGGATGCAACGCTGTCCGGCTATCCGGACAGGGCGGCCACGACCCGCGAGGGACTCGGCTTGCCGAGCCGCCCCGCCATCCACACGCTGGTGTCGACCAGCGCGTCGAGATCGGCGCCGTGGGCGATGCCGAGCCCGTCGAGCATCCACACCAGGTCCTCCGTGGCGAGGTTGCCGGTGGCCGACTCGGCGTAGGGACAGCCGCCGAGACCACCCGCCGACGAATCGACGGTCGTGATCCCTCTGCGCAGCGCCGCGAGGGTGTTCGACAGCGCCTGCCCATAGGTGTCGTGGAAGTGCACGGCGAGGGCGCCGACGTCGACCCCCTCGGCGGCGAACGCGTCGACGAGACGGTCCACCTGGCCGGGCGTCGCCACGCCGATCGTGTCGCCGAGCGAGAGCTGCCAGCATCCCGCGTCCAGGAGCCGCTTGCCCGCGGCGACGACCTGGTCCGGTGCGACGGCGCCCTCCCACGGGTCGCCGAAGCACATCGACAGGTATCCGCGGACGGCCATGCCCTCGTCACGGGCACGCGTGACGACGGGGTCGAACATCGCGAACTGGTCGTCGAACGTGGAGTTGAGGTTCTTGCGGGCGAACGACTCGGTGGCGCTGGCGAACACGGCGATGTCGGTCACGCCCGCGTCGACGGCCCTGTCGAGGCCACGCGCGTTGGGGACCAGCACCGGGTAACGCACGCCGTCGCGGCGCGTCAGCGTGGCGAGCAGGTCCTCGGCGTCGGCCAGCTGCGGAACCCACTTCGGGTGGACGAAGCTCGTGGTCTCGAGCGTGGTCAGGCCTGCGGAGGCGAGCCGATCGAGGAACTCGAGCTTGACCTCGACCGGCACGGTGGCCGACTCGTTCTGCAGCCCGTCGCGCGGTCCGACCTCCCAGATCGTCACGCGGTCCGGCAGCCCGGGATCCGGCGTGAGTCGCTCCGGCAGGCCCAGGTCGCGTACACCCACGTCAGTACCCCTGGCCGTGCGGCGGGCGGTCGTACTCGCCCGGCTGCTGCGGGTACTGGCCGTACTGGGCGGTCGGCGCGTGGGCCGCCGGGTCGTAGCCGTAGTCGTCGTTCGGGTTGTCGTTGACCTGGCGGTAGATGTAGGTGTGGACCTTCTCGACGCTCGGGATGTCGTCGAAGGTCAGCGGCTCCTCGGAGGCGGACTCGATGATCAGGGTGCCGCAGCCGAAGATCCGGTCGATCAGCCCGTGTTCGAACCGCACGCTGTTGATGCGGCCCATCGGGATGTCGATCCCCGTGCGTTTGATGACGCCTTCGCGCGCGATGACGCGGTCGGTGGTGACGATGAAGTGCGTGGTGCGCCATTCGACGAACGGCGTGAACACGCGCCACACCAGCAGCACGAGCGCGACGACGCCGACGGCGATCTGCGTGACCACGTCCCAGGGCTCGTCGAAGCCCGGTGCGATCCCGAACGCGAGCCAGCTGCCGACACCGAGCGTGATCAGCAGGACGAGGATCGGCCCCAGCAGCATCTTGAAGTGCGGATGCTTGTGAACGACGACCTGCTCGCCGTCACTGAGCAGGCTTTGTGGATACGCCACCGCTGGCCACTCCCCGAACAGTCGCTTGTCGACGGTGCTTCTGCGGGCAACCGTACCGCTCCGGAGCGTGAATTACTCGCCGGTCGGCCGAAGATGCACGACGTCACCCGCGAAGACGCTCTGCCTGGCACCGGAGGGCTGCGCGATCACCAGCGCGCCGGTCGGCTCGACCTCGACGGCATCCCCGACCAGGTTGCCCCGGCCGGTGACGACCTTGACCTGCTGCCCGAGCGTCAGGCAGCGGCGGCTGTACTCGTCGAGCATGCCGGCGTCGGCGAGGTCACCGCGCGCCTCGCGCCAGGCGGCCTCGCGTTCGTGCAACGCGGCCAGGAGCATCATCGCCACATCGGTGCGGTCGGAGATGCTGGCCCTGAGCTCGGCGAGGGACACCGGCGGCAGTCCGCCGGGACCGGCTGTGACGTCCGCGCGCACCCGCGCCACGTTGAGCCCGATCCCCAGCACGACGGCGAGGTCGTCGGACGAGGCCGCCTCCGACAGGATGCCGGCGCATTTGCCCGAACCGTCGGCGGCGAGCACGTCGTTGGGCCATTTCAGCGCGACGGAGGCGCCCAGCGCGTCGCCGACGTCGAGCACGGCCAGCCCCGCGGCGATGGCCAGCGAACCGACCCCGGCGACCGGCACCTCCGAAGGGCGCAACAACACGCTGACATAGACGCCCGATCCCGGTGACGCCCACGTGCGGCCACGCCGTCCGACGCCCGCGGTCTGTTCGGCCGCGACGAGCGCAGTGCGGTCGGGCGCGCCGTCCACCACGGCCTGCCTGAGGTCGGCGTTCGTCGACCCGGTGCTGGCCACGACGTCGACCTGGGTGTACGGCCCGGCCGGCGCGACGAGCTCGGCCCGCAGCCGGGAACCATCGATGCGATTCGGCACGCGCGGAACCTTAACGCCGGCGTGCTCGCACGCGGCGGGCGCGGCGTGGTCACGCCGAGGCCACCGGGTGCGAGGGGTCACGAGTCGGGTCACGAGTCGCAGGTGCCGCGATCACGTCCAGCGGGTTCGAGGCCGCCGGGTTCGAGGCCGCCGGGTTCGAGGCCGCCGGGTTCGGGGCCGGCAGGTTCGGGGCCGCCGGGTTCGAGCCAGCGGGTTCACGTCCCGTGCGAATCGGCGGCGTTGATGGCGGCCACGATCTCGTCGTAGTCGCCGCGCGCCTCGGCGTGGCGGAGGAACTTAACACGCTCGACCTGGATCTCCTTCGCTGTCGGGTCGGACCGCAGCAGTTCCATGACCTCCGCGACGTACTCGTCGAGTGGCATGGCGTGCTCGCTGGTGTCCTGGTCGGGCAGCAACGCGGTCCGCACCGCGGGCGGCACTATCTCGACCACCGACACCGATGTGTCGGCGAGTTGGATCCGGAGCGACTCGCTGAGCATGTGAACGGCGGCTTTGGACGCGTTGTAGCTGGGTGTGGCGGCGAACGGCGTGAACGCCAGGCCGGAAGAGACGGTCACGAGAGTGGCGTCGGGCTGCTTCTGCAGGTGTTCGACGAAGGCCGCGATGAGGCGGATCGGCCCGAGCACGTTGGTGGTGATCACGGCTTCGGCGGAGGCGAGGAACGCCTCCGGCCGCCGCCAGTCCTCGATGCGCATGATGCCCGCCATGGCGATCACCACGTTGAGCTGCGGGTAGCGGGTCCGGACCTCCTGGGCGGCGGCCTCAATGCCGGCGGGGTCGGTGGTGTCGACGACGACGGTGCCGATGCCGGGATGCTCCGCCTCGATCGCGGCGAGCCGGTCGGCACGCCTGCCGCCGATGACGACGGTGTTGCCCTCCTTGTGCAGAGCCAGTGCGAGTGCCAGTCCGATTCCGCTGGTCGCTCCGGGGATGAAGACGGTGTTGTGAGCTGCGATGTCCATGCCTCCACCGTCGCGGCCGGCCGCCCCTTCCGGCAGAGACCGCTTATCGGGGGATCAGCGATCCCTCCCCGAAGGCAGTCATCCGCCGGATACTGGTCGCATGGACCGCACAGCACTGGCAGATTTCCTCCGCAGCCGGAGGGAGGGACTGCGCCCCGAACACGTCGGGCTCACAGCAGGGCCACGTCGGCGCGCCACCGGTCTGCGACGCGAGGAGGTCGCAGCGCTGGCGTCGATGTCGACCGATTACTACACGCGCCTGGAACAGCGCCGGGGGCCGCAGCCCAGTGAGCAACTGCTCGGCGCGCTCGCGCGGACCCTGCGGCTCACCGCCCACGAACGCGACTACCTGTTCCAGGTAGCAGGGAGGAACGTGCCGCCGCCGGGAGCGGGCGCCGACCACGTGGCACCCCCGCTGCTGCGTGTGCTGGACCAGCTGTCGGACACACCCGCAATGATCATCTCGGAACTGGGCGAGACGCTGGTGCAGAACCGGATGGCCGGAGCACTGTTCGGCGACCGCACGCGGTTCACCGGCCTGGCCAGGAGCGAGTACTACCGCTGGTTCACCGATCCGGCCGAGCGTCACTGCTACCCGGAACGCGACCACGAACGGCAGAGCCGCGCCCACGTGGCGAATCTGCGTGCCGCATACGGTTCGCTCGGGCCGCGATCACGCGCGGGTCAACTGGTCGAGGCGCTGTTACGAGAGAGCGCCGAGTTCGCCGAGCTGTGGGAGCGGCACGAGGTCGGCAGACGGTTCGCCGACCACAAGACCCTCCGGCACCCCGAGATGGGCGACATCGCCGTGGACTGCCAGGTGTTGTTCACCGAGGATCGGTCACAGGCGCTGCTCGTGCTCACCGCGGCGCCGACCGTGGAGGACGCCCTGAAGTTGACCCTTCTCGACGTCGTCGGACACGAACGGTTCGGCCCCGAGGATCACCAGCCCGACGTAGCCCACGCCACATCAGCGTGGGCGCGGCGATGATTAAGCTCGCGTGTCATGAGCAGCGCAACGGAGCCGGTCGGGGACGCGCCTGACGCACCGAACACAGATCCGGACATCCACACCACGGCGGGCAAGCTCGCCGACCTGTACCTGCGCTACGACGAGGCCGTGCACGCGGGGTCGGAGCGGGCGGTCGAACGCCAGCACGCCAAGGGCAAGAAGACCGCGCGGGAGCGCGTGGACATGCTGCTCGACCCGGGCTCGTTCGTGGAGCTCGACGCACTCGCCCGGCACCGGTCGACGAACTTCGGGCTCGAGGCAAACCGTCCGTACGGCGACGGTGTCGTGACCGGGTACGGCACGATCGACGGACGCGAGGTGTGCGTCTTCAGCCAGGACGTCACGGTGCTCGGCGGCGCGCTGGGCGAGGTGTACGGCGAGAAGATCACCAAGGTCATGGACCTGGCCGTCAAGACCGGCAGGCCGATCATCGGCATCAACGAGGGTGGCGGCGCACGCATCCAGGAGGGTGTCGTGTCGCTGGGCCTGTACGCCGAGATCTTCCGCCGCAACACGCACGCCTCGGGTGTCGTCCCGCAGATCTCGCTGATCATGGGCACGAACGCGGGCGGGCACGTCTACTCCCCCGCGCTGACGGACTTCGTGGTGATGGTCGACGAGACCTCGCACATGTTCATCACCGGCCCGGACGTCATCAAGACGGTCACGGGTGAGGAAGTCACGTTCGAGGACCTCGGTGGCGGGCGCACCCACAACGCCAAGTCGGGCAACGCCCACTACCTGGCCTCCGACGAGGACGATGCGGTCGCCTACGTCAAGGAGCTGCTGAGCTTCCTGCCGTCGAACAACCTGGCCGAGGCGCCGGTGTTCGAGGCGCCCGAACCGACGGGCGGCTCGATCGCCGAGGACGTCACCGACGACGACCGCGAACTCGACACGCTGATCCCGGACTCGCCGAACCAGCCCTACGACATGCACGAGGTCATCCGCCGGGTGCTCGACGACGGCGAGTTCCTCGAGGTGCAGGAGCTGTTCGCGCCGAACGTGCTGACCGGGTTCGGCCGGGTCGAGGGCCACGCGGTGGGCATCGTCGCCAACCAGCCCACCCAGCTGGCAGGCTGCCTCGACATCGACGCCTCCGACAAGGCGGCCCGGTTCGTGCGCACCTGCGACGCGTTCAACGTGCCGGTGCTGACGTTCGTCGACGTTCCGGGCTTCCTCCCGGGTACGGACCAGGAGTGGAACGGCATCATCCGGCACGGCGCGAAGCTGCTGTACGCCTACGCCGAGGCGACCGTTCCCCTGGTCACGGTCATCACGAGGAAGGCCTACGGCGGCGCGTACGACGTCATGGGTTCCAAGCACCTCGGCGCGGACATCAACATCGCCTGGCCGAGCGCGCAGATCGCCGTGATGGGCGCGCAGGGCGCGGCCAACATCGTGCACCGCAAGCGGTTGGCCCAGGCCGGCGAGAACGGCGAGGACGTCGAACAGCTGCGCGCGGAGCTGATCCAGGAGTACGAGGACACGCTCTGCAACCCGTACGTCGCGGCCGAGCGCGGCTACGTCGACGCGGTCATCCCACCCGCGCACACGCGCGGACACGTCACGCGTGCGCTGCGGATGCTCCGCGAGAAACGCGAGACCCTGCCCCCGAAGAAGCACGGGAACATTCCGCTGTGAGTACCGCAGACGAGACCGAAGCGGCCGAGCCGTCCCAGCCGTTGTTGCGGGTGGTGCGCGGTGAGCCCGACGACACCGAGCTCGCCGCACTCACGGCCGTGGTCGCGAGCCTGGCCGCGAGTGGCGGCGAGACCGACGGCGACGACACTCCGGTCCGTTCCCGCTGGGCGGACCGCGCCGCCCTGGTCCGCGCGCCGCTGACGCCTGGTCCAGGAGCGTGGCGGGCGTCGGCCTTCCGCCGCTGACGGAGGCTGCACCGCTGACCCGCAGCGGCAGACCCCGCACCGGCAGGCCCGCACCGCTGATCCGGACCTGAGCAGGCACGGACCTGAGCAGGCACAGTGCGGATGTGGACGCCGGGTCAGCGTGTGGTGGCGAGGGCGTCCGGGGATTCGCCGGCCTGCCCGGTGCCGGCAGCGGGCACGCCGGACGAAGCGGTGAACTCCGAGCTGTCCCTGCCTGCGCTGCCGCGCAACCGCAGTACGGCCACCGCGCCGAGCACGGCCAGCACGAGCGGCACCCCGAAGGCGTAGCGCTGCGCGTCGACCTCGGTGACGCCCGCGGCCAGCAGCCCGTCCACGGCGAGACCGACCCCGAGCTGTGAGACGACGGCGAAGGTGAACCCGCCCATGTTGGCAAGGCCGCTGGCGATGCCTCCGCGGTGCTGGGGGCTGGAGGATCGGGCGAGGTCGAAGGCGAGCATGCTCACGCCTCCGCCGACGCCGAGCGCGACCATCGCCGGCAGCAGCGTCCACACCGGTGCCGACGCAGGCAGCGCGGTGAGCAGGACCGCCCCGCACAACGCGATCGCGACGGCTCCGAGCACGAGACCGCTACGCAGGTCGGGACGGCGGGAGGCCACCTGGCCCGCGACGGTGCTGCTCACGACGAAGCCGAGGACGACGACGGTCACGAGCCCGGCCGCTCCCGACTCGGTCAGCCCGTGCGCGGCAACGAGGTACGGCTGGCCCAACACGGCCGTGAACGAGACGAACGATCCCATGAGCACGAAGTGCGTCAGCAACGCGTGGCGCACTCCGCGGGCCCGCCACGTGCCGCGCAGGCTCTCGCGGAGCGTCTCGGCGGGAGCGGGCCGGTCGGCCTTCCGCACGCGCGGCTCGGGCGATTCGCGCAGCGCCACCACGACGGCGACGAGCACGACCACCGTGATGACGCTCGCGCTCAGGAACGCACCGGTCCAGCCCTGGGAGTGCAGCAGCGCGGCCAACGGGGACGTCGCCACGAGCTGACCGAGTCCGCCGATCATGCCGGTCAGCGCGGCGACGAAGGCGTAGCGGTGGCCGGGGAACCAGTTGCGGGTGATGCGCAGAACGCTGACGAACATGCAGGCGTCACCCGCCCCGATGAGCGCGCGCCCGGCCATGGCGCCGGGGTAGGCGGTGGACAGGGCGAACACGACGGAGCCCGCCGCCATCAGCGCCGTGCCGCCGACCAGCAGGACGCGCGGTCCGAACCGGTCGTTGCCGATGCCGACGGGCACCTGCAGCAGCGCGTAGAGGGCCAGCTGCACCACCGAGAACACGGCCAGCCCCGTCGCGTCGATGTCGAACCGCTGCTGGGCGGTCAGTCCCGCCACCGACAGGCTCATGCGGTGGAACATCGCCGCCAGGTAGCAGAGCGCGCCGAGCGACCACATCGCCCACGGCAACCAGGCCGGCCTGGACTCGAGTGAACGCACACCCATCCCCTCACACACCGCGAAACACGGGACGCACGCCGGCGACCGCACCGCGGCACCCCGGCGAAACGGAAAGACACAACTTGTATCTATGTTGTACTCAACGATGTGGCTAGACTGCGGGGCATGTCAACGAGCGACCGGTCACACCCGTCTGTCGCGGTGCAGCCGCCGGCCGCGTCCCGACCCCGCCCGGCCAGCGAGCGCGTCTACGAGTGGGTCAAGGAACGCATCCTCGACGGCCGTCTCCCCGGCGGACAGCTGCTCAGCGAAGGGGAGGCGGCGGAGGCGCTGAGCCTGTCGCGCACCCCGGTTCGCGAAGCGTTCCTGCGTCTCGAGGTCGAGGGTCTGCTGCGCCTGTACCCCAAACGAGGGGCCCTGGTCGTGCCGGTCTCCCCCGACGAGGTGGGCGAGGTGACCGAGGCGCGCATCCTGCTGGAGAGCCACGCGGCCGAACGCGTCGTCGAACGTGGCATCGCCGCCGACGTCGCCGGGCGCATGCGCGCGGTCCTCGCCCGGCAGCGCGACGTCGACACCCCCGACGAGACGGCACGGTTCTCCGCACTGGACCGCCAGTTCCACGCCACGCTCGTCGAGGCCGCCGACAACAGCCTGATCTCACACTTCTACTCCGGACTGCACGACCGGCAGGTGCGCATGGCCACGTCGGCGCTCCAGCGGGTGCCGGGCAGGCGCGCGGCGATCCTCGACGAGCACGAGGAACTGTGCACCCTCCTCGAGCACGGCGACGCCGAGGGTTTCCGCCACCGCCTCGCCGCCCACATCGGCAGCACCCACGGAGCGCTCCTCGACAGCTGACGGCCGGCGCCGCGAGCACGGGCCTTTCCGGCCGACGCCGGCGACGAGCACGCACTCCGCACGGCGTTGACCAAGGCCGCGCGTGATGCCGTCCATGAAAGCGGCCGGACGCGGCACGATTCTGTTCACCGGCGGTGGACTCGCCCTCGAACCGTATCCGGAATGGGCCACGCTGGCCGCGGGCAAAGCCGCGCTCCGCAGCCTCGGCCTGGGGTTGCACAAGCAGCTTCTGCCTTGGGGCATCCACGTGGCCGTGGTGGCGGTGGCGGGAATCGTCGAGCCGGAGGGCCCGTTCGACCCCGATCGCATCGCCGACCAGTACTGGCGTCTGCACCGGCAACCCCTCGCCCACGCGCAGCGCGAACTCGTCCATCTGCCCGAGGGCGCGGATCCCTTCTACAACGACCCCTCGGCCCGCCACCGCGACGTCTCCGAACCGATCGTGGCGCAGCCGCTGCTCGACAGCTGACGGCCGGGTGGGCAGAGCCTCTAACCTGAGCACGTGCGTTTCGTTCTTGCCTCCGCCTCCCCCGCCCGCCTGTCCGTCCTCCGCGCCGCCGGCATCGACCCCGAGGTCATCGTCTCCGGCGTCGACGAGGACGCCGTCACGGCAAGCCTGTCCGACCCCGAGCCCGCCGACGTGGTGACGGCGCTGGCCTCCGCGAAGGCCCACGCCGTGGCCGAGACGCTCACCGGCAGCACCGACGGTGACACCGACCAGGACACGCTCGTCGTCGGCTGCGATTCGATGCTCTCGATCGGCGGCAGCCTCGTCGGCAAACCGCACACCCCCGAGGTCGCCCGTAAACGCTGGGCCGAGATGGCGGGCGGCACGGGCGAACTGCTCACCGGCCATGCCGTGCTGCGCCTGTCCGGCGACGCGGTGACCGCCGAGGCGAGCGACACCCGCACCACCGTGGTGCGATTCGCCACGCCCCCGCAGCACGAGCTGGACGCCTACGTCGCCACCGGTGAGCCCCTGCACATCGCCGGGTCGTTCACCCTCGACGGACTCGGCGGATGGTTCGTCGAGGGCGTCGACGGCGACCCGTCGAGCGTGATCGGTATCAGCCTTCCGCTCACCAGGGAGCTGCTCGGCCGGGTCGGTGTGAGTGTCGTCGACCTCTGGCGCACCACCGGCGAATGACCTCTGCGCCTGCTCGAGACGCCCCGCACTGGGTCCGGACATAACCGGCACGTCGACGAGGTCGGCCACAGTGGACGATCGAGGGAAACATACTCGAAAGTGATTCGCCTGTGGACTGTCGTCATTCGACAGTGGGACCCGCGGCCCGAGAATCGCGAAAGCGTTGCGTGACAACGTGTCACTCTTTCATGTTCACCCAGGGCACGATCGCATGGGAGGGGTTGCGTGTTTCTCTCCAACCGGACGACGATCTTGTTGTCGGGCCACCCCCGGCCCAACAACGGATGTGCCAATTCCTAGGGAGACTGGAAATTGCGTAAGACCCTGGCTCGTACCACCGCCGCTACCGCCATCGCTCTGGGCGCCCTCACCGCCGGCGCCGGCATGGCCTCCGCCGGCACGATCGACGTGCCCGAGGTCCCGGCCGACCCGACCGGTGTGGACTACGTGAACACCTGGAACGAGTCCGGTGCCCACCTCGGCGCCGGCGCCGCCGGCCTGGTCAGCTCGGCCTGGGCGGGCGCGATCCCGTCGATCCTCGGCGCCTGAGGACGGCATTCGCCAGCCTGATACCGAAATCCCCGGACGGTTCACCGTCCGGGGATTTCGCGTGTCCGGCCCCGGGATGTGTCCACGTCAACAGCCCGGTTGTCGCGCGTCCGGGTAACGTCGGCGGCGTTCGCCGAACCGACTCACCGACAGACGCAGACACACGTGCACCCACGGGTGCGGACGAGGAGCTGACGTGGAGCAGCAGGAGTTCGCGGGGAAGATCGCGTTCGTGACGGGCGCGGCACAGG
>Ga0079224_100001519_pt1 | contig 26872 bp, 29 predicted proteins | sample Stecom2015_FD_80414 | JGI IMG/M metagenome (GOLD analysis project Ga0079224, IMG submission 80414) | Agricultural soil microbial communities from Utah to study Nitrogen management - Steer compost 2015 | ecosystem: Environmental > Terrestrial > Soil > Agricultural land | place: USA: Utah... | reverse complement strand
GCAACAGAAATGATTTTCTTTGCACGCTCTTGACCAATCACATAGCTATCTAAGTGCTCTTTAATTTCATGGGGCTTAGGAACATTATCTGTCGCGGTTTTGGCCACGGCCTTAACTGCATCTTCATAGATAATGTCATTACATAGCTCAATACATTCATCACAAATATAAACGCCAGGACCTGCGATTAATTTTTTTACTTCTTTTTGAGACTTTCCACAGAAGTTACAATTTAAACTACCGTAGGAACCTGCTTTATCTTTACTCATTTTTCTACCTTTGCTGATGCTTTAGCCAAATTAGTCTTTCTTCAACTTACCTTTCGGTTCAATGATGTTATCAATTAACCCCATATCTTTAGCGAGAGTTGGAGAAAGGTAATTATCGCGCTCAAGATTCTTCTCTAAGAACGAATATTCTTTTCCAGTATGCTTCACATAGATATTTGTTAATTGCTTTTTGAGATCTAAAATCTCTCTCGCTTGAATTTCAATATCTGTTGCTTGCCCTCGTGCTCCACCAAGAGGCTGATGGATCATAATTCTTGAATGTGGAAGAGCGTACCTATGGCCAGCCTCTCCAGCTTGAAGAAGGAGTGAGCCCATCGAGGCAGCCAGCCCTAAACAATATGTATATACCGGGCAAGTAACGTGCTGCATAATATCATAAATCCCAAGGCCTGCATACACAGATCCTCCTGGAGAATTGATATAAAAATGAATTGGAGCTTCAGGGTCAGACTGTTCTAAAAAAAGCATCTGAGCCACCAAAAGGTTGGCCACGGTATCGTTTACCTCTGTACCGAGGAAGATAATCCGATCTAGGAGTAAGCGAGAGTAAATATCATACTGCCTCTCCCCTCTTGCCGTTTGTTCAATAACGATGGGGTTTGGGATATAACCCATTGGCTTTATAGTCATGCGCGTCCTTTTTCACACGAAATGTTGATTCGTTTGTTCAAGCTTATCGGAAAATTAGTATGAAACTTGAGGATAATTTTAACCAATATTTAGAAACTTAACAGATGGGTAAGCAAAGAATAATTTAGAGGAAAAGAAACACCTTGTCTTGAAATATTCAACACATAAGGCTAGATTTGAGTGCACATGAAAAACTAAACTAATAAGGAGTCTGTAATGGCACGTCTTGTAGGTAACCAAGCCCCATTTTTTAAAGCTGAAGCTCTAGTGAACGGTGAATTCAAAAACATCTCTCTAGATGACTATAAAGGAAAGTGGAAAGTTCTTTTCTTCTACCCACTCGATTTTACTTTCGTATGTCCAACAGAGCTTGTTGCATACTCAGAAGCAGCTGATCAATTCAAAGCTCTTAACTGTGAACTGATCGCATGTTCAGTTGACTCGGCCCACTCTCACCTTGCTTGGACTAAGCAACCGCGCAACGAAGGTGGACTTGGCGAAGTTAAGTACCCTATTCTTGCTGACCTTGATAAGAAAATTGCTCGCGACTATGAAGTTCTTGTTGATGATTCTGTTGCCCTTCGTGGTCTTTTCATCATTGATGATAACAACGTTATTCAACACTCTACAATCAACAACCTTTCTGTAGGTCGTAACGTAGAAGAAACTCTACGTCTTCTTGAGGCTTATCAGTTTACTGCTAAGTCCGGTGAAGTTTGCCCAGCAAACTGGAAAAAAGGTGCAGATTCTATGAAGCCAGATCCTACAGGATCTAAATCTTGGTTCAAGAAAAACGCTTAATTGACACCATCTAGGGCCCTTTCGGGCCCTTTTTTTTTGTTCCAACTCCTTCAGTTTCGCACTAGGTAACGTAAATAATTCATTATTTTTGTTACGCATTAACGGTAAACTTTACAAATTTTAAAATAACCTCAACTTCTGATTGTCGATAAATTTAAGAACTCATATAAAAAACGCCTCGGAAAAAATTGTCCAAGTTGAAGTTGGCCCAAAAGTTGCGATAGCGTAAGTGAAGGCCAGCCATGAAGGCCGGTCTATAAACTCGAAGAGGAATAAATGGAAAAGCAGAACGTAGTTGATTTGAATAAATTTAAAAATGCAAAAACCCAGACAACTCAAGCTAGGGTTTATGAACAATACGTTCAGTCTCTTTCTAATTCTCAGTTAGAAACAGAAGTGAATAATCTTCTTAACATCTTTTCGGAAGATAATTATGGTGATGATTATTTTACCAAAGGAAAGTTAATTCTTAAGGAAATTAGTAACCGCACACATCATCAAGTTAGATCAAAGCTTGAAGAGATGAACGCAGAAGTCCTTCGTTTACTTTAACTCACTCTAAATTCGGTATAAAAGTTGCATGATTCTTATCCCTTGGGAGGTAGAATCATGCATAATTTATTAATTTTTAGCTTATTACTAAGTTGCTCTTCCTTAGTTAAACTTGATGAACGCAACAACGAAGACACCCATGCTTCTAAGAAGATTTCCTTCCATCAAATGGGTCTAGAGTTTAATCAACAAGAAAAGCGTTTGAACGAAGAGAACCAAGACAAACTTAATAAATTATCCCAGAAGATAATCTCAACTTCCCAACCGATTAAAAAAATCACGATCTACTCAAATCCACATCAACAGACATTTCGCCCCAAAGAAAAACTCACAAATTATGATCGTGCAGTTAACACAAAAAGATTTCTTGAAAAGGATCTACATACACAAAGTAAAATTGAGATTAAAGAAGAAGAAGGTTCTGCTTATAAGTACAAGAAGGACTCAGACATTCTTATTCTCGTAGAGTACTTATAGATTCATGTAACGAGCAACTTTACCCACTAAGATATCAAGATCAAGCGGCTTGTAGAGTACTTCCGAATACTTTTGATTATCTATTTCTGAAACGGTTTCAGGTGAAGTGGCCGTAAGGATGAGGGGAACGTTCTGTAATTTTAAAACTTCTGCAATATGGAAGTCAGTCATAATGAGAGCTGGGCGATCTTGCCCCTCCTCTAACGACTTCAATGCCATTTGCGGACTCGCAAAAGATTCCACATGATACCCCTCACTGTTTAATGCCCAACTTAAAACATCACGCAAATCCTCATCGTCATCAATCAAATAGATTTTTCGAAGATTAGAATCACTCATTTCCATTTCAAGAGGAAGATAGAATACAAAATTAGTACCTCCCTTTTCTCTTTTAAAGTGAGTTAGAACACCCTGATGGGCCTCCACTATTGTTTTACAGATATAAAGTCCGAGTCCCGAACCACTCTCTCTTCCGCGTCCAGTACTGTACTTTTCATAAATAACACTGTCCATTTCTGGTTCAATCCCCGGACCTGAATCCTGGACAGAGAAGTAAATGCATTTTCTTTCGAGCTTTACTTCTATCAGCACACTCGTATGTTGATAGCTAAACTTCAAAGCGTTACTCATTAAATTAAGTAACACCTGAAAAATTTTGTTCTTATCAGCTAAAAATCCAGGAATTTCTCCATGAATAACTTTTTTTATCTTTAGACTATTTCTTTTAGCGATGGGACGAACAACTTCGATGACTTCATCGATTAAGCTTTCTGCATGAACAAAAGTTCTCGTTAACGAAACGAGGACATTGCCCTGTTTGTCTCTATCGAGTAGATCGTTAACCATTAAAGCCAGGCGATCTGTTGTTTTTATTATTCTATTGGCGAATCGTTTAATATCCTCTCTTGATAATTCTGTTTTCTTTGCTTTTTTATGGAGGATTTGAGCATCAAGCCTGATGGCATTTAAAGGATTTTTTAAATCGTGAGAAATGATGGCCAGGGTTTGATTATGGTCTTTCTCGCGACTCCTTATTGAATGAAGTATATCCACTTGTGACACAAACTCTTGCTTGATCTCATCTACAAAATAAATATTTCCTAATTCATTAAATTGATTAATTTCATAACCGTTCAAAGTTTTTTCAAGAACAATAAATATCCAGTTTGAATATTTCTCTCTTATTTTCTTTAACTCGGAAAGTTTAATTGAAGATGAAATGATAAGAAGATCTTTTTCTTCTACTTCTTGATGGCCGAGATAACAACAATCAATTTTTAATTGATGAGTTACTTTCAACAATTCGTTTAACTGTTTTTGGGCAAGATAAAGAAAATGAATCACATATTGAGGCGAATCCATTTAGTACCTACTTAATCAAATATACTCCTAGCCATTTCACAAGTTGATCTCGACTCATTTTATTTTCATTATTTTTTTGATCTATGACTAAAGGAAGAGAAAGTAATTTTTTTAAGTATTCATTCTTAGGGGTCACAAACAACCCCCTTGATGGCGACTTCCATTCTCTGAATGAGAAATCCTAGTCTTTCAACATCCTGGCATTTGGCCGCTGATTCGAGTTCTGTGCCTATCCATGCTATTTGTGGTACTTCAAAAGTGACAGCATTTCCCTTTACCTGATGCCCTACTCTAATGGCCTCTGAAAAATCCCCTCTAGCGACAGTCTGTCTCAAGAGTCTGATATCTTCAAGTCTTCGATGTAAATATCTACGCTTTAATTCAGTTGGAAGTTTCATAAAATCATGTCCGTCTAAGTGTTTATAAATCGGGCGGATAATAACTAAGAGTGTTCTAAGCAGGCAATTACCTTTGAGCTAAATTTATTCTCTAGATTCTGGGTCCAAATATTAGACACAGGACTGTAGTTTTTTCATTCCGGATGGTGTTTTTTTCAGATTAATCCATAATTTGCTCATGAAAATTAATCTCCTTCCCCTTATTTTCATCTTCATGACTCTTGGTTGCTTACCAGATAACTATAACTTTAAAGAAAATCCTGTTTTTATACTTAAGGAAGCCTTAAGTTCACTAGAACGAAGGGACTCTGAGCAATTCTTAAGAATTTCCGGTCGCGAGGCCCTCTGCCTATATGGTAATGACACTGGACTTCAGCGTCTGTCTGATAGTTTTCCTTATGTTGAAGAAGATTTGGCGCTAGAACACAAAGTCATTCTTTCGCAATATAACCAGCCAGCTAAGTTTGTTGGATATTGGTCATATAAAACTGAAAGGCATTTTTTCTCAATTTATCAAAAGCAAGGGAACAAGCATATTATGGATGTGCTTATCGATTGTGAGTTTGGGAATGAAGGCAACAAACTCAAAGAAGAAGATTATAAAAATGAGAAGAAATATAAAATTAAACAGTGTCGTTTGATTAAGATAATTCCATCTGCTTTCTCATCTCTATCTTTACCAAAAAAATGTGAAGGATTGAAAGTCCCTTATGACCACTGAAGACTTTTATAGTCATGATTGACCAGGGCCCTAAGAGTAGAGATTTTCTCATTCTGGTCATAACCTAATACATGAGCGAAGGCCCTTGCTCTTTTCTTGGTTTCATCATCATAGTTATAGAGATCAATGAGAGTTTGCAGAGTAATAAGATTAGCTGAAAAGTTACTTACATAATTTTCAATTTTTTTTCGATGTTTATCTTTAATATCAACGAACTCTAGACCAAAACGAGTATTGAATACATTCCCCACATCCCCTGCAAGCTCCTCTTGTCGAACGAGACGTGCTATAACACCAAAGACATCTGCTCTGAACATCTCTGCATTATAAGTTTTAAGTTGCAAAAGACTTAAGTTCTTTAAAGGCTCCACATGGGGAAGAGAAATAATAAGAGTAATCTGTTCTTTACTAGGAATAGAGGGAAGTTCGCCAATGAGCATCCCTCCCTCAGAAATATTTGTTGCTCTCCCCTTAAAGAAATTAACTTCATCTGTGTAGAGAATAGTTTCTTTAAAGGGAGCTCTTAAGTGACGTCGCTGATAAGACTTCATAGTAGCTTTGAGGCTATCTCCGATAGAGGAGAACGTTCTCCAACTTGAAGTTTTACGTGAGCAACTAATTCCTCACCTTTTAGTTTATCAATGGTGTAGACCAATCCATTATTTAAAGTATCAAGATAAGGGTTATCAATTTGTTCACTGTCTCCAGTTAGTACAATCTTTGTTCCTTCTCCGGCCCTCGTGATAATCGTTTTAATTTCATGAGGAGTTAAGTTTTGAGATTCATCAACAATCATGTACTGACCAGGTAATGAACGCCCCCTAATATATGTGAGAGGCTCAACATGGAGTAGCCCCTGATTAATCAGTTCATCCCAAGTCGTCATCTCATTCTTTGCACGTTGATTACCAAAAAGGAAATCAATGTTATCAAAGATTGGTTGCATCCAAGGACCTAACTTTTCATTAATGTCTCCAGGTAAGAAACCTAAGTCTCTTCCCATCGGAACGATTGGACGAGATACAAGAACACGAGAATAGGTTTGCTTTGTTATGGCACATTCTAGTCCTGCAGCAATAGCAAGTAGAGTTTTACCCGTACCTGCTTTACCCACTAAAGACACTAGAGAAATTTCATTATTTAAAAGGGCATCTAATGCAAACTGTTGCTCGATGTTTTTTGGATAAATTCCCCAGACTCCTTCTTTAGGCTTGATAAGAGGAACAATCCCTCCTTTCTTAGCATGAAATCGTCCCAAAACTTTTTTAAACGGATTATTTTTATCCACAAGAATGAGATACTCATTAGGATAAATACCAGGGATCTCACCCTGCTCAATTCGGAGAAAGCGTTCCTTCTCAAAAGATTCAATTCTCTCAAGATCCATACTGATAGCACGCTGACCTGAGTAGATTTCCTCAACAGTTACATCAATGGTGTCATAATCTTCAGCATGAATATTTACAGCATCTGACTTCAATCGAAGGTTAATGTCTTTAGTGATTAAAGTTACATTTTCTCCAGCTTCTTTTAGATAAAGAGCTGAAGCGAGAATAAGATTGTCATTAAGATCAAGTTTTAGACCTGAAATCGTCGGCCCTGTATACTCCTTCGTAACACTTACTTGAAGGAAGCCTCCGTTCTCAAGTTTTACTCCATCAAATAGAGAACCTTGATTTCTTAGCTCATCAATCATGCGAGAGAAATAACGAGCGTTACGTCCATTTTCGTTTTGGTCTTTCTTAAATCTGTCGAGTTCTTCAATGACTGTAAGAGGAATAAAGACTTTGTTTTCCTGGCCAAATTTATTAATGGCCATGGGATCTAGTAGTAGGACATTGGTGTCCAGGATGAACGTTTTATTCAAATACTCCTCCTATCCGTGGTGAGTTTATTAATTTTAGGATAGGGAATTAAACATCGAATGAAAAGTCAAATAAGCTCAAGTAAATGATCATCCGCCGACTTTTTACTTGCTTGTAATGATGACCTAATTCTAAGTCGTAAAAGCCGGCCATTAGGGACATGAGACCAAGGTCAACCTTAGCACCATAGCTATAGTAACCACCATTGACACCAGCGAGTAAACTCAGACCAGGTATCCCTACTTCGATGCCTGTTTTCAAGCGCTGTCGAAACTCAAGATCTCGGTTAAGATGTTTTAGATCAGCAGAGAGGATATAGTGAAAAAGATTAAACCTTTGACCAAAGGCTACTCCCAAATTTAACTGACCTTGAATGTCGGATATATTTAGCTCAGGCTTCTCTGACTTAAATTCGGTGTTACCAATATCAAGATAACTGAGCCCTACTACAAATTGTGAATTGCGGCTTTTTTGAACATGCTCGATCCCAACGTCAAAGCCCCAAGTCTTTCCTTCAGTACGCCCCATGGCCTTCAGAACTTCTTCTAACTTATCTTTCCCGATAGCATCAATCATAGTCGGACCAGTGAGTGCCACTGTATCACGAAGACCTTTTCTACCAATATATTTAGTAGCAATACCTACACTGGTTTGCGATCCACTATTTTCTCTGATCCGATCAGCGCCAATTGGAAAAGCAGCCCCTGCAATAAATCCTCGATCGGATTTGAAATCAAGATCAAGCATAGGATGTGCTTTATTACGAAGAAGAGCATCATAGCTTTCATTGGCAATGAGATTAAATCCAAAGTTGTAAATTTTAAATCCTGGTGCACTTCCGACTGATGCATGAACCGGATAATTCATCATTAAATCGGCCACACCCATTGGTTCGTCCGGAAAGTCCTTGAACTTATCCATATCGTTTAAGATATTGGTTCCCGAAATATGTCCCTGGAGGGGATAAAGACTAAAAGCTTTTTTATGCCTGGCCATGGAAGCTGGATTGTAAAAAAGAGTATAGGAGTCATCGTTAACGGCAGTGAAAGCATCTCCCATTAAAAGGGCCTTCGGAGAACGCATAAGACTCTGTTCGGCAAATCCAAAAGCTCCTATTGAAGTGAGAGAAAGAAAAACTGCTATTAGTTTTTTCATTCAAATCCTACTTCATAGATAGCAAAGATGAATGTTTGAATTTCCTCTAAATCCAACTCTGAACAACTCTTGGAATCTCTAATATCAAATAAACGAGTTAAGCTTGGGTCAATAGTGACAACATATTCACGGAGGGCCGATATTTTCTCAGAAATATCCTTCAACACTTTAAGATCTTCAGATGAACCAAAATCCATAGACTCTAAAATATCTAAAGAGTTATTAATAAGGGTCATCCCATGACAGGCATATGCTCTTCCCTTTTCCGTAGAGAGATCTAGTTCAGGATGTCCATCATCTGGGCTCCCACAAGAGTTAGGACCGACAATAAGACCTATGATCGAGGGTACATTTTCATAATTTAAAAAGCAGGTATTAACCCCTTCTCCGTCCCCTTTTTGTCCCGTAGAAGTATTTCCGAAGTAGTAGGCAAATTTAGATATCTGAACAACAGAATATAAAAGGCCCTGCATTCCTAAATCTTGCCCTTTTCTTTTACCAAAAACTGCTTCCCGTTCTTGTTGGGAAACAACCGATGTTGAAGAAAAAATCGTATCTAAGGACTTCTCCAGAAATTCATAGGAATCTAGGTCAGGAGTTCGAGCAAAACTCTTTTGAACAATTTCATTGAAAACTTTAACAGAGCTAAAATCCTGAAGATCAGAAATCACTTCAACAGAGTTTACCCCTGCCTTACATGCGTAGGCCGAAGCGAGGACCTGCAAGAAAATGGGATTACTTAAATCCTGGTCGTTTTTTAAAGCATTAAGAGCGTCATCACATTTCTCTGAGGAAAGATGAGTAAGAGCAAGGTCAATGGCCGATTCAACTTTATCTTCTTTGCTAGCGCCGCAAGAAATAAGAAATAACAGGAACAGAATAAGGGAACGAGTGTACATAGCTTCTCCTCCAGTCATTATCTCTTATTTAGTAGTAATGAACGGAGGAGGAAAAATCTGCTTTATGTAGTTAAAAACTTTAGTAGCTTAATGATAGCTTCCTGAAATGGTATTTCTTCTAGAACTAAAGAAATTCGAAGGGAGTTAGGCATTCCAAAATCCTTCCCGGGAACAACCAATACACCTTCTTCTAAGAGCTTGTCCGCGACTTCGTAAGAACTGTCTTTATCTTGATCATATCTCTCAAACATCGGAGTCCGCGAGAAGTCCACCATAAAATAAAAAGCAGAAGTTGACTGATACCAACAGTGTGAGAGCTTATACTCTCTAAAAATCTTTTGAATAAAGGTAGCATTCAGTCGGATATGGTTTCTTACCGGAATCAGAAAGCTATCAATTGTATCAAAATTAAAATCTATCAAAGCTCGCTGAATAAGAGAATTAGCTCCAGAGGTTGTCTGCGACTGCATCTTCTTCATCGCTTCTACTATACTAGCAGGTGCAATGGTAAAACCAATACGAAGTCCCGTTGCTGCAAGAGATTTTGAAATTGAATCAACAATAATCGTTCTCTCTAAAAGCTCTTGATCATACTGATAGAAATAAGTGGGCTTAGGGTCATAGTAGCAAATATCAGAATAGGCCTCGTCACTTATTACAATCAAGTTCGGAAACTCTGTAAGAAGAATCGCAAATTCTTTCATCCAAGAATGAGAATAATGAATCCCAGCAGGATTATTAGGGCTATTAATAATAATTGCTTTTGTTTTTGGAGTTAGGGCCTTGCGAATATCATCAATGGCAGGAGTGAAAGCATCAAAGACATTGGACTTTACGACTTTGGTGACTCCACCCCAAAACTTTATCATCTCAGGATAAGACACCCAATACGGAGCAAGAGTTATAACTTCATCACCTGGGTTAATAATAACTCCCAAAGCATTATAGAGTGAATGCTTGGAACCATTACTGACAATACAGTCTAAGGTTTCTATAGCTTCTAAGTTTCTCTTTTTAGCATAAACCTTTAGAAATTTTTCTCTAAGATCTTTAAAACCTGCAGATGGTGGATATTGGTAACTTTTTAAAAAGTTTAATTGGTGGTGAATTTTCTCAGTCAACTCGCTCATGGGTTTAATAGGTAGCTGACCACCAGAAAGATTGTATATAACTCTTCCCTCTTCGGTAAGCAGCAAAGCTTTTTCATTAAGCTTCATTGTAATACTATCCGAGGTCCCAAGAATTCGATCGCTCAACATGAACAATTCCTCTTTAATCTAATCTTTAATTTTCTTCAATTCATCGTATACAAGCGGAGGAACAAAAGAACTTATGTCTCCGTTATGAGTATACACCTCTTTGACCAACGAACTTGAAATGTAATAGAGTTTCTCGCTAGTCATTAAGAAGACCGTGTCGCAATCCGGATTTATTTTTCGGTTCATTGAAGCCATTTGGAATTCAATTTCAAAGTCACCAGTAGGTCTTAGACCTCTTACAATGGATCCTATTCTGTTAATACGAGCGTATTCCACAATAAGCCCTGTCCAGGACTCAACTTTTATTCGTGGCTCATTGGCAAAGAGCTTTTTCAAAACACTCACTCTTTGTTCAGTGGACATGAATGGCTTCTTTGTTGGGGAAACGGCTACTAATACGACAACTTCATCAAAGATCTTAATCGCTCTTTGAACAATATCTAAATGACCATTTGTGAAGGGATCGAAAGTTCCTGCATAGAGGGCCCGTTTCTTTTCCAAAATTTCATCCTTTGAATAGTTTAGAATATTCTACACTAGTTTACCGATCAGAACAAAATGATCTCCTTGCTCCACGGTCTTAGTCAAATCAAGGTAGGAATTTAACAGATCAAAATTCTTGCTCACTAGACGGTCTGCTTCAATCCAAACTTCTCCTTTAAAGTCCTTAGCTTTTAGAAGATCAAGAATAGTGACATAGAGCTTATGGTCTTCATAAGGAGGGTCCATAAAGAGAATAGTTTGCTCGTCTTGCGCTAGTTCAAAACTCATAAACTGCGACAACCATTTAACAGCATCCATAGAAAAAGTATTAATTCGATTTAAATCAGCAAAGGCTTTCTCAAGTCTTTCTTGATTATCTTTCATCGCTCTGAAAGCTTGCCGCCCCGACTCTACAAGAAAGATCTCATCGGCTCCGCGAGAAAGCGCTTCAAATCCCATTGCACCTGAACCAGCACATAGATCTATAAATCTATGACCTTCAAGTTGTTGTCTCCAATCAAAAATTTTTCTACGAATAAGGACGGAAGTTGGGCGAGTATCAGAAGTTTTTGGAGCAGCAAGGCTAAACCCTCTTGCTGCTCCACCAAGAATTTTTAGGGACATATTTTAAGAAACTTTTTTAAAGCATTGAGAAAATGGAATAGTAAAACTCATTCCGCCCTCAACTTCTACATGAAAACCTTCTTCTGTCCAAGAGAAATTAATCATCTCATCTCCCCGATTGAATTCCACGTCAACTGGCATTCCCTCTGGGAAATTAAAACTCATCTTGGAAGTTGATTTTTTCGTTTCAACTTTTTTAATTGGAGTCGCAATATGTGAAACGGGTGTCGTTTCTCTTGCCTTCATTTCAAATACTTCTGCTTGAGAAACATCCAAAGGTTCGGCCTTATTATTATCTTCTTTCAACCAATCAAATGTTTGGTCTTCAGCTTCATTTTTTTTACCAATTGGCGCTGATAATTCTTCATTGAGTTGAGCAAGTTCTTGAATGATAGGAGATTTAGCGAATGCTTTTTCTTCGTTTCTAAAATCTTGTTCAAGAGCTTCAATCTCTTTCATGATATCGCTAAGATCGTTATCCATATTATCTTTTTCCATTCGTCCCCCTCAATGAATTTAGTCGAAGTTTTTAAGGATTCCTTAACTGGTTCCTACTTTCTAATCGTTTCGGAAGCGTAGATGAAAAACTTAACGGAGTAGTAACTTTTCATTTCTTACACAAATGTAAGAATCTTACACCTGGGACGATGTATTCAATTAAAAACCTTTAATAAGAAAGAATAAATGGCCAATTAATCAGTTTTTTTTCCATGACAAAAACACTCGGATAGGACAGAATAGCACTTCCCAAAAGTACTATAATTTCAACAGTTTTGCTTTACTGAGGATATATAAATTGTCTAGGAAGGTGTTCTTTGCTCAGCAGTGGTTGCGGCCAGACTTAGAGTCTGAAAGGCCCCACTCTGTCCAAAATGAAAATACCTGTCAGAAATTTCTATCTTCAATTGATACTCGCTTTGCCACATTCACTCCTAAGAAAGCAGAGGTCATAGAAAGTAATACGACCAACTTTTCCCCTTCGAAATTTCTTACACCTGGTTGGCAAGGAGACTCTCTTCAATCAAGATCCATCGTTGATTTTGAACTCTACCTTGATCGACTTCAATACGATATCAAGTACGAACTTTTAAAAACAAAAGATTTTCCTCGTTCTATTAAACTAGGACTTTATACAGAGTTTCTCTCCTACGCAGAAAATCTATCTCTCCAATTTGAAGGTCTCGATGATCTTGCAAGTTTCTGGCAATACATCGACGTTGATAGATTAAACGAGATTAAAGAGCTGAGTGAGTTTATTGATATTTACGTTAATCGCGTAGCTGCCATTACTTTTTATAAGCTCAGATTTATTTCAAGTCTTATCGATACCGTTGGTCTTGAACTAAACGATAAGGCCCTTCTCTATCCGACTAGTTTTCTGACGACAATTTTTAAAATTGGTTCACATAACGAGCTTTTTTCTCGTTCTCTAGAATCAAATTATTATAGTTGGTACCGTCCTCAAGAATCCATGAAAGGATTAATGAAGGAACTTACTAAACTCTCTGCAAAACTATCCATCAGCGAAATCACAAAGATCATTTCTTTTAGAACACAAGTGAAAACTGATCAGAGTAAAGTTTACTCTCACTCTCTTTCACATATGGGATTTGGGCTTTTCCTTAACTCTCTTTTAATTAACTTTCCAACTTGGCAAGAAACTATTGAAGGTAAATCTAGCCTTGATCAAGAGAAGGTTATTAGTTGTAAGTACTACGGAGACTACTTAGAGTCGCTCTCCTTATCTCATTGGCTTGCCCAAGAGAATAATAAATCTTACCGTTGGGAAAATTTACTTTGCCCTGATTTTAAAGGACTTAATTTTAGTACTGGTGTGTTTACTAAAATTTGCAATGAACTTCAGTTCCTCACATTCTTGGCCCATAAAGCTCAGTACCAGAATGAACGTCCAATTGAATATATAAGCCGTATTATGCGTGCTCATTTCAATAATCGCAAAGGTGGAACTCGCCAAGGCTTACTCTTAGAAGAAAACCCATTCTTTTCTTCTACCTATGACAGAATTATTCTTAATCTTTGCCATTTCCCTAAGAGTAATCCTCAGCACTACCAGATGAATCAAATTAGTGAGCAGATTAAGTATCTAAAAAACAATGGCTACTTATTTGTCATCAGTTCTAAAAAATTATTTGTTCCTTCTCTTCGTGATCGATTAGGACCTATTGTTAAAGAACTTAAAACAGAGGCTATCTTTGATCTTGAGGATGTTAAGGGCAAAGGAGAGCTAGGCTCATACCTTTATATCTTTAGAAAGAAGTCAGGGTTTGAGAAAAAACAAACTTGCTCTTATTTTAGAGTTTCGGCTGAGTTGAAGAGCTTCCATCATTTCTCTTCTCTCACTGAGTACTTACGAACTTTCTACCTGAATCATCTAACTGAAGTTCCTGCAATGGCCCAACTCGAGTTTCCTGATTCTTTTAGAATTGAGTTTTACCAAGAAGCAGTTGTTGATGGAATGCTTATCCACTCTACCAATGAGGACTCTTCAAGAATTACTCATCCAGCTTTTTTCAAAGGTCTTTTAGATAACTGTACTACACTAAATAATCTATTTGAGATCAAATCTCTTTCTATTAAAGATCAGGCAGAGAGCGGTCTCAACTTAGGGCTTAAACAAGACGTTTCTTATTTCCTCGTTGTTGATTTTAGACAACCAGCGGTGAATCTAGAACTTCACCCAATGGATACCTTTAGGTCAATTCATTCAGACAGAGGGGAAACTCAATGTTGTTACTTCCAACTTTTCCCTAAGATCGCAGGTCTCAACCCGAATATTTTAAGAAATTATTTCCTAACACCTATTGGCCAACAAGTGGCCAACATTACCTTCACTGGTGGACTAAGCTTAGTGAAAGGTAGCCTATCTCGCTTTCTCGTTCCGAAGTTTTTTACTCAAACAGAACTTCTTCCAGGACACCTAAGTACAGCTTTTGAGGTACTTAATTTATCTGAAGACCAGTTACTTGAAGCGGACCCTATTTCTCTCGCGAAATCTTTTAATCATATCGAACATATGACTAAAGATCTGTTTAGCCGTTATGCTTGCGAAATTCTCACAAGACTTTCGAGCTTTGAGAGAAATCTTCAGAATGTCGTTTTCAAAATGGAAGACTCTCGTTTTGGACAAAAGGTGAGTTTCAATAACTCAGCGATTCAATCTCAATTAGTCCAAAAACCTACTCACGCTCTTTATCCAAATAATAAAGATGTGTACTTAGAGTTTATTGATTCTAGTAGGCCACAAGATATTCACTTACCTTTAACTGAAACATCTATTCAGATTACTCATGAAGCCGACATAAAGTTGGTGGCCCTTGAACTAAAATCAAACAACAAGGTTATCGTAAGACTCCATGCTGATGAGCTGATGATTTCGTTCTTAAACTTCATCTTGATTGAAGCTCAGAACGTGGCCATTTCAAAACTTCTACGTGCGGTCTATATTCCTTCTTTAAACGATATTAAGTCTGTTGTAGAAGACACACAACTTCTTCGCCAGACATACTCTGACTTAATAGCCAGAGTTCAAAATACCATCCAAGACGCCTTTAGACGTCACGTCACTCCTAAGAGAACACAATGAAAATCCTAGTTCAACGTGTGCTCAATGCCAGTGTAACAGTTGAACAGGAAGTAGTTGGGGCCATAAACCGAGGACTTTTATTATTTGTTTGTTTTGAGAAAAACGATAGTGAAGAAGCTCTTCAAAAGTCTGTTGAGAAGATTTCTAAACTTAGAGTTTTTGATGACGAGAAAGGCCGTCTCAACTTTGATATCCAACAAGTAAAAGGGCAAGTCCTCTCGGTAAGTCAGTTCACACTTTCTTGGGATGGTTCTGGTGGTCATCGGCCAAGCTTTGAAAATTCAGAAGCACCTCAGACTGCACGTCTAAAATATGCACTCTTCAATAAGCTACTAAGGGATAAAGGGATTGAGGTGAATGAAGGTCGCTTTGGGGCCGATATGAAAGTATCACTGACCAACGACGGGCCAGTGACCTTTCTACTTGAATTCTAGTTTACCATGCTTCGAACGATATCTCTTTTCTTCCCTTTGACTACTGAAATAAGATTTTTTACTTTAGCTTCTCTTGGGAAGTTAAAATTCATACTCATTCCTAACTGATCTGTTTTCTTATCAATGGTATTTTCAAAGTTCCAAGATATGTCCAAGCCTTTTGTCATCTCAAATAAGATCAAAAGATAAGGGTCAGATGTCTTTTCAAGATTATCCTTGGACTCAAGTTCTTCACTATTGAAAGCAGAGCTTGCAAGAAAGAAATTCACAAGACAACGGTCCCCTGCTAACTCCGAACTCATCTCGATTTTATTTTCATCAATACGTCTTTCGCTTAATTTCTGAATAGCAGCACTTAGAATTTGACCACACTCTTCTGGGCCAATCTTTAAATCAGTATCAACTATTTCTGAAGCTTCAAACCCCTGATGAATATTTTTGAGAACGCTAGTCATATCGACTAAAGAAGTCTTAGGCTCTTCTTTAATAGCTGTAGTTTGAGTAACAGGTTCATCAATTTCGGCATCTAAAATCTGCTTGGTAGTCATGCCTTCAAGGATCGATTCATGGTAGTCCTTAAAAATTTGAGCAGTAACGACAAGACCTTGATCTATTAGTGCCTTGGTAATAAGTGTATCAACCATGGCACCAACATAGGCCTGATTATTTTTAACTAACCCCACGGCCATTTTTTCAGCTTCAGATCTTTTTCTTAAAGTTCTAACTTCTTGAACGCTTATCAATCCCAGTCCCAAAACAAATAATAAAATTCCTGTTCCCATGATCACTTCATCAGAAAACTGAATTTGCTGTAAGCGATGTCTACCGTTATCGAGTTCATCTGCTAAAGACACTTTTAACTCTTCGATAGAGGCATACCGTTCTTTTATCGGACTTAAACTTGTATCTAGACCTTGCCCAAGAAGCATTGGTGAATGAATTTTTCCAAGTTTTTCATGAAACCAAATACTTTCAGAATTGAGTTTATTAAGGACTTCGCTCGCCTTTAGAATTTTATTTTCTAGTGGCTTGAATATTGTCTTCAATTCTTCTAGACACGCGTTGGTCAGTTGTGAAAAACCTTTATCAAGATATGGTGACCTCACATCCTTGATCATCATGGCCGTGAAGCTTTGGTTTATTCTACCAAAACATGTCCCTAGCCCCTGATTCATAACATGAATCGTTGAGAGATAGTTTTGATTAACTTGATGGTGCCAAAATCCGCCAACAGTGATCAGGAGGCCTACTCCGCAAGTCAGAAGAATTTTAGACATAGAAATATTAAGTAACTTTTTCATGGGAGCTCAACTTCCTTGTTGTTTCAAAAACTTATCCCTTATTTTCCCCTCTGTCCTAGATCAGGTCAATCAGGAAATTCTCGGTCAAAATTTTAGCTTCTTATGTATAAATATTACTCATTTTTGGCTACAGTGTTAAATATAGGATACTCTTAGGCAAGCGAAGGAGTCAGGAATGTCCCAGGACATCACCCTCAAGCTACGAATTAACCTCCCTATGCTCATCATTTTGGTGGCATTAGTACACTTGTTACTTTTTTTCGCTAGTATCCCTTCTTTCACGCCTAAACTAAGTGAAAGCACATCAGATCGGGTCTCCACACCTTTTAAGATTAAGGATATTCGAACAGTTGGTTCGAAAGAAGCTAAAAGAAAGGATAGTATTTATTCTTTCAAAGGTCTTGAAGCAGACACTGTGGCAAAGACTGCTCCTGATGTTAAAGAAAGTCTTTCTTTAAAAGATCTGGCCGAGCAAATAAGCCGCACTCAAACTGAAGTAAGCGAGAAGCCACAGAAAGTTACAGAAACAACTCGCAAGCAAACGCAACGTCCAGGCACTAAACCAGAAACAAATAGACGAGCATTGGATGCTGTAAAGCTTCGTGGGGATCAAATGCGTAACTACGCCAACAATGCCCCTATTCAAGAAGCATTCCGCGGAGATCCCAGAGCTCGAGGTTTAAATACTTCTGACATAACTGTTAACTTAGAAGTTCCGGAAGGTGTGAGTCCAGACGAACTTAATAAGTATGAACTCATGTTTTATGGCTTCCAAAGAAGAACAGCTATTAACTACATTAACTCTTTTTATAATAAGCTAGAAGAGTTCAGACGAGCGAATCCTCATCTCCAATTTCCGATGACTCAAGATATGCAAGTCATGACAGGACGACTTACCTATGATGAGAAAGGTAACATCAAAAGAATCAAAATGGTTCAGTGGTCTAATGTGGATAAATTACAAAACTTTTTTATGGATGTTCTTAAAGATATGGATACTCTCCATAACCCTCCTCAAGCACTATGGGAAGATACCGGAGAATTCTCAATCTATTTCAGCTTAATTGTTAATGGCTAGAAAACTTATCTTTTAACTTTTCCCAGAGTCCTAATTTCTTTTGAGTAATCACTTTAGACAGAGTTGTTTTAATTTCTAACTCAATGCTCTCTCTCGTTTCTTGTGAGATCTTTGCCTTTGGAATAGCACTGGTTATCTTTGAGATCTGCGCTCTCCTCATAAGTATTTCTTCTTGGAGGTCAGATCTTGATTTAAGAAGGTTTTCAAACTCTTCCTTTCTTGAATCGGAAAGTGTCCCATCAATATAGGCAGAAATAAACTGTACTTCTTTTTCAATCATAATTCGTTCTCTTGAAACTGGTTTGTTAACATGAACCGACTGTTGTGAATTCCTTCAATAACTTCCCACCGTGCAATACCTAGAAAATCTTCGATATTTTCTGGGGCGTAATTCATCTGATATCTAAGAGTCATAATCGCTCTATCTCTTAGTGGTAAGCGATAAAAAGGATCTTCATGATTGAGCTTGAACTGCATAATTCTTTTATTGGCGAGACTATAAATATGGCCCACCATTTTTTGAAAAAAGAATCTGCGAAGTTCATTATCGATTTCAACCTCTAAGCTCTCTAACAACTTTTTTTCTTTAATAATGAATCCATTTACTCCATCAATGACTAATTGTTCTGCCTCCAGTTCATCTGGAAGAAGAGCGAAAGCAAACTGATAAAGTTGCTCGACTAGAGGACTTATTAAGCTAAATATTTCTTTTCTTTTCATACCTCCATCATATCCAGCATTTACTATAGGCCTCAAGCCATAAGAATCTGATAAAAGCTGTCAACTCGCATTGTTTTTCAATAACTTAGTCTATATCAGGGAAACTTAATTAAGTTTTCTTCAGAGACTCCGATAAGTTTACAGAAGAAAAGTCCAGAGGTTGGCCTATGAAACACAAATTATGTCTAATTCTCCTCTCATCCACCATGCTGGTTGGATGTATTAAGGAAACAAAGACTATAAGCAAAGAAAAAAATAGCTACGAAACTCCTGAGTGTGTTTACTATGGGACATGCACCACTGGAGGCAGCGGTGGCGGAGGTTCAAATACATCAGGAACTAGCGGAAGTACTGGAACAACCGGAACAACTGACGGTAGTAGCTACCCTTGGGTTCCCTCTCACCCTGTCGAAGTTAACTGGGGTGTACATTACCCTGCGGGAGTTCCTCAAGGTAGCGGTACTTGTACAACACCTCAACTTCCTTCTGGAGCTGAATATGCCTATGATACAAGAAAAGCTACACTAACGGCAGCTGGTGGTAAGGGTTATGATCCTACTTTTCATGAAGTCCCTAGCTACTACAATACGTCTTCAATTTTAAAATCAGTCGAGTCAGCTAAACAACTTTTTGGAACAGACTCAAGGCTTAGCGTGAGATTTAAAGTCCATCCACAACCGGATGCACGTCAAACCACGGATTATTGTTATGGAAGAACTCCAGGACTTTCTTCTATGCCTGGTTATACAAAGCTAAGCTTCACAGTTAATGCTGTAGGAACAAGAAACGGAAATAAGGTAATAGAACCAGTAGGGACTTACACAGTTGGAGTTAATGATTGTTCAAATCCAATTAATCTCTCATCTATAAAGTCTGCATTCCCTGATGGAGTTTACCTCACTATCTCTTCAGTGAAGTCGAATCAAGGAGAATGGTAGGATCCACAAGTTGGCTTTCAAAACTCCAATGTATTTACAACAGTACCTAGTCAAAACTGCTGGGCAATGGAGATTGAAGTCTCTGCCGACGGCACTAAAGTCTTCCCTAACTAATTATTCAAGCATCTGGTCAATAATCCTATTGGCCAGATTCTCTCCATAAGCAAAACTCACCTCTACAAGAAGCCCTGGGCAAGTGATATTCACTTCAGAGATCGAATCATTTAAAATATCAAAAGCAACCCAATCTACTCCATGTTCCATCAACTCTTTGACGATCTTCTCAGCACGCCCCCGAGCGAGTTCAGAGAGCTCATACTTATAGAAGCGAGCTCCTTGGGCAATATTAGAGAGGAATTCGCCTTTCTGAGGGACTTTGAGGATTGAACCAAGTTCCTTACCTTTAAAGTAAATACTCCTCACCTCGCCCTGATAAACCTCTTCAATGAAAGGTTGAAGAATAACTGGGCCACCAAGCTCTTTGACCTTATCATTAAAGCGGGAGCGCCAGTCTGAGAGTTTTTCCACCCCTATGCCAGAGAAAAGATCAAGAGGTTTAAGAATAAAGTTATTTGTAGGTCCAAGCTTTTCAACAAACTCACTGGCAAGCTCTTCACTGGTTCCAACAAAGCTTGGAACTGATCCCTCTTGGCGATAAGCATAGAGCTTTTCGTTAAAGTGCATAATTCCACGAGGAGCATTCATTACTTTAATGCCGTATGAGTGGAAATGATCGAGCATCCATAAAATACGTAAATATTTAGAGTCAAATGGTGGATCAAGTCTCATATGAAGAGTGTCATCGTGATGAAGGGCCACCACCTTACCTTCTTTTAATGCAAAGTTTTCAAGGTAGATACCATCTTCTTTATAAGCTCCATCAAAGTCATAAACTTTTAAATGAGGCTTGGTAATATTTTGAAGAGAAAAATCTTTTTCAAAAAGAAGATAAGTTTCAATGCCTCTCTCTTTCATAGAAAGGGCAAGCATCAAAGAAGAATCTTTCTTAATATTTAAATTCTCTAGAGGATCGATTAACAGGATATGTTTCATTTATAGGCCCTCTCTCTAAGATATTCTGTAAAACTGTCAGAGTCTGTTTTCTTAAACACTTTATATTCTTTAACCAACCATTGATAAAAATCATCAAAGGAAAGTTGTAATTTCATTTGTAAGTCAGAAATGAGGTCTTGCTCTTCTTCATAAGTTAAAAAAGCTGCAAACCTTGCTTGATTCCACATCGTTTCACTCATACATACTCGTCGAGAAATTCCTCTTTCATCACAGAATGCCCTTAATTCGGGAAGGAAAACTCCGTGTACAAAACCTTCAGTGATTTCATCTGCTTTTTTATCCGTTAAGTGAGTTGAAAGCTTTGCGAATTCAGATTCAAGAATGTGAATCATATCAACTATTTTCTTTGAAACGATTTTATCATGACCAAGAGATTTTTTATATTCTTCGAGCCGAGGATCATCTTTGAAATATATTTTTACTAATTCTTTACCGAAGTAATTAGCAAGATTCTCATTCAAGTCCACGTCATTCTTTATGAAGAAAATAGTATGAAATAGCTCATGAAAAATAAGCTCTGCTAGATCTAAGTCTTCATAGTAGAAAAAAGAAGAAAGAATTCGATCTTCCAGATAGCCGAGTGTCGAATAAGCATAAACAGGACGAATATAAATACTTAAGCCCTTCTTCTCTAACCTCTCTCCATAGGCAAGAGCGCTTTCTTTATTAAAGAAACCTAGATAAGGAAACTCTCCAAAAAAAGGGAAAGAGAACTTATGAGATTCAATTTTTGTTCGTGGAGATGCGATTAATAAATAACTAACGGCTTCTTGCTTTAGGATACTTGTCTTCGAATATATACGAGTCTCTTTCTTATCAAAATAATTGTAGAAAAACTTTTTGTAATCTTGAATAAGAGTGATTTTTCTTTTAGTTTCCTTATCAACTTTCGGATCTCTTAAAATTTTTTCATTATCCTCCCCACTCCATTGAAGTTTAAACTGAGAAAAACCTTGCTCCGTTAAATAACTGAGCTGCGAGCAGGATAAGAGCGAAAGAAGGAATAAGAGTTGAAAATATTTCATCAAGTTTATGATAAGTGATCAAAGACATAGGGACAAAGGCAATTATCGACTTTTTTGTAAATTCACAAAGGCCATGACACTCACAAGAATGAGAGTAATAAGCACTTTAATTGCCACATGAATCGGAACGCTCAGCCAAATAAAAATAAGGGAACCTGTTATCATTGAAGAACATAGGATTTTTGCTTTGGGACGAATAACTTTCCGTCTATTCCAATCCTCTAGCGCTGCACCTGCTAAAGGAAGAGAAAGAAGCCAAGCGTGAAAACGCGGTGAGGATTTTGAAAAGAGATAGGCCGAAAGAAGAAGAAAAGGAGTCGTCGGAAGAACCGGAAGAAAGGCCCCTATCACCCCTAAACCGAAAAAGATCCAGGCAAAAATAAAGAGCACTGGTCTCACAGTTTTCTTCCGTAATCCTTCACAAGTCTTCCTTGCGTAGAAAGAGCCGTTGCAGAAGTAATCTCTACATCAACCCAATGCCATTGATAACTACTCTCAGGATTCTCTGGTTCAAAGTGCACTAACCTTGAACAAGAAGTTCTTCCTGTCCATTTTGTAACACCTTTATTTAGACCTTTTTCTTCAACGAGCACACGATAAGTCTTCCCTATCATACCCTGTCTGATATTTTCTTGAATACCAAGTTGCTTAGCTTGAATTTCACGTAAACGGCGGCCACGAATATCATCCGTTAAGACATCATCCATTCTCGATGCTTTCGTCCCTTTACGAGCTGAATAGTTATAAGAATAGATGAAATCAAATTGAGCAAGATCTAGAAGCTTTAGAGTATCCTGATGCTCTTCTTCTGTTTCATTTGGAAAGCCAGCAATGATATCACTCGAGATAATCATGTTCGGATTGGCCTTCCGCATTTTTTCAAGAAGACCTAAGTAATGCTCAATAGTGTACTCACGAAGCATTCTCTGGAGGACCGTATTTGAACCAGACTGCACCGGAAGATGAAGGTGGTTTGCAAGTTTCTTTGCCGTTCTATGAACATCAACAAGTTCATCAGTAACATCATAAGGGTGGGACGTAGTATAACGAATCAATTCAAGGCCATTGATTTGATCAAGTTCCGTAATAAGTCCTGCTAAAGATTCTCCGTTATCTTTTCCAAAGGAGTTCACATTCTGCCCTAAAAGCATCACTTCTTGAATTCCTGAATATTCAACTAAACGTCGAACATCTTTAACAATCTCTTCCTGACGACGAGACTTCTCTCGGCCACGAGTAAAAGGTACAATACAGTACGAACAAAATTTATCACAACCTTTGATAATATTTACAAAGGCCTGAGGAGTTCCCTGAGTAATTTTAGTTTCAATAGAATAGTTATCAGAGCGATCCCAAGAGGTCACTGAGAACTTTTTCTCACCAGCATAGGCGCGATAAACCATCTCTCCGATGTTATCCACCACATCTGTACCGAAAGCAAAATCGAGTTGTTTATATTTTTTTACAAGTTCCTTCCCCTCAGTTTGAGCGATACATCCGCCTGCAGCGACAATAACGTTTTTCTTTAAACCAGTTTCTGGATCAATCTCAGGATTTGTTTTTAGTTTTTTTGTTTCACCAAGATGGGAATAAAACTTTTGATTCGCTAAATCCCTAACTGCACAGGTATTGAAAATGACCAAGTCGGCTTCCTGCTGATCTTCCGTTCGAGTGAAGTTCAATCCGCTTAAATGAGAAAGAATCCTTTCGGTGTCGTGATAATTCATCTGACAACCGTAAGTCTTAAGCCATACTTTTCTTGGTGGGAATTCAAGTTCCCCTACTGTGATGATATTTTCGCTACTCATAGCGGCGAAATATAACAATTGACCGGGAATAAGTAAAATTTAAATGATGCCCAACTGCACTGCAAAATAGAAGCATAAATTAAATAAAAAATGGATGAGAATAGGGCTCAAAATAGAATGAGTTCGAAGAAGGGCCTGGCCACAGATCACGCCCAGCACAAAAGTGTAAAACACTTGAAAACCGATGAAAGGAATATACTCATCAGGCAGAACTCTCAGTGCTATCAGATGAGAGAAAGCGAAGATAGCGGCGACTAACATGGAAGTCACACGTTTCCCACCCAGCCTTTTGATAAGAAAGCGCTGGAAGGTTTGTCTAAAAATAAGCTCCTCTAATACCGGTGCAAAGAGCAAGAGATGCCACTCAAGATGACCTACCAGTCTAAATGGAACAGGCATGCTCCAGAACCAAGCAGCACTAATGCTGAAAACAGCAAGGATGATAGATTGAGAAATAAAAAGAATCGTATTCCTGGGTCCCTTCCACTTAAATTTCCACGGTAGACGAAAGAAAAAACAAATCACTAAAGCAAAGGCCAGATCGAAAATATAAGAAAAGGAAATAGTAGAAGGCAGCTCATGCCAGGGTAATCCCCAAGAGAAGGCAAAATAAAGAATAACGAGGAAAAAAAAGCTGATCAACGGATCTCCCCTACTGAAGTTACGAGCTGAAGCAATTTAGTCATTTCATCATAAAAAAGAGGTTTTGTAAGCTTTATAATTTGATGAAAACTTGGAGTTTGCTGACTACCATGCCCTTGGTTTTTATCATCAAAAACCATGATTCTCAGACTCCCATCTTCAAGCATAAAATAATTTATATCAAGATTAAAACAAATTAAACGAAGGACCCGTTGATTGATTTCAGGATTGATTCCCGAAAAGATGGCCCCAGTAAAAATGTATTCAGGCCTATCCTGCACTTTTTTTAAGGCCCCTTCTAGTGTTTTAAAACTTGCTTGAATCCACTGCAAACTTCTCGTCTCTGCGGTGATATCTGCCTCACTTGTCTCTCTCATCACTGCATGATGTGACTCCAGCGCTTTTTTCACACTGAGGTGACCTGTGAGATTGAATAGATCTTTCAACTCTTTTGAATTTTTATGAGGGAAAGCACTGATCTTTCTATCTTCAAAGAAGATTATTTCTTTGTTGTTCCATAACACTTTAAATGATTTGTTATCATTTAATTCTAAGGTCGAATTACGCTCATCAGTATTTTTTAAGTCCCAATTCCAAGTCAGCACTGTCCAACGTGAATCATTCACCGGGAGTTTTTTGAAATGGTCTTGTGGCCTTTGAAATAATCTATTAAAAAAATTCATTTAAATCCTAAAGTAATTTTTAATTTCACTCCATTCTGAACTTACAAAAAGAAGCTCCCTATCTTGTGACTTAATCAGACCGCGCTCCTGAGCTTCATCTAGAAAAGAGATGAGATGATCAAAATAGTTATTGATGTTTAAAATCGCAATAGGTTTATCGTGAATACCGAGCTGCTTCCAAGTTAAAATTTCAAATAATTCATCAAGTGTGCCCATTCCTCCTGGAAGAACTAAGAAAGCATCCGAAAGATTATACATCATTTGTTTTCGTTCATGCATATCGGTAACAATGTGAAGCTCAGTTAGCCCTGCATGGGCAATTTCTTTTTTCATTAATCTTCTTGGAATGACTCCTGTAACCTTGCCACCTAAACTCATTAAGCGGTTGGCCAAGTCCCCCATAATTCCTATCCCTGCTCCTCCGTAGACTAATTCAATGTCTTTGTGAAAAAAGTCATTCATTAATTCTTCAGTATAGTTTTTAACCTGCAAGTCATTACTACTACTCGCTCCACAAAAAATACAAATCTTCATTTTCACCTCAAACCACGATAACGAAAGAGAAGAATCTCAATCATTAAAAAAATAACTAAGAGAATATAGAATCCACCGGTTTTCCAAAAAAGCCAGACACCTGTTTCTGTTTTAAGAGCTACAAATGTCATAAGAACACTATGGAAAACAAAGAAAAATGCGAGATGCTTTTCAAATTGTTGATAGAACTTTTCAGGTAAAGGAGTTTTCTGCTTAAGATCAGTTATTATCTCAAACATCAGGCTTCTCTTTTTTATCCTGTAAACTCCAAGTACGCCTACCATCACCATACTCGATAAAGCAGGTTGAAGTTTAAACCACACTCCATCCTCTACGATTACTCCAAGGCCTCCTAAAAACAAAATGAGAAAGAAGTTTAGTAGTGAAAAACGATGAATGGATCCGATGAAAAATTTCTCGGCAGCGATTTCGATGATTGCAAGAATTATTCCTCCTATGAGAGCAATCTGAGGAGGATAAAAGTATTCCAGCCCCCAAAAAGCGAGGGCCGGTAAAAATGAGAGAAGAAAAATAGGTTTTTGGTTCACAGAAATAGCTTAAGCGATATTTCTTAGTTTTTCTTCACAATAGTCTAAGTATTCTTCTTTAAAGCTTACTGGATCAAGAATCTCAACACGTTTTCCAAGACTTAAAAGCCATTCAAACAAGTGTGAACATGGCTCAACATAAGCGGCCCAGATAAGATCTCCATTCGGATTTTTTACCATGCAAGGCTTACCTAGAAAGTGGTAATCGGGAAATAAATTAACCGAATCAGGGTCATGTATTTTAAGAATGAGTCGAGTTTCCTGATCGTTCATAGAACGGATCGCACTTATGAATTCTTCAACTTCATAGTTGGACACTCTCCAGCCTCCACTCTTGCTACTCTCACGCCATTCTGAAATTTCTCTAATCGAGATTGCAGTAAGACAGCGGTCTTCAACATCTTCAGCAATTAAACACAAATCTCCTTCCAGATGAATTAATCTATTGGGGAAGAGGTGAATCTCTTTAGTTGATGTTTGAATATAGGTAGCAGATTGATGCTCAATACATTGCTGAAGACAATGGATCAACTCTGAATTAAGCGAAAGGGCGCTAACAGCCTCTCCTTGGGAATAAACCTCTTGATGAGCTAGCTCCAGAGGCGGTACTCCAATAAATTTTTCTTTCATTTCAGCTAGAGGAGAATCACTTTCCACGTGATTGAAGAGAACCCTTAAGGCCTTCCATTCTTCGTAGTTTAAAGGCAGAATAAAATGCATCTGATTAAGATCAAATTTAACCCATTCTTTGTTCTCGCGAGAGAAGAAGGTCACAGCACCATCAGCACTTGAAACGTCTTCTAAGTACTCTCTGACCTCTTTGGCCCTTGCTCCTAAGTGTTTGGCCAATTCTTTCATTGGCCATTCTTGCGCTTGTTGCGCTAATTCAACTAGTTCATTCCACATCTGCAGTCCCGAAAATCTTTGTGAACTCATGGGCACAAATCCTTTTTCTATTCTCTGACCT
>Ga0079224_100001518_pt1 | contig 26884 bp, 19 predicted proteins | sample Stecom2015_FD_80414 | JGI IMG/M metagenome (GOLD analysis project Ga0079224, IMG submission 80414) | Agricultural soil microbial communities from Utah to study Nitrogen management - Steer compost 2015 | ecosystem: Environmental > Terrestrial > Soil > Agricultural land | place: USA: Utah... | reverse complement strand
GAAATATGGAAATCGGAAGTTCCATTAATTTACCTGTTGGAAATCCGGAAGATTCATTTGGTTCTTTGGATGAATTTGAATCTGACTTTTCAGAGGAAGAAGATGATGATATACCTTTTTAATGGATTAGCTGAATTTTTTACTTGATTAAATTCCCCATTGGAATAGGTTTTATTCTTAAATTTGACCGATCAAACAAAGATTTTAAATGCCGTTATTTGACGATACTCAAACCGCTTTTGAATCCAAATCAAACAAGGATTTAAAAAAAGCACATACCTTATTTAAACTGATTGCAAGTCCCACTTTAACAAAATTGGGAACTTTGATGTTTAAAATTCCATTTGCAACCGATTTGCCTTTGGTGAAACCTGCCATCCGAAACACTATCTACAAACAATTTGTGGGTGGAGAAACGACTTCTGAATGCCTGAAAGTCGCCAAAGATTTATACAATTACGGCGTTTGCTCCATCATGGATTATTCGGTAGAAGGACAGGATTCCGAAGCTGAATTTGACCGTGTGAAAAATGAAATTCTGCGGCTGATTCAGATTTCCAAAGACCATTCAAATGAAATTCCGTTTGTGGTGTTCAAACCTACCGGTTTTGGCCAAATCGATATCTATGAAAAAGTCGGAAAAGAACTGCAGATGTCCAATGATGAACAATCCAAATGGGAAAATATCAGAAAACGATTTGACGAAGTTTGTAAAGCCGGATTTGAAAATGACGTAACCATCATGATCGATGCCGAAGAAAGCTGGATGCAAGATGCAGCCGATGATTTGGCCGATGAAATGATGCAGAAATACAACAAAGAAAGATGTATCGTCTGCAATACTTTGCAGATGTACCGCCATGACCGTTTGGATTATTTGAAAAGAATGTTTGAGAAAGCAGAAAGGGAGAATTACCTTTTAGGGTTCAAAGTGGTTCGGGGTGCTTATATGGAAAAAGAGCGGGCGAGAGCAGAAGCGGAAAATTATCCGTCCCCAATTCAACCCGACAAAGAATCGACAGACAAAGATTATAACCTGGCATTGGAATTCATCGTGGAAAACAACCATAAAATTTCTCTTTTTGCCGGAACCCATAATGAACACAGTTGTGAATTTCTTACCGAACTGATGCGGAAACATAATATCCCCAGTAATCTTCACAAAATCTGGTTCGGTCAATTGTATGGAATGAGCGATAATATCAGTTTCAAATTGGGAAATATGGGCTACAATATCGCCAAATATCTTCCTTACGGACCTATCAAAGAAGTAATGCCTTATTTGATCCGCCGTGCGCAGGAAAATACATCTGTAGCCGGCCAGACGGGAAGGGAGCTTTCGTTGATAGAGAAAGAGATTCAGAGGAGGAAACAAAATTAAACCTAATTCCATAATAGATTAAGGATTTGTGTAATTCTACAATTATACTAACTTGCCGTTTCAATTATGGCAAACCAAAATTTTGCAGAAATCATATTGCCATTGGCATTGCCGGGAACTTTCACCTATGAAATTTCTCCCGGAGATTTGCCCTATCTGAAAATCGGACAACGTGTTTCTGTTCCATTTGGAACCAATAAATTATATACCGGAATCATTCATTCCATACACCAAAACAAACCTGAATTATTCAAAACCAAACAAATCGATTCCATTCTGGATTCCGAACCTTTGGTGACCGAAATCCAAATTCAATTCTGGGAATGGATGGCGGCTTATTACATGAGTTCATTGGGCGAAGTCTATCGGAACGCTTTTCCAACTGCTTTGAAATGGGAGAGTGAAACCTTTGTGAAATTCATCGGAACCCTTAGTCAAATCGAAGAAAAATTATCGGAAGACGAATGGATGGTTGTTCAGGCTTTGGACAAAAAAGGGATTCTGGCAGTAAGCGAAATCGCCAAAATCGTCGAAAAAAAATCCACCATAAAAATCATCAAATCCCTTTGGGAAAAAGGAATCATTCAGTTGGATGAAGTTTTGAAAGAAAAATACACACCCAAAGTTGAACTTTTTGTCAAAGTAAAGCCCGAATTGAAATCGGATGAAAAATTATTCAATACATCTTTTGAACAATTAAAAAATGCCGCTAAACAACGTGAAACTTTATTGCAATTAATTGTAGAAGAGGCTCAAAGTCCAAAACCCATCAAAATTTCCAAGTTCCTGAAAAAAAATGGAGGAACTCACGCCATATTTCGTTCACTCGAAGAAAAAGGTTTAGTGGAAATTTATGATTTGGAAATTTCGCGGATCGATGAAATTAAGAATGATACAGTGGATTCCGATCAATTGAGTTTTGAACAAAACCAAGCCCTAAAATCCATTGCGGATTATTTCGAACAAGAAAAAACTGTTTTGCTTCACGGCGTAACTTCAAGTGGTAAAACCGAAATTTATATCAAACTGATCAAACAAGAATTGGAAGAAAACAAAACCACTTTGTTTCTTTTGCCCGAAATTTCACTTTCTTCTCAAATGGTGCAAAGAATCCGGAAATATTTTGGTGAAAAAGTCGGGATTTACCATTCCAAATTCAACCAAAATGAAAGAGTGGAATTATGGGAAAAAACTTTGCAGGAAAATTATAAAATCATTTTGGGACCTCGTTCCGCAGTGTTTCTTCCGTTCAAAGATTTGGGCCTTGTGATTGTGGATGAAGAGCATGAAGGCGCCTATAAACAAACCGATTCCACACCTTATTTTCATGCACGCGATATGGCATTGGTTTTGGCCAATTTTTTCAAAGCAAAAGTCATTCTCGGTTCCGCAACGCCTTCATTGGAAACTTATCAAAATGCCCAAACCGGAAAATATGGGTATGTGGAACTGACCAAACGCTATTCAGAAGTGAAAATGCCCAAAATCGAACTGGTAGATTTACGCGCAGCTTTGCGCTCAAAAGAAATCACGGGCGATATTTCCAATACACTCAGAGAAGCGATTCAGGAAACTATAAAAGAAGGAAAACAAGTCTTGATTTTCCAGAACCGTCGCGGATTTGCGCCAGTTGTAGAATGTTTGAGTTGCGGACATTCGCCTTTTTGTCCCAATTGTGATGTGCCACTGACTTTTCATAAATTTTCCCATTTGCTGAAATGCCATTATTGCGGTCATTCGCAAGCAAGACCCACCAAATGTTCCAATTGCCAGAGTTTGGAACTCACCACCAAAGGAATCGGAACCGAACAAATTGAAGCACAATTGGAATCCATATTCCCGAAACTGAAAATCGCCCGGATGGATGTGGATGCGATGCGCAAAAAATATGCTTACGAAAAAACTTTGGAAGCATTTGAGCAACAAGAAATCGATATTTTGGTAGGAACACAAATGATCGCAAAAGGATTGGATTTTTCAAATGTCGGATTGGTCGGTGTAATTCGTGCCGATTCCATGTTGAATTTTCCCGATTTCCGGGCGCATGAAAAAGCATTTCAATTGTTGACACAAGTCGCAGGTAGAGCCGGACGAAGAAATGAACAAGGAAAAGTTTTGATTCAGACTTTCAATCCTGACCATGAAATTTTGCAAAATATCACCAGATATGATTATGCAAAAACAGCCAAAGATATTTTGTACGAAAGAAAATCATTTCTGTATCCGCCTTTTTTACGTTTGATTCAAATCAGATTTCGCCACGCCAAAAAAGAAAAAGTCGATAAGGTTTCGGAAGAATTTGTGAAATTACTCAAACCGAAATTTGACGAGAAACATCTGCTCGGCCCGGAAGAACCTTCCATTGGGAGAATCCGAAATCTTTACATCAAAAATGTATTGATTAAAATTCCCGAAAATACTTCGCCTCAAATGGTGAAAAGCCTGATTGCAAAAGCCATTGAGTCTTTGCATACCGTTCAGGCATTTCGTTCGGTTAGAATCGAAATTGATGTGGATCCACAGTAAGCTAAATTTTAAATGAAGTTGAAATAAAATTGAATTTCCCTTGTAACTTTAAGCTGAAATAGCCTACCAATAAAGCAAATTGCAAAATGAAATCATACGAAGTACATCGCATCAAAAAATCATTTACGCCCGATAGCACCGAAGAATTACGCAAAGAAACCGAAGATTTGCTCAATGAAAGAGCAGCTTTGGGATATAAACTTGTGAAAGTTGATTTTGAAATGCCTTCCAATTCGTCTTACATTTATGCCTTCATAGTTTTTGAAAAATGATAAAAATCCGAGATTTAAATAAATCCTATAAAATGGGCGCAAACTCTCTTCATGTTTTGAAGGGAATTGATTTAGATGTGGCGGAAGGCGAATTTGTCGCCATCATGGGATCGTCGGGTTCGGGGAAATCAACTTTGTTGAACATCATCGGGATGCTCGATACGCATGATTCCGGTTTGTATGAATTGGACAATTTCGTCATTGAAAAATTAAACGAAAAAAAAGCCGCTAATTACCGCAATAAATTTTTGGGATTTATTTTCCAATCTTATAATTTGATTAATTTCAAAAACGTATTGGAAAATGTTTCATTGCCCTTATATTATCAAGGAGTAGCCAGAAGCAAAAGAGCGGAAATAGCGATGGGATATTTGGAAAGAGTGGGATTGAAACCATGGGCACATCATTTGCCCAGCGAACTTTCGGGAGGCCAAAAACAACGTGTAGCGATTGCGCGAGCTTTGGCAGCAAAACCTAAACTTTTATTGGCCGATGAACCCACAGGTGCTTTGGATTCCAAAACTTCACAAGAAGTAATGCGACTTATTCAGGAAATTAACGACGAAGGAAAAACAATCCTCATGGTAACCCACGAAGATGATATCGCCCATATGTGCAAAAGAATTGTCCGACTGAAAGACGGCGTCATCATGAGCGATGAAAAAGTAGAGCAGGTGAGAGTGTAAGGGGATGCTTCGACAAGCTCAGCATGACGAGTTTTGAGTTAGCAACGTTAAACTTGAAACAAGAAACAAAGGATGGATGTTGGATGATTTTTAAATTAACTTGAAACTTTGAACTTGAAACAAAAATAAAATGTTCGATTTAGACCGTTGGCGGGAAATATGGGCTTCGATAGCAAGCAATAAATTGAGGACAATCCTTTCCGGATTTACCATTTCCTTGGCATTGTTTGTATTCATCGTTTTATTTGGAATGGGAAACGGGCTTCAAAATGGATTCCAACAAGAATTCTTCCGGGCAAATGCCATGAATATTTATGTATTCGGAACCCAAACTTCTGAAACTTACGCCGGTTACCAAAAAGGAAGAACCATCACTTTGGAAAATGCCGATTTGGATTTCATTATTGAAAATTATTCAGACAAAATCAAATACATTTCCGGGGAATTCAGTAATAATCTTCTGGTAAAATACGGCGGCGAATCGGGTAATTATCCGGTTACGGGCGTCAACCAGGATTATATCAAAATGCTCGATGTGACGCTGGAAGAAGGTCGATTCTTGAAAAAAGAAGATTTATCCAAACAAAATAAAGTAGCAGTAGTCGGAAGCCTTTTGGTCAAAGACTTATTGAAAGGAAAGGACCCGGTGGGACAATATATAAACGTCGGAACCGGGATGTATGAAATCATTGGGGTTTTTAAAGTGAATTCAAATGATGATTCAGGTAATCGGATGATTTATGTACCCGTAACCACCCTTCAAACTATCTACGGTTCAGACGACCTTCCTTCGATTACCATCACGCCAAAAGACGGATTACCAGTAAGCGAAATAGGTGAATTCTCAAATGAAATGCTGGAAAAGCTAAAAATCAGACACGACATAAGTCCGACTGACCAATCCGGAATCCGAATTTGGGATGCTTCCCAAGAAATGAGTGATACCAATGCCTTCTTTTTTGTGTTGACATTAATTGTATTTGTCATTGGGGGCGGAAGCCTCATCGCCGGAATTGTAAGTATAGGAAACATCATGGTTTTCAGCGTAAAAGAAAGAACCAAGGAAATCGGAATCCGGAAAGCTTTGGGCGCAACTCCTAGAAACATCATCATGCTCATCATGCAGGAAGCCATCATCATCACTCTGGTTTTTGGATTGTTAGGAATCATATTAGCAACTTTATTGATTGAAAATATCAACAAAGGACTGGAATCTTATTTTATTTATAATCCGGGCGTGAGTACAAATTCTTTGATTTTGGCTTGCGTAATTTTGTTTATAGCCGGATTTTTGGCCGGATTTATCCCTGCCCGGTATGCAGCCAAAATCAAACCGATTGATGCTTTGAGGGATGAGTAAAATTATTTGAAATTAAAAATTTTAAATGTGGAATTAACTTGAAACATGAAACAAAGGATGGAGGCTGGATGATTTTAAACCTGAAACTTGAACTTAGAATGTTAAATTTTAAACAAAATAAATAGAAACGAACTTCGCGCTTCGAAAAACGAACTTCGTAAATAAAATAATATGAAACCGATAATACTTGACAGAGATGCTTGGGCGGAAGTTTATGCCGCCATCCGCAAAAATAAACTGCGGACTATGCTCACCATGATCGGTGTTGCATGGGGCATGTTTTTATTTGTTTCACTTTTGGGGGCAACGCGTGGCGTACAAAATGGATTTGATAAAATTTTTGCCAATGCGGCGACCAATAGCTTGTTTGTAAGACTCGAACAAACGACTATTCCTTACGAAGGTTATCAAAGAGGACGACAATTAGAATTAAAAGTGGATGACATAGAAGCCATCAAACAAAATTTTCCACAAATACAAATGATTGCTTCAAGAAGTGTCCAACCGGGTGTAAATATTCAATATCGGGGAAAATACAATAGTTTTATGGTCTATGGCGATTATCCCGAACAAAATGAAATGTTTAAAAAGCCTGTGGTCAAAGGAAGGTTCATCAACCAAGACGATATAAATTACGGTAAAAAAGTAGTGGTATTGGGACAGGAAATCATAGATGAGATATTTCCGCCCGGTATAAATCCCATTGGCGAAAGCGTAAAAATAGGAAACAGTAATTATACAGTGATTGGCGTGACGGTTCAACCCGCAATGGCTGTAGGTAGAAATAATGAAGCTTATATTCCTTTTACCACTTTTCAAAGAGTATATAACCGACAAGGCGTAGTGGATTATGTCATCATCAATGTGGCAAACCAATACGACATCATGAAATTTGAAGAAAACCTAAAAGCTTTTCTCAAAGAAAGAAAACGCGTTCATCCGGACGATACCCAGGCAATTGGGGGATTTAATTTAGGAGAACAATTTAAAAAACTCTATTCTTTTATGGCAGGTTTGCAGTTTCTGGCGATTGTTGTAGGCGCACTCACTTTGTTTTCGGGCGTGATTGCCATTGCCAGTATTTTGCTGATTACGGTTTCAGAAAGAACCAAGGAATTTGGAATCCGTAGAGCGTTGGGGGCCATTCCAAACCAAATTCGTTCACAGATTTTATTGGAATCTATTGTTTTGACTACTATAGCCGGATTATCGGGTATAGTAGGCGCAACACTTTTGTTATATATTATCAATACATCTTTAGGCAAAGATCCAAGTCAATTCCCTTTTATAAACGCTTCGGTAGATGTAACAACTTTGGGAATTGCACTACTTATTATGGTAATTATGGCGATGCTCGCCGGATTGATTCCTGCGCAAAGAGCCATTGCCATAAAACCAATTGATGCATTGAGAGACGAATGATATGATTTTGAATTGAAAATTTTAAATCTTGAATTAATTTGAAACGAGGCACTTTATAATTGAAACAAGGGATAGAAGTTGGATAATTTTTTTAGTTAACTTTAAACCTTAAAAAAAATAAAACATCACTCTGAGCTTGTCGAAGGGTTCGTAAAAACGAATAAAACAAGGAATGAAAAAAGGATTAAAAATAATATTGATTTTACTGTTTGTAGTGGCGGTTATCGCGGCATTGTTATATATGTACAAAACCAGCTCAAAGGAAAATGTAAAATATGAAACAACCGAAGTCACTGTACGTGATATTTCGACCAAAGCCGTAGCAACGGGCGCCGTAAAACCGAGAGAAGTAATTGAAATCAAACCCAATATTTCAGGCGTGATTTCCGAAATTCATGTAGCTGAGGGAGAAACGGTGGAAAAAGGCGCTTTGATTGCAACTTTGCGCGTGATTCCAAACGTTCAAAGTCTGAATGCAGCTCAGCAGCAAATCAATTCGGCAAGAATCACGCTCAACAATGAACAAATCCAGTTCAACCGTACCAAATCTTTATATGACCAAGGCGTTTTGCCCAAACAGGAATATGACAATGCTTTGGCGACTTATCAAATGGCACAGCAAAATCTGAAAGCCGCCCAAAGTGATTATAAAATCGCCCAAACCGGAATTGCACCCGGATTGGAAAAATATGCAACCATCCAAATCAGAGCAACCATTTCTGGGATGATCTTATCCATTCCGGTAGAAATAGGAAATACCGTTCAGGAAATCAATAATTTCTCGGTCGGAACCACCATTGCCACCATGGCCGATATCAACCAAATGATTTTTGAAGGAAATGTGGACGAAGCCGATGTGGGGAAACTCAAAGAAGAAATGCCATTAACGATTTCGATTGGGGCTTTGCCCGACGAGAAATTCCAAGGAATACTCAATTATATTTCACCATCGGGTGTAGATACCAACGGGATTGTACAATTTGAAATCAAAGCCGATGTCAACCTGAAAAAGGATATTTTCTTGAGAGCCAATTACAGTGCCAACGCCGAAGTGATACTTTCAGAAGCCAAAAATGCTTTGGCACTTGAATCGGCACATATCCAATATGACGAAAACGGAAAACCATTTGTGGAAATTTTGAAACCCGGAACCGAGAAATACGACCAACCCGTTTTTCAGAAAAAAATGCTGGAATTGGGGATTTCAGACGGTGTTTATACCGAAATTCAATCGGGACTGAAAAAAGGAGATAAAGTAAAAATATTCAATACCGATTTGGAAGATATACAGCCCAGAGGCAGATAAAGACAGTAAATAAACAACTCATAATTAGGAAATCCGATAGCAAAGCTGTCGGATTTTTTTATTCCCTCGTTTGTTAAAAAACCATTAAATGCCAAAAAAATATTTATATTTGATAGTTTGTAAAATTTAACCAGCATAAATCTGATGAGGCAGATTTTAATTTTTACAAAATTAACACAATAATAGAACGCACATGAGATCATCTTTTACTTCAAAGATATTTATCCTTTTATCTTTATTTTTTTTCACTTATACGTATAGCCAAAGTGTATGTGACGTAGTGACTCCAGTTTGTTCAAATGAAAATTTCGCAGGCGATCCGCCAGCAGGGAATCCGGGTGGTACTATTGATGGAGGGTGTCAAAATCTGGAAGCTGATGATGTAACTTGGTACTACATTCGTATTCAGTCAGGAAATGTATTTACTTTTCAAATTGAACCTGATAATCCAGGTGATGACTATGATTTTGCAGTCTGGTTAAATGCAGATTGCAATAATTTAGGAGAGGCAGATAGAGCTTCATACTCTATTCCGTATACAGGGATTACGGGTTTAATATATAATGAAACGGATGTTTGTGAAGGAGCAGGTGGTGGTGGTGTTGTAGATGAAATGGTTCGTCATTTGGATGTCGTACCAGGAGATGAAATAATTATTGCCGTTGATAAATATTCGGATTTTGGTGATGGATTTACTTTAGTATTTAATGAATCCGGAGGTAACACTGATTTAGATTGTACAATAGTTGGTGAAAATTACGGACAATGTGATTATGATGGAAATAATCAGGAAGTATTTGATTTAGATATAATTGCAGATGATATTACAGAAGGAAATGTAAATCAAACGGTAGATTTTTATGAGGATGAAGTGGACGCACAAGACGGAAATGCTAATACAGAAACTTCTCCCTATACTGTAACATTCAATGATACTGACGGAGACGGATTAGATAATGGAACCGTGTTATATGGGCGCGTAGAAGAAAATGGCGTTTTTATAAGAGTTGTTCAAATAACACTTTTTGTAAACCGTCCACCTGTTGTTACTTCGCCTGTAAATCTAGATCCGAAATGTGACATACTAGGCGACGGAGCAGAAATATTTGATTTAACTGAAGCCGAATCTCTTTTGGTTACCGATCCAACGCTATATATCTTTACCTATTATGAAGATTTTGATGATGCGGATTCTGGAAATACAAATTTCATCAACCCCGCCAATGCTTATTCTTCAGGCACCAACACAATTTATGTAAGAGTTGAAACTGGAGCCTTGGTTGGAAATGAAGATGGTTGTTATACAGTAGGAGAAATCAATTTGGAACTTCAGGAATTTGGATTGGATACAATCACTTTAAATCCAGATGCTTTTTGTGACGAAAACGGAGATGGTGAAGTTGTAATTGATTTGACACAATATGAAAGTCAATTGGTGTTAACTCCCTATAATCCCGAAGACTTTATCATCACCTACTATGAAAATGCAACAGATGCCACTATTCCGACAAATAACATTGCAGACCCTGAAAACTTTCCCATTACTGCGGGAAGCAATGACGTAATATATGTCCGGATTGAACATCCAACAAATGGATGTTTCATAATAAGTGAAATTCACCTTTCCACTACTGTTCGTCCCGTGGTGAATTTGGTAGATGATGTAGCGGTTTGTGTGGATGAAACCACAGGCGATTATCTTTTTGACTTAACGATTTTTGATGACCAGATTGTAACTAATCCTTTGGATTATAATATTACCTACCATGAATCTCAGGCAGATGCAGATTCGGGGGATAACCCAATTACCCCTGAAAATGCCTACCCGGTGGCGATTAATTCTACTCCGGTTACAGTATATATTAGGGTAGAAGCAGACGGTTGTCCAAATGTGGGAACGGTAGAGATAGTGGTTAATTCGAACCCTGTTTTAAATGAAAATTTGGAAATAGAAACAATTTGTGATGAAGACGGAGATGGCGAAATAATAGTTGATTTAACGGAAAATGAAAGTTATTTTATGGGTACAGATCCCGGACCGTTTGAAATCAGTTATCACACAGACCAATTAGAAGCAGAGACAGGGACAAATCCTATATTAAATTCAACTAATTACACTATAGTTGCCGGAGCAACAGAAGTTATTTATATTAGGGTAAAATACCAGCAAAATACTTGTTATTCAATAAGAACAATAACCTATACGACTGTAGAACGTCCTGTTTTAAATGAATTGGATGACGTTACTGAATGTGTTGATCAAACAGATGGAACAATTCCTTATGATTTATCAGTATTTGATTCACAAATAATAGCCGATCCGCAAAACTATGATATCTCTTATTATTTGAGTTTAGAAGATGCGCAATTAAGCCAAAATCCTATTACAAATTATCAAAATTACCCTGTTCCCGTAAATGTATCTACAGAAATTTTTATCAGAGTAGAAGCAGGAGGCTGTGCAGATTTCCGTAGTGTTATAATTACTTTCAATTCAAATCCTGTAGTCAATGATTTGGACAATCAGGCATTTTGTTCAACCGAAGTTTCGGGTACCATTCCTTATGATTTAACCCAACATCAGCCTGAATGGGTAAATGATGACCCGGCTAACTACATATTTAGTTACCATACTTCACAATCAGATGCAGATTTAGACCAGAATCCGATTCTGAACTCGGGAAATTATCCGGTCACGGTCGGAATCACTACCGAAATTTATGTTCGAATTGAAAATCCGGTGACTGGGTGTTACACAACTACAATTTTAACCTTATATCCAGGAACAACGGCTACATTGTTAGATAACTTAGAATTAGCTTTGTGTGATGACAATTTTGATGAAGTTTTTATATATGATTTAACAGAATTAAACGAGCAATTAATTACAAATTCAAATAATTATGATTTCGATTACTATACATCTCTATCAGAAGCCCAAGACAATACTAACCCAATTCCACAAACACAATGGAATGCATATAATATAAATTCTTTGCCTTTCGAAATCTGGGTAGTAGCAACCACAACAGACGAATGTAAATCTGAACCGGTCAGAGTTAGATTCATACAAGGAGATTATATAGATTTGATAAATGCTGTGATCGGTCCTATAACCTATTGTATTGAAGATGTAATTAATTTAGAAGAATTTGAGCCGGAAATTACAACTGAAAATGCTGTATTCAGTTACCACAATACTTTAAATGATGCCGGGAACGGAACCAATCCAATTGCTAATACAGAAGAATTCCATCCGGAAGGAAACAATTCAGTATATGTACGTCTTGAAATGGAAGGACGTTGTCCCGTTATCGCAGAAATCCAATTCGAATTATTACCCACACCAAGTCTTGAATTGAATCATACCTCATTTGAATTATGTCCGGGAAGTAGCTTTGAAGCCTTGGCAACAAGCGATGACCCCAATGCTACATTTATTTGGTATCTGAACGATACAGAAATCGGAACCGGAGACCAACTTTCCATTACAGAAAACGGAACTTATACAGTAATCGTAACAGGTAGTAACGGTTGTGTAAATGAAGAAACACTGATAATATCTACACCTCCGACACCCGTTATTACAGGCATTGAAATAGGACCGGATTATATTATAGTTTCAGCCGACTCAGGTGACGGAGGTGGTATGCTGGAATACTCATTGGACGGTGTGCTTTGGCAAAATAATCCTAAGTTTAGTAACCTGACACCGGGTGAAGTTTACACTGTATATGTAAGAGAAGATGGATGTTTTAAGACAAGTTATGAAGTCGTTATATTGAGTATATCTAATGTGGTCTCTCCCAACAACGACGGCAAAAATGACACCTGGGAAATCCGGGGAATTGATGTAACCCCGGATGCGACCATCAAAATATTTGACCGCTACGGGAAAATATTTGTCGATACCAATTTTGAAGGAAATTATTTCTGGGACGGAAAATACTTAGGAAACAATGTGCCTTCAGGCGACTACTGGTTCATCATCAATATTCCTTCAGACGGAATAATTGTCGAAAGAAGATTTGTAGGTCACATTACAGTAAGAAACCAATAATGATAAAACGATTAAATGATAAATAATTAAACATACAGGACTGTCTATTTTTGACAGTCCTTTTTTTATATTAACACATGAGAACTTTACTTTTATTAATCATCAGCTTACTGACTATTTCTCTCACTGCGCAGGAAGATTGCGAAATCAATACCGTAAATCCTGACTTTGAAGAACCCATAATTGTTCAGAGCGGTTGGCCGAGTTTTTTAGATGCGTCTATTGTTCCGGGCTGGGGAACGACCGCTTCAGACAATGTGATCGAAATATGGCCTAATTCCAACAACGATGGCGCCGTGATGGCTTATTCCGGAGACCAGTACATCGAGTTAAATGCCAATGTACAATCGGGCATTTACCAAGACTATGCTACGCCCGTCGATGGAATCGTTTTCAATTATAGTTTTGCCCATAGCGCGAGAAATAGTTCCAGCACAGGATCTGACGTTTTAGCGGTTCTGGCCGGTCCTCCAGGCGGTCCTCTTGTAGAATTGGCGCAGTATTCCTCAGAAGTATGGACGGGATGGCATGTTTATACGGGCTCTTATGTGGTTCCTGTAGGGCAAACCGTCACCCGATTTGAATTCAGAGCAGTGAGCACAGCTACCGGAGATCCTACCGTAGGTAATTTTTTGGATGCGATAGAATTTACTTCGAATTTTGGACTGGCCTCAGACCCAGAAATTTCATTAGCTTGCGAAGACAATGTCGCAACCGGAATTATTGCCGTCGGTGAGGGAAGTTGGACGATAGACCCAGGGAATCCTTCCCCAACATTTTTTGATGATATGAATTCTCCCACACCTACCATCACCGGATTTGATTTGTCGGGAGATTATCATTACATCTGGTCAAACGGAATTTGTGATGCCGATTTGGTTATCCATTATTCAAATGAAGCCATCAATATCTTGGATGACCATCTCGAAAAACAAATTTGTGAAAATTCAGCAACGGTAAATCTCACCCTGTATCAACCCGAAATTTCAACGGATCCGGGTGTGCAGTTTTATTTTTATGAAGATGAAGACGATGCAATCGCCGGCAACACAAATTTCATCCCGGATCCGGCAAATTATCCAATATCCGGAAATATAATAATTTATGTACGTGTGGAAAATGAAGGTTTTTGTACCGAAATTGTTCAAATCGAATTAGAATTGGTTTCAGCTCCGGATATTGCCCCGGAAATCATGTTAGGCCCAAAATGTGACGATGATTTTGACGGAAATGTAACATTTAATCTGGATGAAGAAGCTTTTCCTACAATTTATAACGATCCGAATTATACCATTACTTATCATTTAACCCAATCCGATGCCGAAAATGGTATAAATCCGCAACCGGAAACAGTTTTACTCGCGCCGGGCGACACCGCTGAATTCTGGGCGAGAGTAGAAATAGACGGTTGTTGGGCTGTATCACGTATAGAGCTGGAAGCCGCACAGGGAATTGAAGGGGTAACCGTTCAGGAAAATTTAATTCCGCAATTGATTTGTGATGATAATTTTGACGGAGAAATTTATGTAGATTTGACTTTTTGGGAAGAAGAATTAATTTCCGAGACCGATTTGGTCGATTTTTATTATTATTTAACAGAAACTGATGCAATCGCAGGAACCAATCCCATAACCGGAGATGTACAAAATTATTTACTGAACGGGCAATTGATTTTTTGGGTAGCACTGGTAAATGCGGATGGTTGCAAAGAAATCCGATTCATTGAATTTCAACTAAATCCTGAACTGGAAAACCTGACCCAACAAGAGGATTTAGCACCTCAATTATTTTGTGATGAAGATTTTGACGGAGAAATTTATGTGGACTTAACGATTTGGGAAACCGAATTAACCAATAATCCCGATTCGGTTACCTTTGAATATTACCTGAGCGAATCAGACGCCATTGCCGGAACCAATCCGATCGCCGGAGATTTGGAAAATTATCCTTTAAATCAAATGACCATTTGGATTGTCATCATGGGCGAATCTGGTTGTAAAGAGAAACGCTATGTTGAATATGAAATGGGAGAACAGCTTGAGACAAACGGTGTACTTTTTCAATTACCGGACGTTTGTTTGTTGCTGGACAATTCACTAGACCTGACGCAACTTGAGTCGGGGATTTCAGATGAAACAAGCGTAGATTATCTTTATTATGAAACCATTGAACAAGCGGAGGCAGGCGGAAATAATAACATCTTAAACCCCGCGAATTTTACCGTAACTGAAGGAGGAAGCATTTTTGTTCGTCTGGAAAGCAATGACGGTAGTAAATGTCCGGTAATTGTAGAATTGAGATACGAATTGGGAACCGATGTTCCGCACGAACCAGAACCTTATTCCTTGTCGGGAACTTGTGAAGATTTACCTTTGAATTTAACCGAAATAATTCCACAGATTACAACAGATAATGCTGTTTTGATTTCGTATTTCGAATCGGAGAACGATGCTGTTCAAAATCAAAATCCGATTGTGAATTTCACGGAATATCTACCGCTAACAAATTCGGGAACACTCTATGTTAGATTGGAACTGGAAGAGCATTGTCCGGTAGTTTTGCCATTTGTTTTTGAAAGAGAATCCTTACCGGAAAATCCTTTTACAAGTTTGCCCACACTTTGTTCCGGAAATGAGATATTACTTGATGCGGGAGAAGAATTTCCCGATGAAAATTATGAATGGAACTGGGAAGGAGGGAACTCCATAGGTTCGGAATTTACCATAACAGAACCCGGAACTTATCATCTTACCATTACAACGGATGCGGGATGTAGCGATACTTTTGATTTGTTGATTGAACAACCCGAACCACCCGCCATCACAAATATATTAATAGGAGATACTTATATAATTGTAGAAACCAGTGGCAATGGAACCGCGCTGGAATTTTCATTGGACGGCGTTTTCTGGCAAAGCAATCCAAGGTTTGATAACCTCACGCCGGGAGAGGAATATACTGTGTACGTGAGAGAAAGCGGTTGTGAACCCATTACCAAAACAGTAAGTATTTTATACATTACAAATTTCATCTCACCAAACGGTGACGGTAAAAATGATACTTGGAGTATAAGAGGTTTTAATAATTCTGAAGAATGTAGTGTTAAAATATTTGACCGTTATGGAAAAATATTTGTAGATTCGGGATTCCAAATATTTACTGATTATAATTGGAATGGGAAATATAAAGGCGAAACAGTTCCTTCCGGTGATTATTGGTACATCATTACAACAAGAAATGAGGATTTAGTTGAAATGAAATATATTGGGCATATTAGCGTTAGGAATAGAGACTAAACACATGAGAAAACTTTTTTTTACGGCAATTGTAGCATTCATATCTTTTCAGACATTTGCACAGGAGGGATTGCCATTTTACAAACACTATCTGGTAAGCGACAGGTATTTGATAAATCCGTCTTATGCTGGTGCAAATCCTGAAGTCTTGAGCGTATCGGGAAGTTATAGAAATCAATGGGCAGATTTGCCGGAAAGCCCCAACACCCAAACTTTGAGTGTACATGCAACTGTTGTAGACCGTTTGGCGTTTGGGCTTTATGTTTTCAATGACCAAAACGGACTTTCAAGCTTGAGAGGCGTTAATGCGTCTGCTGCTTATCATATTCCCATAAATTCAGACAGAGATTATCGGTTTGACGAAGAAGAAGATTTATTCTCATTTGGTTTGTCCTACAATTTCTTTCAACAAAGATTGGATTTGGATAAAGTAATAGTAAACGACCCGACCGACCCTGTTTTGAATGACCCTAATTATAATTTGAGTTATTTCAATCTCGGGGTATCCTTTAAATATGCCGGGGCTTTCGGGGGTATTTCAGTCTTGGATATTCCTTTGCAGGAAAATCAAGCGGTAGCCAATGGCATAGAACCTTTACCAACTTGGTATTATTTCCTTTTGGGCTATCAGGTATATTTGGGCGATGCGGTGCGGATAGAGCCATCGGTAGTGATGAATTTAAATTCCAATTCAGAACGGCAATTTGACCTGAATCTGATATCGCACATCGCTTTTGGAGATCGTCAGCAAGGTGTCGATTTAGGGGTTTCCTATCGCCAAGATATAGATAAAAACGGTTCTCAGGGCTTAAGCATTTCACCTATCATGAAACTGAAAATAGGTGGTTTGAAAATAGGGATGTCTTATGATATAGGACTTTCTGATATTGCCAAAGAAGCAGGAAACGGAATTCTGTTTAGCTTGGGTTACGACTTTGCCAATCCATTCAATCCGGATTTTAGATAATATTTTCATTTAATTTAAAATAGAAAATCACCTCAAATGGGGTGATTTTTTTGTTTTATACCTTCTCAGAATAAATTTAGGATAAAAAAGTAAATTATTTAATTACTTGATTTTAAGTATATTGAGGTTAATTGTAAAAGTAATTTAATAAATTTCAGTACTTTGTTTTGCATAATACTATCTTTTGTTTATATATTTGCAATACAAATACAGATATCGAGATGGATATAGAAAAAACAAAAACGCAAATGAGAAAAGGCATACTCGAGTATTGCATTCTCAGCATCATAAAGAGAGGTGGAGATGCCTATGCGTCCGATATCATTGACGAATTGAAAAAATCGGAAATGATAGTAGTAGAAGGCACACTTTATCCGCTTTTGACGCGATTAAAAAACGATAATCTTCTGAATTATCGTTGGGAAGAATCAACTTCGGGTCCACCGAGAAAATACTATACCCTTACGGAGGACGGTGTGAGTTTTCTACAGGAATTGGCCGATACATGGAAACAATTACAAAATGCAGTAAATAAAGTAACTCTAGATACAAATCAACATGGATAAGACGATCTCAATCAGTTTAGGCGGTTTTTCATTTATCGTGGATGACCGGGCTTTCTTTAAATTAAAGAATTATTTGGACGACATCAGACGTTCGCTCCAAGGAATGGAAGGAACCGAAGATATCATTTCTGATGTGGAAGTCAGAATTGCCGAACTTTTCAAAGAAAAATTAGGTACAAGAGAAGTGGTTAACGAACAAGATGTAGAAAACATCATTGAAGTAATGGGAAGACCCGAACAATATGTTGATGAGGATTTGGAAGAAAACACTTCTTATCAATCAGGTAATACCTATAAACCATCTTCGCCGGGTGAAAAAACCAGAAAAAAACTGTACCGCGACCCGAACGATAAAATTATTGCGGGTGTGCTTTCGGGATTGGCGCATTATTTAGGAGTGGAAACCTGGGTTACACGTTTGCTTTGGATTGTGTTATTCTTTTCAGATGCATTTATTTCTTTTGCGTCAATTACCGTAATTGGTTATATCATTCTTTGGATAATTCTTCCCAAAGCTGAAACAGCAACCCAAAAATATGAGATGTACGGCCAGGCGGGCGATTTTGAAACCATAAAAAAAAATGCCAGCCAAGCCGCATCTGAAATGAAAGGCGTGGCTCGCGATGCATCCTCTACGCTTGGCAATTTGTTCAGCGTTTTGGGTAAAATCATTCTGATTTTTATTGGAATTATGTTGATTTGTACCGGAATCGGACTGATTATCGGAGCCATCGCCCTTTTGATTACATCTGCAAGTGAATTACCCATGCAGTTTTTCGGATATATTGTAGATTATCCTTGGCAGGATTGGGCTTCCAAAGTCTTGGTAATGATTTTAATGACCATTCCAGCAATCCTTTGCATATTATTGGGCGCGAGATTGATTTCAAGCCGGGTAAAAATCAATAAAACTTTGATTTGGAGCTCAGTTGCCATTTGGTTTTTAGCGATCATTGCATCTGCGGTTTTGGCCGGAACCCTGATCAAAAACTTCACGCGTGACATAGAATTTGCAGACAAAAAAGCTTATACCATTGATTCAGATACTTTGACGCTTTCTTTTGAAGAATACAAAGATGTGGGGAAACGTAAAGTCCGTTGGGTAATCGATAATGATATGGGCGGATTCGTTCATTTCGATGGTAAATTGCATAGAAAAATTTATGACGATATTGAAATCAAACCTTCTCAAAATGACCAAGTTTCTGTTGAAATTCTTTATTATTCAAAAGGAAGCAGCATGGACGATGCCCGTAAAAATGCAGAAATGATCCAGTACAATTATAAAGTAAATGCAAATGGCGAAATGGTATTTGACAATTTCCTTTCATTGCCTGAAAATTCAAAATTCAGAGATCAATTGGTCACTCTAATCGTCTATGTACCCAAAGGGAAAACCATTTATGCCAAAAATATTGACGACCTGATTTTTTACGATGAATATGAAAATGACAGAGAATATGAAGATGGAACCAATAAATATTATAAATTTGTAAACAATCAATACGAATGTCTGAATTGCGAATGGACATCTTCACAAGATACAATCCATACGGAATTTAATTCAGACAGCGCAAAGGTGCGTATCTCCAGAGATGGAGTACACATCCAAGACGGTGACGATAAAGTAATTATAGAAAAAAATAAAATCAACATTTCAGATGGTACAGATTCTGTTAACATTGACATCTCTGGTAATTGATTTCATCATATCAATCGTCAGTTAGATAAAAGAAAGACCTCACGAAAGTGTAAAGTAAAGCCGGATGTTTAATTCCGGCTTTTTTTATTGTCCGAAATCTTATATTTGCTTTATGAAGAAATTTCTGGGAAATTTTTTTTTAAGAATTATGGGATGGAAACTCGATATTTCAGTTCCGGTTCAAAACATTTCAAAATCCGTACTGGTAGCTGCACCGCATACAACAAATTGGGATTTTTTTTATGCTGTATTTTCTTTTTGGGCTATGGAAATTCCCATGAAATTTTTCATCAAAGACAGTTGGACTAAACCTTGGTACGGGTTTATCATCAAAAGTGTAGGAGGAATAGGTATCAATCGTTCACAAAGATCCAATATGGTTGATTTTGCTGCTGATTTGCTTTCAAACAACGAGAATCTTTATTTGCTCAACACGCCCGAGGGTTCGCGATCATGGGCAGAAAAATGGAAAACCGGATTTTATTATATCGCTGAGAAAGCTCAAGTCCCGATACTTTTGGCCTACTGTGATTACGAAAAAAAAATTGCCGGTATAGGAAAAATCATTCATTTGGAAAATAAATCTAAAGAAGAAATTTTGTCTGAAATAGAAGCTTTTTATCTGGATAAAAAAGGAAAATATCCCGAAAATTACAATCCAAAAATTTACTGATGGAAAAGGAAAAAAAACTCGCAAAACTCAACGAAATGAACCAAAATACTTTGATGGAAGTCTTGGACATTCGTTTTTCTGACATTGGCGAAAATTTCATAGAGGCCACGATGCCTGTAACGCCCAAAGTTCATCAACCTTATGGAATTCTGCACGGCGGCGCAAGCATAGCGTTGGCAGAAACAGTAGGAAGTGTTTTGTCTGCCATTTCCATAGATATTCAAAAATTTAAGTCGGTCGGAATGCAGATGACCGCCAATCATCTTCGTCCAAAAAGAGAAGGAATCCTAACCGCCCGTGCGGAATTTGTCAAAAAAGGACGAACCGTTCACCTTGTAAAAATCGAAATCAACGACGAACAAAATCAAGTGATTTGCTATTGTCACCTGACCAATTCCATTGTACCAAATGATTATGTTTAAAGAATAATATGAATTCAAAATTTTCCGAAAAATTAGCAAACGCCGTCCAAAATAATCAGGCATTTGTTCTGTTTAGAAAACCCAATGAAGCCGCCGTTTATTTGTATGTTCAGGACTATTCCCAATCCAATCGGTTTTTGATGCATTCATTTGATTCGAAAACCAAAAAAATAATTTCCGATGAAAATCCCGCATTTATTTCTTCAGAAGAATTTCAATTTGACTTTCAACTAAATTTGAATTCTGCTCCTGAATTTTTGCCCAAAAAACAAAAAGAGTACGAGGAATTAATCCAAAAAACGATAGAAACTATTCAGAATTCATCTATTCAGAAAATTGTCATTAGTCGAATAAAACAAATTGAAAATAAAGAATTTAGTTTATTTAAATCCTATAAGAATTTATTGGGAAATCATCCCGGAGCTTTGGTTTATTTATGGCAAAATCCGGGTCAGGAAACTTGGTTGGGTGCAACGCCGGAATTACTTTTGAGTCAAAATGAAGATCAAATCAAAACCGTTTCGCTCGCCGGAACTAAATTGCCCGAAAAGACTTGGACAGAAAAAGAGTTGGACGAACAAAAAATTGTAACCGACTTTATTTTGACAAATCTTTCAGGCGTTTTAAACCTGCAATTGAAAGGACCTGAAACCGTTCCGGCCGGAAAATTTCAGCATTTGAAAACCTATATTTCTGCAGAAATTCCAAAAGATTTTGATTTGGATAATTTGTTGAAGAAACTTCATCCTACACCGGCGGTTTGCGGACTTCCCAAAAAAGAGGCTTTTGATTTTATTTTGGAAAATGAAGGTTATGACCGCGGATTTTATGCGGGCTATTTAGGAATTGATTCGCCACGGCGAACAAAAGAATATTTTGTGAATCTACGTTCTGCAGAATTTTTTCAAAATCAAGTCAGAATATACGTTGGCGGCGGAGTGACGGCCGAAAGTAATCCCCAAAAAGAATGGGAGGAAACCGAACTAAAGTCCGGGACGGTTGGGAATAGTTTAACCCAATAATTTGTTTTACTTCAAATATTTCCTAACAAATTTCAATTTTAATTTTTAATTTGTTGATACAGAGAGCGTATCATCCCATCTGAAATCCCGATTTTGGGTACAAAAATCTTTTTGGCACGTGACCATTTCATCACTTTGGTATAAATTTCCAACGCATATTCCACCACATCGGCACGATCCGGTTTCATATTCAATTCCTTTAAACGGTCTTCATAAGGCATTTCGCGTACTACTTTATATCTCGAACGTAAATAGCTGCCCGTCATTGGTTTTCCTAATTTCACGCCTGAATATTTATACACATGGTTGATATTTCCACCCGAACCAATCAGATTTACTTCATGTTTTCTGATGTTTTCTTCAATCCATTTTTTCATTTCGGGATAAACCGATTTTTCCACTTTTCCTTCCAGCAAACGAACAGTTCCCACAGGAAAGGATTTAGAAAATTCTACTTTGCCATCTGAAATAAAAGTCAATTCTGTACTACCGCCACCTACATCTACGTACAGATAATTATTTCTGTCCAAAATGAAATGCTGAAGTTCGGTTGCAAAAATCAGTTCGGCTTCTGTGTTTCCGTCAATGATTTCAATTCCTATTGCGGTTTGTTTCTTTATTTTACTGACTACTTCTTTTCCGTTTTCAGATTCCCGCATGGCAGAAGTGGCATAGGCCAAATAGTGTTCTACACCGTAAATGTCCATCATCAGTTTATAAGCTTTCATCGCATCTACAAGACGGGCGGTGTTTTTTTCGGAGATCTTTTTGTTGGTAAAAACATCTTCACCTAAACGAATGGGCATCCGCACAATACTTGTTTTGTTAAAAACCGGTTTGGAACCGGGAATTTCATAAATATAATTGATGAGTAGTCGCATGGCATTTGATCCAATGTCGATTGCGGCTAATTTTCTGATTTTCATTTAATTATTTTTTCTGATTCGGAATCTTTTAGTTCATCAAAAACTTCTTCGGCTATATTTAATTCATATAAGTAATCATAAGTGGCAAATTGGGAACGAATGGCCGGCAGATGGTTTCTTCTATAAGTCATACTTTGATGCGCATCATGATAACGGGCTTTGACATTGTCATGAAAACTGATTTCAAAAGTGTCCTGAACCATTTTCTTTAGTTTTTCATCGTAAATCGGACAAGCGACTTCTACCCTGAAATCGAGATTTCGTTCCATAATATCGGCAGAAGAAATAAATACTTTTTCATCGCCTCCATTCACAAACCAATAAATGCGCGGGTGTTCCAGAAATTTGTCTATGATACTTACAGATTCTATATTTTCAGAAAGTCCTTCCATTCCCGGAATCAGACAATGTAATCCTCTTACAACTAAACGGATTTTCACACCTGCGGCTGAAGCTTCGTATAATTTGTCAATGATTTCTTTGTCGCTTAAACTATTTAGTTTCAAATTGATACCGGAAGGCAATCCTTTTTTGTGGTTTTTGATTTCTTTCTTTATGAATTTGATGATCTTTTTTCGGGTGGATTGCGGCGAAACCAACAAGTGCTTATAAGATTGAACCAAATAATTGGCATCAAAGAATTTAAAAATCTGCGCAATTTCATTGGAAATTTCTTCATTTGAAGTAAGCAAAGTATAGTCCGTATAAAGTTTTGCAGTTCCGGCGTGGAAGTTTCCTGTACTGATAAAGGCGTAGCGGGAGGCATATCCTTGCTCTTCTTTTCTTTCAATATAGCCGATTTTTGAATGGACTTTTAAACCGGGAACACCAAATATTACCTTTACGCCGGCATCCTGAAGGCGTTTTGACCATTTTACATTATTGGCTTCGTCAAATCTTGCTCGAAGTTCAAGAACTGCCGTAACTTCTTTTCCGTTTCGGGCTGCATTGATTAGCGCACTCATCACTTGTGATTCTGCGGCAACGCGATAGATGGTGATTTTGATCTTAGTTACTTTTGGGTCAATGGCGGCTTCTCTCAAAAATCTTAGAAATACCGAATAATCATGATAAGGAACAAATAAAAGTTGGTCTTCTTTTGAAATAGCCTCAAAATGATTGTGGTATTTTTCAATACTGTAAGGAATAATTGGATTTATTTTTTCATAGGTTAAATCTTTTCTGCCCAAATTGGGAAATTTCATCAAATCCCTTTTATTGTGGTATTTCCCTCCCGGATTGATGCTGTCATAATCATCAATATTGAGTTTTTTAATGAGAAATTCCAAAGTGTCAGGAGCTAATTCTCTGTCATAAACAATTCGTACGGGTTCCCCTTTTCTTCTGCCTTCCAAACTTTTGGAGACTTTCTCCAGAAGGCTGTGTTCCAAGTCGTTGTCAAAATCAAGCTCTGAATCTCTGGTAATTTTGATGGAATGTGCTTCAATGGAATCATAGCGGAAGACTTTGAAGATTTCATCTAAATGATATCGAATGATGTCCTCCAAATACATCACATATTGTTTATCATCTGTTTTGGGCAGTAAAACGAATCTTGGAAAAATATGGGTGGGCAAATCAATTAAAGCAAAATTGGAGGTATGCTGATCATAGAATTTTACTGCTAAATAAAAAGCGCCGTCACGTATGGCGGGCGATCTTAAATTTTCCTGCAAAATATAAACACCTATGGAATGACTGAGTTCTGAATTGAAATAATTGCTCACGAAATCAATATGTTCTTCAGGAATATTGGTGTCATCCACAAAGTAAATTCCCTGTTCTTCCAGTTCCAGTAAAATACTGTCGTAAAGGGCGTCATATTCCTCACGCTGAATGGCAACCAATTCAGTAATTTGTTCAATTAATTCTTCATCAGATTGGTCCTCCAGTATATTTTTGTAAACTTTATTTTTAAGTTGAATGGATCTAAGCACTGCAGAATAGCGTACAGAATAAAATTCATCCAAATTATTGGAATAAATCCCCAAAAACCTAAGTCTTTCCAACAAGGGCACTTGTGGATCTTTCACTTCCTGAAGCACTCTGCCGTTAAAATGCAGCCAGCTTATTTCTCTGTTTATGTATTTAGTCATTGTAATTCTTTAGGTTTTAGGATTAATTGGGTAGTTCCTTTTGAAATATCTGTCCAATTATTTATGTCAAATGAAAGAACGGCTACACCTGAAGTCGGAAGGTTTTCTAAATATTTATGCCCCATTCGGTTGACAAATTCGGTAAAGGCTTCATTATGCCCGAAGAAAATGGGGGATTGAATTGAATTATCAAGATTTTTGATGAATTTAAGCAAATCGAAAAAAGAAAAAGTATAAAGTTTGTCATCAAATTCAATTAGCGGATTACTAAAAAACTGAGCACTAATTTCCGCCGTTTTTCTTGCGCGGGTGGCCGGGCTTGAAAACCAAGCATCTGGACTGAAATCCGGATATTCACAAAGTGCTTTTGCCGATTTTTTGGTTCTTTCAACCCCCGATTTTTCCAAATCTCTTGCCATATCAGTTACTTGCATATCCCAACTGCTTTTGCCATGTCTGAAAAGAATTATGTTTTTCATTCCTGCATTTTCATTTTTTGATCGACAATAATTTCTGAAATTTTTACAGCCAATTCATTGGCTTTTTGATCTGTCCATTTCAAAGACAATGGAAAACTAATGGTTTTACTCATGATTTGATCTGAAACGGAAAAATCTTGATTTTCATAATCCGGTAGGAGTGTTCTCTGTTCCGCCCAAAGACTAGAATCTGATTTTAAATTTTTGAAATGCTCCCATTTGCGTATATAGTGCCAATTATTGTCAAACCAATAAGCACATGGAATTCCGGCGTGTTTTAGTTCACTTACGACTATTCTGGTAAGGCTTTCATTTTCCAGAAAAATAGAAAGGAAAGAGGCGTTGTCTCCTTCTTCGTCAGGAATTCTTCGGAATTTAATATCTGGGTTATCACTCAAAATTGTTTTGAAAATGTTTTTAATTTTTCTTTGCCGTGTGAGGATTTTGTCCAGCTTTTCCCATTGAGCCAAACCCACAGCGGCGTGAAGTTCAGAAATTCGAAAATTTAAACCGGTAATGGGATGTTGTTCCAGACCTCTGTCATTTCCCAGATGATCGTGTCCATGGTCAGAAAACCGGTGGCAAAAGTCATACAATGTTAAATCATTGGTCAGTATGGCTCCACCTTCTCCACAAGTTACGGTTTTGACAAAATCAAATGACAAACAACCTATATGTCCGATTGTCCCCAAATAATGACCGTGGTATTTACCCCCAATAGCCTGGCAGGCGTCTTCTATCAGGTAAATATTATTTTCTCGGGCAATTTCCATCAGCGGATTCAAATCTGCCATTGCGCCACACATGTGAACAGGCATGATTGCTTTCGTGCGTGGAGTTATTGCTTTTTTGACGGCATTCGGTGAAAGGGTTAGAGTTTCATCTATATCGACTAAAACGGGTGTCACGCGAGAAAATAAAACGGCTTCAAAACTGGCGACAAATGTAAAGGGCGGCATTATGATTTCATCTCCGGCGCCAATTCCCAAAGCTTTGATGGCAGTTATCAGTGCAGTGGTTCCACTGCTTGTGAGATGCGTAAAAGGTATATTGAATTTTTCCTGAATGGCTTTTTCAAATTCTTTGGCTTTCCAGCTTCCATTACGTAAATGATCAAAATTGTAACGCATCAGAACTCCTGAGTCCATAACCTCCTGTATATGTTTTTTTTCTTCTTCTCCAAAGACTTCAAATCCCGGCATAGCGTATTTCTTTAATGTAAAACAAAGATAGGCATTCAACTGAATTTGACTATAATTAAAATAAAAAGAGGCTGATTGAAAATCAGCCTCCCGGGTTTAGGTGATTGGACTCTTACACACAATTTGAGTTTGAAAATTAATCCGAAACTCTCATGATATTAAGGTTAGCGAAAGGTAAAGCACTATTCGTAGTGTCAAAGGCTGGATTGTAGTTTTTTGTGTGTAGGTAGAGTTTAGGGTTTGAGTACAATAAAAGTTGATTAATCAATTCACGGTCTAAGGGTAGTGAGTTTGGTACTTTTAAGGTCATTTGAGAAAGGGTTCCGATCTGCATCTCTTGAATAGCTTTCGCTTCACTGGGTTTAGACTGGGTAGATTGAAATTCGTTAAATTTAGATTTATCACTCCATTTTCCGCAAAACTCAAATCTTTCAAAGCAGAGGTTTTTCGGGGAATTTAATAATAAGGATAGAGAGGAGTAAATCATTTTTGTTTTAGTGTAGAGCAAATATATTGTTTT
>Ga0079224_100001516_pt1 | contig 26901 bp, 5 predicted proteins | sample Stecom2015_FD_80414 | JGI IMG/M metagenome (GOLD analysis project Ga0079224, IMG submission 80414) | Agricultural soil microbial communities from Utah to study Nitrogen management - Steer compost 2015 | ecosystem: Environmental > Terrestrial > Soil > Agricultural land | place: USA: Utah... | reverse complement strand
TGGCGTTGACCGAGGTCCGCTTCAACCCGCCGAACTTGACATTCTCAGGCATGGTGATTGGAGTGGAATCGACGACGGTGTTATCGGACTCGGTATATGAAAGGGTCAGGTGGTATTCTCCGGACTGACTGCATCGTGCCAGAACGCTTATTTTCTCAATCAGAATATCCCGCCCATGAGTGAAGAATGGGAAACGTTCCCGACCTGGCGTAAACTTCAGTACCTGGTCCGAATCTTCCGACGCAGGGTGAAAGAACCGATGCCACTCGGTTGGATACTCATGCTTCATGCTGAACAGGCGCGTCAGGGGCTGCTCGCTCAATTCTGCCGCGTTCGTCAGGTAATCTTTGACATAGTCAATCGCCCTTTCCTTGAACAGACCCCCGCTTTCCCTGGCGGTGTACCGGAGATGGAGGATAATGTCGGAAATGGTTGAATAATTGAACTGACGGAATTCCTTTTCGGTTGAAAGCTCGATCATCCAATCGCTGATGACTCCGGCTCCTTCAAACGGCAGATAGCGTTCATCTCTGAAGTTGAACTCGAACATCCCTGCATCGTTCTGGCCGGAGCTGGTGGCGATGGAAGTGACAGGCACATGATTGCTGCGGAACCGATCGTCGTCTACCCACACTCCTTCGTCGTGTTCATGTTCGTAGGTGCCTTCGTTATTCATCATTGTGTTGATCCGTACCGTGTTTTTCAGCAGACGAAGCGAGCAGTTCACAGCCGTATAGGGGCCTGCGATGCAAGGGATGGAGAGGCTCACCGACTTGATCCTTCGGAAATAGTGTCCCTGAAAATCGAGATCGAAGAGTTCTTCAGGCACTGAGAAGTAGCATCTACCGGTTTCTTTCAGTTCGATCAGAGCCAGCGGATTCAACAGGGCCAGTGAGATGCTCCTGGTCAATTCCAGCTCCCGCCGATTCTCTTCCAGGTACGATTTTTCCAACTGTCTCAGCGCCAACTGGAGCTTTTCTCCGGCCGCCAGTCCCTGTTTAGAATTGTCCCAGCAACCGTACTGGATAAAGGCGGCCGTCTCCACTCCGCGCTCATATTTGTAGGCCTTTTCGGCCTTTCTGGCCATGTCGTAAGCCAGGTTATAGCTTTGCTTGTGAACTGCAAAAAGCTGCTCTTTCATCCACTGGTACAGTTCCTGGCGAGTAAACTTGTCCTTCAGGAAGAGTTCGACTTCTGTCGAGTGCTCAATCTGCTGTTTGTGGTTTAGCAACTCCGTCTCTGCCACTTGTATTCGGATCTCCGCCGAGGTAATCTGCTTGTCCAGCTCGGCGATCTGCTTCGCCGCAAGGTTGGCTTCCAGCGTCCATCCCTGCTGCCGCCGTGAATAGTCAGCTAGCTTGGCCGCTCTTTGGGCATCGTATTGATTCATAGCAGCCAGAGCTCTCAAACCGCTGGCCACAGCCGAGGCTGCCAGTCCAATGGTTTCTCCGGAAATAAGAACTGTCAAAGTCCCTCCACCGAAGGGAGCGGCTGCTATCTCAAACTCTGGTATGAAATACAGGGCTTTGCCGATCGTCTCTGCGGTGTTAGCGGCGTCTTCCTGGTCGCTGGCAACTTCGGACTGCTCCAGTTCTTCCGTTTCTCTTGAGATTAACTTGACGCCGCTCTCATCATCTAGCGACTCATCCAGACCCGTTTTCAGCAGGGAAGCCTTTGTATCTGCCGGCAACTGGCTGTCCGCCGTCAGGTCGGACTCCAGCGTGGGAGCCGCAGGAATCGCGACCGATTCATTCCCTAAAAGGTCGGCATAGTGGCGAAACTTGAATTCTGTGGTTTCACGGGCCTTTAATAGATTCTCCTTGTAAGCTCTGGCCTCCAAAATTTGTCTCTCTTTGATGGCCGTCACGAGCTCCAGCATCTGGGTCTCGTGGGACGCCCGCAGACGGCTCAGTTCTTCAACGTCTCTCTTCTCCAGCGCGGCCAGTAGCGAAGCACCTAGCGCTTTCACATCACCACAGAATTCATTGGCTTTCTGGATGAGGTAGGTGAATCGATAGATGGGCGGCGGGCTGCTGAGGTCGGCCAGAATGCTGCCCAGGCTAAGGCCCTGTGAAACGGCCTGAATGAGGGCTTCGGGACTGATGGGGGGAGCAAAAAGTGCCAGTTCTCGCTGCACGCCGTCGATGTCCTGACAGTGTCGAATCTTGAACAGCCTGTCGGCTACCGTGTCCCAGTATTCGAGCAGCCTGTCATTGGCAGGTATACAGAAGTAGAGGGCCGGTCCCAGGCCGAGCAGGTTGGGCCCAGCGGAAGTCGAATCTACATTGACTTCACTGCTATACGGGAAGATGTTTTCAAGTTGAACCAGAGCATTGGAAAAGTCGTCCCACTTCTCCTTCAGAGAATCATAGGACTCTGCCTTGATCGTTCCCCGTCTCGGCACAAATTCGGGACGAGGTCCCAGGATGTGGTTCGCAATCACATAGATCTGAAGGGCCTCGTTGACACTCTCCCGAGTAAATTGGCGGAACAATGAGTCGGCCCAGGCGACAAGATTTTCCACATACTTGAGGACTACATGTTTCATATAGGCCAGAGGCCGGTTGGCCGCCACAAGATGCGGATCGAACGGATTGTCACGCCATTCCCCGATAATGGCGTTCTCACTATCCGGGTCTGTGGAAGGTGACAAACTTCTGAACCAGTCTTCGAGGTTTTCAGCCGGAGTGGCTTTAAAAGGTTGCACCTTCCAATACCGCGAAGTTTCGCTCTCACCGGCCCCAGGCATCTCGTCCGTGGTCGGATCAAAAATGTGGTGGAACCACTTCATTGCCTCCTCGTATCTGCCGTTCTTGCTGAGACGCGTGGCAATATACAAAGGGACGTGAAAGAAGAGCTCCCAGTTGTACAGACTGTTGGCCCCGTACGGATCGAAACAGACGTTCTCCTTGTAGTAAGTCTTCTTCGGATTGGCAAAATCGGAGGGTTTTTGGACCAGTCCGTGTGTGAAATTGGGGTCGTAATTGTCTTCAAAAATCGCCCCCTGGTCGGAAGGCAGCGTCGTATCGCTCGCCATCAGGCCCGGCAGACCGCCCTGGTTGAGACGCGTGACATAATGGCTGGAGTAAGGATGATGGAAGGTGTGAAACTCCAGTCCAGTATCCCTTCTTCCGAGGAACCAGGGTAATACCGCCGCTTCGGCGTATCCGCCAAAAGCTTCCCCAATAGAGCCCGGATCCGCCTGACTGCTTTTCACTGGCACGGCTCCAGCGGCCGCTGCCGAAACACCCGCAGATAATCCCAGGGACGTGGCGCCGCGTCCAGGCGCGGAAGAAAACAGCATCCACGACTGGTCCAGGCTGTCCCTTCTGTAGAAGCCTGGCGAACCGGCTGCGAAAAGGAACGACGCTTCCTGTCCGGGAACGTAATTGTCCAGCACCGATTCAGGAATATCCATCTGGTAGCCACTGGTACTGACTATGTGGGGATTGAACAACTGCGGATGTCTGACCAGATTCCGAATCGTGATGCCGACGGGTCGTACAAAATAAGTTCGAAAACCATCGATGAAAAAAAAGGGGCTCTCCAGCTTGTTTTCCGGAAAGACCTTTTCGTTGGGAAAAAGCAGCTGGTGGCGAACCTTCTTCTGAAGGTAGACGTCATCCTTCAGCTCCAGATGGGCATAATTGGATTTGGTTCGCTTCATGAAATCGGGATAGTATTTGTCCGGATCGTCACTGGTTTCATGGACGACTTTCGGGCCGCTCTGGGCCAGTGGAGAGCTGGCGGAGAGTCTGGACTGGATGTCGGACAGGTTGAAGGAGAGGCCGCCCATGTACTGATTGTTCCACATTGAAATCTTCAAGCCGCCCTGATCGGACACTTTGGCGGTGAAGGAAACACGTTCGATATATTTGACCCACTCGGTGAACCAGCCGGGCACCACAGTATGTTCCTTTGACAGTTGCTTGGAGCTCCACTTTCCGTCGACATACTCACTCCAGCCGAGCTTGATTTCCCAGCGTTTTCCTCCTACCAGCTCTGACAGCTTTGAATTCTCGGCATCCGCAACGCTCGTATCCATATTCCCGGGAGGTGGTTGAGGTAGCTCCATGAACTCGGGCCAGAAAAGAAAGAATCGCTTTTTCCAGAGTACCGGGATGAGATGCACTCCGCTGTTATCCCCCTGGTCAACGGTACGGATATCGACCGGCACCAACTCCCAGGCGCTCCACTTTCGATACTCGTTCCATCGGCGATAAAAAAATTGATAAGGGGGGTTGTGTGTCCTGGCGAATAGATGAAGGCACTTAAGCTTGCCGTCCTCAAACTCCTCCCGGTACATCCCGCAGACTTCCAGATTGGCGACCTCGTTGAGTCGACCAAGGTAGTTTCGGAACGCCTGCTCGACGCTACGCTCGGTAATGTCGTTCTGGACCAGGTAGGACTCAAGGTCCCTGAAAAACTCGCTGCGATCATTGCGCCATTCCGGTTCCAGCCAATTCTCCGGATAGAGAAACACTTTCCGGTTGGCCTCCCAGACTCGGTAGTTCTTCATCCAATCCCAGCGATCCTTATCGATGGCGCCCGGCGAAACACCCTGCTCTGATCCGCTGGAGACATCGCTTTCCAGGTTGAGCAGGCAGCGGTTGATAAACATCTGGACAGCCGCACTGGCCTGAACGACGCGAGAGGTATCCATGCAAGCGGTCATCTGTACGTCAATCAGGAAATACTCGAACAATCCATCCGCATCCCTTACGCCTTTTTCGTAGATCGCAGGCCGGGTGAGTAGATAGGAAACTAGTGCTCGCTGCTGGTTCTCGCGTATCGCATCGCTGAGATTTTCGGCCAGATTGAGCCAGTCTTCGTCCTCATATTTTGCTTTGACCCCGCTTTTTATCAGCTGTGATGTCGCGTAAAGAGCATCAAAGTCGGTTTCAGCAGCCCCCCATTCGGCGATGGTCTGAGCCGAAAGACCGGTTCTGGAAACGATCTGCATCACTTTCTGCAGCTGCTTCATTGCGATCTCATTCTTGAAGTCTTCAACTGTCAGGTTGAAATGCCTCGTCACGAGGTAGTCCAGATTACCCCGGTCCCAGGCGCAGGAAAGACGGAGTCGTTCAGTCAATTCGTCGATCGTTGGCGCCGGGTCGACGGTAGCGGCCAGGGCAAAGACGTCGGTCAGGAGGGCCCGGACTTGAGGCACGGCGTTTCTCAGGTTTATATACTCACTGATACGCATCCAGTGCAGGGCTTTAAGCGCCTTGAAATTGATGTCGTCAAAATCGGCCGGATGATTCATAAAATGGGCCAGTTCGGCCTCGCTGATCCCAAATCCCAGGATAAAGGCCGACGCCCGGTGAAAGGTGGCAAGCTCTGCCCCAAAATCATCCAGGATCGCAGCCGGATACGTGACGGAGGAGGGAATGAGTTCCAACCCTCGGGTCGCCGTTTTCCACAGCAACCTGACTCCGGCCTTCTGCGAAGTCTCGGCATATTCCAACGTCAACAGATGCATCTGCGCCGCATTGAGGTTGACGACGATTTCCAGCGAAGTGGCGTCGTCGGTAGCGGTTTTCTCCAGGATCAATTTCTCATCGAGGTACAGCTTGAAGATTTCGTCCGGTTCTTCGACCTCGACAACCAGCGTATACTCCCCACTTGCCGGAGCCGCGATGTAAGCCTTCCACCTTACGCTGAAGCTATCGGCCGGAATCAAAGGATCGGGAAGATCGGTTTCCCATGCAAAATCAATCGTTGGGTCACTCCGTTCCAGGACCGAGGTGGTCCAGTTGATGTCGCTGAAATAAGTCGCGGAGAATCCCCGGCTGGAGAGATCGGCAATCAGCTTGTCGATATCATCGGAAACCAGCAAGGCCGTGGATTCCTGGCTGAGTGCGGTGAGGGTCGCGATGTGCTGTGTAACGACATCTCTTCGCAGTTTGCTTTTCAATATCGGGAGAAAATGATGATAGACATATGAAAGCTTCTCCTCGAGGCTTGCGGCCGTTGCCTGCGCCGGATGGTCGAGTAGAATCGCGTGTGCGCCTGCAAGATCGCCGAAAATACCATTGAAGTGATCGTTAACAAAAACTTCCGGCGCCGCATACAGTTCGTCTACCGCGTTCTGGAAATCGACACCGGCATTAACCAGACTCTGCAACGCGCTCTGCTCGGCGGCGGTCATGACACCGGCGCAGGTCAGTCTGCCGCTTCCCTTGATATAGGTGTATTTGTCAGCGAGCGCAGCGGGAATCGAAATATCCAGGTTGTCCTCCGTCACCGTTTCATACAATTCCGTCCCCTCGACGATTCCCATGAATCGGCTGACGATCTCCGGCCCAAAGGTGAGCGTCAGTTTGGCAGCCACGACGTCAGTGGTCAGCGGTGCTTCAGGAACTTCGGGGTGGTCTTGCTCGATTGTGGAAAAGGCACCTCGGACGGTTCGGGCCGTCTGGAGGATCACATCTTTGTCGAGATCGATACGAGCGCCCGCCGAAACAGTGCCGTGAAGGATATACTCCAAGTCGGAAGATTTGAAACCGGCGGATCTGGTCGCAGAAGCGAGCTTGCAGAAAGTGTAGGTTTCCCGGGGCGAACGATTACTGAATGCCTGTTGCTGGATGTCCCATATGCTGAAAGGCGAAGCATCGAAAAGGCTGATGAGCTTGCATAAGTCGGTGACTTTCATCGTCAGTGCCTTCGCCAGAACCACATACCTGTAGAGCGTGCTGAGATTTTCGATATTGAGCGGGTCTGTAGTCGGATCCAATGCCCTTGGATTTCCGCCATCCAAGACCCGGGCCACCTGGAAGATGGCCTCCAAGTCTTCTTCTCGAGTCTTGAAAGCCGCCAGAAGGGCTAGTTTGTGGTCTGCCAGCATCTCGCTTGCGTCCTGGAGATAGTGGCCAAAGGCGTCGGCATTGAAGGCCTCGTCAATCTGCTGGACGGCGCGGTTGAGAAACAGCTTCTTGTAAAGCGACTTTTCACCATAAGTGTCGATGCTGCCCCAGAGGACGGCGAGTTCATTGAGTGGGCGCCGAGACTCTGTAGCGATCAGGGAGACCCATTCGAGCTTACTGATTGTCGCCGGAGTAATGTCCTTTTCACCCAGAGCAGTCAGTACCAAATCCAGCTCGCCCAGGGTCCAATCCAGTTTTCTCCAGAGACGGACGAAACGGTGCATCTTTGACCAGGTATCATTGGTGACCCCCGACACCTGCGAACTCTCGTAGATGCTCTGAAGCGTTCTTAGTCTGGTGGAGTTCAGGTTGCATTTCGATTCTTCCTCGTAAAGAGTGATGACCTGGCGGAACTCGTCCAGATATTCGCTGACCCACTGGGAGAATTCACCGCTGGTGAGGCTGGTTCCATGGTCGCTGTTGTAATCGCTTAAGGCAGTTGAGATATCGGTATCGCTGGCCGGGTCGAGTGTTCCGGCTTCCATCTGCTCCAGTTTTGAATAAATGGTCGCGGCGTCGAGAGAAGCGTAGGAAAAGAGCTTTTCAAGAAAGGTGAGCCTTGCCTGGTGTGGATTGACAAATCGGGTCTTCACCAGTTCGACCATGTCAGTGTAGGCAACTCCCGATCGGTGTAGAAACTCGCGGACCGCGCTTAGATTTTCCAGGTCAGATGCAGCCGCATAACCGAAATACTCGTGTAGCGGGGTCACATCAGCGGTGCCGTCGAAGGCCTCACCGGTCAATATCACGTATGTCTCCTGAGAAATACCCAGAGATTCGGCTTCCACGGCCCGCACCGTCGCGGGGTCGGGTGCCGGATTCATGGTTTTCAAAACTTCATAGCGACTGATGTTGAGATGGTTACTGTAGGTCCGGATCTGATCCAGGGGCTGGTGATAAGGCAAGCTGAAAGGGAATTTGGAATCTTTTAATTTCCGATACGCTTCGAGACTGAAGTTTTGCGGATTCGCTCCCAGTTCGCCGGCAGTTGCTTCTCCGGTGTCATGCCCCTTAAAATTTGTCAGCGAGTCGTGAATCGTGAAGTATTCCATCACCTCATTGGCCAGATCGATGTAAGGGATGGGAGTGTTGGTGTTTTCGCAGGTCAGCGGCAGGTGTAGCAGATCCGGTCTGCGCGCGGCCAGCATGTCCAAAGGCCTCTTTCCGACATCGTTCGGCTGCCCCCGCCCTAGGAATCGCAGCAGGTCAACGAAGTAGGCAGCGGCGCTGTAGACGGAGCGGCAATGCCTGCATTCACAGATATCGGGGCTGCCGAAAAGCTCTGCGTAGTTGGGTACCTGGTTCTTGAGCACCTTTGTGGCGTCACCAAATCCGGACGGTTTCAGGGCGTATCCCGGAGCTAGGGCGTAGGCATACTCCATCATGTGCATGGCGTTGATTTCGGCCCTGGCGCTGATGTGCGAGGCACGTTGGTGAATGGCAAGGGCCGTTTGCTCTCCCCCCAGAACATCGGCGTATGTCCTGACAAAGCTCTTGCGGGGAATTCCGGCAATGGAATAGGCGGAGTGCAGCTTGTTTTCCATCAGCGCCTTTAGGGCACCGGGATGGCTGCTGACCTGGAAGACACGCTGGATCTTCATCAGCTCGGCTTCGACTTCCCGGGAGTCGCCGTTGGCTACCCTCTCAATAGCCTCCCCGAAATCATGGACTCGCGAAGTGGCAAAATCGAAGTGTTCGTTCTGCGAGAGAAAAGTCCTTAGCGCTTTCGCGACTGTGGGATTTTCAATGGGAAGATCTTCTTTTTCGAGCATTCTGAGGATGCGTCCGGTGGGAAAAGCGGCATTGAGCAGGTTCTGGACTAGACCGGCATACCGCTTGATCTTTTCGTCTTCATTGCGGCCGCCGATGAAATCGGGCACGCCACTCTTTCTGATGATCTCAAGCCAGTCCTCTCTGTCCAGTTCGATCAACTGACGAACCGAGCCAACGTGTCTGTTGACTTGCAGCTCATCGATCAAAGTTTGATGGCTGCCGCTCAGCAGGATCAGCTGTTCGGTAAACAGGAGGTTGGAAACTAGCTCGGGATCGGCTTGAAACTCGGGACGAGCCGGAAGATGTTCGCTCCAGAATTCGCGGAAGTCACTGCCCTCGAAGTCACTGAGCGCCCTTAAAAAAGAGTCACGCTGGCTTCGTTCCGGAAGCGCATTCTTCAACAGGGCCATCAGCGACCTGCCGGCCTCTGTCTCATCGTCGAGTCGGTACAGGACGGCACAGTCACGAAGGGTCTTAAGAAACGCAGCTATCTCCTCCTCGCTAAACTCCCGGATAATCCGTCCTTCCATTGATGTTGAAACCGCCCTTCGCAACTCTTCTCCCTGCTTCTTGTAGAAAGCCGGCCAGGAGAGTCGGATGTTTTGTCGTCCGATTCCGTAAAGCAATTCTTGGGAGAGCCGCTTATCTTCCTGCTGCTTTGCCAGCAACTGGGCACCGGCGACAATTTTGATAAGTGACAGATCTACATCCAGTTCTCCGGCTATAAAGATCAGATGATCCGGGGAAGAAGCAATGTCTGTCAGGGTGGTTTCACTCTCTCTGAGGAAAGAATTCAGAGTGCCCATGAGACGCTCGTACTCCGTTCCTTCCTCCTCCCGTTCGATATAGACGTCCAGGTCGCGGACCAGGCCCTTATCGGCGTAATCCTCGGAGTTCACCAGACGAGAGCGGCCGATGATTTCCTCTCTTTCCACGGCGTACACAATTGCGTCGGCCTTCTTTCGTTCGGCTATCTCGTACTGCCAGTCGTAGAAGGTCAGTCTGTAGTTCCCCCTGTCATCGGACACGGTCTCGCCCAGATACTCAAATCCTCCGTTTTTCCGGAGTTCTGCCAGAGTTTTCACCGTGCGAAAAATGGCAATTCCTCGCAGGTCGAGGTCGAAAGCCAGCAAGCGTTGACGTTTCTTGAGCGTACCGTCTTGCAATCGGACCGCGCCCGACACGATAAAGGAACGGTTAGCGGCCGTGAGTTCTCGTTCCTTCAGGGCCTTTTCGACGGCCAGGGCGGTGGCCTCATCCAAGAGGACGGATTCGTCGACGGGCACATCCAGGCGAGCCTGCAGTCTTCGCACCTTTCGAAGGGTATCTTCCCCCGCCTCGCCCCGGACGACTTCCGAGCTGGCAACAGGGGTTCCCAGGGCCTGCAAGACCTTGTGCAGAAGACCCACATTGGGAGATTGCTCGTTGAGTTTAATAGGCTTCAGGATTGTTCTCATGGCTTCCTGGCTCCCTACGTGTTATCTGGATTATCTCTGAGCAGCTAGAACGTCCTGAGTCACGATCTTGGACGTATCGGTTCCGGTCATCTGTAGAAGTTGTTTTGAGGCCTGCAGGCTCTCAGCCGAGGACCACGGGCTTACTACGGTCCCTTTTTGACCAGAGGTCCAGGGGGCATTGGGGTTTGATCCTGGTGTCCATTTTCCGGCCGCACGCGCGAAGGTAAAACTGGAATCATTATTCATAACCCAGACACCTTGGGATTGATCGAAATACAACTCACCTCCGGCGCGGGCGTGGCCACGATATTGTCCACCTGGTCCGGGAACAAGATCGCCATGTTTAAGTGGTCTGCCGAGACCCGGTTGACTCTCTGCGGCAATTCGAACTTCGCCGCTCTTGGTCACAACCCAGAGATATTTCTTGCTGGTGTCCAGCTTTCCTACATCGACGCGTCTACCGGGACCGGCAACCTGCATATCTTTGGGGATTGTGTAGGGCCTTTCCCCGGCCCGGTGAACGCGTGGTTCTACCGTACTCGGCTCGCCAGTTTTAAAGACGGCTTCACGATATGCCTTGGCCTTCCTCTGAAACTCAGCCTTTGCTCTCCTGGCAGCCTCCGCCTTTCTGGACGCCACGGCCTGTCTGTGTTGAGCGGCGATCCGCTCCTCTTTCGACATGGCCGGACGCATCGACGACCCGGCGCGACTCGTCATTGCGACACCCATCATCAGAAGGACGGCCCCCCCGACGACGGCCCACCACTGACCGTCAGTCCGAATATCCTTCCCGGCATGCCGGGCAGCGGCGTTCCACGAGAGAGCCCGCCAGGTATGACTCGTGCCCGAGCCCTTCATCTTTGCATCGACCTCATCCAGAAAGGATTCATCTCCAGTCAATTCGTAATTGACAATGGCTCGTTCAAGCGGATTGCGGACATCTGGTGTGTAGCCTTCTGCGAGATAGTAATTTCCATTCGGATGCATGCGAAGGCGAGCGTTGCCGGTCCCAATCTGCCCGCTGCGCAACATGCCCTGTCCGTGGACATGTTCGCCCCCGAAATCTGCATAGAGCGGGACGTCGCGCCCGGTCGGATCTGAGAGAAGCACCGGATTGTTTTCAGCGTAATTGTAGCTCGACCCGGGGTGCCAGACCGGGTCGGCCGCTGTCCACCTTCCCAGCCAGGGTGCGTAGTAGCGTGCACCGTGGTAATAAAGGCCACTTTCCTCATCCCGCTCCTTGCCCGTGTAGCGGTAGCGTTTGGGCGTCTCTGTTTGGCTGCGTACGGCCTGGTAAGAAGTGCTACCGAATGGGGTGTACTCCTCGTAGGAGATAATCTGAGCCTGGTGGTCCAGTTCCAGGTTGGCCGAACCGAGGTGATTGCCGAATTGATAGCGAATAAGCTGCACCGGCCCGGGATCATCCCCTTGAGTGCGGGTCTCAACCAGCGCAATCAGGTTCTTGTCATCCATGACTTGCAGGGTTTCTCGAACCAGCCCCGCGTTTGTGCCTGTGTGCTGCTGAAAGATCTCGAATCCGCCCAGGTAGATACGTTCCTCCTTAAGAGTTCCGTTCTCCAGTTCGGTGGTCTTGCGCACACGTTGTCCGGCGGCATCATAGACGTAGTAGGTCCGCTCACCTTGACGTGCCTGTCCCTCCACGTCATCCAGGTTGACGGCCTGGCGCTGTGACATTCTCAGTTGATCTTTGCAGTCCCATTCGATCGTATGCAACTGAGGCATTTTCAACATGTTGCCGTGAGGGTCGTAGCCGTCCCCGTTGACGCTATATATCTCCGGGTTGTTGCCCACAGTCGTACTCGTGAGCCGATTGTTCTGCTGGCCGGTTTGAAATGGGCTGGACTCGTTATAGGCATAATTTCGGGTCCATCCCGGGTGAAGTGGATTGCTACCCCGGTGCTGCACCTCCAGGATATTGCCAACGGAGTCATAGATGTAGCGCTCGCGGTAGGTGCCCATGGCCTGGCCATCGCCGGGATGCTGGAGACGAACGCGTGGAGCATTGTTGTAGGAATGGGTGATCGGCGCGCCGGTCTGGCCCAGGTGCTGGCGACCGGTGGCTTCGATCAGCCGATATAGAGAGTCGTAAGTATAGTCCCCACTCGGCTCGACGCGCCTGTTCTTAAAGTAGACGGTTTGCTGAGCATCGTCACGGATGTGGGTGATGTTCCCGGTGGCATCATAGGTGTAGTATAGATTCTGAACGTCGCAGCCGGCCCAGTCAGCAGCCGGAAGAGGCGGGCAATCACCGGGGAAGTCGGCTTTATTCCGCGTTGTGATAAGACGTTCGAGGCGAGAGGTCACCGGGTTGATTTCGTACCTGGTCTTGACGCCGTTGCCATACTCGATCAGCGTCCGCTGCCCCTTGGCATCGTACTCGACGTTGGTCACGGCCTCCAGGTTCGCGGAGCTGATATCAAGCAGGTCGGTCGGCTCTGCTGTTTGATTTAACCAGATATTGACTCGCTCCAGCAGATTCGCCTCGTTGTAGACGGATTGAAGAACGTTGATTTGTGTTCCGGGCTGGTCGCTGTGCGGCGCTATCAACTGGATAGGGCGATTCAGGGCATCATAGCGGGTCCGGTCGATGTAGGCAGCCGCTTCCAGAGGCACATTTCCCTCCCAGTCCAGGGTTGCCTGGTACTCCTCGGCAAGTTGTCGCTTGCTGGCCAGCAGGTTGCCCTTGAAGTCGTAGTCATCAGTGCTTAACACACCGGCTTGATCGAAAAGCTGGACCGCCTCGCCGCGCAGATTCTTGGCTTCCGAATTGACCCATGACTCACCATAAACCGTCCGCTCGAGCAGGACGGCACCAGAGTCTCCAATCAGATAGAGTCCAAGCGGTCTTCTCAGAGGATCGTAGGATGTTCTAAACTCCTGGCCGCGGCTATTCCAGGTGCGGATCGACTTCCCGGTCACGTCATTCAGCATCCACCGCCCACCCGCCTCCATGCTAGCTCGGTAAATGAGGTCGCCCAGCATGTCATAGTCGTAACGCAAGACTACGCGGTCCTTGGCGTCAACGGTCTCCCGCTGATTGCCGTCGATATCCAACGTGTAGCGTGTCTCGTGAAATTCCTCGACCGGCGAATCTTCCGGGGATGTTGTGTTGTATTTAAACCTGTTATGCTCGACCGTCAGGAAGACTCGACCGAGAGAGTCGGCATGGGACACCGTGGGTGTCGCGGCATGGACGGACGCTTTTTCGGCAGCGTGTTTCTCGGCAGCTTGGGTTCTTGGATCAGGCCAGTGATGATCTGCCAGAGCGTCGTGAGCGGGGTCCGTCCTGAGGGAGTGCCAGGTGGGCCAGTACTCCTCCTTCTGAAGCCGCTTAAAGAAGTCGCCCGTATCGGCGTCCGTGACAGGATCGATCAGTGCGGTGTCGTTCCTATCCCAGTTTTCCTGCCGCCAGGGATCGAACACCACCTTTTCCCAGGTGTGATTGGGATGTAACGTGGCCATCAGTCGTTCGGCCGGATCATAGAAGAGCACCGGACTGACCCCGATGCGGACATCGAACTCGAAGTGATGTGTGTCGGTGAAGAATGGCTCGTACCGGCGGACAGGCTTGTCCTTGTTGTTAAGGATCGTCCAACCGCTCCCCACCCAGCGAGGGGCGACAGCATTGTCTGTCATCTCCGGGCGGCCGTCTGTGCCGAGGATGATTGCACCCATGGTGTCTCGTTTGGGAACTGGTCCCGGCTCAGCCTGAAGCTTCTTTTGGATCTCGCGGCCGAAGCCGTCCGAGTAGGAAAAGCTGTGCTGGATTTTCGTCTTCTGGCCGGGCTCCAGGTCGGTGTCGTGAGTCTCCCGCGCCAGCGTGTAAACCAACGCCGGTAGAGTAGCCAGGTTGTACACCAGCCGGGTGGAGGCACGGCCGAGGATGGCGTGCGGATTGGAGAGGGGGTTGGCCAGATGATCGTCCACGATGGCACGCGTCAGGTCAGTTTCGAAACCATTCAGTGAGTCGCCCAGGTCTTCACCTGGCTTTCCCATGGCGGCGGTGCCAACCACCATGCCCAGGGCGTCAAAAAGAACTGCTGATCGGTTACCGTTCGAATTGGTAATCAGGCTCGGCTCCAGCACCCGGTAATCATTCATGAGACTTATGATCTGGCCGGCTGCATTACGCTCGCCGGCGGTGACGCGGTTATCCAGGGGATCCCGGGTTTCGAGCAGGAGAAGGTTGAAGCTGTCATACAAGACGGTGCTCGTCTGGCCGAAGGGATCTCGGAAGCGATGCGGCAAGAAAAAATGCTGCCGCGCGTGAGTCAGTTCCTGCACCGCGCTATCCGATTGACCTGGAGAGTAGAACAGGCGGGTGGAGGGAATCCACCAGTGGCCATCGGTATCACTTTTTGTCCAGAAAGAGTGGGTCGAGTCGGACGGGAAAAGATGCTGGTTTCTCAGAACCAGGCTATTCACGTAGCCGCCTCGATCCGACTGCTCTTCTCCCGGGACTTCGACTGTAAGAACGCTGTGCGGGTCGGGCATCAGGCTCTTGGGAAGCTGACCCTCCAGTGCGCGCTGATAAGTCTGCTCGAGCAGGCCTGGAGTAAAGGCCAGCTTGAAAACTTCACCGGGCAATGCCAACGGCTCGATCGCGCCCAGTGGAAGCAACCGTACCGGATCGTTTCGAGAACTCCCCAGATCGTCGGGCCTATACAGAGTGCGGACGTGTTCGATCAGGCGCCGCTGGCGGCCCGTGGATGGCTCTTCCTCGTAGCTGAGTTCTTTGTCGAAAAGCTCTATGAGAAGATCTGGCTCGTTGGGGTGCGGCTCCACGAAGTCTGAGGGCAGGAAGCGTCCTCCTCTGCCCGTGGGCGTATATCCGGTTAGTTCGTAAGTCCGGGTCTCACAGGGAAGCGGTGTTTGATAGTCGCCCTCTGCCTCAATGCCGTTCGTGACCCGGTTTACGACGTAGGTGATAAGAGTCCTGGTCTGTTTCTCTTGATCTTCTTTGGCGAGCAGACTTAACCCTGGGTTCGCAATTTCTTGCACTTCTTTCTGTTCGTCGACGATCCGAATTGTCTGGCGGCGTCCATAATGGATCGCAGCCTGCTTCAGAACGTTGCCGAAGACATCCACCTCCAATGTCATCATGTGTGAAATTCGAGGATCGGCCGGGTTGCGGTCATAGTGATAGTTGACGGTTTCACGGGCGTGCGTGAAAAAGACCGCATGCCGGTTTCCGCTTCGCCGCTGGAGACAGCGAATCGTGAGGTTCTGCTCGGTGACCGTGTAGGGATGTGGTTCTTTGCCGCTTCCGTCCCGGCCGTAAACTTCCTGACGCAGCATCGAGCCTTTCAGAGCGCGGCAGGCTTCCCGTTCTTCTTCAACGCTCAGTCCTTCCGGCAGGACCGTATCTTTGAGCAGGAGTTCCCGCGCCTGCTCGTCGGTGATGCCCGGCTCGCGGTAGTATTCGCCGATATCATCAGCATCTAGCAGTCCTGCGTAGAAATCGGAAACATGTTCTCGCCCCAGATAGGCACCGGTATGAAACCAGGTTCTGGTCATAACAGGGGGCACGTGGGAGGCCTCGTCGACATTGTCGCCCCCGGGGAAGCTCTGGCTCTGGCTGAGCGCGGCATATTCTTCGGTGTCCCACTGCTCGACCATACCGAAACCGCGAAACTCCCGCTCGGCGCCGTCGAAATAACCATGATGGTAGGCGTACCGGCTTACGAACCGATTCCGGCTGATATGGTCATAGGTCTCGACTCGCTCGACGACATGCACAGGAAAGGAGAGTCTGGTCACCCAGGGGCGCCCCGCCTCCTTGTCCGCCAGGTAGAACTTCGTGGAGGGAGCATAATGAACCCGGGTTTCGGCCCCGAGGTTGTTCACCATCTTGATCAGAAGGTGCGGTTTCTGCCCTCCCATCAGATCGATGTAGCGCATGGGTGAGCCGACCTGATCCGGTAAGGGCGAGGACCAGACCAGACAGGCAGTTCCGTTGCTGAGCAAATCGACCGCTGTGACCGAGGAGAGGCTGTCGGTCTCTGGATAAGATTTCAGCCGGGCAGGGTCCGCCCAGCCGTTTCCGGACTCATTGAGAAAGACATGAACGCCATCCTCCTTTAAATAGAGAATGTCGGTCACCCCGGAACCGTCGATATCGGCCAGCCGGATGCGGCGCTGATCAAAAAGATCAGGCGTATCGAAGCAGGGGGAGTTGTCCATCATCACCTTCGCGCCGAAGCGGCCGTAGCCCAGATTTGGCCAGTAGCAGACCTCGCCGTTACGGATTCGGACCAGGTCTGTCAGCCCGTCTCCGGACATATCGGCCAGATAGACGGACTGTGTGCCATCATTGAAGATGACTCGTGGCCCATTCTCTTCATCCAGTGCCTGTTGGACCGTCTCACCGGCGGAAAATCCTTGTTCGGCAAGCGACGGGTACCAGGTGAGCGTCTTGTCTTCGGTCAGCAGGATGTCGGCATGGCCGTCGCCGGTAAGATCGATAAATTTCAGATTAGGGTCCTGCCAGGGTAGATTCGGAAGTGAGGAGAACGGCTTAAAAGACTTCCATGTTTTTTCCCGGGTTCGTTCATAAAATCCAGGGGTCGGACCCTCCCATTCGACCAGATCCAACCGGCCGTCGCCAGCCAGGTCGACAAGCTGCAGTCGGCCTTCGGAAAGATGAGAGGAGGAGGGCCTCTCCTCGACCTGAACCAGAGGAGAAAAGCGAGCCATCACATGGGCTTTGCCTTCACTGTCTTCAACTGGAAGTGGGCTCAGATTTCGCTTGTAAAACCAGGCATCACCCTGTTCGGTCAAAATTCCGGACAGCCCTGTCCCGTCGATGTCTATCCATCGGTAGCGGCTGCCATCCAGCCCTTCGGGCAGATTCTCGAGGCTTTCGGGGGGAACCGCAATCACTTCGTCCTGCATCACCGCCTCGCTGTACTCGAATTCGAGCGCGGGCAGCGATTTCTTCAGGTAGGTCCCTTCCCCCCGAAGAACGTATCCAGATTGCTTAACGCCTGTGATAAACGATGCGATGGGACTTTCCTTGTATGCAAACTCGGTGGAGCGGACCAAGTAGTCGTCCGCCCCCAGTTCCTGCGGAAAATGATGAAACATCAACACGCGGCGGCAGAGTCGGTAAGTGCGCACTTCAAACCCGGAGCGGTAGGTGGAAAACGAATCCAGACGAATTGGCCAGTCCGGAGTTCGATCCAGACTTGCCTGCACAAGCTCGCGGCCCTCCGGGTCCTGGGGAAGCTTCAAGTAATGTCCATCGTCGTAATCAAAAATTACCTCGAAGAGCCAGTCATTGCGCTCCGAGAGATCTTCTCTGAATTCTCGAGGCAGATCGGAGTCCTGCTCAACCGGGGTCTTGTTGCCATACAAGATCCGCTTTAGATAGCGGTTGGCCGACCGGCCGGCATCAGTTCGATGTTGTTCCTGTGCTTGCGAAAGGCTGACCCCGTTCGAGTCTTCGGCCTGGTATTGGTAATAGATTGCGTTCCCCCGGTCGTCATAGCTCTCACAAATCAGCCAGCTGAATATCCGGCGACCGGACTCTTGAGAATCGGGATCTTCGATTCTGCTCTCGCTTGTTCGGCCATAGACAGTCGTGACGTTGTCTCTCGAGATTGAGCGCCAGTGCGTCTCCCCGGTATCCCGGTTAGTCCACCGTTCGATGCGGGCAAAGAGCCCCTCTAGCCTGGGTCGATAGCGGGATATGGTGTACGCCACTCCGTCGACCACACGGGGCGGCACCATCTCAAGTTGCCACTGGCCCTCCTTCTCGACTAGAACCGGAACTAGGTCCTCCGCGCCGGATAGGATAAAGACGTCTGACTCCTCTGCATCCTGATATCTGGGTAGTCCCTTGTCGGTCTTCCGGGTGATCGAAGGGACCGCGAGGTTCCAACCGAAGCCGAACGGCCCGTTGCCGGCTCCCGAATCATAGGAAAGCTCGAGTTGTGGCCCGAAGCCGGAGCGGCCGGAGCTGCTAAAGATGGGTACGTTCAGGGAAGCGGTTCCGGTGACCGGGTTGGCAGTAAACTTCTCACCTAGACCACGGATGGCTCCGCCACCCTTTGGCAAGCTGACAGAAGGTGGCGTGCGCAGCTGATCGTGATCCGTTAGGTTGTTTCGAGATTTTGCGGAACTCTGAGGCGCGCTTCCTGTATCTGGCTCCAACGCCTTCTCATCTTTCTGCTGTCAAACAGGATAAGAAGTTCTAGAGTTGTACAAGTCCACTCAGACCGTGCTTACTTACCGGCGCGGAGCCAATGAGAAGCTAATTTAGAGTGTGTTCGCCAGTGCAACAAGTTCCTTCCCGAACGTGCTTGGCAGCCGATTCCCGTAGCGTTTGGGTCACCCTTCTGCGGTCACCGTAGTAGAAAATCTAGCCATGATAGCAGCCTCTTTTTGCCGAGTCTACGGAAACATCGGCAGAAACCGATTGTCTCAGAGGGATTTACGCCTTTTCGTGTCAGCAAGAAGTCAACTGTCCGGTTTTCTGTAGCAAATGAAATGTCCGGTCTGGTTGATCAAGAGAACATGAGGTGACCGTCGTCGCCGAGCCTGTGGGAAAGTGGGAAACAACGGATCGGCAGAATTGAACTGAAATTGCCGAAGTTGTTTTCCACTTTTCCATCAGGCAGAAGGATTTCTTTCTTTTTTGCTTCTTTTTTCTTTCTTTAATCCTCACAGAGCTTTCCACACCGATCCTCAGGCCGCTTCGCTGAGCAGCTGACCCTGCTGGTCATAGACTCCCAGCAGGTGAGGGCCGTAGTAGAGACTGATCAGCCCGTCCAGATGCTCACAGCCCAGCACCTTGCAGCGCGCCATCGAGTAACGAAAGCGCTGTTTTTCAATCTGCAGAACTCGTCGCTGGTAGTGCACCGTGTTGTCGTTCTGAACCACCCGGTGTTCCTGTCTCGAGAAGATTTTGTTGAGGTCCGCTCCATCGGCCGAGACAAAGGCCGTGCCTTCTTGAGCCGGCTCGACCGCAAACTTTCGATTGTGAAAATCGATCCAGTATTCTCGAAGAAAACGGTTGGCTTCGATTACACTATCCATGTTGTGCAGGCGCAGCTCCTGGGGTAGCCGGCCTTGCCAGGTTCCGAAGAGTCGCTCGCAACGTCCTCGGGCCTGCGGTGAGTTGGCTGCAATCAGCTCGATGCCGCGCTGCTCCAGGGCTCGCCCGATCTGAGCCCGATGCTTCGAGCTCGGTTTCTCACCGGCCTTCTCCGTATACACGATATGAGAGGCCCGATCCGCATACAGCGCGCAAAAGATTCCCTGATTCTCGACCGTCTCCTTTAAAGTCGTCATCACCGTGGCCGTGCTCTCCTGGTCTACCAGCTGGGCATAGTAGACCTCGCTGGTGGCATCATCGATGATCGCAATCAGGTGTTGGTAGCCCTGGTCCGGCAGCCACCCTTGTTAAAGGACTCATCCTAAACTCCTTGCTGCGACCGGACACTTCACTTGTCAAACTCACCGGACAGTTCACATGCTACTGACACCAGTCGATGATTTTGTTGACTTCGAAAATCAGCAGGACTACCATCCGTGGCAAGACGCTTTCCAACTGGCCTGCTTTTCAAGGCTACCTCGGAGTGAGGAGAAAACCCGCCGTGGAGGAGGACACCCACTATGAAGACACTGTTCTTGTGGAAGAGGGAATGCTGTTTGCTCGTCGGTCCAGCGCTTCTAATTCTGGCTACTACCAACGTGTCAGCTCAAACCACTCTGGGGACTGTTCGCGGATTGGTTACTGATCAGAGCGGTGCCGCCGTGCCTGGCGTCTCTGTTACCCTGCGGAACGTAGACACGAATATCCAGAATCACACGGTCACTAATGAAAGAGGGCTCTATGAGGTGACCCACCTTAATCCTGGGCGATACGAGGCCACGGCTGAGCTTCCCGGGTTCAAGACAATTCTCGTTACGAACATCCTTCTTCAGACCTCCGCTACACTGCGCGTCGATTTTCGCCTGGAGGTGGGTGAGGTGACGACCTCGGTGAATGTTGAAGCGGCGCCACCTGTAATTAATACTGAAGGCGCAGAAGTAGCTGCTGTGCGAGATTTCGACGAGATGGTGCGGCTTCCGATCAACACTCGAGGGAATATCGGAGAAGGTTTTTACTACACCATGCTGGTGTTCACACCGGGCGCACAGCGCGGGCAAGGATCTAATTTTAGCCTTGCTGGAGCTCGTGGCTTTCAATGGAACACCAGTGTCGATGGCATCACACAGGTTTCGCCCTTGTTTGACAACTCCGTCGGCCCAGCCCAAAGCAATATGGAGATGACCTCGGAACTCCGAATCCAGTTGTCCAATGACAAGGCTGAATCCGCCACACCAGGGGGGTTCTATGCCACTTCCAAATCAGGAACCAATCAACTCCACGGAAGCGCCTTTTATTACTGGAGTGGATCCGAGTTGAACGCTCGAAACCCCTTTTCGCTTTCGGTGCCGAATACAAGTGCCAAGAGCTATGGTGGTAGTCTTGGGGGTCCAATCGTGCGTGACCGCACTTTCTTTTTCATCACCGTGGAGAAAGATCCAGAGACGCAGGAGCGAATTTTCAACTCGGATTTACCGACTCTGGCCTTCCGCCAGGGGGACTTTTCGTCGCTGCTTCCTGACACTCAGATTGTCGATCCTCTGACCGGCCAGCCCTTTCCCGGAAACATTATCCCTTCCTCTCGGCTCAATCCTTCGTCGCTGCTCATCCAGGATCACTTTTATCCCGCGCCTAACTCAGGTGGGCTGGATGACTTTGTAGGCAACTGGCGGGGCGTCGGTGAAGGTGAGTTATATAAGGACATCGTCGAAGGACGCGTCGATCACAAGATTTCCGACTCCAATTCGGTCTTCGTGCGGCTCTCATGGAACCGGGGCGGTGCGCACGTCTACGATTACAACCTGATCACGATGCCAATACGAGAGCAGGATCGCAGATCAACTACGCTTACGGTCTCGGACACTCACACTTTTTCTCCTTCGATCATCAACGAATTTCGGTTCGGCTTCATGCGCTCGGAGAATCCGGCCTTCAATCCTCTCGACGGTCGAGCTCTGGTTCAGGAGTTCGGTCTGCAAGGTCTTCAGCTTACGGACATCGGCGAGGGCGCGCCAGTATTTGCTTTTAACAATTTCGAGACCATCGGCGCGAGCGATATCTTTCAGGATCCAAGCGAAGCGATTACGCAGGTCGTCAATAATGTGACCTGGACCCGCCAGGAGCATACGATCAAAACGGGCATCGAGGTCAAGTGGAACCGAGGAACAAATTTCCCCGGCGGAACGACCTTTCCGGTCCGGCAGTTCGGAGACTTTCTCTTTACCGGCACATTCACCGGTTTTGACTACGCCGATTTTCTCCTGGGCCTTCCACAACGCGCCCAGCGAGGAAACCCTGCGCCACTGATCAACATGGTCAATACCGACTTCTCCTTTTTTATTCAGGACGACTGGAAGGCGACGCCGAAGCTTACACTGAATCTCGGTGTTAGATACGACTACAATCCGCCGTACCACGAACGGGACGATGCTTTCTTCAACTTCGATTCGACAACAGGTCAAATAATCGTGCCGAATGAGGAGGCACTGAGCAAGGTCAGCCCCCTGTTCCCTACTGATCTTGCTCCGGTTGTCACCGCTGCGCAGGCAGGTGCACCGGAGAGTCTGTGGAATAGCGATCTGAACAACTTCACTCCCCGAATTGGATTCGCCTATCGGCTTTTCTCAGACAGTCGGACCGTCTTGCGGGGCGGTTACGGCATTTACATTGATCATATGACAAGTTCACTGTGGCGTCTCGGAACGGGAGGACCTTACGTTTCGTTCGAAACTTTCAATAATTCCCTCACAAATGGCGTACCGGACTTCCAATTTCCTCGCGCCTTCCCTGCAGGCTTCGGAACGATTGGCGCTCAGAGCTTCGATGCGATCGATCCAAATTTCCGCAATCCTTACATCCAGCAGTGGAACTTGTCGCTCGAACAAGAAGTCTGGGATATGGGCCTCCGCTTGTCATATATCGGCACGGCCTCGCGAAAACTCAGCTGGACCCGGGATATCAATCAACCGTTGCCAAGCACCGAACCATTCAGCAACGAAAAACGGGCCTTCCCCGACGTTAATCAAATCCTCGTCCGTGAGAACGGAGCAATCCACAACTACGATTCAATGCACATGGTGGTCGAAAGAAAGATGAAGAGCGGTCTTTCCTACCAACTGGGATGGACCTGGGCAAAGAATCTCACTGATGCCCAGAGCGATAGCACCACCAGTTCCCGCCCGCAGAACAGCTGGGCACGCCACCTCGAATACAGCAATGTCAGCTATACTCCGCGGCATCGAGTAGTAGGCAGCATGTTATGGGAGTTGCCGTTCGGACGTGGGCGCAGGTGGGCATCTGGGATGTCCCGTGGTGCCGACTGGGCTTTGGGCGGCTGGACAATTAGCAGTACGCTCCAGGCAGCCACGGGCGAATTCTTCAGTCCCACCTATAACGGTTTCGATGTATCGAACACCAACGAATTCAGCGGTCGTCCCGACCGAGTTGGCGACGGCAATTTGCCGGGTTCCCAACGAGAACTCGGACGGTGGTTTGATTTGTCCGCCTTTGTGGTACCCGGTGACTTGGATGGCGACAACCGTCCTGACATCAACGTCGGCAGATTCGGGAACTCGGCTCCCAATATTCTGGAAGGACCTGGCTTGTTCTCCCTGGGACTCGGCCTTCATAAGTATTTCCAGATCACGGAGCAAGCTCGAATCATTGTCCAGGGAACGTTCACTAACGCACCGAATCATCCTGGCTACGCTAATCCGGTCTCAGATATTCGCTCAAGCAGCGCAGGGTTCGTACGAAGCACTTCGAGATTTGGTGGGCCGCGGAGAGGTCAACTTGCCGTTAGACTGGAATTCTAAGAAGGATTCCAGTCATCAAATACCGTGCGAACCATTTAATGTTCGTTTACGATACCCGCCTGAGGAACTGTAGCGATCCGCCGGAGGATCACTTGGAGCCGTTGAACTGAAGGAGGACGGCTCCGGCCGAGCAGCCGACCGGTCACCGGAAAAAGGGAGGAAGTTACTGTGAATATAAGGAATCTCATCAGCACGACCGTCATCTTCGGGTGCTTGATCCTCGCGCAGGCGAGCGCCTCAGGTGCCGGACTGCCAGATGACTACTTCTCATTGATGATAGCTGAACTGGAGTCCGTCCAACCCGAGGCGGAGATGCGCGGCGCCTGTAGCTATATGTTTGCCGCTACGGTGCTGTACACGAAACAGCACCCGGCCAACCCGGCCTATGGCGAAGAGAAATATCTGAAGCTTGCGCTCGAGCTAGGGGATGTGGCGGCTGGTCAAAGTGAACGCGACGACGCCGAAGACCGACAGCATTATGAGTGGGAGATCCACTTCTGGCTCGATTCCTATCGAATACTCGAAAAGAAACTGTCGGAGGAACGGCGTGCTCGCTGGCGCGAGCAACTGGAGAGGAACGTCGAATGGTTCGCCGCCCAGACGGAAGCCCGCATCGATTTTGCTCGTTACCAGCATCCGTTCATCCGCACGTCGACCAATCACTACGCCCTCTTTGCCTCAACTGTCTATCTCGCCGGACGGGTTCTTAACAAAGCGGAATGGGAGGAACTCGGCGCCCGTGCCATGCACCGATTGGCCACCCAGGAGCAGGCTCATGGTGGCTACTGGGGCGAATTTACTGACAACGGACCGGCGACCGGCTACAACTACGTCACGATGACCTGTGTTGCCCTGTACTACGAGCATAGCCTCGATACCGGAGCACTGGAAGCGCTGCGCCGTGCCACCGATTTTCACAAACATTTCACCTGGCCTAACGGAGAGCCGGTGGAGACGATCAACGGCCGCAACCGGTACTGGGACGTCGATCCCTGGGGAAGCTTCGGCTTTTCTCACTGGCCAGACGGTCGGCGGTACGCCGAATTCCTCTTTAAATTCTTTACCCCTGGAAACGTTAGCGCTCGTGACTTAGGACGTATCTCGCAGAATGCACTTTACTATCACGAAGGACCCACGGCCCCGATTCCTCAAGAGCTGTCAAGCGCTGTCCACCAGATGACCGTTCCGGCCGGCATTCGCAGGACCGAACCGTGGACGGTCTGCCTGTCCGGGCTGTACGATCCACCGATTGATAGCCAATTCACACTCGACCGGCAGGGGAATCTAAGCATCTACCATGACCGCCTGGGTATGATCATTACCGGAGCCCCTTCGAAGCACCAACCGGAACTTGCAACGATCATGGAACAAGCACAAGGCGAAATAACGACTGTTCCTCGCAATAGCCGGTTGCGGATGAGTGATGAGCTAGACCGCATCGGCCTGGCCCACCGGACGTTTTTTGTAGATCTGGAGGTTCCTCGTCCTGAGCCGGAACAGATTACGTTCCGCTTCAAGGTTACTGAAGTTGGCAGAAACCGGATGGAGAATGCCTGGATCAACCTTCAACTTGTACTCAAACCCGGAGAGATACTGGAGACTGCTCACAAGAAGGTTCGATTGGACGAAAATCCCGTCGAGCTGAGCCCGGAGGAAATTGGTGGCTGGATTCGCCACCGCGGATGGACCCTGAAGGTTCATCCCGACGCGCGACTGACCTGGCCGGTGCTCCCCTTCAATCCTTATCGCAACGCCCCGGAAACCGATCTGCAACACGCGGTGGGACGGCTCTCAATCCTACTGGACGTCGAGGAGGATCCGGATTGGGCCCTGAATTGGAGACGACAGGATATCGAGTTCACTCTGGAAGTCCCTGCAGGCGAATCTGCGTCACGCTGATACAGTTTTTGGAGGAGCCTGAGGCCTGAAGTGATCTAAAAAAGCACAAGCTGTTCGGCGCAAGGCTCAGTCCTAGCAACTGCTACGCGAATCCGCGCCTGTGGAAGCGGCCCGGCAGCCGCGCCGTCCAGCAGTCTCAACCGCACGTTTGACGCCAAGTGCGGTCGTCAGTGAAGCTTTAGATTTGTGTTGAGGTTGTTATCCTCCACTGTTCACGATGCGATAAATCCTCAAATTGTCCCACCATAGCCTGGTCCGAAACGTGCGAAACGCCAGCTTGCCCTTTCGGTGGGGATGCAGATCATCGTAGGCGTGAATTAGCCGCCCATCGATGTAACAGCGGATCTCACCCTCCAGGATCGTGAGAGCGAAGGAATGAGTCTTGTGGGGCACGGGTACCGTTTCAGTATCTTCAGAGACAATCTCGAATCCGGGATTCCGGCGTAGTCTTGTGTGGGCCGCTGTGAATGTCCAGATGTAGTTCGGCAGCTTGTGATATTCCGGATAGCTGCCTGTTAATGGAACGTCGAGGACATCCCCGCCCTCTGGACCCGTAGCCATAAAGAACAAGTTAATGTTGTTCGCCTCCACTGGTGCGAGAATCTGGGCTTCGTACAGGACGATCAGATTCCCCTCCATTTCTTCTGAGAACCAGGCGGTACACTCGAACCCGTCAGCATCCATCTGTAGGCGTCCGCTCTCCAGCCAGGCACGACCCCGGCCATCGAAGCGCCATCGATTGCCGATGCCGTTAAAGTCTTCCTCATACAAGAGCTCGACTTCGAACCGTTTCCCTCCAATGGTCACTTCTTCGGCAAAGACCGATCCCATCATGCAAAGGGCAAGCAAAAACACCCAATTTTTCATTCGCCGATCTCCACCTCACCCGAGAATTGCATCGCGAACCGATCTGATGGCGTTGAATGCTCCCCAGATAGCAAGAGAGAAAAGAAAAGCCATGACGAGGTTTTCCCACCATCGATTGCGATATTTACTCCCAATGATCTTTGAGTTGGCGGTTATCCACCATAGTCCCCCGGCGAGAATCGGAACCAGGACCACCTGCGCGCAGTTTGCCACCAGGGTTAGATAAACAAAGCCGGGCATTCCTGGTGCAACCCACACCAGTGGCGACACCAGACACCACACTGCAATCCAGCGATAACATCTGTGCTTTCGATAGTCACCGATAGTTGAGCCACTGCCACTTTTCCAGCGCAAATAACCGTGACTACCCAGGCACCCGAGACCAAGAGCATGTCCGACCAGGGACGAATAGATAGCGGCAAAGACACCCAGGTAAAACAAAAGCCGGCCGCCTTCGCCGGTCATCTGACTAAGCAATTGAGGGAAGTCATCCAGCTCAGTGATCTTTAAATCCTGGGGATGTAAGAGCTCGGCGCTTAAAGTCCAGACCGCCAGATTGAGTATGATCATGACAATTATTCCAAGTAGGAAATCATACATCTGGAGGCGGCGGTATTCCGGCCCCTTCCATCCCTTTCCTTCGAGGAAATAGGGGTAAGCGAGGTTCATTAGGGACCCGCCGATAGCTCCGATCATGCCGAAGACGATGAGCCTCGAATCGTAGGGATCGTGGGGACCGGAGGAGGGCGGCAACTTAAAGCCGAAGACTCCTTCCAGAATACCCATCGGATTGGGACCTACCCACAGTGCGTTACCGATGAAAGAAACCGACAGCATCACCAGGAAGGCTTTGAACAGCAACTCAATGCGGCCGTAGTAGGGTTTAAATACGATCGCTATCGCGATTCCGTTCCACAGCAATGCCCACTGCCAGGTTTCTCCAACCCCCGTGAAATTCACCGACGACTCGCCAAGTCCGACCGTCATATAGGACCCGTAAATGTGTCCCATTACGACCGCGGCGACGAAGAGGAATAATGGATATAACG
>Ga0079224_100001515_pt1 | contig 26917 bp, 26 predicted proteins | sample Stecom2015_FD_80414 | JGI IMG/M metagenome (GOLD analysis project Ga0079224, IMG submission 80414) | Agricultural soil microbial communities from Utah to study Nitrogen management - Steer compost 2015 | ecosystem: Environmental > Terrestrial > Soil > Agricultural land | place: USA: Utah... | reverse complement strand
CGCTGGCGCTCGCGGCGCTGCTGGCGGGGCTGGCCGCCTGCGCCGGCGAGTTCGACACGCCCGGCGAGGCGCTGAGGCTGGTCCAGCCCACGCTGCAGAACGCGGTGCTGCGCGAGCCGTACGCGGCGCAGCTGCACGCCGTCGGGGGCCTGAGGCCGTACAGCTTCGAGCTCGTATCGGGCGCGCTGCCGGCCGGCGTCACGCTGCAGAGCGGCAGCCTGCGCGGCACCCCCACCGAGACCGGCGACTTCGTGTTCATGGTCGCCGTCTCCGACGCCAACCTCAACAAGGTCGTGCAGGAGTACCGCCTGCGCGTGACCGAGGTGCCTCCGCCCACGATCGCCTTCGGCGCGCCGCAGACCGAGCTGCGCGACGCCGTGACGCTGCGCGCACGCGTGGCTGACGCCCGCGAGCTGAGCGCCGTGCGCACGCTCGTGCGCTGGGACCCCGCGGCGTTCCGCCTCGCGAGCGGCCCCACCGCGAGCGGGCGCGGGCTGGCGCTGCTGTACCGCGAGGGCGACGGCGAGCTGCAGGTCGACCTGGCGGCCCTCGGCACCACCATCGACAGCGAGCGCGAGCTGTTCTCCTTCACGCTCGAGCCCCTGGTCACGCCCACCACGCTGCAGCTCGAGCACGAGACCGAGTTCCTGACCGCCGCCAGCGACCCTGCGCGGCAGCACCACTTCGCGCGCGGCAGCGAGGGTCGGCGGGGGGTCACCCCGCGGGCGGGCGAGGGCGACCCCACCCAGCCCGGAGCCGCGGACGACGGCTACGACGACGGTCTCGACGACGGCGCTGGCACGGACGAGGACGAGCCCGCGGGGCCCGCCGACCCCGGCGCCGAGGAGGCGCGATGACACCACGACGCCACGACCTGGCACGGCCGACGGCCGCGGCCCGCGCGCCGCTCGCGTGGGCCCTCACCGCCCTGCTGCTGCTGCCGGTGGCGCTCGCCACCACGTACCTCGAGCGCACGCCCGAGGAGATGGCGCTGGCGGCCGCCCAGGTCTTCGTGGGCACCGTCGCCACCGTGACCGTGACCGACGAGGGCGGCACGCCCTGGACCGAGGTGACCTTCACCGACCTCGAGTGGGTGGCCAACGAGCTCGCCGACGACGAGGACGACGGCGACGCCGCGCCCAGCTCGGTGACGCTGCGCTTCCTGGGGGGCGCCCTGCCGAGCGGCGAGCGCCTCACCGTCAGCGGCCTGCCGCGCTACGTGGAGGGTCAGCGGGTGCTGCTGTTCGCCTACGACGCCCCCGGCGCCGCCTCGCCGGTGGTGGGCGTGCGGCAGGGCAGCTGGACCCTCGAGGTGGCCGGGGCGCGGAGCGAGGACGGCGACTACCTGACGGTGCCGGCCGAGGGCCGCCTGCAGCGCGGCGCCACCGGCGCGAGCGTGGAGGAGGTCGTGGCCGCCGTGCGGGCGCTGCGCGAAGCCGGCAGCCTGCCCGAGGGCCCACCGCCCGCCCCCGCGGAGCCCGATGCCGGGCCGGACGCGGCCGGCGAGCCCGACGGGACGCCCGAGGAGGCGCCCGCCGCCGAGGCGTCCGACGTGGACCCGGAGGGGCCGGAGGCCGCGGACGCCGCCGGCGCGACGCCCCCGGAGCCGGCAGGAGCGGACGGACCGGAGGCGCCGGCCGTCGAACCGGAGGCTCCCGGCGCCGCCGCTCCCCCCGACCTGCCGCCGCTCGTGGTGCGCTACGCCGTCGACGAGAGCGGCGGCCCGCTGCTGCTCTCCACCGCCGTCAACCGCGCGGCCGCGGCGTGGGAGGCGGCCGCCTCGGGCGCCGTCGAGCTGGCGCCGGCTGAGCCCGACGAGGCGGGCAGCGCCCCCGTCCACGAGGTCGGCTACGGCCCGGCGGAGCTGTTCGGCCCCGACGCGCTCTCGCTCACCCTGAGCCGCAGCGGCTCGGCTGGCACCGAGGTGCTGGTGTCGCCCTCCGCCGGCAGCCTGCTCGAGCCGGTGCTCGTCCACGAGCTGGGGGTGCTGATCGGCCTGCCGGAGACGGACGCCGGGGTCATGAGCCACGCGGTGGTGGCGGGCGCCGTCGCGCCCACCGAGGCCGACGTCGCGGCCCTCGACGCCCTGCGCACCTTCCGGCCCGAGGACCTCAACCGCGACGGGGTGGTCGACTTCTACGACCTGGACGTGCTCGCCCGCAGCTTCGGCGCTAGCGGCGTGAACCTGGCGGCCGACCTGAACGGCGACGGGCAGGTGGACGCGGCCGACCTGGCGCTGCTCGAGGCGGCCTACCGCTTCCTGCCGCCGAGCGAGCAGCCGCCCACGCCGCGCTGAGCCCGGAGGCGGCGCCCGCGGGTCAGACCAGGGCGCCGGCGTCGGTGGCGGCGCGCGCCAGGAACAGCACGGCCACCTCGGACTCGCCGCGCGCGAACACCAGGGTGCCGTCCGGCCGCGGGGTGATCAGGTATTGCGTGAACGAGCCCAGCACCTGACCGGGCACCATCGCCACGAGGCTCGCTTGCGCCTCCGAGCCGCGGCCCCGGTACTGGCGCACGGTGATGCGGTGGCCGCCGACCTCGAAGGTGAGGGGCTCGCCGGTGAGGGGCTGCACCTCGTGCTCGGTGGCGCCGGAGGCGGCGATGACCTCGCTGAGGTCGTGGGCGTCGCCCTCCAGGCTCGCCAGGATGCGGGTCACGAGACCCTCGACGGCGTGGTCCACCAGGCCCACGCCAGCGGCGCGCGCCGAGCCCCTCAGCAGGCCGTCGATCGCCTTCGCGCGGTCGGGCGCGCGCGCCGTGACCACCCCAGCGCGCGTGATGGCCTGCGCGACGACCTCGTGCGGCTCGCCGCGCACGTTGTTGGCGAGGACCTTGAGCGTCGCGAGCATCTCCTCCGACTGCTGGTCGGTGAGCACGTACGCCGACACCAGGGCGTCGGCGAGCCGGGCCGCCAGCGACTTCTCGAGGTCGCGGAAGCGCACGTGGACGTAGTCGCCCTCGCGGTAGGTGGCCACCCAGGTGCGGTCGCGCTTGAGGACGTTGGTGCCCTCCAGCTCCATCTCGTGGCCGTCGACGTAGAGCGTGCGCGAGGCGCCCACGCCCGCGATGGCGAGGTCGTGGCCCGCCAGGTTGAGCCGCACCGGGCCTACCATGCGGATGGTCACGGCGGTGGCGTCGGGCGGCACCTTCTCCCAGCGCAGGATGGGGTTGGCTCCGAACAGCACGCCGCCCTCCAGCTGCGGGCCGCTGGCGCGCCCCCCGACGTTCGTGGGCAGGTACTCGGCGAGGCGGTCGAAGAAGTTTATGGCCAGCTCGCGGAAGGCGGCCGTCTCCTGCTGGAAGGCCTGGCGCTCGGTGCGCTCGCGCGCAGCCACCTCGATGAGGCGGGCCTCGAGCTGACGCCGCTGCTTGGCCTTCTCCTCCTCGGGCAGGCGCTCCTTCACGAGCTCCTGGATGGCCAGCTTCAGCTGGCGGCTGGTGACGTCGTTCGGCGAGCTCGGCGCCAGCCGCCCGGCGTACGGGTCTGCGGCCACGGTGAGGGCCGCCTGGCGCACGTAGGCGAAGGCGCCGCCCTCGTTGATCGTCAGGGCCGGCAGCGGGTTGCCGGGCTTGCCCAGCGTCATGATCAGGTTGATCAGCTCGCGCGCGATCTCGGCGAGGGCGTCGATGTCCGAGAGGGCCACCAGCGGGTCGCGCAGCCCCGGGATCGGCTCCACCACGCGGAACCTGCGCAGCTCCACGTCCTTGCCGAAGGTGCTGCGGTCGGAGTTGCGGTGCAGGTTCTGCAGCACCCCGAACATCAGGCGCGCCGTGCGACGCTCCGGCTCGGCCCGCCAGCCGGCGGCGACGCGCATGACGAACTCCTCGAGGTCGTCCCACCACACCCGGCGCGCCAGGCTGAGGAGCACCGCCTGCTCGGCGCGCTCCTCGGGCGTGGTCGCCAGGCTCTCGGCGCGCAGCGGCTCGGGCGCGTCCGCCACCTCGACCGCCGCCTCGTCGTCGAGCACCAGGGCGTTGAGGCTCGGCACCTGCCTGGCGGCGGGCCGGTCGGACAGCGTGGCGAGGTCGCGGCTCACGGCCTCGAGGCGTTGGCGCTGCTCGCTGCTCAGCCGGTCCTGTTCCCGGCTCAGCAGCGCCAGCAGGTCCCAGAGGGACGACGTACCGCCTCGAACGGTGCGTTTGGCGCGGTACTCCTCGACCTTGTACTCGAGGAGCTCGAGCGCGATGCTCTCCAGGCTAGGGAACACCCCGCCAGTATAAGTTCAAGCGCCGCCCGGCGCCATCCGCGCCGGAGCGGCTACGTGAACCGCGCGAACACGGCGGCGCTGCGCGCCACCACCTCGTCGACCTCGGCCTCGCTGATCACCAGCGGCGGCAGGTAGCGGATCGTGTCGCCCCCGCCGGCGATGGTGAGGACGCCGGCGTCGCGCAACGCCTGGATGACGGGGCCGGCCGGCACGGCCGTCTCGACCCCGACCAGGAGCCCGCGCCCCCGCACCTCGCGCACGGCGCTCCCGCCGGCGGCGCGCAGGCCGCTCATGAGCCGTTCGCCCAGCCGCTTCGCCGCCGACAGCAGGTCGCGCTCCTGGATCTCCTCCAGCACCGCCAGGCCCGCCGCCGCCGACAGCGGGTTGCCGCCGAAGGTGGTGCCGTGGCCCCCCGCCGGCATGGCGGCTGCGACCGCGTCGGTCATCAGCGTGGCACCGATGGGCACGCCGCCCCCCAGGCCCTTGGCGAGGGTGACGATGTCGGCGCTCACCCCCGACGGCTCGCTGGCCAGGAACGTACCGGTGCGGCCGACGCCCGTCTGGATCTCGTCGAACACCAGCAGGGCGCCGCGCTCGCGCGTGAGCTCGCGCGCCAGGCGCAGGTAGTCGTCGGAGGCGGGCCGGATGCCGCCCTCGCCCTGGATCGGCTCCAGCAGCACGGCCGCGGCGGTGTCGTCGACCGCCGCCTCGAGCTCGCGTGCGTCACCGAGCGTGACGAAGCGGACGTCGGGCTCGAAGGGGCCGAACGGCTCACGGTACTTGGGCTCCCAGGTGAGCGGCAGCACGCCCATCGAGCGCCCCGAGAAGCCGTGGCGCACCGCCACGAAGCCGCGGCGGCCCGTGGCCACCCGCGCCCACTTGAGCGCCGCCTCGTTGGCCTCGGCGCCGGAGTTGCTGTAGAAGACGCGGTTGAGGGGCGGCTTCACGAGCTCGAACAGCTCGTCGGTGAAGCGCGTGCGCACGTCGTTGCCGAGGTTCTGCGGCGCCACGATCAGGCGCTGCGCCTGCTCGGCCAGCGCGCGCGCCAGGCGCGGGTTGGCGTGCCCGACGCTGGCCACGGCGATGCCGGCCATGCAGTCGAGGTACTCGCGCCCGTCGGCGTCGAACAGCCGGGCGCCCTCGCCGCGCACGAACACCACGTCGGGGCTCCACAGGCCGGAGCGGTGACGGGCGTCGGCCGCCAGGATCGCCTCGGTGGTCTGCGGGGTGTCGGTGGCGCCGGCCGGCGCCGCGTGCGGGCGGGCGGCCGCCTCGCTCGTGTGATCGTTCATCGTTCGCTCCTGTCCGTGCCGAGGACGCCGTGGGGGCGGCGTCGTCGCTGATCGTACCGACCGGTATATCCGACTGCCGTACCGACCGTTCTACTCATGGAGGCTCCCGCGCTCGGCCCGCCCCGTCACACGCCCACCGCGACCATGCACAGCGGCCACTCGCCGCGTCCGTCGAGGCCCAGGAGGGCGGCGACGTCCTCGTCGTAGAAGTCGGTGATGAGGTGGGTGGCGAGCCCGAGCGCGGCGCCCGCCAGCACCAGGTTCTGCGCCGCCGCGCCGGCGTCGAGCAGCGCGTAGCGGTAGGCGCGCGCGCCGTCGACCACCCGGTGGCGCGCCGGCAGCCCGGTGAGGCACAGCACCGCCGCCTGCGCCTCGGCCTCGACCGGGCCCAGCAGGCTGCCCCGGAAGGCGTCGAGCGGGCTGTCGAGGTCGAGCTGGTAGAGGGCGTGCTCGCGCGGGTTGTAGTGGTAGCTGCCCTTGAACAGGTCCTGCACGTCGAGCGCCAGCAGGTACGCCTCCAGCGAGGAGGCCTCCTGCGACGTGGTGTGGGTGCGCTCGTGGCCGAAGGTGAAGCCGAAGCCGCTCCACAGCACCTGCGAGAGGTGGCCCTGCTCGAGCCTCCCCCCTTCCGCCACGCCGCCACGCTCGCGGGCCAGCACCGACCACAGGCCGCTACCGCCCTTCAGCTGCGGCGCGGGCAGGGCGGCGACCTCCTCGGGGTTGGCGTAGACCTTGAAGGGCGGCGCGACACGGGTGCGGCTCGCGGGCAGCTGGCCGCGCCGGTAGCTCATCTGCTCGTGGATCTCCGCCCCGTTGGTGCGGCTCTTGCTTCGTGTCACCGCTGCTCCCGGCCCGGAGTCTAGCATCGGGCCGCCCCGTCCCCAGGCGTTATGCTGGCGTATGGACACGCAGCCGGCAGCCCCGGTGCGGCGAGGCAGATGAAGCTCAGGGTCAGGTTCGCGGAAACGGATCAGATGGGGGTGGCGCACCACAGCGCGTACGTGGTGTGGCTCGAGGCCGCCCGTGTCGAGTGGCTGCGCCGCCGCGGCCTCAGCTACCGCGAGATGGAGGAGGCCGGCCTGTCGCTGGCGGTCTCGCGCCTGGAGGTCACCTACCGCGCCGCCGTCTACTTCGACGACGAGCTGACCCTCGTCCCGCGCCTCGAGTCCGTCCGCAGCCGCCGCGTCGCCTACAGCTACCGCGTTGAGCGCGACGGCCTGCTCGTGGCCACAGCCGTCACCGAGCACGTGCCCACCGACCGCAGCGGACGCGCCACCACCGTCCCGGCGCGCTGGCTCGAGCCGATGCTCGACCTGCTCGCCAACGACCCCTGAACCCCACGCCCCGAGGTGAGAGATGAGCCCGACCACCGCCCCCACCGCCCCGAGCCAGCGCACCCGGACCGACAAGATCGTCGGCACCGCCTTCACCTTCGACGACGTGCTGCTGGTCCCGGCCCACAGCCGGGTGCTCCCCAAGGAGGTCGACGTGCGCGCGCGGCTGACGCCCCGCGTGCGGCTGAACGTGCCGCTCGTGTCGGCCGCCATGGACACCGTCACCGAGACCCAGATGGCCATCGCCATGGCGCGCCAGGGCGGCATCGGCGTGGTCCACAAGAAGATGTCGGTGGAGGCGCAGGCCGAGATGGTGCGCAAGGTGAAGCGCTCCGAGTCGGGCATGATCGTCGACCCCATCACGCTGACGCGTGACGCCACCCTGGCCGACGCCGAGCGCCTGATGAGCGAGTACCGCATCAGCGGCGTGCCGATCGTGGAGCCCGACGGCAAGCTGGTCGGCATCCTCACCAACCGCGACCTGCGCTTCGAGACCGACATGAGCCGCCGGGTCGAGGAGCTGATGACGAGCGAGGGCCTGGTCACCGTGCCGGTCGGCACCACGCTCGAGCACGCCCGCGACATCCTCCGCAGCCACAAGGTCGAGAAGCTGCCGGTGGTCGACGACGCCTTCCACCTCAAGGGCCTCATCACCATCAAGGACCTCAAGAAGCAGGTCGAGTACCCCAACGCCGCCAAGGACCCGCTGGGCCGCCTGCGCGTGGCGGCGGCAGTCGGGGTGGGCGCCGACCTGGAGGAGCGCGCCCGCGCCCTGGTGGAGGCCGGCGCCGACGTGCTGGTGCTCGACAGCGCCCACGGCCACAGCCAGGGCATCATCGACGCGCTGCGCTACGTCAAGGGCGCCCACGACGTCGACGTGATCGCCGGCAACATCGCCACCGCCGCCGCGGCCGAGGCGCTGATCGAGGCGGGCGCCGACGGCGTCAAGGTCGGCGTGGGGCCGGGCAGCATCTGCACCACGCGCGTGGTCACCGGCGTGGGCATGCCGCAGCTGAGCGCCATCCTCGAGGTGGCCGAGGTGACGCGCGAGGCGGGCGCCACCCTGGTGGCCGACGGCGGCATCAAGTACTCCGGCGACGTGGCCAAGGCCCTGGCGGCGGGCGCCGACGTGGTGATGGTGGGCTCGCTGCTGGCCGGCACCACCGAGGCGCCGGGGGAGGAGATCCTGCGCGACGGCCGGCGCTACAAGGCGTACCGCGGCATGGGGTCGCTGGGCGCCATGTCGGGCGGCAGCGCCGACCGCTACTTCCAGGACAGCGCCGCGCCCGCCACGAAGCTCGTGCCCGAGGGCATCGAGGGCATGGTAGCCTACAAGGGGCCCGTGGGCGACGTGCTGTACCAGGTGGTCGGCGGGCTGCGCTCGGCGATGGGCTACTGCGGCGCGCCCGACCTGGAGGCGCTCAAGCGCGACGCGCGCTTCGTGACCATCACCCAGGCGAGCCTCGTCGAGTCGCACCCCCACGACGTGACCATCACCAACGACGCGCCCAACTACTCGGTGTCGAACCGGCGCTGAGCCGCCGCGCGGCGGGGCAGGGGCTCAGACGCGCAGCTCCTGCTCCCCGCTCGGCTCGAGCGCCAGGAAGCGCTCCAGCAGCGGCTCCAGGCCGAACTTCAGGGCGTGGCTGAAGGGGGTCAGCACGCGCTCGGCGGGCTGGCCCAGCGGCAGCAGGTGCGCCTCGAGCCGCGCGAACTGCCGGCGGGTGGTGGCGTCGCGCTCGGCCAGCGCCGCGGCGCTCTTGTCGCGCAGGCGGCGCAGCGTCAGCTCCAGGTGCCGGCGGCCGCGCTCCACGGTGCCGCCCAGCGTGGGGTCGATGCCCTGCACCTCGCCGAGCAGGCGCTCGAAGGTCTCCTCCACCTGCTCGACCGCCGACCCGAAACGCTCCGCGAAGCCGTGGCGCTCGAGGAGCACGCGCTCGAGCTCGGCGCGCGGGGCGCCGCGGAAGCGTACGGCGCTGAGCCCGTACCGCTCGAGCAGACGCTGCGCCGCCGGCTCCAGCACCGTGGCCACCGCCCGCGGCCAGGCCAGCGGCATGGCCACGCCGTGCGCACGGTAGACGCCGCGCAGCTGCGCCACGTAACGGAGCTCGCCGGGGCCGAACACCGCCACCGCCGTGGGCAGCAGCGCGTCCTGCACGACGGGCCTGAGGCCCGCGGCCGGCGTGATCAGCGTGGGGTCGTCCTCCAGCCGCGCCAGCAGCTCGGCGCGGCTCAGCTCGCGGCCCTCCGCGAAGAACGAGCGCCCCTGGAGGCGCAGCAGCACCCGGCGCGGCAGGCCGGCGCCGGGCAGCTCCAGGAACAGGTTCGTGGCGTTCGCGCCGCGCCCCAGCTGCGGCTCGAAGCCGAGCGCCGCCAGGCGGTCGCCGGCCTCGTTGATCGCCGCCGTGCTGCGGCCCGGCTGCTCGAGCTCGGCCCGCAGCACGCCGGTCGTGAGCGCAGCCAGGTCGGGCTGCAGCGGGTCGACGGGCACCAGGCCCTCCTCGCCGAGGAGGCGCATCAGGACGGCCCCGAACCAGTCGCTGAAGGTGGCCACCGAGGCGGCGGTCTCCTCGAGCAGCGCCGTGACCTCGGGCAGGAAGCGCGGCGCCGGGGAGCAGGCCGCGAGGCCAGCCAGCACCTGGCTCACCATGGCACGGCTCAGCGGCACGCGGCCCACGGGCACGTCGCGCGGCAGCTCGACCGCCAGGCGATGCAGCGCCTCGTCGCCGTCGAGCACGTAGGTGTGGTCGACCTCGGCCGTGTCGTGGTCCTGGGTAGCGAGCCAGAACACCGGCACCACCGGGCGCTCGGGCGTGTCGAGCTGCCGCGCCAGGCGGATGGCGGTCACGGCCTTGGAGAGCGTGAAGGTGGGGCCCAGCAGCAGCCCGGTCTGCTGGCCGGTGACCACGGCCCGCGCCTGCGGGTGCCGCAGCTTCTCGACGTTCTCGAGCACGGCCGCCGGGGCGCCCAGCTTCCGGGCGTACCGCTCCAGGGCGCGCGCCAGGCGCTCACGGTCGACGGGGCGGTCGAGCGTCAGCGCGGCGGCGGTGTCGCCGGGCGGCAGCTCGAAGAAGTCGGCCAGCGCACCGCTGCCGTAAGCAGCGGTGAAGTCGGTGGGGAGACGGTGCGTCGGCTCGGGTGACACACGGCAGCTTACATAGCGGCCAGGCGGCGCATGTGGCCTAGGGCGACGGCGCGGGGCCGGTGCGCGCGTGTTACACTCCAGCGCGCCGAGCGCCGGGCGACGCCCGCTCGCGCTGGAGGGGCCGCCGGCGCGCGCTCCGCCACCGGTGCCCGGCAGAACGGCCGGCGAGGGACCCCAGTGACCATCGAGCTGAACACCGATCTAGTACCGTCAGGTCCGTACCACGACGTCGTGGTGCTGATCGACGTGCTGCGGACCTGCACCGTGGCGCCGCTGCTCTTCGACGTGGGCGTCGAGGAGCTCGCGCTGACCCCTTCGCTACGCCGCGCGCGCGCCGAGGGCGGCGCCGGCCGCCTCCTGGTCGGCGAACGCCAGGGCCTCCCGCCCGAGGGCTTCAACCACGGCAACTCCCCGGTGCAGCTCGCCGACCTCGACCTGCGGGGGCGCTCCGTGGTGATGGTCTCGGAGAACGCCCCGCGCTGGCTCGACCAGCTGGCGGGCAGCCGCGCGGTGCTGCTGGGCTCGTTGTTCAACGCCGCAGCGGTCGCCGACGCGATCGCGACGCTGAGCCCCCGCCGCGTCGACCTGGTGTGCTCGGGCTTCGCCGGCGAGCCCGACCTCGACGACGCCGTGGCCGCCGCGTTCATCGCCCACCTGGTGCAGGAGCGCGCGCCCGAGGCGGCGCTCGTCGGCGCCGCACGCTTCGCCACCACGCTGGCGCGCGCCCTGCCCGACCCGCTCGACGCCCTGTGGCGCTCGACCGCCGGCCAGTACCTGCGCGCCATCGGGCTCGAGCAGGACATCGCCTTCGCCGCGCGCGTCTCGGCCTCGAGCAGCGTGCCCCGCCTCGTCCGCATCGAGCCGGGCGAGCCGGCCCCCCTCTACCACTTCGCCGCCGTCGGCTGAGGCTAGCGGCGTGCCCCCCACCCGCCACCAGGTGCTCGGCTACCCCCTCGACGCCGTCGACATGGACGCCGCCGCCGACTGGGTGCTGCGCCACGTGGCGGCCTCCCGGCACGGGGAGCCGCGCCCCCGTCTGGTCGTGACCCTCAACCCCGAGATCGTGGTGCAGGCCGAGGGCGACCCGGACCTGGCGGCCGCGCTGCGCGCCGCCGACCTGAGCGTCGCCGACGGCGTGGGCGTCGCCTGGGCGGCGCGGCGCGCCGGCGTGGCGCTGCCCGGCCGCGTGCCCGGGGTCGACCTCGCCTTCGAGGTGATGCGCCGTGGCGGCGCCGACCTGCGCGTCTACCTGCTGGGGGCCCGGCCCGGGGTGGCCGAGGCGGCGGCGGCCGAGGCGGCGCGGCGCTACGGCGTGACCGTGGTGGGCGCCCAGCACGGCTACTTCGACAGTGAGGCGCCGGAGGCCGTGGTGGCGGCGGTGGCGGCGGCGCGCCCCGACCTGCTGCTGGCGGGGCTCGGTGAGGGTCAGGAGCTCTTCTTGCACCGTCACCGCAGCGCGCTCGGCGCCGGCGTGATGATCGGCGTGGGCGGCACCCTGGACGTGCTCGCCGGCGAGGTCAGGCGCATGCCGGCCTGGACCAGCCGGCTGGGCATCGAGTGGCTGTTCCGGGTGGGCCTCGACCGCCGCCGCTGGGGGCGCCTGCCGCGCCTGTTCCGCTTCGCCGGGCTGGTGCTGCGCGGCTTGCCCCGCTAACGGCGCCGCTGCTAAGATGCCAAACTGTTCTAGCGCGCCTTCGGGCCGCACCCGGGCCGAGATGGCGGAACGGTAGACGCAGTTGACTCAAAATCAACCGGGGCGACCCGTGCGGGTTCGAGTCCCGCTCTCGGCACCACTCACCCCCTCCCGCAGCTGGCCTCTCGTCGCCTGCGGGCGCTCGTGGAGGAACCATGTTCTGGATCGCGTTCGTACTCTTCCTGATCGTCTCCGTGCTGCTGACCATCGTCATCCTCATCCAGGAGCCCAAGCAGTCGGGCCTGGGTGACGCGCTGGGCGGCGGCGGCGGCGGCGCCGACTTCGCCTCGCTCGGCGGCACCGCCGGCGGCCTGCACCGCACCACCATCTACCTGGCGATCGCCTGGGGCGTGCTGGCCCTGCTCCTGGGGCTGATCCCCCGCTGAGCCAGGCCTCGCGACCGACGAACGCGCGCCGCCCTCACCGGGTGGCGCGCGCCTTTCATGTGCTCTCGCTTAAGGCCGCCGCGTTGACGATGCGATACGCGGGTGATAGATTCCCCTCAAGTGGGTAATTGTATATAGCCCACCCGGCTAACGGTCGCCGGGCCCCGCCGCAACAGGAGGGGTGCAAGCCGCTATACAACGTCTTGCAGGTTCTTCCGACCAGGGGTTACGGTAGGCCGTCGTCGAACAAAGCGTAAGGGCAAGGCGCCGATGCCGCGTCCACGCCGACGGTAGAAAGCACTGGAGGAGAGATGAAGCGAGTTCTTATCGGCCTTACCTTCCTGGCGGTGGCGTCCTTCGCCTTCGCGCAGCCGTTCGTCTGGCCTAGCGCCTGGACGAACGCCACGCCCGACGAAGCCGTCTACGGCGGCACCCTGCGCATCGCCATGATCGGCGACCCGCGCACCTTCAACCCGGTCATCTCGGCCGAGTCGCAGGCCCTCAGCGACTACCTCTTCGACTCCGCGGCGCCGCTCATCATCCGTGGCCCCGACTCCGACGAGTGGCTCCCCTACGGTGCCCAGTCCTACACCGTCAGCGAAGACGGCCGCACCATCGACATGGTGCTCCGTGAAGGCATGAAGTGGTCCGACGGCTCCGACATCACGGTGCAGGACTACTACATCCGCTACGTCCTCGAGACCGACCCCGACGTCGGCTCCAACGGCTACGACGGCTGGTTCATGGACGGCGACCCGATCACCATGGAGATCACGGGCGACAACACCCTGCGCTTCACCTTCCCGCGCCCGGACCGCATGGCGTTCCCCGTGGCCGCCGTGAGCCCGGTGCCCGACAAGATCTTCGGTGAGGCGTACCGCACCGGTGGCGCCGAAGCCGTGCAGGCCCTCTGGGGTACCGACGTCGACGTGACCACCACCATCTGGCCGACCGAGTTCGTCCCGGTCTCCTTCCAGCCCGGCGAGCGCATCATCCTCGAGCGCAACCCGTACTTCGGTGAGTGGAACGTCGACGAGGCCGGCAACCCGCTGCCCTACCTCGACGGCTACTCCATGACCATCGCCGGCGACCTCGACGCCGCCCTGAACCTCTTCATCGCCGGTGAGATCGACAGCTTCTCGCCGCGCAACCTCGACGACATCGGCGTCATCAACCAGGCCGTCAACAACGGCGACATCGACGTCGTGGTGATGGAGTCGGTCAGCCCGGTCGCCAGCAGCCAGTTCATCGTCTGGAACTGGAACAAGGCCTCCGACCCGGCCAAGGAAGCGCTCTTCCGCAACGTCAACTTCCGTCGCGCCATGGCGCACCTCGTCGACCGCGACCTTATGATGGACCTGGTCTACAACGGCGCCGGCGTGCCGATGTACACCAACGTCTACCCGATCAACGACTACTGGGTGAACCACGACGTCGAGAAGTACCCGTTCGACCCCGAGCGCGCCCAGGAGCTGCTCGCCTCGATCGGCTACGACCGCACCAACGCTCAGGGCCTGCTCGTCAACGCCCAGGGCCAGACCGTCTCCTTCACCCTCGCCACGAACGCCGGCAACACGCAGCGTGAGCAGCTCGCCCAGATCTTCGCCGACACCGCCCGCGAGGCCGGCGTCGACGTGACCGTCTCGGCGATCGACTTCAACCTGCTGGTCGACCAGCTCCTCTCGGTCGGCGAAGACCGTCCGTTCGACGCGATCCTCATCGGCCTCACCGGCGGCTCGCGCGACTGGCCGTTCGGCGTGAACGTCATCCCCTGCGGTACCAACCTGCACATGTTCAACACCAGCCCCGAGTGCCTCACCACCGGTGAGACCCTCATGGGCCAGCTGTTCACGCAGGGCCGCGAGACCCTGGACACCGAAGCCGCTCGCGAGATCGGCTACGAGATCCAGAAGGTCGAAGCCGACCTGATCCCGATCGTCTACCTCGTCAGCCCGATGGCCCACTACGCCTTCAACTCGGCCCTCACCGGCTACCACCAGGAAGACCAGATCAACCCGCTGCTCGGCGCCTGGGAGCTCCCGCTCCTCTTCAAGGCCCAGTAAGCAGCAGGCGACCCGACGATCTCTTGGACTGGGCGGCGCTTGCCGCCCAGTCCAACACCTAAGACGACAGAAGATATCTTGATGATGAGCCGTACTCCTCTCCCCTACCGCAGCAGGCGGGCCACCCCCGCTTGCGCCGCGACGCCGAGCGTTATCTGATGCTCGTCTACATCGTTCGGCGTTTCTTCCAGCTGATCCCGACCTTCCTGGGCGCCACCATGCTGGCGTTCCTGATCAGTCAGCTGGTCCCCGGTGACTTCCTCACCCAGAAGGCGCTCGAGCCCAACGTGCGACCCGAGACCATCGAGCGGATGCGCTCGCAGTTCGGCCTCGACCAGCCGATCACCGTGCAGTACGTGCGGTGGATGGGCAACCTGATGCAGGGGAACCTGGGTCAGTCGTTCGTGTCGAACCAGCCGGTGATCAACCGCATCGGCCGGCCCATGCGCAACTCGATGTACCTGGCGCTGCTCTCGATCTTCATGCTGTGGGCGGTGGCGGTGCCCGCCGGTGTCTACTCGGCGGTGCGGCAGTACTCCGTCGGCGACCAAGTGGTGAGCGTGTTCTCCTACTTCGGCCTCGCCATCCCCAACTTCTTCTTCGCCCAGGTGCTGATCCTATTGATATTCGTGACGCGCTCCTTCACGAAGGACGCGTTCGGCTTCAACCAGCTGGTGTTCCCGGTGGCCGGCATGACCAGCGGCAACTACCTGCAGATGTCGCCATGGGGCCAGTTCTGGGACGTCATGTGGCACATGTTCATCCCGTCGTTCGTGGTCGCCACGGCCGGCATGGCGGGCTTCACGCGCGTGCTGCGCGCCCAGATGGTCGAGTACCTCGCCTCCGACTTCATCCGCACGGCGCGGGCCAAGGGCCTGGCGCAGCGCGGCGTCACCTACAAGCACGCGCTCCGGCCGGCCATCATCCCGTTCGTCGCCGGCATCGGCGGGCTGCTGCCCGACCTGGTGGGCGGCGCCGGCCTGGTCGAGGTGACGATGTCGTGGCCCGGCATCACCCCGACCTTCCTGGAAGCGCTGAACTCCCAGGACATCTACGTAGTCCTCGGTCTGCTGGTCATCACCACCATCCTGCTGATGATCGGCAACCTCCTCTCCGACCTGCTACTGGCCGCGGTCGACCCGCGGATCCGGTACAACTGAGGCCGCCCATGTCCGACGATCCCATCCGCGAGAACCAGAGGGAGCTGCAGCAGGAGACCGACGCGACCGTCGAGGCGACCGCCAAGCAGGTCGACAACGCCCAGCTGCAGATCAACGACGCCGGGGCGCCGGTGGTGCGCAAGAGCAAGACCCAGGGGCAGATCATCTGGGAGCAGTTCAGACGCCACAAGTCGGCGCTCGTGGGCGGCTGGATCCTGGTCTTCATGTACCTGACGGCGATCTTCGCCGGCTTCCTGGCCCCGTACGGCCTCAACGAGTACCGCCGCAGCCCCACCGCGGCGTTCCGCCCGCCCACCCAGGTGCACTGGGTCGACCCCGACACCGGGCGGCTCACGCGCCCCTTCGTCTACGACGTCGTCGAGACGCGCGACCCCATCACCCGTCAGCGCGTCTACGAGGAGGACACCAGCACCAAGTACCCCATCAAGTTCTTCGTGCGGCGCCCGTCGCAGCCGTACAAGATCCTCGGCATCTTCAAGTCCGACCTGCGGCTGTTCGGCGTCGACGACCCAGCCCGGATCTTCCTGTGGGGCACCAACAACCTCGGCAAGGACGTCTTCTCGCGCGTGCTCTACGGGGGCCAGGTGAGCCTCACGGTAGGCATCCTGGCGGTGTGGGTGTCGCTGTTCCTAGGGCTGCTACTGGGCGGCTTGGCCGGCTTCTACGGCGGCTTGCTCGACGACTTCATCATGCGCCTGGTCGAGGTGTTCGCCGCCATCCCAGGGCTGTTCCTGCTGATCGTGCTGGCGTCGCTGCTGCGCGACCCGCGCAACCCGCTGGCGCAAGCGTTCGGGCTGCAGATGACCTCGTCGCAGACCTACGTCCTCATCGTGCTGGTGCTCGGCCTGGTGGGCTGGGGCGGCCTGGCGCGTATCATCCGCGGCTTCATCCTGTCGGCGCGCGAGCTCGACTACGCCGCCGCCGCCAAGGCGCTGGGCGCCAGCGAGGCGCGCGTGCTGTGGCGCCACCTCCTCCCCTCGACCGCGAGTTACGTCATCGTCAACCTCACGCTGGCCATCCCGGGCTACATCCTGGGCGAGACGAGCCTGTCGTTCCTGGGCCTGGGGCCCAGCGAGGTCGACACCTCGAGCTGGGGCCTGCTGCTCCGCGACGCCACGGCGCGCGGCATCAGCATCCAGTTCGTGCCTTGGCTCCTGATCCCTGGCATCCCCATCTTCCTGGCAGTGTTATGCTGGAACCTGCTTGGTGATGGACTCCGGGACGCCTTCGACCCCAAGAAGCGACGCTGAGGGGGTCGGGAACCGGCCGAGCGTATTTCCGTAACTCCGGATTATCTTGCAGGGCGCGCTGCGCTGTATTCAGCCTAGCGCGCCCCGTGGCATATCCCGGTGCGTAGCGTCGCTCCCCGAGCAACGCTTCCATTCCCGCTGTGAGGAGCGTAAGAAAGTGGCAAACCAGAACCGGCTCCTTGAGGTGAAGGACCTCAAGACCTACTTCGACACCGACGAAGGCACGGTCAAGGCCGTCGACGGGGTGAGCTTCCACCTCGACCGCGGTGAGACCCTCGCCGTCGTGGGCGAATCCGGCTCGGGCAAGTCGGTCATGAGCCTCTCGATGATGCGGCTCATCCCCACCCCCCCGGGCCGCATCGCGGGCGGCCAGATCCTGTTCGAAGGCGAGGACCTGGTCAAGAAGTCCGAGCGGGAGATGCGTCGCATCCGTGGCAACGACATCTCGATGATCTTCCAGGAGCCCATGACCAGCCTCAACCCGGTCTACACCGTGGGCGACCAGATCGCCGAGGCCATCGTGCTCCACCAGGGCAAGACGCGCCGCGAGGCCATGCGCCTGGCCGCCGAGATGCTCGAGCTGGTGGGCATCCCCGAGCCGGGCAAGCGCGTCAAGAACTACCCCCACCAGATGTCGGGCGGCATGCGCCAGCGCGTGATGATCGCCATGGCGCTGTCGTGCGGCCCCAAGCTCCTCATCGCCGACGAGCCCACCACGGCCCTCGACGTCACCATCCAGGCGCAGATCCTCGACCTGATGCGCAAGCTGCAGGACGAGATCGGCATGTCGATCCTGTTCATCACCCACGACCTGGGCGTCGTGGCCGAGATGGCCGACCGCGCCGTGGTGATGTACGCCGGCCGGGCGGTCGAGGAGGCGCACGTCAACGACATCTTCGCCGACCCGAAGATGCCCTACACGCTGGGCCTGCTCAACTCGATCCCGCGCGTCGACAAGGCCGCCGAGCACCAGGAGCGCCTGCAGGCGATCCCGGGCAACGTCCCCAACCCGCTCTACCTGCCCGAGGGCTGCGCCTTCCACCCGCGCTGCCGCTTCGCGCAGGACAAGTGCAAGGTCGCCATCCCCGAACTCGAAGACACCGGCGGCGGGCACATGGTCCGCTGCGTCCGCTGGCCTGAGCTCGACCTCAAGGCGGAGATCCCCGCATGACCGAAGCCACCCGTAACCCCGCAACCGTCCAGGACAAGAGCGCCACCCAGGACCTGCTCGAGGTCAAGAACCTGCGCAAGTACTTCCCCATCCGCGGGGGGATCTTCTCGCGCGTGGTCGCCAACGTCAAGGCCGTGGAGGACGTCAGCTTCCGGGTCAAGAGGGGCGAGGTCGTGGGCCTGGTGGGCGAGTCCGGCTCGGGCAAGACCACCGTCGGCCGCTCGATCCTGCGCCTCATCGAGCCCTCGGCGGGCGAGGTGAACTTCGACGGCGTCGACATCACCAAGCTCTCCAAGGGCCAGATGCGCGAGTACCGCAAGCGCATGCAGATCATCTTCCAGGACCCGTTCGCTAGCCTCAACCCGCGCATGTCGGTCTCCGACATCATCGGCGAGGCCATGAGCATCCACAACCTGGCGCGCGGCAAGGAGCGCGAGGACCGCGTGGCGTCGCTGCTCGAGCGCGTCGGCCTCTCCTCGGCCCACATGCGTCGCTACCCGCACGAGTTCTCGGGCGGTCAGCGCCAGCGCATCGGCATCGCGCGCGCGCTCGCCGTGGACCCCGAGTTCATCGTCGCCGACGAGCCGGTCTCGGCGCTCGACGTGTCGATCCAGGCGCAGGTCGTCAACCTGCTCCAGGACCTCAAGGAGGAGCTCGGCCTCACGCTCCTCTTCATCGCCCACGACCTCGGGGTGGTCGAGTACATCTCGGACCACGTGATCGTCATGTACCTTGGGCGCATCATGGAGATCGCCCCCGCCAAGGAGCTCTACGCCAACCCGGTGCACCCCTACACCGAGGCGCTCCTGTCGGCCGTGCCGATCCCCGACCCGACCGTGAAGCGCGAGCGCATCATCCTCCAAGGCGACATCCCCTCCCCCATCAACCCGCCCTCGGGCTGCGTGTTCCGCACGCGCTGCCCGCTGGCGACCAAGGAGTGCGCCGACGTGATCCCGCCGCTGGAAGAGGTCTCACCGGGCCACTTCAAGGCCTGCATCCACCGCTGAGGCGAGAGGGGTGACCGTGGCAAGCAGGAAGCGGGACCTGCCCGAAGGGAGCACCGAGCGGCCCAAGCTGACCCGGCTCGAGATCCTGGGGCTGATCTTCCGCACCTACGCCGTGTCGCTGCCGTACGTGCTGATCTTCGTGGCGGTGATGCTGATCGCCACCTGGGTGGTCACCGAGCTCGTCTTCCGCTGAACCCGGCCTACCTGCGTTCCGTGGCCGCCGCCCCTCACCGGGCGGCGGCCGCTTCGCGTGGGCGCCTCGCGTTATGCTCGCCGGCGTGGACCCGACCGACCGCATCCGCCAGGGCGTGATCGCCGCGCTGCCGGCGGACGCCCGCGAGCTGCTGCCGCCGGCGCTCGCCGATGCCGCCGAGCCGGCCACGGGCGCGCTGGTGGCCGAGCTCGAGCGCTTCCTGGCGCTCATGCGCGACTACCCCGAGCGGCCCGGCAAGACGCTGCGCGGCCGCCTGCTGGTGCTGGCAGCGCGCGCGCACGGCGCCCCGGACGACGCCGCCGCCCAGACGCTGGCCGAGGCCCTCGAGCTGTTCCAGAACTGGGTCCTGGTGCACGACGACATCGAGGACGACTCCGAGGAGCGCCGCGGCCGGCCCGCGCTGCACCGCCAGGTGGGCATGCCGCTGGCGCTCAACGTGGGCGACGCCATGCACGTGGCGATGTGGCGGCACCTGCTGACGCTGCCCCAGCGCGCGCCGCTGGACCTCCAGGCGGCCCTCGACGAGTTCGGCGCCATGATCATGCGCACCGCCGCGGGCCAGCACCTGGACCTCGCCTGGGTGGCGCAGGAGCGCTTCGACGTCGCCGAGGCCGAGTACCTGGCGATGGTGAGCCTCAAGACCGCCTACTACACGGTGGTGTCGCCCCTGCGCCTGGGCGCGGCCTGCGCCGGGCGGGCGCCGTCGCCGCTGCTCGAGGAGGCCGGCGTCGACCTCGGGGTGGCGTTCCAGATCCGCGACGACGTGCTCAACCTCACGCCCGGCGCCGAGGTGGGCAAGGAGTTCGCCGGCGACCTCTACGAGGGCAAGCGCACGCTCGTGCTCGCCCACCTGCTGGGGCACGCGACGCCCGCCGAGCGCGAGCGCGTGGTGGCGCTCCTCAGGCGCCCGCGCGCGGCGAAGGCGCCGGAGGGGGTGGCGGAGGTGCTGGCGCTGATCGAGCGCTACGGCTCGCTCGCCTACGCCCAGCAGGTGGCCGAGCGACGCCTGGAGCGCGGCCTGGCGCGCCTGCAGGAGGCGCTGGCGCCCTTGCCGGGCCGCAGGGCGGCGGAGGAGCTCCTGGGGCTCGTGGGGAGCCTGGCGGAGCGGGTGAGCTGAGAGCCAGCGACGCTCGCGGCTCGGCAACGGTGCGCGGGCCGGCCGCCGGCGGGGCGCGAGCCTAGAGCCGGGCGGCGCCTGCCCACCTCGTGGCCCCTTCGGGCGGCCCAACGCCTACCCTTCAGGCATGGCCCGACGACGCGCCCGCTCGTCACGTGCCGCTCGGGTCTACCGGCCCGCGGCGCGGCCCGGCTCCTCGCCAGCGCCGCGGGCCCGCGGTCCGGCGCCCAGCGCCGCCGCACCGCTGGTGGCCCGCACGGCGCGCGGGGCGGCGCCCCAGGACGCTAGCCCGCCCCGCCCGCCGGGTCACCCCGGGCGTCCCGCGCGAGCGGGGCACCCAGGCCGCCCTGACCCTCCCCCACCGCGCCGCGGCGTGCTGGCCACGCTCCTGCGGGCGGTCGAGCGTGCCCTCGCCGCGCTCTCCCCCTGCCCCGTCTGCGGCGAACGCGGCGCGGGCCCGTGCGGCACCTGCGCCGTCTGCGAGGTCGCGTTGCGCAGCGCGGTCCTGGCGCTCCCCGCGCCGAGCGGCGACACGCTGTGGCTCGGCCCCCACGCCGGCGCCTGGCGCCGCCTGGTGCACGCCCTCAAGTACCGCGACGCCCGGCGGCTGGCGCCCTTCCTGGCCGAGCTGCTGGCGCTGCGCGCCCGCGGCTGGGGCTGGCGTCCGCAGCTGGTCGTGCACCTGCCCACCACCGCCGGGCGGCGCGCGGCCCGCGGCTACGACCAGGCCGAGGGGCTCGCCCGCGCCCTGGCGCCGAAGCTCGGGGCGGTCCACGTGGCGGCCCTCCGGCGCGTGCGCGAGACGCCCGCCCTGGCGCGCCAAGGCCGCGCCGCGCGCAGCGCCACGCTGGAGGGGGCCTTCCGCTCGCGCTACCTCGGCGGGCGGGCGGTGCTGCTGGTCGACGACGTGCTCACCACCGGCGCCACGCTCGACGCCGCCCGCGCCGCCCTGCTGGCGGCCGGCGCCAGAGAGGTGCGCGCCGCGGTGGTCGCGCGCACCGCCCTGGCGCACGAGGCGGTCGCGGCCGGCGAGGACCGCGAGGGCGTCTAGGGAAGCTAGGCCGGCTGGTTCCCGGAGCAGCGCGGGCGGACGTTCAGAGGGTGGCCACCAGCGCCGTGCCCACGCCCAGCAGCGCCCCCGCCACCACCTGGGGGTAGGTGTGGCCGAGCAGCGTCTTGAGCACCTCCGGCTGGAAGCCCTCGTCGAAGAGGTGGCTCAGCTCCTTGACCAGGTCGTTGATGAGCTCGGCGTGGCGGCCGGCGGCGCGGCGGATGCCGGTGGCGTCGTACATCACGATCGAGCCCAGCACCGCGGAGATGGCGAACGCCGGGCTGCCCCAGCCGTGGATCACGCCCAGGCTGATGGCGAGCGCGGACACGGCCGCGCTGTGCGACGACGGCATGCCGCCCGTGTCGAGCAGGCGCTCGGGCGCCCAGCGCCGCTCCGCCAGCAGCACGAGCAGCACCTTCGTCACCTGCGCCACGACGGTGGCCACCAGCGCGGCCACGAGTGGGGTGTTGCCGACGAGGTCGTTCATGCCGCTCGCCGCATCCTAGCCGCCGTCAGCGTGTTGACGATCACCATGACCACGGTCATCGGCCCGGTGCCGCCCGGCATCGGCGTGAGCCAGCCGGCTACGCTCGCCACGGCCGGGTCCACGTCGCCCACGATGCGCCCGTCCACGCGCGTGAGGCCCACGTCGAGCACGGCCGCCCCCGGCTTCACCATCGGCGGCGTCACGAGGCGCGGGCTGCCGGCCGCCACCACCAGGATGTCGGCGCGCCGCGTCACGGCGCCCAGGTCGGTCGTGCGCGAGTGCGCCAAGGTCACGGTGGCGTTGCGCCGCAGCAGCAGCGCCGCCAGCGGCTTGCCGACCAGCTCGCTGCGCCCCACGATCACCGCCTCCTTGCCCTCGGTTCCCACCCCGTAGCGGTCGAGGAGCTCGACCACCCCGAGCGGCGTGGCGGGCACCAGGCCGTCGCGGCCGCTCCACAGCAGTCCCACGTTGCGCGGGTGCAGGCCGTCGACGTCCTTGGCGGGGTCGATGGCGTCGAGCACCCGCCGCGGGTCGATGGCCGGCGGCAGCGGCAGCTGCACCAGGATGCCGTCGACCTCGTCGTCGGCGTTGAGGCGCGCGATCAGGCCCAGCAGCTCGGCCTCGCTCACGTCGGCCGGCAGCTCGAACGACTGCGAGGCCACCCCCGCGCGGCCCGCCAGGCGCTCCTTGGAGCGCACGTAGCTGGCGCTGGCGGGGTCGTCGCCGACGCGCACGAAGGTCAGGCGAGGCACGTAGGGCAGGCGCGCCACCTCGGCCCTCAGGCGCTCGATCGGCTCCGAGGCGGCGAGCTTGCCGTCGAGCCTCACCGCTGAGCCTTCAGGGGCCATCGGCCGCCTTGTCCGGGTCGGGGTCGGGCGCCTCCCCCTCCGCCTGCGCGTCGGCCGCCGGTCGCGCTTCGTCCTGGGCCGCGTCGTTGAGGCGCCGCAGCACCTTGGCGAGCACGCCGTTCACGAAGCGGCCCGACTCGTCGCCACCGAACTTCTTGGCCAGGCGCACGGCCATCTCGATGGCGACCTCGGGGGCGTCGTCGCCGTAACGCATCTCGGTCACGGCCAGGCGCAGCACGTTGAGGTCGGTCTGCGACATCTGCGTGAAGGTCCAGCCCGTGATCGACTCCGCCAGCTCGGCGTCGAGTCGCTCGCGGTCGGCGTCGTAGCTCTTCAGGAGCCCTTCGGCGAACGCCAGCGTCGCGGGCGTCAACGGTTCGCCGTAGGCCGCCTCGGCCGGGTCCTCCTCGGGCTCCTCGGCCAGCTCCTGGCGGACGCTGCGCCACACCTCGAGCAGCGGCTGGCCGCCGCGCTCGGACTGGAAGAGGGTTCGGAAGGCGAGCTCGCGAGCGCGGCGTCTACCCACGCGGCAGCTCCTCCTCGGGCAGCTCGACGTCCTCGACGGCCACGTTGACGCTCTTGACCGTGAGGCCGGTCATGGAGGCGACCGCCTCGCGCACGGCCTTCTGCGCCGCGTGCGCCACCTTGGGGATCACCTTGCCGTAGGCGACCGCCAGGGTGAGGTCGACCCACACCTCGCCGCCGTCGCGCTCCACGACGATGCCGCGCCCGCGGCGCCCGCCGAGGAACTCGCCGACGCGCGCCGGGGGCTGGATGGGGCGCACCCCGTCGACCTCCTCCAGCGCGAGCTGCACGATGCCGTAGAGGACGTCTGGTGAGATGGCCAGGTCGACGCTGTCGCTCATGACATCCTCCGAGCGATGAAGTTCGTGTACACGGCCCCACGCCGGAAGAAGGCGTTGTCGAGGACCTTCAGGTGGAACGGGATCGTGGTCTTCACGCCTTCGATCACGGTCTCTTTGAGTGCCCTTTCCATGCGGGCGATCGCCTCCTCCCGCGTCGGCGCCCAGGCGATGATCTTCGCCACCATGCTGTCGTAGTTGGGCGGGATGCGGTAACCGGCGTAGACGTGCGAGTCCACGCGGATGCCGGGGCCGCCCGGCCAGTGTACGTCGGAGATGCGGCCGGCCGAGGGACGGAAGTCGTGGTCGGGGTCCTCGGCGTTGATGCGCACCTCGATGGCGTGGCCCTCGACCTCGACCTGCGACTGCTCGAACGACAGGCCGTTGCCGGCCGCCACGCGCAGCTGCTCCTGCACGAGGTCGATGCCGGTGATCATCTCGGTGACCGGGTGCTCGACCTGGATGCGCGTGTTCATCTCGGAGAAGTAGAAGTTGCCGCCGCGGTCGACGAGGAACTCGCAGGTGCCGGCGCCGCGGTAGTCGATGTGCTCGGCGAGGCGCACGGCCGCGTCGGCGATGCGCTCGCGCAGCTCGGGATCGAGCAGGCTCGGCCCCTCCTCCAGCACCTTCTGGTAGCGGCGCTGGATGGAGCAGTCGCGCTCGAAGAGGTGCACGACGTCGCCCTCGCCGTCGCCGAACAGCTGGATCTCGATGTGCTTCGGCTCCTCGATGTACTTCTCCATGTACAGCTCGGGGTTGCCGAAGGCGGCGCGCGCCTCCTCCTGGGCGTTGACGAACTGCCGCTCCAGGTCGGGCATGCTCTGCACCACGCGCATGCCGCGACCGCCGCCGCCCGCCGAGGCCTTGAGGATCAGCGGGAAGCCGATCTCGGAGGCGAAGCGGCGCGCCGCCGCCAGGTCCTCGAGGGGCGCGCTGCCCGGCGTGACCGGCACGCCGGCCTCGACCGCCAGCGCGCGCGCCGAGGCCTTGTCGCCGATCCGGCGGATGTTGTCGGGGCGCGGGCCGATGAACGTCAGGCCGTGCTCCTCGCACATCTCGGCGAACTCGGCGTTCTCGGCCAGGAAGCCGTAGCCGGGATGGATCGCCTCGCAGCCGGTGACGAGCGCGGCGGCGAGGATGTTGCGCACGTTCAGGTAGCTGCCGCTGGCCTGGGCGGGGCCGATGCAGATGGCCTCGTCGGCCAGCAGCACCGGCAGCGAGCTCTCGTCGGCCTCGGAGTAGACGACCACCGTGCGCACGCCGAGCTCGCGCGCGGCGCGCAGCACGCGCAGGGCGATCTCGCCGCGGTTGGCGATCAGGATCTTGCGGAACATCTTGGACACGTCAGGGACCGTTGGGGCCGCGTCGGCGGGTGCCAACGCTCAGTCCGGCTCGATGCGGAAGAGCACCTGGCCGTACTCGACCGGGTCCTCGTTGGAGACGGCGATCTCGCGGATGGTGCCCGACACCTCGGCCTCGATCTCGTTCATCAGCTTCATCGCCTCGATGATGCAGAGGACGGTGCCGGGCTTGACGCGGTCGCCGACCTTCACGAAGGGCGCGGCGTCGGGCGCCGGGGCCGCGTAGAAGGTGCCCACGATGGGCGCGAGCACGTCCACGTAGTCGGCGTTGGCGGCGGGCGCCGGCGCGGCCGCCGGCGCAGGGGCGGCAGCGGCGGGCGCGCCCGCGGGCGCCGGGGCGGTCTCCGCGGGCGGCGGCGTGGCGGCCAGCGGCGGCGTGGCGGCGACCACCGTCTCGGCGCCGCGCTTCACGCTCAGGCGGTAGTCGCCGGTGTCGTAGGTGAACTCGCGCACGTCGGACTCGGCCAGCGCGGCGAGGAGCCGACGTATCTCCTTGACGTCCATCAGGCGCGCCCGAGGTACTCGCCGGTGCGGGTGTCGACGCGGATGACCTCTCCCTCGTCGATGAAGAGCGGCACGTTCACCGTGGCGCCCGACTCGAGGGTGGCGGGCTTGGAGCCGCCCGACACCGTGTCGCCGCGGACGCCCGGGTCGGTCTGCACGATCTTCAGCTCGACGACGTTGGGCAGCGTGACCTTGAGGGGGCGGTTCTGGTAGTAGTCGACGGTGACCTCGGTGTTCTCCTTGAGGAAGCGGGCGCCGTCGCCGATCTGCTCGCGCGTCAGGGTCGGCTGCTCGTAGGTCTCGAGGTCCATGAAGGTGTACTGGTCGCCGTCGGCGTACAGGAACGACATCTCGCGGTACTCGATGAAGATGTCCTGCAGCTTCTCGGTCGCGTTGAACGAGCGCTCGACGATGCTGCCGGTCTCGAGGTTGCGGAACTTGGCGACCATCTTGGCGCCGCCGCGGCCGATCTTCTGGTGCTGGTACTCGATGACCTCCCAGAGGCCGCCGTCCATCTCGACCTTGGTACCGGTCCGTAGGTCAGTAACGCTGATCATCGATTTCCTCCGAGGTCACACAGCGCCGCGCACCCCGACTTGGCTCCGTGGCAGCGCTGCCTGCAGGTGGGAGCAGGGTTCAAGACGGCACAATCTTAGCATCCAGCGCCAGGGCGCCAAGGCCCGTGCCTGGGTGGCCGCCGCGGGAGCGGGGCTACGCGGTCGGTACCGGCTCGCCGGCGGCCGGCAGCGCCCCCGTCTCGGGCGCGCCTTCGGCCGGGGCGCTCAGGTCCATCACCGTCGGCTCCAGCCGCGCCTCCTCGATCAGCGCCGCGTAGCGCTCGGGCGTCAGCTCGGCGCCGGCGCCCTCCAGCGCCACGAAGGCGGCCTCGAGCAGGTTGGTGGAGATGCTGCGGCCGCCGTAGCGCGGCGTGGTGGTCACGAGGGTGGCCACCCCGCGTCGCCGCATGAACTCGAGGTCGGCGAGCGTGGTCGTGTTGGTGACGAGCACCTTGCCGGCGAGGTCCTCGGGGGCGTAGCGCTTGATGAAGTGCCAGTCGCCGGCGATCACGTCGGCGCGGTCGTAGTAGCGCGCGAAGCGCGCCGTGTTCGGCTGCTTCTCCTGCGCCGCCCCCACGGGGTAGAGCCACGCGATCGGCACCCGCGTCATCACCGGCAGGAGCAGCCGGGCGATGCGCTCGAGGGTGGCCAGGCGGTGGAGGCCCACGGGGACGCCGAGCGCGAACACCAGGTCGCCGAAGGTGACGCCGCCGGCCGCCCGGTAGAGCTCCTCGGCCATGCCGAAGCGGTCGACCGCCGAGACCATCAGCACCTGCTTCGTCTCGAGCCCGAGGCGGGGCGCCAGGGCGCGCACGGCGCGCCGCTCGAGCGTCTCCTTGAGGCCGGCGCCGCACACGGCGGGCGTGCGCTGCGCGGCGCGGGCGAGGCGCAGCGCGTCGCGCAGGTAGTAGCGGCGCCCGCGGATGGGGAAGTAGAGGTCGAGGCCGCCGAGCCCGAAGGCGTCGACCTTCCCGTCGAGCTCGCGCACCAGCGCCTCGGCCCGCGCCAGGTCGCCGTCGGCGCCCACGCGCCTGAGGCGCACCTGGCGGCCGAGCAGCTCGACGACCTGGTCCGTGTCGCGGGAGGAGGAACCTAGGGAGACGCTGACTACTTCGAGCACGGTCGCAGGTTATCACCGCGCCCGGCGGCTGGCGACCTGCCGGCGACGGCCGGGCTCACCGTGGG
>Ga0079224_100001514_pt1 | contig 26919 bp, 24 predicted proteins | sample Stecom2015_FD_80414 | JGI IMG/M metagenome (GOLD analysis project Ga0079224, IMG submission 80414) | Agricultural soil microbial communities from Utah to study Nitrogen management - Steer compost 2015 | ecosystem: Environmental > Terrestrial > Soil > Agricultural land | place: USA: Utah... | reverse complement strand
CGTCCCAGCGCGAAGAACTCCGGGTTGGGCTGGAGATCGGCCAGGTGGGCGATGCGGTTGGAGAGGGCGAAGAAGGCGGTGATCGAGCCGATGTCCCAGATGTCGGAATCGTCGAATCCGGCCCGACGCAGCGCATCCAGATCCTCGTCGCCGATCTCCTCCGGTCGCCGAGCCAGCTTCACGGCGAATGCCAGCATCGCCCGCTGACGTCCGGTGACCGGGGCGGTTCGCCAGTTGGCGGCGATGCGGTCGGCCAGCTCCGAGTCCTTGGCCCGGACCCGCAGAATCGCCCCGTGGGCGACGACGCAATAGAGACATTCGTTTGCGGCGCTGGTGGCCACCACGATCATTTCCCGCTCCGCTTTGGTCAGGCCCGAGTCCCGTTCCATCAGGGCGTCGTGGTAGTCCATGAACGCCCGCAGCTCGTCGGGCCGGTGCGCCATGGCGATGAAGACGTTGGGCACGAATCCGGACCGTTCTGCGATCCGTTCGACCCGGGCGCGGACGTCCTCGGGCAGTCCGTCGAGAGAGCCGACCTCGAACCGACTGATGGGACGGTCAGCCATCGTCTTCTTCCTCGTTCCAGACCGGGTCCTCGTCCCACTCGACGTTGCGGGATTCGACCTTCTCGAGTGCCCGCTCCGCTTCCTCACGCGTGAGGTAGGGGCCGAGGCGGTCGGTCATGCGGCAGCCGAGCTTCGGCTCCACTCGGCGGTGATGCACGCAGTAGTACCACTCCTCTTCCATGTCGCCACGGTACCCGTGCCACAATCGCACCCCATGCGACGCTGGCTCATGAAGTCCGAGCCCGACGACTACTCGATAGACGATCTGGCGGCGGACGGGCGCACCCACTGGGATGGGGTCCGCAACTACCAGGCGCGCAACTACATGCGCGACGAGATGCGGGTGGGGGACATGGTGCTGTTCTATCACTCGGTTGTCCGCCCTCCCGGTGTCGTCGGTCTGGCCGAAGTCGTGACCGAGGCATATCCCGATCACACCGCGTGGGATCCCGATTCGAAGTACTACGACCCGAAGTCGTCCCCCGAGGATCCCCGCTGGTTCATGGTCGACGTGGCGTTCGTGGAGAAGTTCGCCCGCATGGTCACGATCGACGAGATCCGCAGCCACCCCGAGCTCAGCGAGATGGTGCTGCTCCACCGCCCGCGGCTCTCCGTTCAGCCCGTCACCGACCAGGAGTTCGAGATCGTCGTCGCCTTGGCGAGAGAAGCGGATGGCTGAGAGGTTCGACTACGCGGTCATCGGCGGCGGGATCGTGGGTCTGGCCACTGCCACGGCCCTCCACGAGCGCCACCCGCAGGCGTCGATCGTGGTCCTCGAAGCGGAGGACCGGGTGGGAAGGCACCAGAGCGGCCACAACTCCGGAGTGCTGCACTCCGGGCTCTACTACGCGCCGGGCTCGCTGAAGGCTCGATTGTGTGTCGAGGGCCGCCGCAGGATGGTCGAGTTCTGCGAGGACAACGGGATCGCCCACCGGGTCACCGGCAAGCTCGTCGTTGCCCTCGACGCACGCGAGGTGGACCGGCTTAGGAAGCTGCACGAGCGCGCCAACGCCAACGGGTTGGCGGGTGTCCGGTGGCTGGAGAGAGGGGAGTGGTACGACATCGAACCCCACGTCGCTGGTCGGGCGGCTCTCCACGTTCCCGAAGCCGGGGTGGCCGACTTCCCGGCCGTGGTGCGACGTCTGGCCGAGAAACTCCCCGGTGAAGTCCGTACCTCTTGGCGCGTCACGTCGATTCGGCGTCGAGGAGGGTCCTGGCACATCGCCGGTGAGGCAGGTCAGGTCGAGGCCGGGAGGTTCGTGGCGTGTGCCGGCCTGCAATCCGACCGTGTCGCCGAGATGGCGGGGGCGACTCCGCCCGTGCGAATCGTCCCCTTCCGCGGGGAGTACTTCTCGCTCACCGGGCCGTCAGAGAGGCTCGTGCGGCACCTCGTCTACCCGGTTCCCGACCCGCGGTTTCCCTTCCTCGGGGTGCACTTCACCCGTCGGATCGACGGGACGGTGGAGGTGGGTCCCAACGCGGTGCCAGCCCTCGGGCGTCACCACTACCGGGGCGCAGCCCCCGACTGGGGCGAGTTTCGCGAGACCCTACGGACGCCTGGCTTTCTGCGGTTGGCGTTCCGGTACGTGCCGACCGGGACAGCCGAGATCGTGCGGTCCCGCTCGGCACGGCTGTATGGCCGGGCGGCCTCCCGGCTCGTGCCTGCCCTCGAGACATCCGATCTGGAACCGGCCGGGGCCGGGGTGCGCGCCCAGGCGGTGACGCCTGACGGCCGCCTGGTCGACGACTTCTCCCTGCTACGCCAGGAGAGCGCACTGCACGTGCTCAACGCCCCGTCGCCGGCGGCGACGGCGTCGCTCGCCATCGGCGACCACATCGCTTCCCTCCTCGACGACTGAGCCGAAGCCGGCTTCTCGGCTTTGGGATCGGGACGGGCATCTCGTACGCTCCCGACGTGGAATCGACCGCTCCGCCGATGCGGCTCGGGCGCGTCGAGTTCACCGCTCTCCTGGCCATGTCCATGGCGCTCGCCGCCCTGGGGATCGACATGATCCTCCCGGCGTTCGGCGACATGCGCGCCAGTTTCGGGTTGGCGGAGGACTCGACCGCCGTGGCCGGCACCGTCACGGCCTACTTCTTCGGGTTGGCGATCGCCCAGGTCGTCTACGGGCCGCTCGCCGACCGCTACGGGCGCAAACCCACCCTCTACGCCGGTTACGCCATCTACCTGCTGGGAGCGGTCGCTTCGGCGCTCGCCCCCAGCCTCAGCACACTCCTCGTCGCTCGATTCGTGTGGGGGCTCGGCGCGGCGGGTCCCCGCGTCGTGACGCTCTCGGTGGTGCGAGACCGTTTCGACGGCAACGAGATGTCGCGGGCGATGTCGTTCATCATGGCGGTCTTCGTCCTGGTGCCGATCATGGCGCCGACGCTCGGTGCGGTGGTCGCCTCTGTGGCTTCGTGGCGGTGGGTGTTCGGTGTCTGTGGCGTGCTGGTGGCGTTGATGGCGTTGTGGGCGACTCGACTGGAGGAGTCGCTCGATCCCGCTGACCGGCTGGAGCTCCGCTTCGAGCGGATCCTCGCTGCCGGCAGGCTCATCCTCACGAACCGCCTGACCATGGGCTACACGCTCGCCTTGACGTCGCTGTTCGGGGTGTTCGTCTCGTACCTGGCCAGCTCCGAGATCATCTTCGGCGAGGTGTTCGGCGTGGTCGACGAGTTCCCCATCCTCTTCGGTGCTCTGGCGGCGGTGATGGGCGCCGCGACGCTGGCCAACGCGTTCGTCGTCCGGAGATTCGGGACCAGGAGGATGGCCCATGGCGTCCTCCTCCTCTATGTCCTGGTGGCCGTCGTGTTCGTCTTCGTCGGCTCGACGACGGGCGGACGTCCGGAACTGGGCGTCTTCATGCCGACGATGGCGGCGATGCTGTCGTGCCACTCTCTGCTGATCCCCAACTTCAACACCATCGCCATGGAGCCGATGAGGCCGATCGCCGGCACCGCCTCGGCGGTTATCGGCACCGTGTCGACGGCCGGTGGGGCGCTCATCGGCGCGCTGCTAGACCAGTCTTTCGACGGCACGATCCTGCCGATGGCGATTGGATTCGCCGTGCTCGGAGCCGTGGCGTTGAGCCTCGTCGTCTGGGCCGAACGAGGGCGTCTGTTCGAGCGCCGCTGACCCGAAGGCTCTTCGCGCTCTCGTCTTGGTTTTCACTTTGAGATCCACATCTGCATAACCTTCTCCTGGCGACGAGCCCTGTGCTCGTTGCAGGCTCCGGTGATCACCGGAGCTTTTCTGTTTCCCGGCCTCGATCGAAAACCGATCGCGTCTGCGCCAGGCGGGCGACGGCCGATTCCCGAGCAAGGCCCCTACGGGGTCGAGCGGAGGTACCACCATGAAATCGAAAACGAGTTGGGTGCTGGCTGTGGCCGGCGCCCTGACCTTCATCGCCGCGCCGGCGTTCGGCGCCACAAACGAACCCGACGGGCGAGGACCATTCGCCGATGTCGACGGGTCGATCCATGAGATGGACATCGCGGCATTGCATGCGGCGGGGATCACCTCCGGCTGTGCCGAATGGCTCTTCTGCCCCGACGACGACGTGACACGCGCCCAGATGGCCGCCTTCCTCAACCGGGCGTTGGAGCTGCCTCCTGCGGAGTCGGCGACATTCGACGACACGTCTGAGAGCCGGTTCGCCGAGGACATCGCCGCGATCGCGGCCGCCGACATCACGGTCGGATGCCGTGCGGGCGAGTACTGTCCCGACGAGCCCGTGACGCGGGGACAGATGGCGAGTCTGCTGGTTCGTGCCCTCGAACTGCCGATGGCGGAAGGCGACCCCTTCCACGACGACGACGGAAACGTCCATGAAGAGGACATCGCCGCGATCGCGGTCGCCGGCATCACGTACGGCTGCGGGGACGGACGTTTCTGTCCCGACGAGCCGGTCACCCGGGCCCAGATGGCCAGCTTCCTCGTCAGGGCGCTCGGCCTCGAGCCTCCGGCCGAACTCCCCGCGATCCCAACGGACGTCATCGACGAGTTGAATCGCCTGGACGTGCCGACCGGTCCCGGCGCCGAGGGATGGCGGCCGCTGGTCGAGAAGTACTTCGAGCCCGGCGACGTCGATCGGGCGATTCGAGTGATGGCATGCGAGTCCAACGGCGACCCGAAAGCGAGGAACCGGAGCTCGGGCGCCGGCGGCCTCTTCCAGCACCTGCCTAGTGCCTGGGCGAAGCGGGCCGCCGGGGCGGGTTTCCCCGGAGCATCGATATACGACCCGGAGGCGAACATCGCCGCCGCCGCCCATCTTCTCTACGGGCCGGGCGGGGGGTGGAAGCACTGGGTGTGCAAGTGATCGCTCGTTGAGCGAGTTGTCGCCGGCCCTTCCCGACATCCCCAACGGGAAGGGCCGGCAACACCGTTCCTGCGGGTGCTACGGGTTGGCTATCCCCTGGAGCCTCACCGTCCGACCGTTCGGGTCGTGCTTCGTCCCGTGAGCGATCAGCGAGCCGTCGGGCGCTTGCATGAGTGAGTCGACGAACTCGCCGAGGTGGGAAGTAGAGACCGCCTTCCAGTCGGCCAGGTCCTTCGACACGAGGAGAAGACCCTGGGTCTGCATCTCTCCCCCGACTCGTCTCCCGTCCCCGGCCCGGTCCCGGCCGAGGATCGGGTCGACCAACTGCACGAAGGGGTTGCCAGACCGTTGATCGGCGCGCTCCAGCACGACGTGGATCGCGACGCCGGATTCGTCGATGACCGCCGACGTCGGCCAGACCTGGCCGTCGTCTTCCGTGAAGTCATCGAGGAGGCCGGCCACCGGGATCTCTTCCCAAGGGCCGTCGAGGTCGTCGGCGCGATAGAGGCCCAAGCTGCCCGCGGGACTCTGAGTCGCGAGCACGACCCCACTGCCGGTCGCTCCGACGTCCATCACGAATCCTGCATCGACGTCGGCGGCGATCTGTCGCCACTCCCGGCCGTCGTCGGAAGCAAAGACACGGGTCGGCCCCATCCCGGCGATGCTCACCACCGCGGTGCCTTCGACCGACGTCACCCGGTCGATGTACCCCTCGGGGAACGGGTAGTCGACCGGTTCGAAGTTCTCCCCGTCCGGCGACCAGAAGGCGAAGTTCTCGACGATCTCCCCGAACTGCACCGCCCCAGGAGCGAAGCCGAAGTCCTCCCAGGTGAAGAACTCGGTGGCTTCGGCCTCGATGACCTCGTCGCATCCGGAGGTGTCGCCGGAGAAGCACGCCTCGTGTGCCTCCAAGATCGCGTCTTGGGGGAAGACGGCGATCCCCGACCCGACCATCAAGGGCTCTACGGCACCCTCCAAGGCCTCGGCGGGAAGACGGGAGACGGGATCGGCTGTCTGGCGGCTGGTAGCCAAAGCGAGCACGCCTCCGTCGGCGACGATCAGGTCGGGCCACAACTGCGCACCGGCCGGAGCAGAGATCGACAGTTCGCGCGTCTCGAACGAAGCGCCGCCGTCACCCGAGACTCGGACCACGACCGTCTGGGTGCCTGCTCGGGCACCGGGCGCAGTGCCGACGAGATACAGCAGGTCACCGGACGCGGCCAGGCCGGAGGGACGCCAGTCCCCGAGAGGGGTTGCGTTCCAGTCCTGGCCGTCCTTCGAAACATACAAGGCCTTCGGGAGATCGCCGTTGGGGAAGTCCTGCCACCTGACGCCCGGAGCCGTGGACAACGCGTACAGCGTGTCCTCGCCTCGATCCGTGTCCTCGGCCCACCCCAAGGTGGCGGGCTCCACCTGCCAGTCGAGGTCGCCCAGTGACAGGGACAAGGCGGCCTCTCCCGCGGCGACCAGGTCGATATCGTCGTTCCTCGAGGCGGCGTCGGACCACAGGCCCGAAGCCATCACGCCGACGACGCCCAAGACCACGGCTACCGCCGGGGCCGCGGTCATCACGGCCCGCCGCCGCCGGCGGATCGTTTCTCCTCGCTCCATCACTCCTCCGAGGTCACTCACGGGGGTCGTCGCCAGCTCCGACCTCATGTGCGCTTGGAGTCGTTCCCGCAGGTCCATCAGGCGTCTCCGTGGTCGAAGTGAGCCAGCAGTTCCGCCAGCCGCGCCAGACCCCTGTGCAGGCGGGACTTGACGGTGCCGGGCTTTATCTGGAGCGCTTCCGCCGTCTCTTCTGTCGACCAGTCGAGCAGCACCCGACAGACGACCACGGCTCGAAGCCGCAGGTCGAGGGCAGCCAGGGCGTCAGCGATCTGGGGATCGGCCGGCATCGCCGCGTGCTCGACGTGGTCCGCGTTGGGAATGGTGTGACGTCGGGCGAGCTTGCGACGCCAAGACAAGGCCCAGTTCAGACCCACCCGGTACGCCCACCCGGCGGGGTTGTCGTAGTGGCTCACCTTCGCCCAGTTGGCGTAGCAGCGAGCCATCGCCTCGTCGGCCGCTTCGATCCCGAGGTCGCGGTCGCCCAGGGTCGACGACAGCGCCGCCGCCACTCGCTGGTAGGTCTGGCTGTAGAAGGCGGCGAAGCCCGGCCGCGCGTCGACATCGGCTGATACGACATCGGCTGATGCGACCTCCGCGGTCCGGGTCACGGTCGCGTTCCAGGCTGTGGCATGCACACCAGATACACGCCCGACCGATGCGATCGGTTCACCGTTTCCCGCCTTCGGTTCAGGCGGGTCGTCGGAGAGCATCTTCCAGTTCGGGGAGGGCGGCATGGTCTGGGTCGAGTCGGCGGGCCGTTTCCAACGAATGGCGGGCGAGGTCGATCTCGCCGGCTGCCAGATAGAGAGCGCACAAGCGTAGGTGAGGGGTCGGATCCCGAGGGGCCAGATGCGCCGCCGCCAGCCACGAGCGCTCCGCCTCTCCCGACCGTCCTGCCATCGCCTGGACGTCACCGAGGAGGATGCGGAGTTCCGGATGGTTGGGGTCCTCTCCGACGGCTTTCTCCAGCATCGGGAGGGCTCGAGTGATGTCCCCGGAGGCTGAAGCCACCCGGGCACGGGCCACTCTCACCGCCGGGTCTCGAGGGGCTCGCGCCGCGGCAGCTGCCACCCGCTGCTCGGCGCCGGCGAGGTCGCCTCGGCGGAACGCAACGTCTGCCCCCAGCAACGCGTAGCGGAATGAATCGGGCCGCATGGCGAGGGCGTCGTCGGCCGCGGCGAGGTCCCCTCGGGTCGCGGCGCGGGTGGCCCGGTGGTCGGCCACGATGTCCATGGTCCCGGCCACGGCAGCGACGACGAGGAGGCAGGCGAGAGCCGCCGCGCCGATGGCGCTCCGGGCTCGGACGACCTGTCCGGAAGGGGCGGAGGCGACCAGAGCTCCGGCAACGGCCCAGGTCGCCGCTCCCACTTCCAAGGTCGGGAACAAGAACAGCTCCTGGGCGAGCACCGCCACCACTCCCGCTCCCATCCCGGCGAGAACGCGGTCTCCTCCTATCGCGGCTCGCACTCCTCTGACGGCGAGCCACGCGGCGGCGACCAGCCAGGCGGCGGTACCAGGGATTCCGAGCGCCACCCCGAGGTCCAGGGGACCCGAGTGGGCACGGTCGGTGACGGTGTCCCGCCCGTAGTCCTGGACGTACTCGGTATCGACATGAATCGGAAAGACGATCCGATAGCCCTCGAGACCGACTCCGATCACCGGGCTCGAGACGAGGACTCGGGAGGCGATCCGCCACTCGGCGAGCCGCCCTGTGGCGGGTTCGGTGATCCTCGCGCCCAGCGGCGAGAGCACGATCACGACCACCGTCGCGAGGGCGACGGTTCCGGCGACCATGGGCCGCACGACCCCTGAGCGCCCCCACAGGAGGAGGGCGGACGAGACCACGAGGCCGATCGCCGCAGCCCTCGTTCCCGATCCGGCGAGGAGGAAGATCCCCGCGGCCGTCGCCGCGGCTGCGGCCACCCGCCACCTCGCGGGCTGGCGCCGGTCGGCAGCCACGCCGGCGGCCATGGGCACCAAGAGGCAGAGGGCGGCACCGAGATAGGCAGGGGAGCCGAAGGTCGCACCGAGGCGGCTCGTGGTGGGGGCGAGAGTCACCGGGGCGATCTCGAGCACTTCCGTTGCCCCGTAGAGGCACATGCCGCCCAAGGCCACGACCGCCGCTCGCGCCAACCGCCGCCGGCCGATCTCGTCGACGACCGCCTGCCCTCCGACGAACGCGCACGCCAGAGTCGTGAGGGCGGTGAATCCGAAGCGGCGATCCGGTGTCCCCAGCCACGCCGCGACCGGGTCGGCGGCGAACATCGAGGCGAATGCCGCCCAGGCGAGGAAGACACCCCACCCGATGGCCGACGGTCGATGCAAGACGACGCCTCGGAGCAGAGCAGAGGTCGCGGCAGCCAGTGCGCAAACTGTGATCACGGCCCACTTGAGGGGCCCGAACACCTGCCAGCCCCCGGGGTCGAAGGCCAGTGCTCCGCCGGCGAGGAGCACGGCGGCGACCCACGAGACGATGCAGGAGGCCTGATGCACGGCGCCATGATGGTCGCCGGCCCGGAGTCAGTCGGAGCCTCTCAGCTGTGGGTGCGGATGAAGTCGAGCACCCGCCGCCAGGCATCGGCCGACTCCTCGGCGAACTCCGCTTGCTTGCGGTCGAAGAAGGAATGCGGCGCCCCGGGATAAGTGACTACCTCGTGGTCGACACCGGCGGCGGCGAGCGCCGACTCCAGCGCGGCGACCGTTTCGGCAGGGATCGAAGGGTCGTCGCCTCCCATCAGACCGAGGATCGGTGCTTCGACCAGATTGCAACGTTCCAGGAAGGGGCCGTCGCCGGCGGGCCGGTCGATGTCGGGTCGTCCGTAGAAGCCGATGGCACCGGCCAGTCCGTGGCCGTGGGTGGTGGCCGCCCACGAGCAGGTGCCACCGAAACAAAAGCCAACGGTGAATATCCCCACGTCGGGGTTCCGTCCCCTGAGGAATGCCACTGCGGCGGCGATGTCGGCGTTGATGCCCTCCGTGGTCGTCTGTGGCACATGGGCAGAGTGGTCGAAGTCCTCGCCGCGGGAGCCGATGCCGGCCGTCCTTCCGAAGTAGTCGATCGCCACTGAGTCGTGACCCGCTTCGGCGAAACGCAACGCCAGCTCCTCGTAGAAACGGAACAACCCTCTCACGTCGGGGAGGACTACCACTCCCGTCTCGGTGGGCCCGCCCTGGGCGAGAGCCTCGTAGGCGAGGAACTCAGTGCCGTCGCGGGATGTGAGAGTCAGTCGACGGCCGGTCGCGGTCCCATTGGAAGGTATCGGAGGCAGCGCATCTGATTCCACGCACATGCGGCCCATATTGCCAAAACCCCGACCGAAGACCCTGGCCGATCGGGGAGAAGGCTGCATACTGCGGGCATGAAGCCGGAACGGATCCTGGCGGGCGTCGTCGGTGCGATCGTCGTGATCGCCGTCGTCGCCGCGGTCGTGGCGTCACAGCGAGACACGGTGGCGTACGACATCGCTACACCCGAAGGTGTCGTCCAGAGCTATCTCCGGGCAATCATCGACGGCGACGTGGACGAGGCGAGTTCTCATCTCGACCCTGCATCAGGGTGCGACTGGGAACAGATAGGCGGGGTCGGTCGAGACCTGAGCCGGGCCGTGCTGCTCGACAGCGAAATCGCCGACGACCGAGGCAGGGTTCGAGTCGAGTTGGTGTTTGGATACGGAGGCGGGCCTTTCGACACTCACGAGTACACGCAAGAGGAGACATTCCGCCTCGTATTGGGCGATGACGGTTGGCTCATCACCGGTTCTCCGTGGCCGTTCTTCGCCTGCGGGGGCAATGGATGATCGGCGTCCTCGCCCTGCTCGGACTGGCGGCGCTCATCTGGGCGGCGGTCGGCCGCCGTGCCGGCCGCGATAGCGGAAAGCCCGGCGATCCCCACGGAGTCCGCCGCTTCTTCCAGTACACACTCCTCTATGGCCTCTTCGTGGTCGTCGCCTTCGGCTCGGCCGGTCTCGTGGGCCGGATCTTGGGCGCCGGCTCCGAAGGGCCGGTGTTGATCGGAAGACGCGAGGTAGCGCTGGCCCGAGATCTGAGCTTCTTCTTGATCGGAGCTCCGCTGTACGCCGGGCTCGGCTGGTGGTCCCTGAAGCGTCTCCGCTCCGAACCTGAGGAGCGGCGTTCCCTCGGGTGGCTCATCTACTCCACCGCGGCGACGGTGACCGCCCTGGGGGTGGCGATGGGTGCCGTGCACGACGTGGCGGCCGCACTCTTCGGCTCCACAGATCTCGACCGGTGGGCCGCAGGTCGAGCCGTGGTGTGGGGCCTCGCCTGGTTCGGGCACCGGATCGTCGTTCGCCGCATCCCGTCCGGGACGCCGGAGCTGCCGCTGATCGCCGGCTCGGCGATCGGGCTCGTGGTCGCCGCCGGCGGGTTGAGCAGCCTTCTCTCCGGGGCGATCGAGGTGCTCATCCAGGAGCAGGCGATGGTGTCCCGCTCCCCGCTGGGAGACGCAGGCGCGACCCTGGTTGTGGGGGCGGCCGCATGGGTGGCGCATTGGTCGGCAGCCCTGAAGATGGAGCGGTCACCGTTGTGGCTCGGCTACGTCTTCGTGTTCGGTGTGGGGGGCGGCTTGCTGGCGGCGTTGGCAGCGGCGGGTGCGGTCTTTCGGGACGTCCTCGTCTGGTTCGTCGGGGATCCCCGCACCCCCGACGCCACTCGTCACTTCGACGACTTGCCCGGCGCAGTCTCCGTTGCCCTCGTGGCGGGGATCGTCTGGTGGTACCACCGGGCGGTCGTCCATCGCCACGAAACGGAGAGGGCCGAGCCGCGCCGGATCTACGAGTACCTCGTGGCCGGCATCGGTCTCCTGGCCGCCGCAGGAGGATCGACCGCCCTCCTCGTCGGCTTCCTCGAAGCCGTCAGCGGGGCACGGACCATCGTCGAAGGCGATACGGCCGTGAACACGCTTCTCGGGGCGGCGACCTACCTCGTGATCGGCAGCCCGGTCTGGTGGTCCTTCTGGCGACGGATCCAGTCGACGGACCTCGAGGCTGAGGTCACGAGCCCGACCCGGCGCTTCTACCTGTTCGCGGTCCTCGGTTCGGGGGTCGTCGTCGGCGTGAGCGCCCTGATCACGGCGACGTTCATCGTCCTGGAGGGGGTGCTGGGTGGCGATCTCAGGGCGGATATCCTGTTCGCGGTTCGGCTGGCCGCGGCGAGTCTCGTCATCGCCGCAGTCGTCGTGGCGTACCACTGGGCGATCTATCGGTCGGATCGGGCTCGGTCGCCGGCGCCACAGGGAGGGCCGCGCTACGTGCTGTTGATCGGGCCGGCCGACAAAGACGTCGTTCGCGCCGTGCGGGAGCGCACCGGCGCCGAGGTGCAGCTCTGGACGAGGACCGACCAGGTGCCGCCGTGGTCGGCCGACGAAGTCGTCGAATCCCTGGCCGGGATCTCCGACGACGAGGTGGTCGTCGTCGCCGGGCCCGAAGGGCCACGGGTGATGGGTGTCGAAAGAGCCTGACCGTCAGGTGAGGGCGGTGAACGCGGCGCGGAGGGCGCGTTCGGTCGCCTCTTTGACGACGTCCCGGTGGGGGTCGTAACCCTCCATGTCGGTGTCGCCCTGAGCCAGCGGGTTGCCGTCGATGGCAAGGATCGCCCCGGCGGCGGCACCGTGGAGGGAGGCGGTCACGAACAGCGCGGCACATTCCATCTCGACCGCCACCACGCCCGCCCGTTGCCACATCTCCAGGTCGGAGCCGAGCACCCGGTTGGGGTAGAACACCGCCGAAGTCAGGACCACGCCTTCGTGTGCGTCGCCCGCCGCCTCCACCAGGGCGGAGCTGAGACGCCGGTCGGCTACGGCCGGGTAAGCGGTGGGGACCACTCCGTCGGTGTAGCCGTCGGTTCTGACCGCGGCGGTGGCGACGACCAGATCGCCGTCCGCGACCGAAGGCTGCATCCCCCCGGCAGTCCCCGCCCGCACAACTCGCGTCACTCCGCCTCGGAACAACTCCTCGAAGCAGGCCGCGGCCCCGGGGGCGCCGACCCCGTGGGAGATCACGCCCACGTCCTCGCCCCGGTAGGTCCCCACGTAGGAGACGTACTCGCGATTGCGGCCGAGCGGACGGGGCGAGTCGAGCAACCGGGCGGCGCGCTCGGCGCGGTCGGGGTCGCCGACGACGACCATCGCCTCCGGAAGCTCGGAGGACTGCACCGAGATGATGGGAAGGTACGTGTCTGCCATCTAGATCACCCTTTCCGATCCGCCATCGATCGGGATCTGCGCTCCGGTCGTGGCCGCGAAGCGCTCCGAGAGGAGTTCGGCGACCACGCCGCCCACCGTGGCCGAGGTGACCTCGACCGACAGGAGGTTGCGCCGCTTGTAATCGTCCACGGTCAAGCCGTACTCGGCGGCGCGTTCGGCGAGCAACTCCGGGGTCCAGAGGCCGGTGTCGAACACTGCGTCGGGGTGGACGACGTTGACGCGGATCCCGTCCTCGGCCCACTCCAAGGCCGTGACCCGGGCCAGCTGGGTGAGCGCCGCTTTCGAAGCCGAGTAGGCAGCTGCCCCCTTGCCGGGAGCCAGGACGTTGCGGGAAGCGACCACCGCGACCGCGGGGCTGGCCGGCGAGGCGGCGAGAAGCGGATGGAGACGGGACAGCAGGTCGGTCGCCGAGTCCACGTTGACTGCCTGGACGCGCCGCCATTCCTCGGGGTCCAGTTCGGCCACCGGTCGGGTGGCGCCGAAGATTCCGGCGGCCAGGACGGCCATGTCGACGCCGCCGAATCTCTCCACGCCGGTGGACAGGGCGTTGGCGACGGCTTCGGGGTCGGTCACGTCGGCGGTCACTCCGAGCCAGGCCGGTCCGTCGAATGTCTCGCCGACCTCCGCCGCGACGTCGATGCCGATCACGGCGGCGCCACGGGAGAGGAGCTCGGCGGCGCAGGCGCGTCCTATCCCCGAAGCGGCGCCGGTCACCACGGCGACCCGTCCCGCCATCGGTGGCGGGCTTCCGGCACGGCGGAGCTTCGCCTGCTCGAGGTCCCAGTACTCGACGTCGAACAGCTCGCCCTCGCCCAGCGCCACGTACCCGCCGAGGTGGTCCTCGGAACGTTCGAGCACCGGGATCGTGTGGTGGTAGATGTCGGCGGCGATGTCGGCGTCGGCGGGACGGCGGCCGACGGTGAGCATTCCCAGACGGCGATCTAGAACGACCCGGGGCGAGGGATCGAGCATGGTCAGCTCCGCATCGGACCGGCCCCGGTTGCGCTCGAAGTAGGCCTCGTACTCGGAGACGAAGGAGTCGACGTCCGTCCCGACGAGGGGCGTCCGCTTGGTGCGGATGATGTGGTCGGGGGTGAGCGGCCCCCGGGTGGCCAGCGACTCGAGGTCCGGTCGGGCGACGAACCGGGCCACCGCCGGATCACGGTGGCGGGTGACGATCATCGGCGCCCCTGCGGCCTCGGAGATCCGTCGCCGCAGGCGGGCCAACTCTGTGGGGTTCACCTCCTCCAGGGCCGCCCCTCGGTCGGTGGCGAGGGGGGCGTGACTGTCGAGGTACTCCTCGGCCTTCGTGATGAGGTCGACGTGGCGGGCGTACGCCTCCCGGGTGGTGTCCGCGAACGTGAACAGGCCGTGGTTCATCAGCACCATGCCCGGCGTGTCGGGCCGGCCGTGTTCCGGCCACATCCGGGCCACCACTTTGGCGAGGTCGAAGCCCGGCATCACGTAGGGCACGATCACGACCTCGTCGCCGAGGGCCTCCCTCACCCGCTCCTCGCCGTCGGAGAGGTTGGTGAGGGTGACGATGACGTCGGCGTGGCTGTGGAGGACGGCCCGATGCGGGAGGATGGCGTGTAGCAGCGACTCCACCGACGGCTGGGGGGAGGACGGGTCGAGTCGTGCCGCCGACAACGACGCCATCATGTCGGAATCCGAGAGGGCGTCCAGTTCCAGGAGGCGACGGAGCCGGCCGAGCGGAAGTGGAGCGAACCCGGCGGTCTCGATCGCGCCCAGGTCCCAGCCGCTTCCCTTCACATACAGGGCCTCGATCTCGTCCCCGGTGACGTCGATCCACGGAGCCTTCACCGAGGTGTTGCCGCCTCCGTGGAGGACCAGGTAGGGGTCGCCGCCGATCAGCCGCGACCCGTAGACGCACTCGGCCAGTGGGCCGTCGAAAGTCAGCGAAGGATCCCATCTGTCCTGCATGCAGCTCCTCTCGTCTCAGTAGGGGGTGTCGCCGGCGTCGGCGTTGATGGCTTGCCCGCGGATGATCGTGGCGTCGTCGGACAGCAGAAAAGCGATGACCGCCCCTACTTCCTCGGGCCGGACGCGGCGGCCGAGTTGCGCCGGGCCCATCCCGGCGAGCAACTCCTCCGGCTCGGCATCCAGACGGGGCGCCAGCCATTCGGCCACGTTCGCCAGCATCGGCGTGTCGACGCCGCCCGGGCAGACGGCGTTGACGTTGATGCCGTCTTTCGCCCATTCCATGGCCAGCGAGCGGGTCATGGATATCACTGCCGCCTTCGAGGCGTTGTAGGCCGCCATGTTGGCGTAGCCGACCTTCCCGCAGTTCGAAGCGACGTTGACGATGGCGCCTCCTCCCGCTGATCGGAGATGCTCTCCTACCTGGCGGGCGGTGATGAAGGTGCCCGTGACGTTGACTTCGAGCTCTCGTTGCCACTGCTCAGGCGTGAGGTCCCAGGCGGTGTCGAGGTGGACAGTTCCGGCGTTGCTCACCGCCCCGTCGAGCCTGCCGAAATGGGTGACGGTTTGCTCGATCGCCTCCGCCACCGACGCGGCATCGGTGATGTCGCACTGCAACCCGATGGCTCGGGGGATCTGCGACGCAGCCCGGCGCGCGGTCTCTCCGTCGAGGTCGGCCAGTGCCACCGCGGCGCCGCGCTCGGTCAGCACCCGCCCGGTGGCTGCGCCGATCCCGCCGCCACCGCCGGTCACCAGATAGACACGGCCGCTGAGCATCACCATGTCGGATGGGTGGAGACGCCCCCGTCGACCACCAGGTCGATGCCTGTGACCCAGCGGGCCAGATCCGAAGCGAGGAACACGCAGGCGTCGCCGATGTCGTTGGGCGTGCCGAGACGTTCGAGCGGCGCCGCCGCTTTCCAACGGGCGACTCCCTCCGGCCACGCCTCGTCGAGGCCGGGGCGGTCGATCAAGCCGGGGGAGACGGTGTTGACGCGGATTCCTCTGCTGCCCCATTCCAGAGCGGCGGCCCGGGCGTGCATGATCAGCGCCGCCTTGGACACGGCATAGTGGCCGTGGGCGGGCGCGGGCTTCGTGCCTTCGATCGATGCGATGTGGGTGATCCATCCGCCCGCCGACATGTGGGCGGCAGCCACCTGGCTCAGGCGGTGGGCAGCCGTGACATTCGTTTCGATCATCGCCCGCCAGGCGTCCTCGTCGACCTCCGCCATGTCGGCGAGAGGCTGGATGCCGGCGTTGTTGACGAGGCCGGTGATTCTTCCCGCCTGCTCGACGACCTGTTCCACGAGACGGGCGTCGGGGTCGGTGACGTCGCCGGAGACCACGAGGGACCCGGGCAGCTCGGACGCCAGCGCCTCGGCCTCTCGGGGTCGCGCCCGGTGGTGGATGGCGACAGTGGCGCCGGCGGCGTGGAAGCGGCGGGCGATCCCCCGACCGATGCCTCCGGTGGCGCCGGTGACGAGCACCACCTGTCCGCCGAGGTCGATCGAGATGCTCATGCCTCGGCCGCCAGACGGGCCGCCCGCGTCGTCACTTCACGCCGGGCGGCGTCGATGTCGACCGTCGCGGGTCGCCCGTCGGCGACGACCTGGCGCCCCTCGACCCACACCGCTCGGACGTGGTCTGGTGTCCCGGAGTAGACGACGTGGGTGATGAGATCGCAAGGCTCGAGGACGGGGCCGAGCGGGTCGGTGTCGATGAGGATCATGTCGGCTCGGCTTCCCGGGACGAGACGCCCCAGGTCGGGCCTGCCCAGCACGTCGGCCGCCTCCCGAGTCGTCATCGTGAGCACGTCGGCCGGCGTCATCGCCCCGGCGTCGCCGCTGCGGAGTCGGGCATAACGGAGTGCCGCCCGCATCTCTTCGAACAAGTCGAGGCGGTCGTGTGACGAGGGGCCATCGGTGGCGATGCCGACGGGGATCCCGGCGGCCCTCATGTCCGTCACGGGGGCGATCCCCGAAGCGTGCTTGCCGTTGGACATGGGGCAGTGGGCGACCCCGACCTCGTGGCGGGCGAAGAGGGCGATGTCGTCGTCGGTCAGCCACACGCAGTGGGCGGCGACCATTCGGCATTCGAGCATCCCCAGCCACTCCAGGTAGGCGGGAACCGTCATCCCGTACTGGTCGGCGATCCCGTCGCCCTCCCGCGGGCCCTCCGCGACGTGGATCTGGATGTGGAGCGAGCGCCGGCGGGCGAGCTCGACCACTGCCCGCAGGGCTTCTTCGGGCAGCGAGTAGGCGGCGTGAGGTCCCAGCCCGATCGAGATCAACTCGTGATCGGCCCACCGATCCGCCAGAGCCTCCATGTCCTGGATCTGCTGCTCCCACGGTCCGAAACGGGAGAGGTCGGCACCGATCAGGACCGGGGCGGTGACGACGGCGCGCAGGCCGATGGCAGCGGCGGCTTCTGCCGCCCGGTCGGCGAAGAAGTAGTGCTCGTGGGAAGTGGTGATGCCGTTCCCGAGCAGTTCGGCGGCGCCCAGCGTCATCCCCCACCACACGTCCTCTGGGGTGAGGCGCCCTTCTCGCGGCCACATCACCTCGGTGAGCCAGCGATCCACCGGGAGGCCTTCGCCGGCACCCCGGAGAAGGACCATCGGGCTGTGGGCGTGGGTGTTGACGAATCCCGGCAGGAGGAGGCCGGCGAGCGTTTCGACCGGACCGTCGTAGTCCGGGGCGTCGGCGGAAGCTCCTGCCCAGACGACGCGACCCTCGTCGATGTCGACGACTCCGGGAGACAGCACCTCCGGATCGCCGGCCATCGTGATCAGGTGATCGACTACGAAGCGGTTCAGGGCCCGGCCTCCGTTGCAAGAGCCATGGTGCGGGATGCTACTCTCCACGCCCAGTTGTCTGACAACTCGGGCGGTCCCGGCGAGCTGGGCGCTCGACACCGCGACCCACGACCCCACGGAGGCGACAATGAGAGGCAAGAGATGGTGGGCGTTGCTGGCAGCGCTGACGGTGCTGCTGGCGGCGTGCGGCGGGGACAGCTCTGGAGGAACGAGCGCACCCGACGCGACCGAGGCCCCTTCCGACACCACGGGTGACACCGCCGACACGACCGCCGACACCCAGGCCGAGGACGGCGAAGGCCCCCACTTCATCTACGTCACGCCGAACCCCATCGGCGAGAACGAGTTCCTCCAGATGGGTGAGACCGGAACGCAAGCCGCGGCCGAGCGCTTGGGAGGAACGGCGGAGACCTTCGAGTCGACCGACCCGTCGAGCAGTCGTGCCAACATCGAGGCGGCGGTGGAGGCGGCACCCGACATCATCGTGCTCACCACGTTCCAGTTGACCGACATGGGCGTCGAGTTCGCCTCCGCCAATCCGGATCAGAAGTTCATCCTGGTCGACGACTGCCCGCCTGAGGGGCAGCCTGAGAACCTCTACTGCGTCGGCTTCCGCGAACACGAAGGCGCCTACCTGCTCGGCATCATGGCGGGCAACCTCACCGAGGCGAACAAGATCGGCTCGGTGGTGGCGCTCGACATCCCCTTCTTCCATCGCTGGTCCGACAGCTTCTACCTCGGCGCCCAGTCGGTGAACCCCGATCTGGAGCCGGACACCCAGGTGTTCATCGGTGGCGACAACCCGTTCGCCGATCCGGCTCGGGCCAAGGAGCAGGCGCTCTCGCTCGCCGCCCAGGGTCTCGACCAGATCTTCTCCGTGGGAGCGGCGTCCGACGTCGGCGTGTTCGAGGCGGCCCAGGAGCAGGGCTTCATGACCTATGGCACGGATGTGAACAACTGCCCCATCGCGCCCGACGTCATCGTCGACAACAACCTCAAGCTGGTCGACAACGCCGTCCAGACCGCCATCGATCTGGTCTTGTCCGGTGAGGCGACGCCGTTCACGTCGGTGGGCCTCGCCGAGGGCGGCGTCGGTGTCATGGCGCTGGACGACGAACGACTCGACGACTCGCAGTGCCTCATCGCCCAGCATCCCGACATCGTCGAACAGGTCCGCGCCGCGGCCGAGGGCATCATCTCGGGAGAGATCGAAGTCCCCGATCCGCTGGCGGCCGCCGGCTGATCCCGAAGTGACCACCGAGCTGGAACTCCGGGGAATCACCAAGCGATTCCCCGGAGTCCTGGCCTGTGACGGGATCGACCTCACCGCCCGGCGCGGTGAGATCCACTGCCTCGTGGGGGAGAACGGAGCCGGCAAGACGACGCTCATGTCGATCCTCTACGGCCTCTTCCCGCCCGACGAAGGCGAGATGCTGGTGAGGGGCCGACCCGTCCGCTTCAACTCCCCGCTGGACGCCATCCGCCTCGGCCTGGGCATGGTCCACCAGGCGTTCAAGCTCTTCCCCAGCCTGACCGTCGCCGAGAACGTCATCTTCCGAGAGGAGCCCGCGAAGCTGGGGTGGATCGACCGAAAGGGAGCGGTCGCCAGGGTTCGGGAGCTGGCGGACGCCTACGGCCTCGCCGTCGACCCCACTGCCAAGGTCGAAGATCTCCCCGTGGGCGTGTTGCAGCGGGTCGAGATCCTGAAGGCGCTCTACCGGGACGCTTCCATCCTCATCCTCGACGAGCCGACCGCGGTGCTGACACCCCAGGAGCGTGACCGCCTGTTCGACGTGATGCGCCGGCTGCGTGACTCGGGCCGCACGATCCTGTTCATCACCCACAAGCTGGCGGAGGTGATGGCGGTTGCCGACCGCATCACGGTCCTCCGCAACGGGCGGGCCGTGGCTGAGTTGGATCCGGCCGCCACCACGCCCGAGGAGATCTCCCGGCACATGACCGGACGCGACGTCGAGCCGGTCAGAGCCGGGCCGTCGCCGTCGCTGGGTGACGTGGTCCTGTCGGTCGACGCGCTGACGGTGGCAGGCGTTCACGGCCTGCCCTCGGTGTCCGAGGTGTCCTTCGATGTGCGTTCGGGGGAGATCGTGGGAATCGCCGCTGTCGCCGGCAATGGCCAGACGGAGCTCGTGGAGGCGATCGCCGGCCTGCGCGAGGCCACTGCCGGGACCGTCACCCTGAGAGGGGTCGACATCACGCATCTCGACGTCGCCGCCCGGCGCCGGGCCGGGATGTGTTACGTCCCCGAAGACCGCCACCGCGTAGGGACGGCGGCCGCCGCCTCGGTGTCCGAGAACCTCCTGATGGGATACCAGCGCACCGACACGATGAAGCGGGGGGCGTGGCTGCGCCGCGGCGCCGTCCACACCCACGCCCACCGGCTGAGGGAGGACTACGCCATCCGGGTCAGCGGCATCGATGTCGCCGCCGGGACCTTGTCGGGCGGCAACTTGCAGAAGGTGGCTCTCGCCCGGGAGATGACCCACGAGGCCCCCCTCATCATCGCCGAACAGCCGACCCGGGGCGTCGACATCGGCGCCATCGAGTTCATCCACACCCGTCTCGTCGCCGCCCGAGACAGAGGAGCGGCGATCCTGTTGGTGTCGGCCGAGCTGAGTGAGATCCAATCCTTGGCCACCCGGATCCTCGTCATGTTCGAGGGCCGGATCGTCGCCGAGCTCGATCCCGACGTCGCCGACGAAGCCGAGATCGGCCTCCACATGACCGGTGGGAGGGTGGCCGGTGCCTGAGCGAATCGGGTCGCGGCTGCTCGGCGTGGTCGGCCACCCGGTGACGGTGGCGCTGCTCGTTGCGTTCGGGCTGGGGGCGGTGGTGATCGCTCTCACTGGCGGAGACCCGCTGGCCGCGTTCGGGGAGATGCTCGGGGGGGGCTTCACGGGGAGTGGGCTACGGAACACGCTGAGCCGGACGATTCCGATCGTGGGGATGGCCCTGGCCTTCTCGCTCGCCTTTCGTTCCGGGGTTCTCAACCTCGGTGGCGAGGGACAGATGCTCATGGGGGCGCTCTTCGGGACGATGGCCGCCATCGTCGTGCCGGGCCCGGGTCCGCTAGTCGTCGTCGTGGCCGTTCTCGTGGGCGCGGCAGTAGGGGCGGCGTGGGCGCTGCTGCCCGCTCTCGGTCAGACCGTGTTCCAGGTGCCGCTCCTCATCACCAGCCTTCTTCTCAACTACGTCGCCCGGGCCACGACGAGCTACCTCGTCCGCTATCCGTTCGGAGAGCCGGGGGCGGCGTTCGCCAGCACCGTTGCGGTGCCCGAGTCGAATCGAATCCCTGACTTCCAGTTCCTCGGCGGCGGAATCTCCATCTCGTTGTTCTTCGTCCTCGGTCTCGTCGCTCTGCTCGCGGTGGTCTACCGCCGCAGTGTCTTCGGCTACGAGACGGCCATGCTCGGTCACTCGGGGCCTTTCGCCCGATATGGAGGCGTCGACGTGGAACGCAAGACCCTCGTGGTGATGGCCTTCGCCGGGGCGATCGGTGGGCTGGTGGGAAGCCATCTCGTCCTCGGCGAGACCTACCGCTACATCGACGCCGACATGATCGCCCAGACCGGCTTCGCCTGGACCGGGCTCATGGTCTCCCTCCTGGCGTACAACCGACCGGTGCCCATCCTCTTCGCCGGCCTCTTCTTCGCCGGCCTGCAGATCGGAGGATTCGCCATGGAGCGCTCCACCAAGGTGTCCTGGCAGCTGGCGGAGGTCATCCAGGCGCTCGTCATCGTCGCGGTCGTGAGCCGTCTCGCCGTGACCTGGCGGCGGCGTCGCAGGCTGGGAGAGGAGACCGGGCCTCCGCAGCCGGAGATGGAAGCCGCGCACGTGGGGGAGGTGTGATGCTCGCCCAGCTCGTCGACATGTCGCTGTGGGAGTCGGTGGTCAGGGCGCTGATCCCCGTGCTCCTCGCTGCCGTCGGCGGTCTGATCTGCGAGCGGGCCGGCGTGTTCCAGATCTCCCTCGAAGGGATGATGCTGGCAGGTGCGTTCGCGGCGGTGGCGGCAGCCCACGTGACCGGAAGCGCTCTCGCTGCGGCGGTGACTGCCGCCCTCGCCGGAGTGCTCCTCTCGCTCGTCCTGGCCTTCGGCGCCGTGTCCCGGGGCGGGAACGCCATCGTCCTCGGTGTGGCGATCAACATCCTCGCCGTCGGCCTGACGAGCTTTCTCCTACCGCAGTTGTTCGGCGTTCGTGGCTCGTTCCAGCCCGAGGGCGACGTCCGCATCCTCCGGCTCGCCCTTCCTGGCTTGTCGGACATCCCGTTCCTGGGGCCGGTGCTCTTCAATCTGTCGATCCTCGGCTACCTGGCACTGCTCCTGGTTCCCGCCATCTGGCTGTTCCTGTTTCGCACCCAGCTCGGGCTGCGGCTCCGAGGTGTGGGCGAGCGGCCGCTCGCCGCCGAGACGCTGGGCGTGTCCCCGACCGCCTACCGATATGGGGCGGTGATCGCCTCGGGCGTCCTCGCCGGATTGGCCGGAGCCCAATTGGCGTTGGGCAACGTCGGCGTGTTCACGGAGGGAATCAGCTCCGGTCGGGGATGGATCGCGGTGGTGGCCGTGATGCTCGGGCGGGCTCACCCGTTCGGGGTGCTCGCCGCCTGCTTGCTGTTCGGGTTCACCGAGGCGCTCGGCTTCCGTCTCCAAGGGCAGGGGTATCCGGTGCAGATCACCGACGCCCTCCCGTTCGTGGTCACTCTGGTGGCGCTCGTCATCGCCAGGAAGCGGTTCCGCCGTCTCCTCGACCTGACCGCTTCGACTGTCTGAGCCTCAGGTCTGGGACAGAGCCGAGCGACAGGCGCAGGAGCGGTGTTCGGGGACCGAAGCGACGATGGCGGCGAGCGCCGCCTTGATCCGGGGCTGGTTCTCCTCCAGCCTCCGCCACACCGCGGCCGCGGTGACCGGCGGTTCGGCTCCGTCGGACGTCCCGGCGTCGGCATCCGTCACGAACGACAGGTTCACGCAGCACATCTCCGCTTCGCGGATGAGCGTGACCTCCGGGTGCTGGGTCATGGACAGGACGTCCCATCCCATCTTCTGGAACCAATGCGACTCCGCCCGGGTAGAAAAGCGGGGGCCGGAGAACACCACTGCGGTTCCCGCCGGGTGGAACCGCTCGCCCAGGCCGGCGAGTGCCTTCGCGGCCTCCCGGCGAAGGACTGGGCAGTAGGGCTCGACCATCGACACGTGCACTACCCGCGGGCCGTCGAAGAAGGTCACTGGCGGGGTGGTGGTGCGGTCGACGAACTGGTCGCACAGGACGAAGTCGCCGGTCCGGATCTCGTCGCGCAGGCTCCCCACCGCCGATGAGGTGATGACGGCGTCGCAGCCGGCCTCCTTCAGAGCGGCGACGTTCGCCCGGTGGTCGATGCGGTGAGGGGGGATCGAGTGGTCCACACCGTGCCGGGTGATGAACACCACCCGGCGGCCACCGATCGTGCCCGTGGTCACCGGGCTCGAAGGCGCCCCGTACCGGGTCGTGATCTCGCGGACGGTGGCGTCTTCGATGAGTGAGTACAGGCCCGACCCACCGATGACGCCGATGACGGGAGTCTCGCTCAGAGCGGCTCCCCCTCGTCGAAGCGGACCACGCGTTTTTCGGTCACGAGCGCGGTGATCAGGTCGACCGGTGTCACGTCGAATGCCGGGTTCATCGCCCGTGTGTTCGGCGGGGCGACCGGTGTCCCGTTGAACTCCACCACCTCGGTCGGCCCACGGTCCTCGATCTCGATCACATCACCGCTCGGTGTGTCGAGATCGACCGTGGACTCGGGCGCGACGACGATGAATGGCACTCCCGCCCGAGCCGCCCCCAACGCCAAGCTGTAGGAGCCGACCTTGTTGGCGGTGTCTCCGTTGGCGGCTACCCGGTCGGCGCCGATGAGGACCACGTCGGCGTGGCCGCGGGACAAGAGGAACGGCCCGGCGGAGTCGACGAGCAGGCGAAAGGGCGCTCCCATCTTCTGCAGTTCCCAAGTGGTCAGACGCCCACCCTGGAGGAGTGGCCGCGTCTCGAGCGGCAACGCTTCCTCGAGCTTCCCTCGCTCGTGGAGGGTCTGGATGACGGCGAGGGCCGTGCCCCGTTCCACTGTGGCGAGGCCCCCCGTGTTGCAGATCGTCATCGCCCGTATCGGGCGGTCGCCGACGAGATGCAGGACGAGGTCGGCGCCGATCTCGCCCATCGCCACGGAGGCCTCCAGTTCCTCACGACGAATCGCATCGGCCTCTTCGAGGACCCGATCCGCACCTTCGGCGGCGACGGTCGCGGCCCGGTCGACCATCCTCGCCAGGTTGACGGCCGTCGGCCGGGCGTCCCGCAGATGTGCCACGGCCGTCTCGAACTCCGGACCGTCCGTTCCGTAGCGCCGTGCGGCCAGGGCGACGCCGTACGCCCCGGCTACTCCGATCGCGGGAGCACCTCGGACTGCCAGCCGCTTGATGGCATCGACCATCTGTTCGGGCGACGTGATCTCCAGCACTTCTTCCGTGTGAGGGAGGAGGGTCTGGTCGATCAATCGGACGGTGCCGTCGGACCATTCGATGGTGGGGACTGTCATGGGCGTGCTCGTCACTTGTCAGACAACGCCGCCAGGGTAGGGAGGAATAGTGCCCGAGCCAAGGTCAACGATGCCGCACAAGACCCCACTGGAAGCGTCCCTCGATGAAGTAGGTGTCGGCGAGCGCCACCGGGGTCCCGCCCCGATCGAAGTGCAGTTGGGACAGCAACAGATATGTGGGGTCCTTCGGTCTGTCACCCCATCCGATGACAGGGTCGTGGACGGCGTGGACTTCCGTCACCGCGGAAACCGCCCTCACCCCGTTCTTTTCGAGCAGTTCGAATAGCGATCCGCTCACCTCTGTGGGCGAGAAGTCCGCTCCCAAGAGGCGGCGGGGAATGGTGTCGTTGGAGAACGCCACCGTCTCGCCGTCCGCCGTGAGGGCCCGTTCCGTCGCCAGCACCTCTTCGCCATCCTCGAGCTGCAGCGCCCTTCGTTCGCGTTCGTCGGGAACCCTGACCGCGATCGACCGATACTCGACTCCGGCCCGGCGCCCGTGGGCGCCGATGGTGGCCGACAGAGACTCCAGTTGGCGGAGGTCGGCCCGGACGCCTTCGGCTTGCCCGGTCACGAAAGTGCCCACCCCGCGCCGGGTGACCGTCATGCCTCGGCTCTCGAGATCCTGGAGTGCCGTGCGGATCGTCGCCCGCGACACTCCGTAGTGCTCGGAAAGGGCGTGCTCGCTCGGGAGTCGGTCCCCATTGGCCCATTCCCCCTGGGCGATGCGCCGCCGCAAGTCGGCGGCCACGGATTCGGAGAGCGTTGTGGTTGCGTTCTCTCCGGGCATGGCGGCACCATACCGCCTCGATTGGCATCCCGTGCGCCGAGTACGTAGCTTGTCTGACATGCCCGAGTCCCGTCTCACCGGTCAGGATGTGGTCGAGTTCCTCGGCTTGGAGCCCCTACCCGATGAGGGGGGCATGTTTCGCCGGGTGTGGGCGACCGATCACGGCAGCGCCATCTATTTCCTTCTCCGGCCCGGCGACTTCTCGGCGTTCCACCGGCTCCGAGACCCCGAGCTGTGGCACTACTACGGCGGCGACCCGGCGTTGCTGGTCCTGATCTCAGAGGACGGGGAGGTCACCCGTCACACCCTCGGCATCGACATCCGCGCCGGACATCGACCGCTGCAAGTCGTCGCCCCCGGCACCTGGATGGCAGCCGAGACCACCGGTGAATGGACCCTCCTCGGCACGACTATGGCGCCTCCCTTCGACCCCTCAGGATTCGAACTGGGCGACAGGCAGCACCTCCTCGATCTGTGCCCGGCCGCCTCAGAGGAGATAGCGCGCCTCACCCGCCCCACCGGGTGAGAGCCCGACCGGTCGACGCCACCGGCCGTCCCGCCCCTCGTCCTGTCCAGTCGAGGTGTCGCCGGTAGATTCCACAGATCGAAGAAGGAGCCCATTGATGGCGTCGAAAGACGCCGATTCCAGCCGGTCACGCTGGAGCGATCTCGCCTTCGGGCTCGTGACGCTCGGTCTCGGCCTCTGGCTCATCGTCCGACCGCTCGCATCGCTTTCGGCGCTGGTGCTCGCCATCGCCGCCGGCATGGTCGTAGCGGGGGCGTCTCGTCTGAGCGACTCGGACAGGCCCCTTCCGGCCAGGGTGTCGGGCTGGCTGTGGATCGCCGTTGGAGCCGTGCTTCTGGCCTTGCCCGAGCTGACGGTGCGCGGGCTCGTCGCACTCGTCGGTTCGTACCTGGTCATCGACGGCCTGGCCGACATTTGGGCGGGAGGGTGGGGGAGCACCGACCAGCGGTTCGCTGCTTTCGTCGGGGGCACGGCGACGGTGGTCTTCGGTGTGTTGGCGCTCACCTGGCCCGACATCACGGTGCTCGTGATCGCCGTCGTCTTCGCAATGCGCCTGATCGTCGTGGGCTTCGCCCAGGTCTTCGGCGCGATCCGCCGGCGGCGAGCGAAAGAGGCAGGATCGGGGCGTCTGCGGCGTTGGATGAGCACGGCCGGTGCGGTCACGGCGTTGGCGGTGGCAGCTCTGCTGGCTGTCGTCAGCTCCAGACTGAACGACGGCGCGCCGGTCGTGGACTGGTTCTACGCCACCCCCGACGCAATGCCTTCCCAGCCCGGGGAGCTGCTGCGGATCGAGGAGTTCGAACGGGGGATCCCCGACGATGCGGAAGCGTGGCGGATTCTCTACACCACCACCCGGGACGAGGGGCAACCGGCAGTCGCCAGTGCCATCGTCGTCGCCCCGGCGAGGAGAGAGGGTGCTCGGAACGTGATCACCTGGGCCCATGGGACGACGGGGATAGACGAGAGTTGCGCTCCGTCGATCCTGGAGGGCACGTTCGCGACGGGGGCGTTCTTCTCGGTAGGAGAGGTGATCGACGAAGGCTGGGTCCTGGTGGCCACCGATTACGTGGGCCTGGGGACGGAGGGACCCCACCCGTACCTCATCGGCGAGGGCGAGGCGCGCTCCGTCCTCGACTCGGTGCGGGCCGCGCGTCAGATCGACGAGTTGGAACTGGCCGAAGGGACCGTCGTTTGGGGGCACTCCCAGGGAGGGCACGCCGCTCTGTGGACGGGTGTCATCGCGCCCGACTACGCGCCCGACGTGGACCTGATCGGCGTCGCCGCGCTGGCGCCGGCCAGCGATCTGATCGGCCTGATCGATGGGCCTGCCCCGTGTGATCGGAGGCAGCATCTTCGCCGCCTACACGGTGTCCGCCTACGCGGCTGCCTTCGACGAGGTGGCCTTCGCCGACTACGTCGTGCCCGGAGGGAGAGTCACCGTCGAACGGATCGCCAGGCGGTGTCTCGCCGAGCCCTCGGTCCTGACGTCCGTGCTGTCGGCCGTGACCCTCGACTTCTCCGTGTTCGAGCCCGACCTGACAGGAGGAGAATTGAGCG
>Ga0079224_100001513_pt1 | contig 26933 bp, 27 predicted proteins | sample Stecom2015_FD_80414 | JGI IMG/M metagenome (GOLD analysis project Ga0079224, IMG submission 80414) | Agricultural soil microbial communities from Utah to study Nitrogen management - Steer compost 2015 | ecosystem: Environmental > Terrestrial > Soil > Agricultural land | place: USA: Utah... | reverse complement strand
TCGGCCGCGCGTGGTCACCGCCGGCTCCTGCGCTCTCCGATCCCGCACCGCCGTCCACGCGCACCGCACCGCCGTCCACGCGCACCGCACCGTCGTTCTCGCGCACCGCACCGTCGTTCTCGCGCACCGCGCCGTTGTGTCGCGGCTCGCCGCCGATGTTGTCCGCCACGATCGCCCACCTCCTCGATCCGTTCATTCCTTCGGCCATTCCCGCCCCGATCCCGCCGAAACGGGAACGGGTGGTCGGCGTGGCCGAGGTCTCCGCGCCGCCTGCCCGGGTGGCGGGATCTGTCGCCGGGCGGGCGCGGCCGCTAGGGTCGGGGCGTGTCGCGTCCCAGAATTTCCCGGCCCCTGGAGATCTCCGACAGCGTCGTGTCGCCGTCGATCCGCCGACGGCCTACGAGCACGTCAGCGATGTCACCCAGATGGGCCGCTGGAGTCCCGAGAACACCGGGGCGGTGCTGAGCGGCTCGGCCCGCGAGGTGCGGCCGGGCACGCGCTTCGTCGGCTCCAACGTGCGGCGCGGGTTCCGCTGGCACACCGAGTGCGTGGTCACCGTCGCCGACCCCGGCAGCCGCTTCGCCTTCGCGGTGCGCAAGTTCGGCATCGGCAGGCCGGTCCTCCCGGTCGCGGTGGCCACCTGGGAGTATCGCTTCGCACCGGTCGAGGGCGGCACCCTGGTGACCGAGATCTGGCGCGACGACCGGGTCCGCTGGCCCGACCCGGTGACGGCGGTCTTCGACCGGCTGGCGACCGGACAGCCCGGGTTCGCCCGGTACCAGCGCGGCAACATCCGGCGCACCCTCGACCGGTTGAAGACCGAACTGGAGGCGGAGGTCGGCCGCGCCTGAATCGGCGTCGTCGGCAGAAACCGACTGTCCCTTTCGCGAAAACCCCGACAGCGATGCCCGGATCTGAGAATGTGACTACTCGAAAACCATGAGGATCGTTCGCCGGAGGGATCGGATGTACCTGCCGCGCACAGCTGTCATCGGCGCGGGCATCAGCGGCCTGACCGCGGGCAAGATGCTCACCGACTACCGGGTGCCCTATGTCTGCTTCGAGTCCTCCGACCGGGTGGGCGGCAACTGGGCGTTCGGAAATCCCAACGGCCACAGCAGCGCCTACCGCTCGCTGCACATCGACACCTCCAAGCATCAGCTGTCCTTCCGTGACTTCCCGATGCCGGAGCACTACCCGGACTTCCCGCACCACAGCCAGATCAAGCAGTACCTCGACGACTACTGCGAGGCGTTCGGGCTGGCGGAGTCCATCGAGTTCGGCAACGCGGTCGAGCACGCCCGCAGGCTGCCCGGCGGTGGCTGGGAGCTGACCACCGCGCGCGGTGAGCGCAGGCTGTTCGACCTGCTCGTGGTCGCCAACGGCCACCACTGGGATCCGCGATATCCGAACTTCCCCGGCGAGTTCACCGGCATCAGCCTGCACGCCCACCACTACATCGACCCGTGGACCCCGCACGATTTCACCGGCGCCCGCATCCTGGTGGTCGGCCTCGGCAACAGCGCCGCCGACATCGCGGTGGAGCTGTCGTCCAAGGCGCTGGGCAATTCGCTGACCCTGTCGACGCGTTCGAGCGCCTGGATCGTGCCGAAGTACATCGCGGGCAGACCCGCCGACAAGTACTACCGCACCTCGCCGTATCTACCGGTCTCCTGGCAGCGCAAGCTCGCGCAGTGGGGGCAACCGCTGCTCAACGGCACACCGGAGCGCTACGGGCTGCCCAAGCCCAATCACCGGTTCTTCGAGGCGCATCCGACCCAGTCGGTCGAACTGCCGCTGCGGCTCGGCTCCGGCGATGTGGTGGCCAAGCCGGACGTGGCCCGATTGGACGGCCGCACCGTGCGTTTCACCGACGGCAGCTCCGGCGAGTTCGACGTGATCATCTACGCCACCGGCTACAACATCACCTTCCCGTTCTTCGACCCGGAGTTCCTCAGCGCGCCGGACAACAGGATCGACCTGTACAAGCGGATGTTCGTGCCCGGCATCGAGGATCTGGTGTTCGCCGGCTTCGCCCAGGCCACACCGACACTGTTCCCGTTCGTCGAAGCACAGGCGCGGCTGATCGGCGCGTACGCGGTGGGCCGGTACCGGCTGCCCTCGCCGGAGCGGATGCGCCGGGTCATCGCCGAGGACGCCCAGCGCTACACCGGGCACATGCTGCCGACCCCGCGCCACACCCAGCAGGTCGACTACTTCCTCTACGAGCACGACATGCGCACCAGGGAGCTGCCCGCGGGCGCGACGCGAGCCCGGCTCCATGGGCCGCCCGCCTGGGCCCGGGTGGCCGAGACGGCGGCGGGAGAACTCCGATGAGCACGCGGACCACGATCGAGTTCGACTCGCACGGCACCACCTGTGCGGCCTGGTTCTACACCTGCGGCGATCCGAGCCCGTTCGACGGGCAGGCGGGCAGGCCGGTGGTGGTGATGGCGCACGGACTCGGCGGCACCAAGGATTCCGGCCTCGACCCCTTCGCTCGCAGGCTGGCCGAGGCGGGCCTGGCCGTGTGGGCCTTCGACTACCGGGGGTTCGGCGCCTCCGGCGGCGCACCGCGCCAGCACATCCGGCTCGCGGCCCAACTCGAGGACTACCGGGCGGCCGTCGCCGCCGCGGGCAGGCAGCCGGGCGTGGACCGGGGACGTGTGGTGCTGTGGGGTGTCTCGCTGTCGGGCGGGCACGTGCTGGCCCTGACCGCCGAGCGCGCCGACGTGTGCGCCACGGTGTCGATGACGCCGATGGTGAGCGGGCGATCGGCGGGGCGGCACGCGCTCGCCCAGCACGGCCCGCTTGCCATGGCCGCCGCCACCGCCTCCGGGGTGCGCGGCGCGCTGGCCGCCCGCCTCGGCGCGCCGCCCGCCATGCTGCCGTTGGTCGGCAGGCCGGGCGAGCGGGCCGCCCTGACCGCCGAGGGCTACTACGAGAGCTACCACGCGGTGGCCGGTCCCACCTGGCGCAACGAGGTGGACGCAGGTATCGGCCTCGAGATCGGCGGCTACCGCGCCGATCGCCGCCTCGACCGCGTCACCGCCCCGGTGCTGGTGCAGATCGCCGACTTCGACCGCGCCGCCCCGCCGCGCGCCGCCGCCGAAGCGGCGTTCGCCGCGCGCGCCGAGGTCAGGCACTATCCCTGCGACCACTTCGATGTCTTCGCCGGCCACCATTGGTTCGAACCGGCCGTCGACGACCAGATCCGTTTCCTCACCCGCGCACTCGCAACCGCGCCGACAGCGACGGCACGGCCCGAGCGGGCGGCACCGGGGGCCTGACGCCCTGCCCGCCCGACGGCGGGGCCCGGCGGTCACCGCGCCGCGCTGTCCTCCAGTTCCTGCCCCTCGGCGAGGCGGTACTCGAAGGTGCGGGGCGGGCGGACCCACAGCGTGCCGCCGCCCGCGGTGACGCCCTGGGCCTTGAGTTCGCGTTTGAGGATCTTGTTGGTGGCCGTGGCGGGCAGATCGCTGTCGATGCGCACGTAGCGCGGCCACGCCTTCGGTGACAGGTCGGGCTGGGCGCGCAGGAAGGCGGCGAACTCCTCAGGCGTGAGAACGGCGTTGTCGCTCAATACGATCGCGGCCATCACCGCGTCGCCGACCTGTTCGTCGGGCACCCCGTAGACGGCGACGCGGTTCAGCGCGGGCAGGCGCTGCAACACCCGCTCGATCGGACCGGCCGCCAGGTTCTCCCCGTCCACCCGCATCCAGTCCGCCGTGCGGCCTGCCAGGTAGATGAAACCGTCGGCGTCCTTGTAGGCCAGGTCGCCGGACCAGTACATGCCGTCGCGCAACCGGTCGGAGGTGGACTGCTCGTCGTTGTAGTACCCGGCGAACAGGCCTGCGCCCTGGGTGTTCACCAGTTCGCCGATGGCGGCGTCGGCATTGGTCAGCGCACCGGTGTCGTCGAAGACGGCGGGCGGGCACTCGACTCCGGTGTCCGGGTCGTACACGGCGACCCCGGGGAAGCCCTTGCCGATGGAGCCGGGCGGGGTGGGGCCCTCGCGGGTGATGATGATCGCGGCCTCGGTGGAGCCGAAACCGTCCCAGACCGTGCAGCCGAAACGCTCGGAGAACTCGGCGATGTCGCGGTCGGTGGCCTCGTTGCCGAACGCCACCCGCAGCGGGTTGTCCGCGTCGTCGGGCCGTGGCTCGGTGGCCAGAATGTAGGCCAGCGGCTTGCCCACGTAGTTCATGTAGGTGGCGCCGTAGCGGCGGATGTCGGCCAGGAAGGTCGAGGCGGAGAACTTGGCGGGCACCATGGCCGCCCCGCTGGTCATCGCCACGCACACCCCGCCGAGGATGGCCGCCGAATGGAACAGCGGCATGGACAGATAACAGATGTCCCGCGGCCCGATCCCGAAGCGGTTCACCAGCGGCGGGCCCGCGAAGGGCACCATCATGTGCGCCAGCCGGACGGCCTTCGGATTGCCGCTGGTGCCTGAGGTGAAGATGAGCATGAACGGGTCCATCGGGCCGGGCACGGTGAGCGGATCGAGCTCTCCCGCGCCCGCGACCAGGTCCGCCCATTCCGACGCGGAGGTGTCGATCACCAGCACGCCGGGCAGTTCCAGCCCGGCCAGCAATTCGCGATGCGCGGCGTCGGTCAGCACGATCTGCACATCGGCGCGCGCGATGTCCTCGGCCAGCGCGCTGCCCCGGCGGGTGTCGTTCAATCCGACCGTCACGTACCCGCCGAGCGCGCTCGCGGCCAGCGCGAACAGCATCTCCGGGGTGTTGCCGAGCAGGGCGCCCACATGCGGCGGCCGTTGCCGGTCCAGCACGGCCAGCACCGCCGCGGCCCGCCGCTTGCCGCCGTCGACGTACTCACGCCAGGTCCAGCGGCTGTCCTCGTACGCGACGGCGAGATGATCGTCGTCCGCGAGGGCGTGCAGAAGTGCGGTGACTGTATCGGCCATGCCGAGAATCTAGAACGCGTTCTCGACAGACGGATGCGGATTCGCGGAAATGCCCCGAAGTCGACCTTCGGGGCATTTCCGGCGCATTCGCATCCCCGGCGAGCACCGGGAAAGGATCTGTGGGACGAACCGGGGACAGGCTCAGCCCTGCGGGTTGGCCTTGCGATAGGCCTCGACGACCTTGGCGGGCACCCGGCCGCGGCTGGACACCTGGAGTCCCTCGGCCAGCGCCCATTTGCGGATGGCCAGCGCCTGGTCGGGCTGCTCGCCCTCGCGCCGCGCCTTGGGCGCGGTCTTGACCCCCGCCGACCTGCCCACCTTCCTGGCGTAGGGCGTCCACTGGGCGAAGGTCTTGCGCAACTGTTCGGCATTCGACGCGGCGAGGTCGAGTTCGTAGTGCACACCGTCGAGAGCGAACGCGACGGTCTCGTCCGCGACGGAGGTTCCGTCGATGTCGTCGACGAGCAGCACTGTCACCTTGCGGGCCATCAATTCCCCTTACCTGGACACGAATGAGCAAAGGACACAAGCGTAGCCAGAGTCACCTGCCCTCTTCCACTCGGAAGAGGGCAGGGGCACACGGGGTCTGCCGATGGCGGCCGTGCCGAGCGACCGGGTCAGACCCGGGCCGAGGCCGCGCTCGCGCCGAGGGCGTCGAAGATCGATTCGCGGATCGGTCGCCAGCGCACCCCGAGTTCGGCGATCGTGCGCGAGTCGTCGGTCGGCGTGGCGGCGGTCAGCAACCAGGCGGCCTCATAGCTCAGGCCCGCACTGATGGGGGTCAGCCGCGAAATCAGATCGCTCATCCGGCCGATGCCGCGGAACATGCCCGGGGACAGCGGAATCCGCCGGATCCGCTTGCCGCCCGCCTGCTCGAGCAGGTCGACGATCTCGTCGAAGGTGAGCAGGTGGCCGCCCGCCAGGTAGCGGCGCGGCCCCCGGCCCGGCTCCATGATCGCCGCGTGCACGGCCGCGACGTCGCGCACGTCCACCATCTGCATCCCGCCCTCGACGCTCGGGGCGAAACCGCTGCGCAGCATGACCGACCAGCCGTCGGCGGTGATCCCGGCCTGCGGGCCGAGGGCGGGGCCGACGACCGAGGACGGGTAGGTGATCACCACCGGCGCGCCCGCCGCCTGCAGGGCCCGCGCGATACGGTCGGCGGTGGACTTGGTGCGGCCGTAGGCGCTGCGTCCCGGCGCGGTCGGGCTGTCGGGGGTGATGACCGGGTCGGGGCACGGGAACAGCGCGCTGTAGCTGGCGACGTGCACGATCGGGTCGAGGCCGAGCTTGGTGGCCTCGGCCAGGATGCGGCCGGTCGCCTCGACATTGACCTCCCACATCAGCGCCTCGCGCCGGTCGTCGGTGCCGACCACGCCCGCCGCGTGCAGCAGCGCGTCGCAGCCGTCGAGCAGGTCGGCGATGACCTGCTTGTCCCTGATGTCCCCGGTGAGGGTCTCGATCCGGTCGGCTCCCGCCGGGAACAGGGCGAGCACCGCGGCCACGTCCTCGCTGGGATGGACCAGCAGCCGCACCGAATGTCCCTCGGCGAGCAGGGCGGCGACGGTGTGCGCCCCCAGGTAGCCGGTGCCTCCGGTGACCGCGATCAGCACGGCGGCACCTTCCACGACAGTCGCATCCTGACCTCTTTCCTCCTCGGATCGGGGCGGGACCGCCCCACGCCGCGGCGCGACGCGCGACAATCGACGCTCACGATCACCGAACCATAATCGATACCACTGGCATCGTAATACCGATGGGGCAGCCGGATGACGACATCGGCCCATGACGAACCACCGCCGCGCGCCGCGGGCAGGCCACGCGACCGCACGATCGAGCACCGGGTCCTGCCCGCCGTGCGGGAACTGCTGATAGAGGAGGGCTACGACGATCTGAGCGTGCGCGCCGTGGCCGCCCGCGCCGGTGTCGGCCGCGCCAGCATCCAGCGCCGCTGGACGAGCAAACCGGAACTGGTCCTGCACGCCGTGCTCGGCGAGGTCCCCGATCTGACCCCCTTCGCCGGCGCCGACCGCCGCGGCTGGGTGGAATGGGTGCTGCGCGGCAGCCGGGAACTGTTCGCCCGGCCCGAGGTCAGAGCCGCGGTGCCCGGACTGCTCACCGCCCTCGATCGCGATCCCGCGCTGCGCAAGCGGTTGTGGTCGGGGTTCAGCGGACCGGCGGCGGCACTGCTCGCACCCGAGGGACTCGACGCGGAAGCCGCCGAACTGCACGCCCGTGCGCTCATCGCGCTGGCGGCGGGCTCGGCGCTGTTCCTCGAACTGGTCGCCGACGACGACAACGGAGCCATCCACGCCCACATCAGCGGGCTCATCCTGGCGGCCACCGACGAGGCCGCGAGCCGTTGCGCCGGGACCGGTGGGACCGACACCCCCTGACCCGACGAGACCACCGTCCCCCGAGGTGGGGACGGTGGTCTCGTGATCGGTCCGTGCCGTCGGCGCGAGACATCGTGCGGCGTAGCGGACCGCCCCTACGCCGATGCCGTGCGGTGCGCTCGGATCAGTGCACCGCGCCGCGCCGCCCGGTGACCAGGCGGACCAGGAACAGCAGGATCACCGCGCCGCCGAGGCAGGTGAAGAAGCTGAACCACAGACCGCCGCCCTCGACGTCGACACCGAACAGCTTGAGCAGGAATCCGCCGAGCAGACCGCCGACGATACCGACCACGATGTTCAGCAGGATGCCCTGCTGAGCGTCGGTCTTCATGAGCTTGCTGGCAATCCAACCGGCGAGTCCTCCGATGATGATCCAGCCGATGATTCCGAGACCAAGCATCACTTCTCCTATCCTCGAGCAATGCACGCCCGACGGCGTGCGGTGCCGAGGTAATACCCGGGCCCTACCGGACAAACCTGCCTAGGCCATCGAGATCGACGCGATGAGTGTTTTGCCGGTGTGGCTGCGAGTGGCGATGGATTGCAGGAAGGTCTTCGGCTGCTCGTCGGGGTACTGCTGGGTCAGCCGCACCTCCCACCGGGTCAGTCCGTCCGGCGAGGGACTGCCCTCGACCCTGGTGATGTGCACGCAGTAGCGGGTGCCGACCGGCACCTGGTCGATGCCGCGCTGGATCTGGTCGGCGTCGGGCACGGTGGCGTCCGGGGTGACCACCGCGCGCGCGGCCGCACCCGAGCGCAGCACGTAGTAGGCGTGCTCGAAGGCCAGGATCGCCGAGGGCCCGTCGGTGGTGCCGCCGGGGTGGGTGCCCGACACGACCTCGGCCGAGTTGCGCTGTTCGCAGCCCGGCGTGGCCACCTGTGTGTACTCGGGGGCCACGGTGGTCGGCGCGGCGGTGGTCGGCGCGGGCGCGGCCTGCCCGGTCGGCGGCGGTTCCTCGGCCATCTCGGCGGCGGGTGTCCCCGGCAGCACCGCCCACAGGACCGCACCCACCACGACGACCACGCCGAGGACCACGAGCACGGCCGACAGCCGGTCGTTGCCCGACGGCCCCGCGCCGCCCTGCGGACGCGGCCTGCGGAAGGCCGGACCGGGATTGCCGCCGGTGCGGTCGATGAGCGAGGGCAGACGCTGTGGCTCGGACGGCTCGTCCTCGTCGAAGACGTTGGCCGCGACATGTCTGCGCTCGAACCGGTCCACCGGCTCGGTGCGCGGATCGGTGTCCGCCTCGTGGTCGGTGTCCGCCTCGTGGTCGGTGTCCGCCTCGTAGTGGGCGTCCGCCTCGTAGTCGGTGTCGGCGCGCTGCCCGGACCGGTCCCACGGATACCCGGCGTCCGGGTCGGCGGCAGCGTGATCACCGGGCGCCACGTCGTGGTCGCCGGGAGCGCCGAAACCGCCCTCGCCCGGGCCCGGCTCGTCGATCCCCGCGGCCGGCGCGAACCCCGGCCCGTCGTCCTCGTACCCGCCGCCCGCGGATTCTCCTGTGCCGCGCGGACTCTCGGCCGGGCCGGAGTCGCGCGCGCTGCCCTGTCCGCGTGCACTCCCCGGTCCGCGATCGGCGGCGTAGGCGTAGGCGGACTCGGCGGCGCGCTCGGGCCATCCGGGGGACGTGTCCGCCCGGCCGCGCTCCCCCGCCGGGCCCGGCCGCGGTTCCAGCCACTGCGCCCAGTCCCCGCTCGGCCGTGACCCCTCGGGCACCGGCAGCGGCGGAATCGGCTCCCCCGCCGGGCCCGCGGCGTCGATCACGCCCAGCTCGACGCGCGCGGCCCCGATGTTGCGGCCGATGACCCGCCCCGCCTGCCGCTTGCGTCTGCGTCTGCTCTTCGACGGCGCGGCGGCGGGCAGGCGCAGCATCGGCAGGCCCGTGTCGAACGGGTTGGCCCGCTCGGGCGGGCTGGGCTCGTCCTCGCCTCGGTCAGAGGGCGTCATCGCCGAAATCGCCGATCACCGCGGCGGGGACGGTCTTCGACTCGGGCACGATCTCCGACGCGGGCACTGTCACCCCCAACTGTCCCTCGCGCTTGCGTTCCTGGTCGCCGCCCGCGCCAGGCGGCATGGCCAGACCACCCGCGGCGCCACCGGGCGAGACCGGTCGCGACGGCTCGGGGCTGCTCGGCGCGGGCGCCTGCGCGACCGGCCGGTCGGCCGGGTCCGGCGTGATCGACTGACCGGGGCTCGGTTCGGGCGCGGCCGGTTTCGGCGTGTCCGCCTTGGGCGCCGACGGCGCGGCGGCGCCCGGGGCGGCCCCGCCTGCGCCGCCGCCGAAGTCGAACAGCTTGTTCGGGGTGGTGGCGCCGGAGTTGCCTGCGCCCGCGGTGGTGGTGTTGGCGCCACCCGGGTTGATCAGTTCCGGGATCGCCTGGGAGATGGCCGCGTTCGCGGAGGCGGCGACGGTGTCCATGGCGTGCATGCCCGTCTCGGCGATCTTGTCGATCAGGTGGGTGCCGATGTCGACGCCCGCGCTGATGGCGGCGGTGCCGAGGTCGACACCCGCGGCGATGAGCTGCTGCTGCAACTGCATCTGCGCGATGAGCGCGGGATCGAGCGGCTGACCGTCGGCGGTGGTCTGCGGAATCTGCCCCGCGGGCAGGTTCGAGTAGTAGGTGGTCGGCGTCGCGGTGCCGCCGATGCCGCCGCCGTAGCCGTCCGTGCGGTCGGTCAGGCCCGCCGGGGTGGTGACGGTGAGCGGGCCCATCGTGTCGATCCGGCTGGTGTGCCCGTCCATCTCGGACCGGGCGGCCTGCACGGTCTCGATGGCCTCGCGCAGCGCGGCCGCGGCGCGGTCGATCACCGCGTCGGTCTCGGGGGCGGAGGTGGAGTTGGCCAGGATCACCCTGGCGTCGGCGCGGAAGTCGGCGATGATCTGGTCGACCTTGCGGGCGGCGCGGGCGCTGGTGGCCTGGGCGTCGGCGAGCACCGCCAGATAGGCGGGACCCCGATCGGAGATCTCGCCGATCTCGGTGTGGGTGGTGCGCATGGCGGGCACCGCGGCGGCGGCGCCGGCGGAGGCCCAGGTGGATTCGAGCGCGTACAGGCCGTCGCGGTGCGGGCCCTCGGACTCGGCGGCCGTGCTGCTGGCCGCCGACAGGGCGGCGGTGATGACGCGATCGGGCATGGTGGCCCCGGAGCCGAGGGTCGAGCGCAGCTCCAGCATCGGGCGCACCAGCGCGGCGATCATCGGCGGATCGACGGCGGGATCGGGGGTGACCGGCAGGGTTTCGCTCGCCGCGGACTCGGCGGGACGCCGCCTGCGCAGCGCGGTCAGCGTCTTCATGCCAGCTCCTCGCTGGTCGCGGCCAGCCGGGCCGCCGAGGCGGCGTCGCCCTCGGTCATGGCGGCGCTGTAGTCGCGCAGCGCCTGGCCGTAGGCGCCCACCAGCTGTCCGGCGGTGGACAGCGCCTGCGCGTGCTCGGCCACGGCGGCGGTGAACTTGGCGGCGAATCCCGCGCCGAGCAGGCCCAGATCGGCTTCCAGCCGGGACCGGTCGAGCGCGCCCGCGCCCGCCCGCGCCGCGTCGGTGAGTTGCTCCGACACGGTGTCGGCGATGGCGGTGTACGCCGCGATCGCGGCCGGATCGAGCTTCAGCGTGTCCATTGTTCCCCCTTAACGGAAACCCCTGGTGATCTACGCGACCCGTCCATAGTCGCATGCTGCCGCCCGGAATAACCCCTGGCAACCGGAAAGTTGGTGCCGGTATACAGAACGCGGGCAGCGCGCTCTGCCGCGCGTTCGCGCTGTCGCCTGCCCGCACGGGAGGAGGAGGACAGGTGGCAGCGGACGGACCGGCGACGGCCGAGGGGCCCGCGCGCGTGGGTGCCGCGCGATCGACGGGTGTGGGACTGCGCTCCGAGCGCGGCCCGATCCTCGCCTCGCTCATGCTCGCCACCGCCCTGGTGGCGCTGGACGCCACCATCATCGCCACCGCCGTCCTGTCGATCACCCACTCGCTCGGCGGCTTCGCCCAGTTCCCGTGGCTGTTCTCGATCTACCTGCTCGCCCAGGCGGTGACCGTGCCGGTCTACGGCAAGCTGGCCGACATCGTGGGCCGGAAACCGGTGATCCTGTTCGGCATCGCCACCTTCGCCCTCGGCTCGCTGCTGTGCGGGCTGGCCACCAGCATGACCGCGCTCATCGTGTTCCGCGCGGTGCAGGGCATCGGCGCGGGCGCCATCCAGCCGATGACCATGGTGATCGCGGGCGATCTGTACACCCTGGCCGAACGGGCCAAGGTGCAGGGCTATCTGGCTAGCGTGTGGGCGATCTCGGCGGTGGGCGGGCCGCTGCTCGGCGGCGTCTTCGTCGATTTCGTCAGCTGGCGCTGGATCTTTCTGGTGAATCTGCCGCTGTCGGCGGTGGCGTCGTGGATGCTGGCGCGCAACTTCCGGGAGCGGGCCGAGCGCGGGATCCAGCGCGTCGACTATCCGGGCGCGGTGCTGCTCACCCTCGGCGCGGGCGCGGTGATTCTCGGTCTGCTGGAGGGCGGGCACGCCTGGGCGTGGTCATCGCCGCAGAGCGTCGGGGTGTTCGTGGTCGGCGCGCTGGCGCTGGCGCTGTTCGGCTGGGTGGAGACGCGCACCGAGCACCCGATCCTGCCGCTGTGGGTGTTCACCCGGCGGGTGGTCGTGGCGAGCAGCCTGGTCGCGGTCTCGGTGGGCGCGGTGATGCTCGGCCTGTCGTCCTACGTGCCGACCTTCAGTCAGGGCGTGCTCGGGGCGAGCGCACTGGTCGGCGGCCTGACCGTGGGCGCGCTGAGCCTCGGCTGGCCGCTGGCGGCCTCCCAGGCCGGAAAGGTCTATCTGCGCATCGGCTTCCGCGGCAGCGCCCTCATCGGCAGCGGCCTGGCCGCCCTGGGCGCGCTGTCGGCGCTGCTGATAGACCAGCATTCGCCGGTCTGGCGGGTGGCGCTGTCGTGTTTCGTGATCGGCGCCGGCCTCGGCCTGGTGTCCACGCCGAGCCTGATCGCCGCGCAGACCAGTGCGCGCTGGTCCGAGCGCGGGGTGGTGACCTCGGCGAACAGCTTCGCGCGGTCGATCGGCAGCGCGGTCGGGGTCGCGGTCTTCGGCGCGATGGTGAACGCGAGGACCGGCGGTGCCGATCAGCCTGCGCCGCAGGTGCTGGCCGAGGCGGTGCACCTGGTGTTCGTGGCCATCGCGGTCATCGCGGTGCTGCTGCTCACGGCGGCCGCCATGCTGCCCGGCCGGGCGGTGGACGGCACGGTGTGACCGAACCCGCGGAATGCCCGCTCGGGCGGGCGGCGTTGTCCTGAGCAGACGCACCACAGGAAGATCCGCCGCCGATGCCCGAGGAGCTCCACCCATGATCGACGTCCCACTGTCCGTGCTCGACCTCGCGCCGGTACAGGAAGGCTCCGGCGCGGCGGAGGCGCTGGCCGCGACGACCGAGCTCGCCCGGCGCACCGAGGAGCTGGGCTACCGGCGGTTCTGGGTGGCCGAGCACCACAACATGCCCGGCATCGCCAGCTCCGCGCCCGCGGTGGTGATCGCGCACGTGGCGGCGGCCACCAGCCGGATCAGGGTCGGTTCGGGCGGGGTGATGCTGCCCAATCACGCGCCGCTGGTGGTGGCCGAACAGTTCGGCACCCTGGAGGCGCTGCATCCCGGCCGCATCGACCTCGGCATCGGCCGCGCCCCCGGCACCGACCACGCCACCGCCCGGGCCCTGCGCCGCACCGAGGCGGGCCTGTCGGCGGAGAACTTCCCGCAGGAGCTGGCCGATCTGCTTCGCTACTTTCGCGGCACCGGCCCCGGCGGCATCACCGCCACCCCCGGCCGCGACCTGGAACCGGAGATCTGGCTGCTCGGGTCCAGCGGCTACAGCGCGCAGGTGGCGGCCGTGCTCGGCCTGCGTTTCGCCTTCGCCCACCACATCAACCCGGCGGCCACCGAGGCCGCGCTCGCGCTCTATCGCAGCGAGTTCCGCCCGTCGGACGCGCTGGCCGAGCCGTACGCCATGGTGGCCGCGGGCGCGCTGGTGGCCGACAGCGACGAGCGCGCCGAGGAACTGGCCAGGCCACGAGACCTGGTGTTCCTGCAGCTGGCCGCGGGCAGGCCGCGCCCGCTGGCCACGCCGGAGCAGGCCGCGGCCCACGAGTTCACCGAGCGGGAGCGGGCGTTCGTCGAGCAGCGCCGCGCCGGTCAGGTGCTCGGCTCGCCGGAGACGGTACGCGCCCAGCTGGCCGACCTGCTGCGGCGCACCGAGGCCGACGAGCTGATGCTCAACGCGATGGTCTACGACATCGAGGAGCGCACCCGCTCTTTCGAGCTGCTCACCAAGATCGCCGAGAGCTGACCCGGCGCGCGCCGGCGCGCGCGTGTGGCCGGCCGGCGGGTGCCGGGTCTCCTCGGTGCGGTGGTGTGGGCCGTGCCGTGGTGTGGGATCGCTGTGATGACGGAACAGTGGGGTCGGAGCAGTGGGGTCGGAGCAGTGGGGTCGGAGCAGTGGGGATCAGAGCAGTGGGAAGCCCTGCTTCTCCAGCGAGCCGCGCAGGCGGTCGCGGCCGGACAGGCTCTCCGCCGAGGCCAGCCGCTTCAGGACCCGGTCGATCCAGGAGTGCTCGAGCTGCTGCTCGGCGTAGAACTCGGCGATGCGCGCCTCGTAGGCCTCGACGTGCGCGCGCTGAGCGGCCAGGTCGTAGATCTCGTGGTGCAGCACCGCCTGCTGCGGCAGCCGCGGCTTGACCTGGGCGTTTTCGCCGGGGTCGGGATGGCCGACGACCAGCCCGAAGGTGGCGAACACGCCGGGCGGCAGGCCGAGTTCGGCGGCGACCTCCTCCGGCTTGTTGCGGATGGCCCCGATGTAGACGGTGCCGAGGCCGAGGGACTCGGCGGCGACGACGGTGTTCTGGGCGGCCAGCGCGGCGTCGATGAACCCGACGTAGCTGGACTCCAGATAGTCCGCGCCGTCCAGTGGCGCGCCCCGGTCGGCGGCCAGCTGCCGCAGCCGGGCGAAGTCGGCGGTGAACACCAGCAGCACCGGGGCCTGCACGATGTGCGCCTGGTCGCCGGCCAGGGCGGCCAGGCGGGCCTTGCGCTGCGGGTCGCGCACCGCGACGACCGACCAGACCTGGAGGTTGGAGGAGGTCGGGGCGGACTGGGCGGCCGAGATCAGCAGCCGGAGGGTGTCGTCGGAGACGTCGTCGGGCAGATAGCGCCGCACCGACCGATGGTCGTGCAGGACCGCCAGGGTCGGATTCCAGTCGGCGGGTCCGGTGGTCCCGGCGTCGCGGTAGCGCCTGCGCACGCTGTCGGTCGGGGTGGGAGCGATCTGTGTCATGGGCGCCATGATCTCGCGGGCGCGCGCGGGCAGTCAGCGGTAACTCTCACGGTGAACCGAATCCCGCGCGGCGCCCGGGCCAGGTACCTTGGTTAGGCAAACCTTATTCCGATGGTCGTACCCGTCCCCAGCCCTCGTCCCCCCAGCCCTCACCCGCCCCTCGTCACGGAGGTTCTCTTGGCCCGCCAACGCGCCACCCTCACGGTCCTGCGCTCCGAACGCCTCACCGGCCACCTCATCCGGGTGTACTTCACCAGTGCCGATTTCCGCCCCGGCGAGTTCAGCGACTCCTACGTCAAGTTCATCTTCGACCGCGACGGCCAGGAGGTGCTGCGCACCTACACCGTCCGCCGGGTCGACCCCGCCACCGGCGAGATCGCGGTCGACTTCGTGCACCACGGCGAGGAGGGCATCGGCGGGCCGTGGGCCGCCGGTGTCACGCCCGGCGCCACCGTGGACGTCTACGGTCCCGGCGGCGCGTACTCGCCGCGCGCGGACGCCGACTGGCACCTGCTCGCGGGCGACGAGGCCGCGCTGCCCGCCATCGCGGCCGCCCTCGAGGCCATGCCCGCCGGCGCGGTCGGCCACGCCTTCGTCGAGGTGGCCGACCCGGCCGACGAGCTCGCGCTGGTCGCACCCGAGGGCATCGAGCTGACCTGGCTGCACCGTGGCGACCGCCCGGCGGGCGAACTGCTCGCCGAGACGGTGCGCAGCGCGCCCTGGCGCGAGGGACAGGTGCAGGTGTTCATCCACGGCGAGGCGCGGGCGGTCATGCACGATTTGCGCCGCTACATCCGCCGCGAGCGCGAGGTGCCCGCGCAGTGGGCGTCGTCCATCTCCGGCTACTGGCGGCGCGGGCGCACCGAGGAGGGCTTCCGCCGGTGGAAGGCCGAGCTGGCCGAGGCCGAGAGTGTGCCCGCCGCGGGCTGATCCGCCGCACACGGGCGCACTCGGTCCGATGAGCCCGCGCCGGACCGCTGCGGCGCGAGCGCGCGCTCGCTAGGGTTCGGCGGGTGCAGACCGACGAACTCTTCGAGCGCGGCGCCTCCCTGTGGGACCGGCTCACCACCACCCAGGAACCGCCGCCCTGGCAGCTGGTGCTGGTGACCGCCGCGCTCGCGCTGGTGCTGGTGTCCTACGGACCGCTGTGGCGGCTGGCCCGCAATGTCGTCACGATCGTGCACGAGGGCGGGCACGCGCTGGCCGCCCTGCTCACCGGACGCAGGCTCGACCGCATCACCCTGCACTCGGACACCTCCGGGCTCACGGTGTCGAGCGGAAAACCCTACGGCCCCGGCATGATCCTCACCGCGCTGGCCGGATATCCGGCGCCGCCGCTGCTGGGGCTGGGCTTCGCCGCGCTGCTCGGCGCCGACCGGATCACCCTGATGTTGTGGACCTCGATCGCGCTGCTGGCCGCCGTGCTGGTCAAGGTGCGCAATCTCTACGGCGTCTTCACCGTGGTCTCGCTCGGCGCGCTGATCGTCGTGGTGTCCTGGTTCGGCACCGACATCGTGCAGGCCGCCTTCGCCTACCTGGCCGCCTGGTTCCTGCTGTTCGCCGGTCTGCGGCCGGTGATCGAGATGCAGCGGGGCCGCAGACGCCGCTGGGGCAATCCCGGTGGGGTCGGCTCCGACGCCGACCAGCTGGCCGGGCTCACCCGGTTGCCCGCGCTGTTCTGGGTGCTGGTCTTCGCCGCCGTCGCCGTCGGCGCGCTCGTCTACGGCGGCGGGCTGTTGTTCTCCGAGGCCACCGGGATCTGCGTGCCGCTGGTGTCCTCCGGCGACTGCCCGGCGCCGCGATTCGGCTGAGCCGATCCCTTCCCGGCACGGAGCAGGCTCACGGCCCGATCGGCCAGCTCCTCGGGCGGCATCGTCCCGTCCAGCACGATGCCGGCCTCGTCGGCGGCGAGCGGTTCCAGCGTCGCCAGCTGCGAGCCGAGCAGCGTCGGCGGCATGAAGTGCCCGCGGCGCTGCCGCAGCCGCCGCTCGAGTTCATCGCCCGCGACGTCGAGGTGGACGAAGACCAGCTCGGGGGTCGCGGCGCGCAGGCGGTCCCGGTAGGCCCGGGCCAGCGCCGAGCAGCTGAGCACCGCGCCGTCCCGCGCCCCGGCCAGCGCCTCGGCGAGCCGATCCAGCCACGGCGCGCGGTCGGCGTCGGTGAGCGCGTCGCCCGCGCGCATGGCGGCGATGTTGGCGGGCGGATGGAAGTCGTCGCCCTCGAGGAAGGGCAGGCCGAGCGCCGCCGCCAGCCGCCGTCCGACCGTCGACTTGCCCGCGCCGGACACGCCCATCACCACCACGCGCAGAGGTGTCGTCTCACCGGCCACCGCGCCATCATGCCCGCCACACGGGCCGTTGTCCCGGGGGCGCGATGCCTGTCGCGGCCGTCGCGCGGGCATGGGTAGCCTTTCGGCAGTTCTATTCGAAGGGAACCTCGTTCGCGATGCAACCGCTCGGCCATGACGACCCTCGCCGGATCGGCGACTACCGGCTCCTCGGCGTGCTCGGCGTCGGCGGAATGGGGCGGGTGTATCTGGGCCGCAATGCCGGTGGCCGCACCGTCGCGGTCAAGGTCATCCGCCCCGATCTGATCGCCGACCCGGAATTCCGCACCCGCTTCCAGCGGGAGGTGGCCGCGGCCCGGCGGGTGGGCAGCTCGTGCACCGCGCCGGTGCTCGACGCCGACGTCGACGCCGACCCGCCCTGGCTGGCCACCGGCTACGTGGCCGGTATCGCCCTCAACGACGCCGTCGACCGGTTCGGCCCGTTCGGCGAGCGCAGCCTGATCGTGCTGGCGCGCGGCCTGGCCGAGGCGCTGGTGGCCGTGCACGAGGCGGGCGTGGTGCACCGCGACCTGAAGCCGTCGAACGTGCTGCTGGCCATCGACGGCCCGAAGGTGATCGACTTCGGCATCGCCCGCGCCGTGGAGGACACCGCGCTGACCACCACCGGCAAGGTCATCGGCTCGCCGGCCTTCATGTGCCCGGAGCAGGTGACCGGCGAGCCGGTCGGGCCTGCGGGCGACATGTTCGCCCTCGGCGGGGTGCTCACCTACGCGGCGACCGGGCAGGGCCCCTTCGGCGGCGGCGACACCGTGCAACTGCTGTTCCGCATCGTCTACGAGGAACCGGCCGTCGACGCCGTCCCCGAGGTGCTGCGCGGGCTGGTCGCGGCCTGCCTGGCCAAGGATCCCGCCGCGCGCCCGACCCCGCGACAGCTGCTCGAACACCTCGACGGCCTCGGCGGCAACGAACGCACCGGCTGGCTGCCGCCCGCCGTGCTCGAGGAGGTCAGCCAGCGCGCGGTACGCCTGCTCGATCTGGACTCCGGCCCCGGCGACCTGCCCGCGGGCCCGCCGGCCCGTCCCGGCACACCACCGCACGCCCAGCCCCTCCCCTACGCCCAGCCCCTCCCCTACGCGCAGCACCGGCCCCCGGGGTACGACCCGACGGCATCCGGCTCGATCTCGGGACCGCATGCCACCCAGGCCGATCCGACCGGAGGCCGCCCGTTCGCCCAGCCCGCCACCGGCGGCTGGAACACCGACGGCGCCGTCGGCCGCACCGACCCCACCGCCCTGCACACCCCGCCGGGACAGTGGCCGGGCAACGGCGGGCCGGGTCCGGCCGGATACCCGCCCGCCACCCGGGATTCGGGACCGCACGGCGGGTACGGCGCGCCCGGCTACAGCCGTCCGGCCGCCGACCGCGCCGACGGCGCCGCGGCCGCGGACCGCCCGGCCAGGCGCGGACCGCTGATCGCCGCGCTCGCGGTGGTGGCGGTGGCCGTCGCGGCGGGTGCCTTCTTCATCGGCCAGGAACTGCGCGACGACGGCTCGGCGAACAACGACGCGAGCCCCACCGCCGTGGTGGCGGATCCGTCGACCACCGTCGAGTCGGCCACCAGCTCGGCCGCGGCCACCACCACCGAGGCCGCCGACTCGGCGGTCCCGGCCGAATTCGTCGGCACCTGGCGCGGCACCGCCGCCGACGGCCTGGTCACCTTCGACATCCAGCTGACCATCGAGGAGGGCGAGGTCGGCGCCGAGATCGCCCAGTCGAGCAACACCGGCCGGATCACCGGGCACAAGTGCAGCCGCGTCGAACGGCTCACCGACGTCACCGACGGCATGCTGACCTTCGTCGCGCGCCTGAGCCCGGACAGTCCACGTGACTGCGCCGACGAGGGCTCGGTCTCCACGGTCCGCCTCCAGGCGGACGGGTCGCTGGCCTACAGCACCCCCGGCCTGTTCGGCGGCGAGATCGCGGGCACCCTGCGCCGCGGCTGACCGGGGCAGCGTCGCCGCCGCCCTGGTACGGTTGCGGCGCAACAGCTTTCAGCGCCACCGGGCGAGCGGCCGAGGGGCCGGATCAGGGTTTGCGACCGACCCCGCCCCAGGCCGACACCCGGCGCACGCCCTGTTCCGCCTCGTCGGTGCGCCAGAAATTGATCGGCACCACACCGGGTTCCACGATCTCGAGCCCCTCGAACAACCCGCGCACCTGTTCGGCGGTGCGCGGCGTGTACGGCGCGCCACCGGTTCTGCGGTAGTTCTCGCACATCCGCACGTAGTCGCGATCGTCGGTGGTGCCGTCGTAGAGCGCCAGGTAGCTGCCGGAGGCCAAGGGCCGCATGATCTCCTCGACCGCGCGCTGGGCGTCGGCGTAGCCCGCCGCGTGGCCGAGCACGCCGATGAACAGCACCGCGACCGGCCGGTCGAAGTCGAGCACCGCGCCCGCCGCCTCGAGCAGTGGCGCCGGATCGTTGAAATCGGCTTCCACGTAATGGGTCGCCCCCTCTGGGGTGGAGTTCACCAGCAGCGCCCTGGCGTGGGCGAGCACCAGCGGATCGTTGTCGACGTAGACCACCTTCGCGTCCGGCGCTTCGGCCTGGGCGACCTCGTGGGTGTTCTGCATGGTCGGCAGGCCGGTGCCGATGTCGAGGAACTGCCGGACACCGGCCTCGGCCGCCAGCCAGCGCACGGCCCGGATGAGGAATCGGCGCGATTGCACGGCCATGGTTTTGATTTCGGGATAGCTGACAATGCCCGCCTCACCTGCCTGGCGATCCACGTCGTAGTAATCCCGACCACCCAGCCAGTAATTCCAGATGCGCGCCGAAGTCGGCACATCCAGGCGAACAGGACGGGGACGGTCGATCATGCAGAACTCCTGAATACAGATGAGTCGGCGACAACCTGCGGACTGTACAACTTTTCGAGGTTGCTACGGCAGGGTCTTCGGTCACCGATCCGACAGCACGGCCATGGCGGCATTGTGCCCGCCCAGCCCGCTGACGCCGCCGCCTCGGACCGCGCCCGCACCACAGATCAGCACATTGCCGACACCGCTTGCAACTCCCCAGGCTTCCGCCGGACTGTCGGATTCCCCTGTCCGCCAGGGAAATCGGAGGTCACCGTGGAAGATGTGCCCGCCGGGCAGACCGAGATCGCGCTCGAGATCGACCGGCGATCGCACCTCGAGACACGGCCTGCCGTCGGTGTCGACGGCCAGGCAGTCGGCCAGCGGTTCGCCGAGCGCGGCATCGAGCCCGGCCATGGCCGCCTCCAGGGCGGCCGCGCGCGCCTGCTCCGGGTCGCGGCGGAAAAGCCGGGCCGGGGTGTGCAGGCCGAAAAGAGTGAGGGTGTGCATTTCGGAACTCGCAGCCGCCCCGGAAAGGATCGAGCGGTCGGTCAGAGTGTGGCAATACAATTCCGACGGCACCACCCTCGGCAGTGTCCCGGCATTTGCCTGCCGATAGGCGGCCTCCAGTTCGCTGTAGGACTCGGCCACGTGGAAGGTGCCCGCGAAGGCGTCGCGCGGATCGACCCCCTGGTCGCGCAGGCGCGGCAGCCTGCGCAACACCATGTTGACCTTCAGCTGCGCACCCTCCGGCTCCTCGCCGGGCGGTCTGCCGAGCAGCCGATCCAGTTCCCGCGGTGCGGCATTCACCAGCACGTGCCGTGCGCCCGCCCTTCCGCCCTCCCACCGGACCTCGGCGGCACGACCGTCGCTGTCGATGCCGGTGACCTCCGCACCGGTGACCAGCTCCGCGCCCGCGGCCCGCGCGGCATCGGCGAGCGCGTCGGTCAGCGCGCCCATGCCGCCCACGGGCACCTGCCAGTCACCGGCGCCGCCGCCGATGATGTGGTAGAGGAAGCACCGGTTCTGCCGCAGCGTGGGGTCGTCGCCGTAAGTGAAGGTGCCGATCAGCGCGTCGGTGAAGACGACGCCGCGCACGGTGTCGTCGGCGAACAGCCGCGTTATCGTCTCGCCGAGGGGGCGCTCGAAGATCGCCTCCCAGGTGGGCTCGTCGTCGACGACGCGCCGCAACTGCGCACGGGTCGGCAGTGGCTCGGTCATGGTCGCGAACACCCGCTCGGCGAGCCTGCCGGTGGTGACCGAGAAGCGTTGCCAGGCCTCGAATTCGCGGTCCGATCCGGTGATCGCGCGGAAACTCGCCCTGGTGCGGTCCGGCGCCGCGGCGTCGACCAGCAGCCCGCCCTCGCCGACCGGGGTGTAGGAGGAGATGCGCCGCGGGCGCAACCGGAAACGCAGCCCCAGGTCGTCGACGATGCGGCGCGGCAGCAGGCTCACCAGATACGAGTAGCGGGACAGACGAGCGTCGACGCCGGGGAAGGGTCGCTGCGAGACCGCGGCCCCGCCGGTGTGGTCGAGCCGTTCGAGCACCAGCACCGACCGCCCGGCCCGCGCCAGGTAGGCCGCGGCCACCAGGCCGTTGTGCCCGCCGCCGACCACGACGACGTCATAGGAATCCCGCGCCGGTTTCACCGCACCTGGATATCACGGCCCGCCGACATCCGGCCCGGCGACACGTCCGACACCAGGACCGGACCGACCGGTTCAGCCGCCGAAGACCGCGCAGCCGAAGCCGACCGGCTCGCCGTAGCCCACCGCGACGTCCACGGAGCGGGTGACGGCGGGATCGGAGGATTGCACCGCGCTGATCCGGTGCGTCCCCGGCGTGGCGGGCGTCCAGGTCAGCAGGGCGACCCCGCCGGTCGGGGCGACCGTGGCCAGGGGCACGCCGTTGTCGTAGAAATGCACCGGGGCGACCGGATCGGTGACGAACGCCTGGATGGTGGCCGGGCAGTCGGTGCCGTAGTTCGTGGCCATGCCGTATCCGAGATTCGGCAGCGTCTTCACCCCGGTGACCGTCGCCGACGCGGGCAGCGCCACCCCGAGCGCGAACCCGGCGGCGCACAGGCACACCGCCGCCGTCCTCGCGGCTCCGCGTCGCCGCGGGGGCGAGGCCGCGACGTCGGGCACCCGCGCGGCCGGCGGGTGCGCTTTCGGCGCCCGAGCGATCGGCACCGGGGAGCACGACGCCGGTGCGGACGACATGGAGGAGAGCGGCACGGGAGGAAGCGCGGACGTCGTCGTCATCGTGTTCCCTTCGGCGAGCTGTCAGGGTGCCCACGATCCTAGGTCGGCAGCCCCGCGCCGAGACCCGTTTCGGCGATCTCGCCCGGCCGCGCCGCCGCTCAGTCGACCATCACGCTGATGTGCTCGGCCACGCACGCTGGTTTCGGCGCGTCCTCGACCTGGACGGTCACCCGGGTGCGCACCCGCGCGCCCGCCGAGGTGCGCTCCACCGACAGCAGCTCCACCCCGGCGCGCAGCCTGCTGCCGACCGGCACGGCGGAGGGGAAACGCACCTTGTCCTGGCCGTAGTTGATCCCCATCTTCAGTCCGTCGACGCGGAAGACCTGCTTGCTGAGCACCGGCAGCAGCGACAGTGTCAGGAATCCGTGCGCGATCGGCCCGCCGAAGGGGCCCCGCGCCGCGCGCTCGGGATCGACGTGGATCCACTGGTGGTCGCCGGTCGCCTCGGCGAACTGGTTCACCGCCTCCTGTGTCACGGTGTACCAGTCGCTGTAACCGAGGTGCTCGCCGACCGCCTTCTCCAGCTCGGCGATCCCGTCGAAAACCCGCATAGCCCACATTCCTTCACTCGGTGAACCGGCCGGGACGTACACTACCGGTCCACGGCAGGCGCCACCCAGCCTTTTGATACATGACGCATGCTGTGTACTGTTTCAGGATGACCGTTTCCGCTTCCCCCACCGGTGGCGCCCGCTCTCCCGGACGCCCCGCGTCGGCGACCCGCGAGCAGGTCATCGACCTCACCCGGCGCGCCTTCCTGGCAGGCGAGCGCGTGGACGTACAGGCCATCGCCGCCGAACTCGGGCTCAGCCGGGCCTCGATCTACCGCTGGTTCGGCTCCCGCGAAGGCCTGCTCGGCGCGATGCTGGTGCAGGAGTACAAGCAGATGATCGCCAAGGCCGACGCCCGGTGCCGGGCCGAGGGCGCGCACCGCATCGTCGAGGTGCTCAGCCGGGTCGCCCGCTGGGAGACCGTGAACGAGCCGTTCCGGCGCTATTTCCTCAACGAGCCCCGCTCGGGCCTGCGCATCCTCACCGCCAGTGACGGGCCGGTGCAGCCGCACGCGGTCACCGCGGTCGCCGAACTGCTCGGCCGGGTCGAGGCGGAGGACGGATTCCCGCTGCCCCTCGAGCGCGACCTGCTGGCCTACACCCTGGTCCGCATCGGCGAGGCCTTCCTGTACACCGACACCGCCGCCGGCATCCGCAACGATGTGGACCGGCTGCGCGAGGTGTACTCGGTGCTGCTCGGGATCACCCCGCACCACGGCGATCGGGACGACACCGGGCACCCCTGACCCGGGCGAACCCGGCCGGGCCGGTCACCGTCGGACGGGCGCGTCACTCGACCACGAGCACGATCATGGTCGGATCCTGTGCCCGCGCCTCCGGCGCCACGGGGCCGCCGATGAGCGTGATCGGCCTGCGCGCGTCGAGCCGGTCGACGACCTCGGCCAGCGAGGGACCGATCTGCTCGGCGCGGACCAGGCACACGTGCAGCGCCCCCTCGGCGCGCACGGTCCGGCGCAACTGCCCAGGGCCGCCGTCGAAGACCACCGCCCCGGAATCGGCGTCCGCGCCCGCACAGACGGTGACCACCGCGCCGAGTCCGTCGAACGCGCCCGCCGCCGCCGCCATCGGACTGTCGGTGACGACCCGCCCGCCGCTCACGCGGGCCCACGGGGCGAGCAGACTGCCGGGCAGGCCGTCCGGGACGAGCACGCCGGTCACCCGCGCGCCCTCCAGCAATTCCCGCAACGTGGCGGGCACCGCGTCCTCTTCGGTCCGCATCCCGGTGGCGCCGAGGCGGGCCACCCGCTCGAGGAAGTCGGCCACCAGCCGCGTCCGATCGGCCGGGTCGGCCAGCGCGTGCCTGCCCGCGCGCACGACCGGAACCATCCGCTCGTCGTCGGGCAACTCGCTGAGCAGGTCGCGGACCCGCCGCAGCAGGTGCTCGTCGGATGTCATCGGCCCACCGCCCGTGGTGGTCGGGATGGGCACCGGCGCTCGGCCATGTCTCACCTCACTGTGTCGGTGGCCGCCCCCGGTGGCGCGGTCGGCCACGCACACGGCACGGCCGCCACCGAGGGCCGCCCGCACCGCGCAAGGTACCCGCCGCGCACGGACGTGGCAACCGTGCCGGACCGGGGCGTATCGGCCTATCCTGCGGGTATGGATCCGGGCGGATCGGCAGCAGGCGCGGAGGCGATCTCCGCCGCCGAACAGGCGGCGGGAACCCGTCCGCCGCCGCCCGCCGCGGCGGACGGGACACCGGGACATCGGCCCTATCGCACGGTCGCCGACCTCGACCACGCGCTCGTCGACTGCCGTGCCTGTCCCCGCCTGGTGCGGTGGCGCGAGGAGGTGGCCCGGACCAAGCGCGCCGCCTTCCAGGACGAGACCTACTGGGGCCGCCCGGTCCCCGGCTTCGGCCCCGACGACGCCGGGATGCTCATCGTCGGTCTGGCACCGGCCGCGCACGGCGGCAACCGCACCGGCCGCATGTTCACCGGCGACCGCAGCGGCGACGTGCTCTTCGCGGCCCTGCACGCCGTCGGCCTGGCCACCAGGCCGGTCGCGGAGCACGCCGAGGACGGCATGCGCCTGCTCGGTGTGCGCATGACCGCCCCGGTGCACTGCGCGCCCCCGGAGAACAAGCCGACCGTCGCCGAACGGGACCGCTGCCGCGGCTGGCTGGAGGCCGAACTCGACCTGCTCGCCCCCACCGCGCGCACCGTGGTGGTGCTCGGGGCCTTCGGCTGGCAGGCGCTGTTGCCCGCACTGGCGGGCGCGGGCTGGAGCATCCCGAGGCCACGCCCGAAGTTCGGCCACGGCGCCCGGGTCCGGCTCGAACCCGCCCGCCCCGACCGCGCGCCGCTGGAACTGTTCGGCTGCTATCACGTCAGCCAGCACAACACCTTCACCGGACGGCTCACCCCGGCCATGCTCGAGGACGTTCTCGCCACAGCCGCGACCGCCGCGGGCCTGCATCCGCGTCCAACGCGCTGAAAGCCCCCGCGAAATAGCAGGTCCGACGGCGTGGAGCGGATCGACGAAGCGCACCGGCCGGTATCGTTGTGGTGTGCAGCACATCGCGTACGGCGGTATCCACCGGTCGCGTCGGCGGTGCCGGACCACATGAGCGCCTTCACCCGGCTGCTGCGTCCCGCGCTGCTTTCCGCCGCGGCCTCCCCCAGGGTCGAGCGGACGGTGACCAACATGCGCGCCACCCGGAGCATGGTCGACCGCTTCGTCGCGGGCACCACCGAGGCGGACGCGCTGACCGCCGTCACCGCCCTGCTGGACTCCGGCCGCTGGGTGACCGTCGACTATCTGGGCGAATACACCACCGACCCGGCCCAGGCCCGCGACACCGTCGAGCGCTACCAGCGGCTCGTCGCGGCACTGGCCGAACTGCCCGCCGCGTGGCTACCGGGCAACGTCCGCCCGGTCGAGGTGTCGATGAAGCTGTCGGCGCTCGGCCAGTCGTTGCCGGCCGACGGCCACCGCATCGCCCTCGACCACGCCCGCGAGATCTGCGCGACGGCCACCGACGCGGGCATCGCGGTCACCGTCGACGCCGAGGACCACACCACCACCGATTCCACGCTGGCCATCGTGCGCGAACTGCGCGCCGAGTTCCCCTCGGTCGGTACGGTGTTGCAGGCCTATCTGCGCCGCACCGAGAACGATTGCCGCGAGTTCGCCGGACCCGGTTCGCGGATCCGGTTGTGCAAGGGCGCCTATCGGGAACCCGCCGCGGTGGCCTTCCAGCGCTCCTCCGAGGTCGACGACTCCTATCGACGCTGTCTGCGGGTGCTCATGAGCGGCAGCGGCTACCCGATGGTCGCCACCCACGACCCGGCTATGATCGCCGCCGCGGCCACCTATGCCGACGAATGCCAGCGCGGACCCGGCGATTTCGAGTTCCAGATGCTGTACGGCATCCGCGAGGCCGAGCAGGCGCGTCTGGTCGCGGCCGGGCACCGGATGCGCGTCTACCTGCCCTACGGCGAGCGCTGGTACGGCTACTTCATGCGCAGGCTCGCCGAACGGCCGGCGAATCTGGCCTTCTTCCTCCGCGCGCTCACCAGCCGCGAGCGGGTCTGAACGCCGACGGCCGGCGCGCCGCATGGTCGCGACGCGCCGGCCGCGCGAAGGGTGTCAGACCGGTGCCTCCACGCGGTGGAACAGGTACTCCACCAACGTGATCAGCGATTGCAGACAGGTGCCGCGATGGCGGGCATCGAGGCTCGTCAGCGGGGTGTCCGGCGAGAGATCGAGCGCGTCGCGCACTTCCTCCAGCGGGTAGGGGCGGGCGTCGTCGAACTGGTTGACCGCCACCGAATACGGCACGCCACGCTCCTCGAGCACCGACAACACCTCGTCGGACTTCTCGATGCGCCGCGTGTCGACCAGCACCAGCGCGCCGAGCGCGCCGCGTGCCAGTTCCTCCCACAGCGGCACGAACCGCTGCTGTCCCGGCGTGCCGAACAGGTAGAGCGCCAGCGTCGGATTGAGCGTGATCCGCCCGAAATCCATCGCCACGGTGGTCTGCGTCTTGCCGGGCAGACCCGCCATGTCGTCGACGCCGATGCTCGCCTCGGTGATCGTCTCCTCCGTGCGCAGCGGCTTGATCTCGGAGATGCTGTTCACGAAGGTGGTCTTGCCGACACCGAAGTTGCCCGCCACCAGTAGTTTCACCGATCTGGTCACCGACTCCGGCACATATTCGACCACACGATCAGGCCGGGAGAGCCCGGAGACCATTGAGTACCTCCTCCAACAGGGAGATCTCCGGCAACAGTTCGGCCGGAGTGGGAGTGCTGAGATTGCCGCCGTCGAGCAGATCGGACACCACGATCTTCACCACGGACGGCGGCATGTC
>Ga0079224_100001511_pt1 | contig 26945 bp, 23 predicted proteins | sample Stecom2015_FD_80414 | JGI IMG/M metagenome (GOLD analysis project Ga0079224, IMG submission 80414) | Agricultural soil microbial communities from Utah to study Nitrogen management - Steer compost 2015 | ecosystem: Environmental > Terrestrial > Soil > Agricultural land | place: USA: Utah... | reverse complement strand
TTACTTCGCGACGACCCGGACCATCTCCAGGCACTTGTTCGAGTAGCCCCACTCGTTGTCGTACCAGGCGACCAGCTTGACGAAGGTGTCGTCCAGCGCGATGCCGGCCTCGGCATCGAAGATGGAGGTGCGCGCGTCGCCGCGGAAGTCGGTGGCGACCACCTTGTCCTCGGTGTACCCCAGGATGCCCTTCAGCGGGCCCTCGGCCTGCGCCTTCATCTCGGCGGAGATCTCGGCGTAGGTCGCCGGCTTGTCCAGCTCGACGGTCAGGTCGACCACCGACACGTCCGAGGTCGGGACGCGGAAGCTCATGCCGGTCAGCTTGCCGTTGAGCTCGGGCAGCACCTTGCCGACGGCCTTGGCGGCGCCGGTCGAGGACGGAATGATGTTCTCCAGGATGCCGCGGCCGCCGCGCCAGTCCTTGGCCGAAGGACCATCGACGGTCTTCTGGGTGGCGGTGGCGGCGTGCACGGTGGTCATCAGGCCACGCTTGATGCCCCACTTGTCATGCAGCACCTTGGCCACCGGCGCCAGGCAGTTGGTGGTGCAGCTGGCGTTGGAGATGATCGCCTCGCCGTTGTACTTCCCGTCGTTCACCCCGTAGACGAACATCGGGGTGGCGTCCTTGGACGGCGCGGACATGATCACCTTCTTCGCGCCGGCATCGATGTGCTTCTGCGCGGTCTCGGCGGTCAGGAACAGGCCGGTGGACTCGATCACCACGTCGGCCCCGACCTCGTCCCACTTCAGGTTCGCCGGGTCGCGCTCGGCGCTCAGGCGGATGCGCTTGCCATTGACGACCAGGGTGCCGTCCTCGACCGAGACCTCGCCCTGGAAACGGCCGTGGACCGAGTCGTACTTGAGCAGGTGGGCCAGGTAGTCAGGCTCCAGCAGGTCGTTGATGGCGACCACTTCGATGTCATCGCCGAAGTTCTGCACCGCCGCGCGCAGCACGTTGCGCCCGATGCGCCCGAAACCGTTGATGCCAACCTTGATCGCCATGTCTGCCCGGACTCCTGGGGGGTGTGGGGAAATCCGGACATTTTAGCCGATTCCGCACACCGGCGCCCTTTGGAACGGCGCCGCCCGGCCGCGGCCTGGCGTGCGGTTCCTTGACCAGGCTCAAGGTGCGGGATGGACATCGGCACGAAAATGAACGGGCTCCAACCACAACAGAAAGGACGCCTCAATGAAGCCCCGCAACACCCTCGCCGTTTCCGCCGCGCTGGCACTGGCCAGCCTGTCCGCTCCCGCGATGGCCCAGTCGGCCGGCGACTGGACCCTCGGCGTCGGCCTCCACTCGGTGGATCCGAAGTCGGACAACGGCACCCTCGCCGGCACCCTGCGCGCCGATGTCGATGACGACATCAAGCCGACCATCACGGCCGAGTACTTCATCCGCGACAATCTTGGAATCGAGGTGCTGGCCGCGGCCCCCTTCAAGCACGACATCAGCCTCGACGGCGTGAAGGCCGGCGAAACACGGCATCTCCCGCCGGTCGTCTCGCTGCAGTACCACTTCAACAGCGCGGGCCGGGTCTCCCCGTTCCTCGGCCTGGGCGTGAACTACACCCGGTTCTTCGAGGAAAAGAGCGACGCCGACGGCCCGTTGGCCGGCGCCCGGCTCAAGCTCGACGGTTCCTGGGGCTTGGCCGCGCATGCCGGCCTGGACTTCAGGCTCGGTGAGAGCGGCGCGTTGCGCGTCGACGCACGCTGGATCGACATCGAGACCGACGTCAGCGTCGAGGGGCTGGGCCACGTGGGCTCGGCGAAGCTTGATCCGATCGTCTACGGCGTGGCCTACGTCTGGAAGTTCTGACCGGCCGGGCCCTGCGCCCGGCCCCGGCGGCCGGGCGCATGACGCCCGTGGCCACGCGCCGTATCCTTGGCGCATGGCCACCCCACTGCTCCGCACCGTCCTCGCCGCGCTCGTGCTGTCGGCACCCTCGCTTGCCAGCGCATGGGGGCCCCAGGGCCACCGCCTTGTCGCGGACGTCGCATGGACGGAACTCGCACCGGAGACCCGCTCCGAGGTGCAACGGTTGCTCCGGGCCGAAACGGAACCGGAGCCGTCCCTCGCCGGAATCGCCAACTGGGCCGACCAGCTGCGCGAGAAGGACCCGGCCCTGGGCCGCCGCAGTGCGAAGTGGCACTACGTCAACATCGGTGAGGACGACTGCCATTACCACGCCGCGGCGGCCTGCCTGGGTGGCGACTGCGTGGTGGAGGCGATCCGCGCCCAGACGGGCATCCTCGCGGACCGCGACCGACCCGACGCCGAGCGGCTCCAGGCGCTCAAGTTCGTTGTCCATTTCGTCGGCGATGTCCACCAGCCACTGCATGCCGGCTACGGCCACGACAAGGGCGGCAACACGGTGCAGGTCAACCTGGGTGGCCGGGGCAGCAACCTGCACCGGGTGTGGGACAGCGGCCTGCTCAACAGCGCCGGACTGGACGACGCGGCCTACCTTGAACGCCTGGCCGGCCTGTCGCTGGTCGTCGCCGACCGCGCGGCCCTGCCGCCGGCCGCGGCGCAATGGGCCGAACAGTCCTGCTCCATAGCGGTAAGCGACGGCTTTTACCCGACCGGCGCCCGGATCGGCCGCGACTACGTGCGACGCTGGCTGCCGGTAGCGGAGGAGCAGCTCCGCCGCGCCGGTATCGAGCTGGCACGGCTGCTCGACTCGGCGCTGGCCGCGCCCTCGCCCGCGCCTTCTCGCTAGGCCGTATCCGGCTTCAGGAGCCGGCCTCGAAACTCTTGTCGCCCGACAGCACGCGCTGATCGGCATCGCGCACGGTCACCTCGACGTCGATGCCGTTGCGCACGCTCTCGGTCACGGTGCAGAAGTCCTGGAACTTCTCCAGCACCTTGTCGAGGTTCTGGAAGTCCTCGTTCTGCCCCGGCAACTGGATGTCGACGAACACCTGCGGGATGCGCAGTCGCCCGTCGGCATTGCGGGCCGGTTTGGCGCCGACCTCCGCACGCAGGCCCGCCACGCCCTGGTTGCGGTTGGCGCGCAGCGCGAACAACAGGCTGGCCGCCAGGCAGTTGGCCAGGCTCGCCAGCAGCAAGTGCTCGGGGTCGGGTCCACTGCCGCTTCCGGTCGGGGGCGCGAGGTCGGTCTGCAGCGGATCGACGGCGTCGCCCTCGAAGCCGATCCTGAAGCGGAAGCCCTCCTCCTGTTCCAGCGTTACCCTGATCTGGTCTTCGGCGCTCATTGCAGTTCACTCCCGTGGCACATCGGTATCCGGCGGTGGCGGGGACGATGGGAGCACAGGCGGCGTGAGTGCTCCGCAACGCGCGCAGTACGGGCATCATGCAGGGCTAAAGCCGGCCCGCGGTTCGCCGTTAGGTCGGATGACAAGAGGCCATCTCCACGATGCGGCACCGCGCCCTTCCAACTTGCAGCAGTGCCCGCACGCCGCGCCACCTGCGGAATGGTGACGGCTGATGCAGCTCGACGAGCGGCGGATCGAGGCGCGCGCGTTGGCCCCCGGCATGTATGTATGCCGCCTGGATCGTCCGTGGGAAGGCACCCCGTTCCGGCTCCAGGGCTTCCTGGCCGACTCCCCGGACCAGATCAAGTGGGTCGGGGAGAACTGCAAGTCGGTGTGGATCGACGTGGCGCTCGGCATCGGTCCACCGGACGTCGCCCGCTCACGGGTGCCGGAAGCCGGGCTGCTGGGGGCGTTCCACTACCGCAATACTGCGGATTTCGTCGAGGAGTTGCCGCAGGCGCGCGAGGCGCTGGCGGAAACCGCCTGTGCGGCGGCCAGCCTCATCGATGCCATCGCGGCAGGCGGGGCCGTCGACGCGGCCGAGGTGCGCGAAGCGGTGCAGCCGGTGGTGCAGAGCATCCTGCGCAACTCGGACACGCTGTTCTGGGTCAACACGCTGCGGGCCAGCGCCGGCTACGCCTATAGCCACGCGATCAACTGCAGCATGCTCGCCGCCGCGTTCGGCCGGCACCTCGGCCTGCCTGCGGAGCTGCTGGTGGACCTGGCCGGCGGCGGGCTGTTGCTGGACGTCGGCAAGACCCGGCTGCCGGAATCACTCGTCACGCGCCCGACCGCGCTTGCGCCTGCGGAGATGGCGCGGGTTCGCGAGCACGTGCTCCAAGGGGCGGAAGTACTCGAATCCTCCGGCGAACACGCGCCCGAGGTGATCGAGATGGTCCGCACCCACCACGAGCGATGGGACGGCACCGGGTACCCACGCCGCCTGGCCGGCCTCGAGATCCCTCTCTACGGGAGGATCGCGGCGATCGTGGACTGCTTCGACGCGATGACCACGCCCCGGCCCTGGGCCGCCGCCCGCTCGCGCCACCAGGCCCTGCAGGAGATCTACTCGCTTGGGGATGCCGCGTTCCAGGGAGAGCTGGTGGAGCAGTTCATTTCCTGCCTGGGCGCGTTCCCGACCGGATCCCTGGTCGAGCTGAGCAACGGGCAGGTCGCGGTGGTCATGATGCAGAACCCCTCGCGCCGGCTCAGGCCGCGGGTGATGCTGCTGACCGACTCCTGCAAGCGCCTGCTCGAGAGCTTCGAGCCGGTCGACCTGATGGACCAGCCCGAGGACCTGCCCCTGTCCGAGCAGCTCAACGTGGTCTGCGGGCTGCCAGTCGGGGCGCACGGGCTCGATCCGGCGGAGCTTTACCTGTGAACCGCACCGGCGTCGTGGAAGCCCTGGACGGCATGCTGGCCGAAGCGGGGGCCGACAGTGTCACCGCAGTGGTGCTGGTGCGGATCCAGCGCGTGCGCGAGTTGCTGCAGGTCTACGGGTACGGCAGCGGTGACTCCATCGGCGAGGCCGCGTGCAAGCGCCTGTCCGGACTGCTGCGTCCCAGCGATCGCCTCTACCGGGTGGGGGAATTCGAGTTCGTAGCCCTGCTGCCGCGGCTCCATGACAAGAACCACGGTGCGCTGGCCGGACACCGCGTGGTCCGGGCGTTCCAGTCTCCGATCGAAGTGGACGGCGCGGAAGTGATGGCGTCGATGGTGGCCGCGGTCGCGGTCGCGCGCGGCGACGGGAACACGGCGACGTCGCTGCTGCGTCGCGCCGAGCACGCCTACACCCGCGCCCTGCGCCGTCCGGAGCGGATGGCCCTGAACCGCGACGGCGAGGAGCCCCGCCTGATTCCTTATGCGGTGCTGCGCGACGCCATCGCTGCCAACCGGCTGGCCGCCTGGATGCAGCCGATACTGGACCTCCGCACCCGGCAGGTCATGGGAGCGGAGTCGCTCAGCCGCTGGAACCACCCGCAGCATGGACCGGTACCCCCGGACGTCTTCATCCCCTTGGCCGAGCGCACCGGCCTGATTTCCGAACTTACCTGGTGGAGCATCAACGCAAGCCTCCGCCAGCTGGCCGAGGCGCGCGTCCTGCGACCGGAGCTGGAGGTCGCGATCAACCTCTCACCACGGGTATTCGCCGAGCCCGGGCTGGTCGAACACCTGCGGTCAACGCTGCAGGTATGGGGCGTGCCGCCGGCCGCGGTGACACTCGAGGTGACCGAGACCGCGCTCATGGAGGATCCGGCGCTCAGCAGCCGGCTGCTGCACCGGCTGTGTGATGCCGGCTTCGGCGTGGCCTTTGACGACTTCGGCAGCGGCTACTCGTCGCTGGCCTACCTCAAGCGGTTCCCTGCGACCGAGCTGAAGATCGACCGCGCCTTCATCCAGGACCTGCCGCGCGACCCGCGTTCGGTGCCCCTGGTACGCGCGATCGTCGACCTGGCGCATCAATTGGACCTGGTGGTGGTCGCCGAAGGCGTGGAGGACGTGGAGTCGCTGGAGCTGCTGGCCCGGATGGGCTGTGACCGCGCGCAGGGCTTTTTCATCCAGCGCCCGCAACCTGCCGACGAGTTCCTGCGTGCCCTCGGCGGCGGCGAAGCTGCCGCCGCCCGGGCCTGAGTATTACGGCCCGCCGTCCTCGCCCGGCGGATCCATTGCGAAATCCACCGGCACCCGCAGCCGGCTCGAGACGGCCACGCCGTCCTCGATCGCCGGGTTGAACCTCCACTTCCTGGCCGCGGCAACCGCCTCTTCCTCGAACACGCCGACCGGGTCCGCGCTTTCCACCACGACCGACTGGACCTCGCCCCGGGGGTCGACGTCGACGACCAGCACCACTTTTCCTTCGATCCTCTGCTCGACGGCGTGGGCCGGGTACTTGGGCGCATCCAGCATGCGGGTGCCGGGGTCCGACGTGGCCGGTGCCGACCCGGCGGGCTGTGCCGCCCAAGCCGTCAACGCGACTGCCGAGGCGAGCAGGCAGACCGTGGCGGTGCCGGCGAGGCGGCGGCGGAATGAAGGCAGGGGTTGCTTGAGCATCGCGATTCTCTCCTTGAGTGGATGGCCGTAGCCCCAGGTGCAAGCCAGCGGCAACGGCACGGCCGCAAGCTGGGTTTTCAACATCGCCGCGCCATAGCTGCGGCGGGAACAGGGTCGGCGATCCAGCACGCGCTGGTCGCACGCCAGCTCCTGGTCGTGCCGGAAGCCCCGCCAGGCAAGCTGGATCAGCGGGTTGAACCAGAACAGGCAACGCAGGGCAGTGGCCGCCGCATTCGCGGCCAGGTCGCCACTGCGGATGTGCATCTGCTCGTGCAGGCGCACCAACTCGCGTTCGGCGGCGTCATAGCGCTGGTCGAAGTCCGGCGGGACCACGATGCGCGGCCGCAGGAGCCCGATGGCGGCCGGCAATCCCGCGCCGCCGCACGCCTGGTGCAGCCCGTCGGCGCGTCGTTGCACCCGGCCGAGTGAGCGGACAAACCGATGCTGCGCAACGGCGCACGACGCGATACTGAGCAGCAATCCCGCCAGCCATGCGGAAAGCAGCAACGGGCCGCCCTTGGCGGCGCTGGCGGCGACGACACCCGCCTGCTGCTGCGCGATGGCCACCGCCGCCATCGTGCCGCCTTGCGCCTCTGCGCCCGCGGGCAACAAGGAAGCGAGGAACGCCAGCGGCACCAGTGCCCAGAGGGCATAGGCCACCCTGGCTCCGAACAGGCGCCGGGCGGGTCGCTGCGCCAACAGGACCACGCTTACCGCAAGCGTCCCCGTCGCGGTGGCCTCGCCCAGCCAGGCCAGCAGCTCAGCGCTTGGCATCGTCGATTTCCTCCAGCAGCCGGCGCAGCTCGGCTATATCGTCCTCGTCCAGCCGGTGGTGCTGGCTGAAGTGCGCGACAAGGGGTGCGACGCGACCCTGGAACAACCGGTCGAGCAAGCCGCTGCTCTCTACCAGCACCCAGTCCTCGCGACGCAGTACCGGCGAGTAGCGGTATCGCCGGCCGTCACGCTCGGCGCTGATCGCTCCCTTCTTCAGCAACCGGTTCAGCAGCGTCTTGACCGTGGGTTCCTGCCAGTCGCGCTCGGCCGCGACCGCGGCGACCACGTCTTCCGCCGTCAGCGGGTGGCGCCGCCAAAGCGCTTCCATCACGACCGACTCGGCTTCACTGACCTGCATGCGATTACCTCCGTAAACGATTGCAGGTTTACATGCGTAAACGCCGGTGTCAAACGAAAGGCCCGCGATTGGAGTCGCGGGCCTTGCCGGTGCCGGGTACGCGCGTCGCGGCGTTTCGCCGCAGCCTCTCGCCACCTCCCTCCCCCGCCGCGGGGAGGGACGACGGGCTCAGAGCGCGCGGGCCGCCTCGACCACCTTGTCGACGGTGAAACCGAAGTGCTGGAACAGGTCCCCCGCCGGGGCACTGGCGCCGAAGCGGTCAATGCCGATCACCGCGCCATCCAGTCCCACGTACTTGCGCCAGAAGTCGGAAACCCCGGCCTCGATCGCCACGCGCTTGCGGCAGCCCTTCGGCAGCACGGACTCGCGGTAGGCCTCGTCCTGGCGATCGAATACGTCGGTCGACGGCATCGACACGACGCGCACCCCGTCGCCCAGCTGCTGCGCCGCCTGCATGGCAAGCCCGACCTCCGAACCGGTGGCGATCAGGATCACGTCCGGCTCGCCGGCCGAGTCCTTCAGCACGTAGCCGCCGCGCGCGATCCCGGCCAGCTGTGCGTCATCGCGTGACTGGTGCTCCAGGTTCTGGCGCGAGAACACCAGGCAGCTGGGGCCATCGGCACGCTCGATGGCCGCCTTCCAGGCCACCGCCGACTCGACCGCGTCGCAGGGGCGCCATACGTCGTTGTGCGGGATGTAGCGCAGGCTGGCCAGGTGCTCGATGGGCTGGTGGGTCGGGCCGTCCTCGCCCAGGCCGATCGAGTCGTGGGTGTAGACGTGGACCGCGCGGGCGCCCATCAGCGCGCTCATGCGCACCGCATTGCGGGCATAGTCGGAGAACACCAGGAAGGTCGCGTCGTACGGGATGAAGCCGCCATGCAGGGCCAGCCCGTTGCTGATGGCGCTCATGGCGAACTCGCGCACGCCGAAGTAGATGTAGTTGGCGTCCGGGTCGCTGCTGGCGACCGTCTTGCTGCCGCTCCACAGGGTCAGGTTGGAGCCGGCCAGGTCGGCCGAGCCGCCGACCAGCTCGGGCAGGCGCGGCGCGTAGGATTCGATCGCCATCTGCGAGGCCTTGCGCGAGGCGACCTTGGGGCCCTCGGCCTGGAGCTTCGCGATGTACTCGTCCGCGTGGGCTGTGAAGTCGGCCGGCAGCTCGCCGCGCATGCGGCGCTCGAACTCGGCGGCCTGCTCCGGGAAGGCTTCGCGGTAGGCGGCCATCGCCTGGTTCCAGGCCTGCTCGCGCCCGCGCCCGGCGCCGGTCGCGTTCCAGGCGTCGTAGATGTCCTGCGGGACGTGGAAGGGCTCGTGCTCCCAGCACAGGCCGGTGCGGCAGGCGGCGATGTCCTCCAGGCCCAGCGGCGCGCCGTGGCTGGACTCCTTGCCGGCGTGCTTGGGCGAGCCGTAGCCGATGGTGGTGCGGCAGCAGATCAGGGTCGGCTTGTCGCTGCAGGCAAGCGCCTGCTCGATGCCGGCCTTGATCGATTCCGGGTCGTGGCCGTCGACATCGCGGACCACGTTCCAGCCGTAGGCCTCGAAGCGCGCCGGGGTGTCGTCGGTGAACCAGCCGGCGACGTTGCCGTCGATGCTGATGCTGTTGTCGTCCCAGAACGCCACCAGCTTGTTCAGCCCCCAGGTGCCGGCCAGCGAAGCGGCCTCGTGGCTGATGCCCTCCATCAGGCAGCCGTCGCCCATGAACACCCAGGTGCGGTGGTCGACGATCTCGTGGCCGTCACGGTTGAAGCGCTGGGCCAGCAGTTTCTCGGCGAGCGCGAAGCCCACGGCGTTGGCGAAGCCCTGCCCCAGCGGCCCGGTGGTGGTCTCCACGCCGGTGGTGATGAAATTCTCCGGATGGCCCGGGGTCTTGCTGCCGAGCTGGCGGAAGTTCTTCAGCTCCTCGATCGGCAGGTCGTAGCCGGCCAGGTGCAGCAACGCGTACTGCAGCATCGAGCCATGGCCGTTGGACAGCACGAAGCGGTCGCGGTTGAACCACCCGGGGTTCCCCGGGTTGTGGCTCAGGTAATCGTTCCACAGCACCTCGGCGATGTCGGCCATGCCCATCGGCATGCCCGGGTGGCCCGAGTTGGCCGCCTGCACGGCGTCAATGGCGAGGAAACGGATGGCGTTGGCGAGGTCGCGGCGGGTCGGCGTCGGCATGGCGGGCTCTGGAAGTGGGCGGCGCCCGCGCGGCAGGTCGGCCACGCGGGCCGGCCATTGTCCCACCCCCGCGCGGGCGTGTCAGGCAAGCGGTCTCGGAGGCGGGGAGCCCGTCGGCGGCCGGCCCGCTTCCGGTCCGACCCCACGGCCCAAGCCCCGGCCAGCCGCCGGATCAGTCGCCGGGCGGGATCGATACAGGCGCGGCCGCCTCGTGGCGACCGATGACCACCGAGCCGACCAGGTCGCCGCATACGTTCACCACGGTGCGGCACATGTCCAGGAACCGGTCCACGCCGAGGATCAGGCCGATGCCCTCCGGCGGGATGCCGAACATCACCAGGATCATCGCGATCACTGGCAGCGATCCGCCGGGCACCCCGGCCGCGCCGATGCCGCCCAGCACGCACATGAGCAGCACCAGCACCTGCTGCGCAAGGCCGAGCTCGACCCCGAAGAACTGGGCCAGGAACAGCACGGTGATGCCTTCGAACAGCGCGGTGCCGTTCATGTTCGCGGTGGAACCGACGGTACAGACGAAGCGCGCCACCGGTCGCGGCACGCCAAGGCTCTCCTCGGCCACCTTCAGCGAAGTCGGCAGCGTCGCCGAGGAGGACGAGGTCGAGAACGCGGTCAGCAGCGCCGGCTGGGCACCGCGGAAGAAGGCCAGCGGATTCATCCTGCCGAACACCACCAGCAGGATCGGCAGCACCACGAGCGTATGCAGGCTGAGCGCCGCGAGGACCGTGCCGACGAACTGCGCCAGTTGCACCAGCACGTCCAGGCCCAGCCGCGCCGTAATGGAAAACAGCAGTGCGGCGACCGCGTAGGGCGCCAGCTGGATCACCCAGTCGATCAGTTTCAGGCAGATCTCGTACAGCCCCTCCACCGCGCCGACGAAGGTCTTGGTCGCCGGCGTGCGCAGGACGGTCGCGGCGATGCCCAGCATCATTGCAAAGAAGATCACCGCGATCAGGTCGCCGTCGGCGGCCGCCTGCACGGGATTTCGGGGAATGATGTTCAGCAGGATCTCGATGCCCGAGACCCCCTCGCGCTGGGTCGCGATCTGCCCGGCGCGCTCCGAGCCGCTGGCAAGCAGGGTCGCGGCGACATCCGCGGGGATCCCGGCACCAGGCTGGAACAGGTTCACCATGACCATCCCGATGGTCACCGCTGCGGTGGTCACCACGAGGATCCAGATCAGCGTCCGTCCGCCGATGCGGCCCAGTGACTGGGGATCGCCCAGCTCCACCACGCCCAGCACGAGGGCGGAGAACACCAGCGGGATCACCAGCATGAACAGCAGGCGCAGGAAGACCTGCCCGACCGGGTCGGCGACGTAGCGGATCAGCGCGTCCAGCCAGGCCGCCTCGCCGACCAGCAGGTTGGCGGCGATGCCCGCGCCCAGGCCGACGATGAAGCCGATCAGCATCCTGGTGTGCAACGGCATGCGCGGCTTGCCCGCCGGCGCGGTCTCGGGTGCCTGGTTCATGCGCAGCGTCTCCTCCCCGGGGCCGGCGAGCTTAGCAAAGCAGCGGCGGGCTACGATGTGCCGTTGGTGGGTGCCCGGGCGGGATACAAAGGCGGCAACGGGGACTCGGCCTGGACGGGCGGCTCGTGCCAGCGCGGGCCGTTCGCCAATGCCGCGCGCAGGGTCCGGCGCGCCGCCGGTCCATCGCCTCCGGCCCAGCGCGCACGTTGAAGTGCATCGATCGCGGCGACCTGGACCGGGTCCGCCAGCCGTGCCCTCAACTCGTCGATGTCCCGGGCCGGAGGCGTGGCCATGGCGCACAGCACCTCCGCGACGTCGCCCAGGGTGCCGGTATCGAGCGCCTGCTTCAGCGCCGCCGGGCGCGCCGCCTGCCGCGTGGCCCGCTCCTCCCGCGGTGCCGGCTCGCCGCGCCCGTGGCCACGACGTTGCAGAGCCCACAGGAGCGTCAGCAACCACAGCACGGCGAACCCGGCGGCCGCGGCAATCCAGCCGCGGTTGGGCGGACCTGCCAGCGTTGCGTTCCCCGGCTCTGCCGCCCAACCGTCAGTCGAGTCGATGTCGAACATGCCCGGCGTCGCAACCGGGGCGGGCGGCGGGCCCGACACGCCCGGGCGGACCCGCAGCACCACCGGCTCCAGCCGCGTTGTGCGTGCCTGGTCGGCGGTGACGTCCCACCACTGCAACTCCAGGGCGGGCAGCTCGACTTCCCCTGCCGTCGACGGGACCAGCGAGAACTGCCGCCGGACGGTCACCCGGGGCCTGCCGTCGACGAAGCGCTGGTCGATCTCGGGCGGTTCCGGGAATACCCGCACGCCGGGCACCGGAGGCAACTGGAGATCCGGGGCCTGCCCCGCGCCGGCCCCGTCGGCCACCATCTCCACCGTCACGGTGGCCGCGGTGCCGGCGTGCAACTCCTGCGGCAGTGCGCGGTAGCCCAGCTCCAGTGCATGCAGCGGCAACCAGGGCTGGGGCGCACCGTCGGGTACCGGTTGTACCTGCAGGCGCCGGGGCGGTGCATGGGCGGCAAGCGCGCCACCGCGTCCGAGCACATCGTCGAAGAAGCCGCGGGCACCGCGCCCCTCGAAGGCAGCGCCCGGCACCTCCAGCGGCCCACTGCGTTCGGGGATCAGCAGGTAACGGCGCTCGATCACGTTGTAGCGGCGACCCGCGACGTCGCGGGTGTACTGGGCGTCGTCGCCCACCTGGCGCAGGGTCGCTCCCTCCGGCGCGGGCTGGTCCAGCTGGCCCGACACCAGCGGCACCGCCGAGTACAGCCGGACCACCCAGCCCACGGCCTGTTGTGCGTAGGGTTCCGGGTCGTCGGGGCTGCTCTCCAGGAACACGTCGGCGCCGGCCTCGGCCGGCACTGGCGCAGCCGCCGGCGAAACCCGCAGGGTCACGGGCGCGGTCCGTTGGGCGCCAACCTGCAGCGGCGGGACGATGATCGTGCCGGCCCGTCGCGGACGCAGTGCCGCGGCAAACAGCGTGCGGCTGGCCTGTTCGCCATTGGCGAGCACCAGTTCACTGCGGCTGGTCAGGCCACTGATCTCGAAGTCCGCCCGCAGTGGATCGTAATCGGGCGGCGTGACTCCGTCGGCCTGGATGTTCAGCGTGACGGTTTCGCCGAGCACGATCGCGTCGCGGTCGAGCCAGGCCCGGGGGGATTCGGCACGGGCCACGGTCGACACGGTCAACAGCAACAGCAGGAACAAGCGCAGGCCGGTCTGCATGGGTCAGTCCTCCGCGTCGCCGTGCAGGCGGCGACGTTCGTATTCGATCCGGAATTTCTCGCGCAGCAGTCCGCCCGGGTCATCCGGCACCCGGCGCAGCCAGGCCTCGTTGGCGATCCGGCGCTCGCGCTGCTCCGGGGTTTCGGGCGCGTCGCGGGCTTCGTCCACCTGCTCCGTGCCAGCCTCCTCGCGGCCACTGTCCGACAACGCCTGCTCCATGCGCTCCCGCTGGGCCTGGTCCGCCGCCGCCTGCTCGCCGGCGTCCGGCGGGCGCGGTTCGTCCCGGCCGCCCTCGGGCTTGGGGTCATCGTCTCCTGCCTCGCCGACTTGGTCCGGGCTGCTGGAAGGCTCTCCCTCGCCTGCTTGCGGCTCGCCCGCCGGTTGCCCGCCACCCGCTTGCGGCTGGCCTCCGGACGGCTCGCCAGGCTGATCACCCCGGTCCTGAGGCTGGCCATCCCCGTCCTGCTGGCGTTCGAGTGCGGACTGCACCACCTCGCGGTTGGCGAGCGCGTCCTCCATGCCCGGCCGCAGGCCAAGCGCCTCGTCGTAGGCCGCAAGCGCTTCGCGATAACGTCCCTGCCGGGCCAGTGCGTTGCCGCGGTTGTAATGCGCGTCCGCGGTATCCAGCCCGTCCCAGGCCGCGACGGCCTCGGCATATCGGCCTTTCCGGTATGCCTCGACTCCTTCCTGCAGGCGCTCATGGCGTGCCTGGTCAGGGCGCTGCCACCAATCGACAGCCTGTGCCGGTGGTGCGGCGAGGACCAGCCCGAGGCCACAGCCAAGGACCAGCAGCTTCAATCCACTGCCACGCCGGAAGCCGGCCAGCACCAGCAGCATCAGGGGCGGCAGCAGCCAGAATCCCTCGTCGACCCAGGCCAGCACGCCATCCTCCGCCTCCCGGCCATCCTCCTGTACCCGGGCATCCAGCACGCCGAGGGCAGCCAGGTCCGCATCATCATCGGTGATGGCGTGGTAGCGGCCACCACCGGCGGCGGCCACCCCCTGCAAGCCGGCGGCATCAAGACGCGAGGCGTGCAGCTGCCCGCCGGCCGCACGATAGGGCGCGCCTTCCGCAGTGCCGATGCCGAGGACCGAAACCTCGTAGCCGGCGCTGCGTGCGGCGGCGGCCGCAGCGGCAGCACCCTGATCGGGCGCGGTGGCAAGCAGGAGGATCCGGCCCCGGTCGAAGCCGGCCCGGCGCAGCAAGCGCTCCGCATGGGCGATGCCCCGCGACGCCGCCTGCCCGGCAACCGGCATCACGTCCGGGTGCAGGCTGTCCAGGAACACCGCCACGTTGCCAGGGTCGTCGGTGAGCGGGGCGACGGTGAACGCGTCGCCGGCATAGACCACCAGGCCGACCTGGCCGCCCTCGCGTCGGTCCAGCAGGGTGGACAGTTTCTCGCGGGCGCGGGCCAGCCGGGTCGGCGGCAGGTCGGCGGCCAGCACGGCGGGGGACAGCTCCATGGCCACGACCAGGGGGGCGCTGCCCTGCCACAGCGGCTGCGCCACCTGGCGCCAGGACGGGCCGGCCAGCGCCAGCGCGGCGAGGACGAGCGCCAGCGCTGCGAGCCAGGCCAGGGCCACGCCCCCGTGCTTGCCTCCACGCTCCAGCAGGTGTGCGAGCAGGTGCGGATCGACCGCGTCCTGCCACGCCTGTCCGCGCCTGCCCCGGTACCACCACGCAAGGCCGAGGAGCGGCAGCGCCGCCAGGGCCCAGAGCCACTCCGGGCGGACCAGGTGCAGCCCGCTCACGTGCGCCTCCACAGGCCACCGGCAAGCGACAACAGGCCCAGCACGAAAGCGACCGCCAGCGGCCAGTGGTAACGCTCCAGCCTGGGCCTCACCGCGGCGCCGGGCCGCTCCACCGGCTCCAGCCGCTCGATCTCGCCGTAGATGCCGGCCAACTCGCCGGTGTCACTGGCGCGGAAGAACACGCCGCCGGTTTCATCGGCGATTGCCTGCAGCGTCTCCACGTCGATGTCATCCCCGCCACGCGGGATCTGGAACCCGAACAGCGACAGGGCGCCCTCACCGCCAAACGCGATGGTGTGCACCCGGACCCCCGCCGCGGCGGCAAGCTCGGCGGCCTTTTTCGGGTCCAGCAGCCCTGCGGTGTTCACCCCATCGGTCAGCAACACCAGCACCCGATCGCGATCGACCTCGCCGGCCTCGGGCTTCAGGCGCTTGACGGCCAGCCCAATGGCGTCGCCGATCGCTGTTTCCTGGCCGGCCAGGCCGACCACGCTGCCGGCCAGCTGCTCACGCACGGTGGCGTGGTCGCGGGTCAGCGGCGCCACGACGTAGGCATGGCGGCCAAACACCAATAGGCCGATGTGGTCACCTGCGCGGCGGTCCAGGAAATCGGCCAGGACCGCCTTGGCCGCGGTCAGGCGGTCCACCGGGCGGCCGCCCAGCAGCATGTCGGGCTCCTGCATGCTGCCCGACAGATCGAGCGCCAACATCAGCTCGCGGGCCTGCAAAGGCGGCTGGACCGCTTCGCCAAGCTGCTGCGGCCGGGCCATCGCCAGGCACAGCGCGACCCAGGCCAGTGCCAGCAGCCAGGGAAAACGCCGGCCCGGTGCCTTGGAGCCGCCCGCCGCCGAAACCCGCGCCAGGCGATCGCCCAGGGGAACGTTCAGTGCGGCATCGGTCCTGCGACGCAGCGGCGGCAAGCTCCAGGCCAGCCAGGGCAAGGGCAGCGCAAGCAAGGCCCACGGCCACGCCAGCAGCGCCGCGCCGTTGCCGTGGAGGGCAGCGATCAGGTCCATCAACCGTCCATCCGCGCCAGGAACCAGGTACGCGCCAGCGGCCGCAGCCGTTCCACTTCCTCGCCGCCAACGTCCCGCCGCCACGGCCCGGTCAGCAGCACGCGCCCCGGCCCGGAGCTGAACGCCATGCCCGTCCCGGACTCGGCGGAGCCGGGGTTATGGCGGTCGAGGAACTCCAGCCAGGCGGCACCGTCCAGGCGATCGGCCCGTGGATCGATCCGCCGCGCCGCCCGCCGCAGCAGCTCGGACATGGCAGCGAGCTGCTCATCGGGCGTCCCGGCGGCCGCCACGGCCTCGTCGAATACCGCGGTGATCGCCGCCCTTCTCCTCGCCCGGCGCCGGCGCCACCACCACGCGCCCAGGACGGCCGCCACGACCGCGAGCCCCAGCAGCCACCAACCGGGCGCGGGGGGCCACAGCGGCGGGGGCAGCGGCGGATGGATGTCTCGCAGCGGCAGGCTGGCCGGGTCCATCACGCCACCTGCGACTGGGGCCGGTCGAGCATCGGCAGCCAGGCGTCGCTGGGGGCATCGGCCGGCAGCAACTCGACCCGTACACCATGGCCGGGCAGCTGCTCCAGCGCGGTGTGCACGGCGCCGCCGAAAACCTCGGCCCACCTGTTGCGGATCGCGGGATCGGCAAGGTCGAGTTCGAACCGGCGCTCGCCGTCGCGGAACGCCAACAGGCCCGCCGGTGGCTCCATCTCCAACCGGTCCACCAGCAGCAGCACGAGGACTTCGCCGTGCCGCGCCAGGCCTGCCCAGCGGGTCGCCGGAATCGCCGTGATGGACGCGGGATCGGCCAGCACCAGGAGCCGGGCACCCGGGCGCAGCAGTCGCCGGGCCTGATCCAGCGCGACCTCCAGCCCGGCATCGTCGGGAGGAGGCGCCGCATACCAGCGGACCAGTGCGTCGAGCACGCGCAGGACCCCGCGCTGCCCGCCCGCAGGCGGCACCGGAGGTTCGCGCAGCGAGCCGCGGAGTGCTGCGACGCGATCGCCCTCACGGCTCGCCAGCCACGCCGCGACCGCGCCCGCACGGGCGGCCTGCACCGACTTGAAGCGCACCCGCGTGCCGTAGAACAGCGCCGGCGCCGTGTCGGCCACCAGCAGGCTCAGGCGCTCGCGCTCGGCCTGGTAGACCTTGGTATGGGTGCGGCCACTGCGGGCCGTCACCCGCCAGTCGATGTGCCGGGCGTCGTCGCCGGAGGTGTATTCGCGCGACTCGGCGTACTCCATCCCGCGGCCGCGAAGCGGCGAAGGCGCCGGCCCGTGCGCGTGGCGCCCCCGGCGCGGCACCCGACGGCCGCCCGCGGCGCTTCGCAGCGCCACCAGCTCGGCCAGTGTCGGGCGGATGCCTTCCTCGCTCACGCCATCCTCCCGCCGGTCAGGGCAGCGGAACCTGCGCCAGCAGGTCCCGCACCAGCCGCTCGCCATCCCAGCCTTCGGCGGTGGCCTCGTAGCTGGGCAGCACGCGGTGGCGCAGCACGTCCGGCGCCATCGCCCGCACGTCGTCGGGGGTGACGAAGTCGCGTCCGGCCAGCCAGGCGTGCGCCCGGGCACAGCGTTCCAGCGCGATCGAGCCACGTGGGCTGGCGCCCCAGGCAATGCGCCGCGCCAATCCGGCGTCGTAGCGATCGGGGGTTCGCGAGGCCAGTACCAGCTCGATCAGGTAACGCTCCACGGCGGGCGCCATGTGCAGCGACAGCACCTCCTCGCGTGCGGCGAACACCTCGTCCCCGGAGATCCGGCGTGCGACCGGCGTGGCGGCGGTCCGCTCCAGCCGCGCACGGCCGCGCGCCAGCTGCAGGATCGCCGCCTCGGCCTCGGCCTCCGGATAGCCGATGCGGACGTGCATCAGGAACCGGTCCAGTTGCGCTTCCGGCAGCGGGAAGGTCCCCTCCTGTTCAATGGGGTTCTGCGTGGCCATCACCAGGAACAGGGCAGGCAGCGGATAGGTGGTGCGGCCCACGGTGACCTGCCGCTCGCCCATCGCCTCCAGCAACGCCGACTGCACCTTGGCCGGCGCCCGGTTGATCTCGTCGGCCAGCAGCAGTGAATGGAACACCGGCCCGGCCTGGAATTCGAAACGGCCTTCCTGCGGGCGCCAGACCTCGGTCCCGGTCAGGTCCGCCGGCAGCAGGTCCGGGGTGAACTGCAGTCGCGCGAAGTCGGCATCCAGCCGCGCGGCCAAGGCCCGGATGGCACTGGTCTTGGCCAGGCCGGGAGCGCCCTCGACCAGCAGGTGCCCGTCGGCCAGCAGGGCGATCAGCAGGCGATCGACCAGCACCTGCTGGCCGATGATCTCCGTCGCCAAGGCTTCGCGCAGCTGGAGGAACATCCCGCGAACAGGCGAGGAAGGGCTCCGCTCAAGCGGCGCGGGGTCGTCCGGCCCGGTCAAGGGCTCCGGGGATGTGTCCTGGTGCATCGCAGACTCGCTGGAATACCTGCGCCCGAGTGTGACCCATCAGGCTGCAGGCGTTAAGCAGCCGGCGGCTTCGGTTCAGCCGCCCGCCACAACGAAGACGGGGCCCGCAGGCCCCGTCGTGTTCTGTCGCCGCCGCGGATCAACCGCGGTTGTTGCGCTGCGCGACCTCGAGCACCCGGGGGGTGACGAAGATCAGCAGCTCGGCCTTCTCGTTGCTGCGGCTCTTGTTCTTGAACAGGTTGCCCAGGAACGGAATGTCGCCGAGGAACGGCACCTTGGTAACGTCGTTGCGGTCGCGGAACTCGTAGACGCCACCGATCACCACGGTCTGGCCGTCCTCGATCAGCACCGCGGTGGTGACCTCGCGGGTGGCGATCCGCGGAACGTCGCCGATGGAGGTGTCGACCCAGCCCTCGACCTCGTCCTTCTTCACGTTCAGGTTCAGGAACACCCGGCCATCGTTGGTGATGGTCGGGGTGACCACCATCTCCAGCAGCACGTCCTTGAACTGCACGCTCGGGGTGGCCACGCCGCCGGCGGTCGCCGGCTGGATGGTCACGTAGCCGACCTCCTCGCCCTGGCGGATGACCGCCTCGCGCTGGTTGCTGGTCACCACGCGCGGGTTGGAGATGACCTCGCCACGGCCCTGCTGCTGCATGGCAGAGAGTTCGATGTCGAGCAGGTGGCCGGCATTGAGGATCGACAGCGCCAGGGCTCCGGCGGGATTGCTAGCGGCGAGGTCACTCATCAACCCGCGCTTGATCTTCGGCCCCGCGGGGATGTCACCCTCCCCGCCGTCGCGCAGCCAGTTCTGGAAGGCACGCTCCGCTTCGACGCGGGAGTTCCAGTTTTCCGTGTTGACTTCGAGATCGCCGCTGAACGCCGCGTTGTCCTTGACCCCGCTCACGCCGAACCGCGCGCCCAGCTCACGCGCCACCGACTCGGTGGCGATGACCACCCGGGCCTCGATCACGACCTGGTCCACCGGCCGGTCGATGACGCGGATCAGCTCCTTCATCTCGGCGACCTTCTTGGGCGTGTCGCTGACCATGAGGGTGTTGGTCCGCGCATCGGCCACCAGCCGGCCGCGCGGGGACAGGAAGCCGGTCTCGGTGTTGCTGCCCTGGTTCTGGCCGCCCTGCCCGCCGCCGACGCCGCGTGCTTCGGTAAGTGCGGTGTAGATCTGCTCGGCGTTGTGGTAGTTGATCTGGATGTACTCGGTGACCAGCTCCACGCGATTGGACATCGCGATGCGCGCGTCCTCGACCGCCTGCTCGTAAGTCGCGATCTCCGCCTGCGGCGCGATCCAGATGACGTTGCCGTTGCGGCGCTTGTCCAGGCCCTTGGCCTGCAGGATCAGGTCCAGCGCCTGGTCCCAGGGCACGTTCACCAGCCGCAGGGTCAGGTTGCCCTGCACGTTGTCGGCGGCGACCACGTTGAGCCCGGCCATCTCGGCGATCAGCTGCAGCGCGGTGCGGACCGGCACGTCCTGGAAGTTGAACGTGACCGGGATGCCGGAGTAGCTGCGGTCGCTGATGGCACTGTCGATCGACTGCGTCTGCCCCATCGCGCGGCTGGCGGTGGCCGGCTCGTTGGCGGCCACGTCGGCCCGGGGCACCACCTCGACGATGTATTCGTTGCCGCTCTGGTACGCGAGCGACTCGAAGGTTCCCTCGGTGTTCAGCACCAGGGTCGCACCGGTGCCGGAAGCCCGTGCCTCGACCGAGTCCACCGGGGTGGCGAAGTCGGACACGTCGAGCGGCCGCTGCAGGTGCGCCGGGAGCTGCGCGTTGGGCACCTTGACGACCACGCGCGAACCTTCGTTGAGCAGGTCGGGGGTGGCCCCTTCCCCGCTGAAGCGCAGGGTCAGCCGCGCGGCACCCCCCTGGCCCCGGCTGAAGTCGATGTCCGACACCGAGATGGCGCCGGGCAGCTGCTTGGCCGGATCGGGGTTCCCCATCGGGGCCGGCTGCACCGCAGTGGACGCGACCTGGTCGGACTGGCCCACCGGGGCCGCCTGGACCGCGGTGAAGGCGGCAAGCGCGCCGGCAAGCAGGCCCAGGCCGACGCCGCGGCCAGCCCGCTGCCATCGCAGGGGATGCTGGGCACGCTGCGATCGGTTGCTGTTGAAAACGGTCATCGTGCTATTTCCCCCAATCCTCAATTGTCTTCCAGCGCGATCGACGCAGGACGCTCGAGCCAGCCGCCTGCACCATCGGGCACCAGTTCCACCAGTTCCACGCGGTCCTCGAACACCCCGGTCACCCGGCCATCGCTCTGGCCCATGTAGTCGCCCGGGCGCACGCGGTAGGTCACCTTGTCGGGTGCCATCACCAGCGCCACCACGTTGCCGCCCAGGCCGAGCGTGCCGACCATGTCCAGGCTGTCGAGCGGGAACTGCTCGAGCGTCTGCTTGCGGCGATCGGAATCCGGCCGCGGGCCGTTGGAGTCGTCGCGGTCGGTGAAGGCGTTGGAGAACGGATCGCGCAGGTCCTGCGCGGCGTACTCGAACGTCTCGAACTGGCGCATGACCGGCAACGGGTCCAGCGGCGGCGCGGGACGGGCGCGAACCTCCGCCACCCAGTTCTGGAGGTTGGGCGCCTCGCCCGGGGTGCTGGTCACGCCGCGTGAGCAGCCCGCCAGCGCCACGGCCAGCGCAGCCAGCGCAACCAGGCGCCCGGCATGGGCGCGATCATGGATATGCACCGCCATGTCAGCGCTCCTCCCCTTCCTGCAGCTCGGCGACCTCATCCTCGTCGAGATAGCGGTAGGTCTTCACCGTGCCCGCCAGTTCCAGCGGCGAATTGGCCCGAATGCCGGCCTCGCTGTTGCCGCGCGGCTTCAACGAAATGTCGTGCATGGTCATGATCACCACGCGCGGCAGCGAGGCCACGCCGCTGACGAAGCCACCGAACTGGTGGTAGCTGCCGACCATGCGCAGGGCAATCGGCTTTTCGGCGTAGAACTCCTTCGGCACTTCCGGGCCGGGCTGGAACAGCTCGTTGGAGATGCCCGTGGCGATGGCGGTCTGCGAGATGTCGGTGATCAGGTCCGGCATCTCGGTCTTGCTCGGCAACTGGCGCAGCATCTGCTGCAGCTGCTGCTCCATGTGCGCCAGCTGCTGCTTGAGCGGCTCCAGGTTGGAGGCCCGGCCCTGCTTCTTCTCGAACTCGCTGCGCAGCTCGGTCTCGGTGCTCTCCAGTCCGCGCAGGGTCTCGCGCTGGTCGCGCACGAACACCCACCAGGCCAGCCCGATGATCAGCAGGGCGACCAGGACGTACAGCCCGATCTTGGCTTCCCGCGGCCAGCCGCCGATGTTGTTGAAGTCCAGTTCGCGGATGTTGATCTTCTTCCGGCTCACGACCCGGCTCCTTCGGCCGCGTCGGCGGCAGTCTCATCGGCCACGGCCGGCTCGGCGGCATCGCTGGTCCCGGCATCCGCCGGGGTGGCATCGCTTTCGGCGCCGGTACCCGGCGCTTCGGTCCCGTCCGCCTGGTCGGCCACGCCGTCCTGATCGGCCGGGGTGGCGGCGTCGCCATCGTCCAGGCCCAGCGCCTCGGATACCGGCGGCACCGCGTCGGGGATCCCGTCGCCGTCCTCGTCGAGGGCGGCGTTGGGGTTGGCCAGCTTGACGGTCAGGGTGAACTGGTAAGGCAGCCCCTGCTCGAAGCCCTTGGCCTCGATGATCGACAGCTCCGGGCGGGTCATCCAGCCCGAGCCCTCGAGGTTGCGCATGTAGGTGCTGACGCGGGTGTTGGACTGGGCACGCCCGTTGAGCGTCAGGGTCTCACTGTCCTGGTTGAGCGAGGTTAGCACCACGCCATCCGGGATGGTGCGCACCAGCGAGTCGAACAGGTGCACCATCTGCGAACGGTTGGCCTGCAACTTCTCGATCACTTCCTTGCGGGCCAGCAGGCGGGCCTTCTGCTCGTCGAGTGCGTCGATTTCCTTGATCTGTTCGTCGACCTCGGCGATCCGCGCCTTGAGGAAGTCGTTGCGCTCACGCTGGCCATCGATCTGGTTGTTGTGCCAGGAAATGATCAGGAACGAGACCAGCGCCGCGCCGAGCACCGCGAGGCCCAGCGTGGTCATGGCTTCCTTCTGGCGCTGGCGGCGCCGCTCGGCGCGCCAGGGCAACAGGTTGATCCGCGCCATCAGTCGAAACTCCTCAGGGCCAGGCCGCAGGCGATCATCAGTGCCGGCGCATCCTGGGCCAGCGCGCGGGCGTTCACTCCCTGGCGCAGGGTCATGTGGGCCAGCGGGTTGGCGACCATCGCCGGGACCCCGAGCTGCTCTTCCACCATCGCGGCAATGCCGGGGATGGCGGCGTTGCCGCCGGCCAGCACGATCTGGTCGACCCGGTTGAACTCACTGCCGGCGTAGAAGAACTGCAGCAGGCGGCTTACCTGCTGGACCATCGCGTCCTTGAACGGCTCGAGCACTTCGCCTTCGTAGGTGTCCGGCAGGCCGCCCTGGCGCTTGGCCAGCCCGGCTTCCTCGTAGCTCAGCCCGTAGCGGCGCATCACCTCGTCGGTGAGCTGCTTGCCACCGAACACCTGCTCGCGGGTGTAGATGCTGCGCCCGTGCCGCAGGACGTTGAGGGTGGTCATGGTGGCACCGGAGTCGAGCAACGCCACCAGGCCGCCGGGCGGCACGTTGAGCTGGTCGGCGATCAGGCCGAAGGCGTTCTCGATCGCGAAGGCCTCCACGTCCATCACCTTCGGCGTCAGGCCACCCATGCCCAGCACGTCGGCCCGCACTTCCACGTTCTCCGCCCGCGAGGCGGCCAGCAGCACCTGGACCGACTCGGTGCTCCCGGGCACCGGGCCGAGCACTTCGAAGTCCAGGTTCACTTCCTCGATCGGGTACGGGATGTAGTCGACCGCCTCGAGCTCGACCTGCGCCTCCAGGTCGTCCTCCTCCAGGTCGGCGGCCATCGGGATCACCTTGGTGATCACCGACGAGCCGGCCACCGCGGCGGCGGCATGCCGGGCGCGGGTACCGGAACGGTTCACCGCGCGGCGGATCGCCTCCCCGACGGCCTCGGCCTCGACGATGTTCTTCTCGACCACCGCGTTCGGCGGCAGCGGCTCGACCGCGTAGTGCTCCACGCGGTAGCGGCTGCCGTTTCGCGACAGCTGCAGCAGCTTTACGGCAGTCGAACTGATATCCACGCCGACGAGCGCCGGCTGGCTCTTCTTTATGACACCCAAGGTATTTCCCCCATTGCCACGGTGCGCGTGCGCACCTGTTGTGGCCGGCGTCCTAGATAACGGACTTTTCACCAGGCCGCAACCGTTTCAACCAGTAACTGCCCACCAGCGCACCTTTATGACGCTTGTGGTCCCCCGCGTCGCGCCGGTGGCCGGGCATGCAGTGAGGCTCCTCTATACTGCCCCGCCCCGACACCTTCCGGACGCGCACGATGTCGCCCCGACTCCGTCGAATCCTCCGCTGGACCCTTTTGGCCTTCGCGGCGCTGTTCGTGGCCGGTGCCATCGTAGCCGGCGTGCTGTACGCGCGCATCGCCGCCGACCTCCCGGACGTGGAGTCGCTGCGCGACGTCGAGCTGCAGGAACCGATGTACGTGCATGCCTCTGACGGCTCGCTGATCGCGGTGTTCGGCGAGATGCGGCGTTACCCGGCCTCGATCGACGAGGTCCCGGAGCGCTTCAAGCAGGCCTTCATCGCCATCGAGGACTCCAGCTTCTACGAGCACCACGGGGTCGACTTCAAGGGCGTGGCGCGCGCGGTCTGGCTGCTGCTGACCACCAACGACGAGCGCGTGCCCGGTGGCTCCACCATCACCCAGCAGGTCGCGCGCCAGTTCTTCCTCAGTACCGAGTACAGCTACACCCGCAAGGCCGCCGAGATGCTGCTGGCACTGCGGATGGAGCGCGAGCTCAGCAAGGACGAGATCTTCGAGCTCTACCTCAACAACAGCTTCTTCGGGAACCGCGCGTACGGCGTGGCGGCGGCCGCCGAGTTCTATTACGGCAAGAAGCTCGGTGAGCTGGACCTGGACGAGATGGCGGCACTGGCGGGCACCCCCAAGTTCCCCTCCAGCGCCAACCCGCTGAGCAACCCGGCACGCTCCAAGGTCCGCCGCGACTACATCCTGGAGCGCATGGCGATGCTGGGCTTCATCAGCCCGGCCGAGCGCGACGCGGCGCAGGCGGTGCCGATGCATGCCAGCCCCCACGAGCCGCCGATCCAGCTCTACGCGCCCTACGTGGCCGAGATGGTCCGGCAGGAGATGGTCGAACGCTACGGCGCTGAGGCGCTGACCCGCGGTTACCGCGTCACCACCACGATCGACGCCACCATGCAGCGTGCGGCCAACCAGGCGGTGCGCGATGGGCTGGTGACCTATGACAGCCGCCATGGCTGGCACGGCGTGGAGCAGCATTTCGAGCTGGACGTGGACGAGGGCGCGGAGGAGGCGAAGGCCCGCCTGCGCGGCATCCCGACCCAGGTCGACATGGTGCCGGCGATCGTGCTGGCCACGGCCGGCAACACCGCCACGGTGGTCCTGCCCAGCGGGCGCGAGGTCGAACTTGGCCCCAAGGACGGCTGGGGCGGCAAGAGCCCCGGCGCCCTGCTCACCCGCGGTGACCAGGTCCGCGTCTACCAGGACACCGACGCCGGAAAGGGCGGTGACGATGAGGACGCCCAGGCACGCTTCCGGCTGACCCAGATCCCGCGCGCCCAGACCTCGCTGATCTCGATCGAAGCCGACACGGGTGCCCTGCGCGCCCTCAATGGCGGTTTCAGCTTCGCCGGCAGCAAGTTCAACCGCGCCACCCAGGCCAGGCGGATGCCGGGTTCGGCGTACAAGCCTTTCCTGTACGCCGCCGCGCTGGAGCGCGGGTTCAACCCCGCATCGGTGGTGCTCGATGCGCCAGTGGTGTTCCAGGACCGCGCCGGCAACGTATGGCGGCCACAGAACGACGACGGCAAGTTCGTCGGTCCGATGCGCCTTCGCGAGGCCCTGGTGCGCTCGCGCAACCTGGTCTCGGTGCGCATGCTCGAGACGCTCGGCGTGGAGTACGTGCGCAACTACGTGAGCCATTTCGGCTTCGACAAGGACACCATCCCGGCCAACCTGTCGATGTCGCTCGGCACCGCGTCGCTGACGCCGATGGAGGTCACCCGCGGGTACGCGGCCTTCGCCAATGGCGGCTTCCGGATCACGCCCTGGCTGGTGGCCGAGGTGCGTGACAGGGATGGAGTGGTGATCTTCGAGGAAGAGCCGGCGATCGCCTGCCGCCACTGCGCCGGCGCCGCCGGCAGCGCCGTGGCCCGGGAGGACGACACCACGGTCGGAGGCTTCAATTTCGGTCCGTCCGCCCCCGCGACTCCGGCCCGCGATGCACCGGTCCGCGAGGTGCAGACGCTCCCTGCCGACGCCGAGCTGGCGCCGCGGGCGCTGGACCCGAGGGTCGCCTGGCAGATCCACTCGATCCTCAAGGACGTCGTCAAGCGTGGCACCGGGCGGCAGGCCCTTGCGCTCGAGCGCGAGGACGTGGGTGGCAAGACCGGATCGACCAACGAGCACCGCGACGCCTGGTTCGCCGGCTTCGGCGGCGGGCTGGTCACCACCGTGTGGGTGGGCCGGGACGACTTCACCTCGCTCGGCCATGGCGAGTACGGCGGCCGCGCCGCGCTGCCCGTGTGGATCGCCTTCATGGAGACCGCGCTGCAGGGGCGCCCGCTGACCGACGACACGCCGCCGGACGGCATGGTCCGTGTCGCGGTCGCCGGCAATGGCAGGCTCCTGCCGGAAGGCAGTGGCGGGATCACCGAGTGGGTCAAGACCGAAGACCTGGAGCGCATGCAGAGCTGGTCCGACTGGGGTCCGGATGAATCGGTCCCCACGGAGGAGGTCTTCGACATCTTCTGAGCGTGCTAGCGTGGTCTCCGGTGCGCGGCGACCGGCCGCGCCACAGGAGTTCGCCATGCCACGCAACACGGCCCGCGGCCGGACGGAGGCGGGTCGCACACAGCAGGCACGCCGTCCGGGCAAGCCCGGCGAACGCGACGCCCGGCTGCAGCAGCGCCGCCTCCTGGTCGCCCGGGAGGCCGCCAGGCTGCTCGCGGAAAGTGGCCTGGGCGACTATTCGCAGGCCAAGCTGAAGGCCGCGCGCCGCCTGGGCTTTCGCGACGAAGCCTCGCTTCCGCCCAACACCGACGTCGAGCAGGCATTGCTGGAGCACCGGCGGCTGTTCCAGCCGGACAGCGGCGCGGCCCTGCAGCGCAGCCGGCGCGCGGCGCTGGCTGCAATGGAATTCTTCGCCTCCTTCCAGCCCCGGCTGGTGGGCGCGGTGCTCGAAGGAACCGGCGATGCCGGAACCCCGGTCACCCTGCACCTGCACTGCGACGACCCGGAGGCGGTACACCGCTTCCTCGACCAGCACGGCATTCCGGCCAGTCCGCACGAGCGCAGCCTGCGGCTGGACCGCGAACGCCGCGCCCGCTTCCCCGCCTGGCAGCTGGAAGCCGACGGGATCGGCTTCGAACTGCTGGTGCTGCCACCCGCCATCCTGCGCCAGGCGCCGCTGTCCCCCGTGGACGAGCGCCCGATGCAGCGCGCCTCGACGCGCCACCTGAGCGAGCTGCTGGACCAGAACGAAGACGCCCCGCACATGGCGGGGCGTCCCTGAGGCCTCGGGCAGGCGCGCCGGAAGGCGGCACGCCCGGACCGGCACTCAGCGCTGGTCGATACCCACGTAGTCGCGGGCCGGGGCGCCGGTGTAGACCTGCCGCGGACGGCCGATCTTGTTCTCCGGGTCCTCCTGCTGCTCCAGCCAGTGGCTGACCCAGCCGGCGGTACGCGCCAGGGCGAACATCACGGTGAACATCTCGACCGGGATGCCCAGCGCCTTGTAGATGATGCCGGAGTAGAAGTCGACG